>ERZ1026975.271-NODE-271-length-37159-cov-5.175776_pt1 | contig 37159 bp, 50 predicted proteins | sample MGYA00519561_ERZ1026975 | MGnify/ENA primary metagenome ERZ1026975 (study PRJEB26926, sample SAMN06164672) | human gut metagenome | biome: ENVO:00009003; feature: ENVO:2100002; material: ENVO:00002003 | host: Homo sapiens | place: USA | collected 2012 ... | reverse complement strand
TATTGTTGGTGTTCGGAGAGCGCAGCCACCAAATGGCAGCGGAGCTGCCGTTGTATGCGATACGCTTGCTGTTACCGCCGGAGCTGTTGCCAAAGTACGCCAGCCGAACACCATCCTTGGGGAAATAGCTGTTGTCGCTGGTCGTCCAGCCAACCTCATAACCAGACAGCAGGAATACTTTCGTGCTCAGGCCATTGGAGCCGGTGGCAAGGCTGCCGCCGGAACCAGTGCCGTTCTGGTACGGAATCTTGACCTGCTTGATAGCGTTCCGAATATCGGAATCGATCAGGTTGTAGAACGTGCTGTTCAAATAGGTGTGGATGCTGGAATCCTTGTAGGAGTTACTGTTGCCGAACGTGGACGTGGTGTAGATGTCCTTCATCAGCAGCCACGTTCCGGCGCAACTCGAATCATAGGTGCTGGTATTCGGATTACCCTGCTGCACGACAATAAAATCTTTGGACGCACCGTTGACCTTGATTTTGACAATGCTGCCAACGGCTTTTGTGCCCAGTTTTACGTTTGCCATTGTTACCTCCTTGTTTTCGTTCAGGCCCACGGCATGATCTCCGCAGGCCGCGTGTTCTGCGATACAGAGAGGGACAGGGCTTTGTGCTGCTTCTTGTAGATGCAGCGGCATTGCCTCGCCCGCCGTCTGTCACGCGCGAGTTTGTTCGAGTTGATTTTTTGATGGATAGGAATTTTACAGTCAAGCAATTTTTCGAGCCGGTCAGCGTACTCGCGGCGTAAAGAGTAAGTATCACCATGGGCGGCATGGGCATCCCACGCATCAAAGCTCCGCAGGATTTCCTGCTTGGTCACTTCGCCTGCGGGGTATGCCGTCTCCCAATATCTGATCTTGTTCTTCATCCGCTTGGAGCTATCCCGGCGCAGCTTTTGGATGACCGCGCCGGTGTCGGTCAGGTAGCTATGGAATCCCAGAAAATCAATACCGTTCCGCAGCGGGAAAATGGCGGTTTTCTGGTTCAGCTCAAGGCTGTAACTGTCCATGAGCGCCCGAACATCCCGGAGAATGCACTGCAATTTCTTCTTGTCCGAACAGATGATGTAGAAATCATCCATGTATCGGCCATAGTATTTGATGCGGTACTTTTCTTTGATGATGTGGTCGAACTCGTCCAAAAACATGAGGGCGAAAAGCTGGCTCGTCTGGTAGCCCAGCGGCAAGCCGTCCTCCATCACGTCGATGTAGATGCAAAGCAGCTCATAGACACGCGGGTCAACGCCGCGCTTGTCCAGCACGGCCTTGAGCTTGCGTTTTAACTTCCGGTGGTCGATGCTGGCAAAGAAATGCCGCACGTCGCCTTTCAGCACCCAGCCGTCCGCGCCGTGGCCCTCACGGCGGTAATAGTCCACCATGTGGGTTTTCAGGCGCATCAGGCCGTCGTCTGTGCCTTTTCCGGTCTGGCTGGCGTGGCTGTCCCGGATAAAGCTCTTTGTCAGGGCATCATACAGGATGTTATCGACCAGAGCGTGCAGCACCACCTTGTCCACAAATGCGGGGGCGTGTACCATGCGGCGCTTCGGCTCGTAGACGGCAAAGACCTCAAACTTACTTGGCACATAGCGTATCTGCTGCCGAATGCTCCCGTCTGGCTGCCGCACATTGCAGACAGCCAGCTTACGGGAGAGCTTTTCCGTGCAGGCCAGCGCCTGCGCCTCGTACTCGATTGTTTTGCTTTTACTTCGCTTTCCCTTCCGGGCTTCAAGGTAGGCTTTGTAAAGCACCTCAAAGCTGCACAGTTCTTCGTATGTCAAAATTACCCTCCGCTGGTTCGCGTTGCGGTAGTGGGCTGCATCCGGCAGGGATGGCCCACCTCAGCGGGATGTATTTATCACTTGCCTGCATCGGCAAGCGACAGGATGCGGTTTCCTTTGATGGGCGCACTGCTTTCAGCTTATGCCTACTCGTCACACGGTTCCATCAGAGCGGGGCGAACACCATAGGAGTTGTTGTACCAGTTGTTGTTGTTGGAGCCATCGGTGTTGACGTTCCAGACGTTGTTGTTATTGTTGGTGTTCGGAGAGCGCAGCCACCAAATGGCAGCGTCAGAATACAAACCGCACCCCTATTGCAGAACAGTTTCCTGTTATGCTGTTTTCTGCTCCTGCTTGGCAAAGACAACCTGAAGCGCTTTGGCAAGCATTTCAAGCCGTTTCTTCTCTGCTTCCTGCCGGAGACTTTCTGCCCGGCCACGTTCGGATTTGAGCCACTTCATGGCCGGGTATTTTACATCCGTGATTTTCTTTGTCCAGATACCGGCTTTCTTTGCGCTGATGATACCATCCTCTGTGCAGAGGGTCAGGTATTCCAGTAGCAGAGAGCAGCCGTCCACGACCTCGCCGATCTTTTCAATCCGCTTGTCGTACTCCGTGGCAAAGTTCACGTTGTTGGCCGCATGGGCATCCAGCAGAATCTTCTTAGCCGTTTCCCGGATGTCCCTGCCGTAGAGGTTGAAGGTGCTTTTCGTAAAGCCCTCTTTCTCCCTCACATCAAGGGCATGGACAGCGGTTGTGCAGACCTGCTTCATTTCGCGGATGTCCTCAAGCGCAGCGGCTTTCTGAAATACCTTCCGGGCATCGCTCCGGCTGATGTCGTCCGAAACGATGCGGGTCGCCCTCTGGGTATACCTCAGCAACTCCCGCGCTTTATTGCCAACCAGAAACGGTTGTTCAGCCATATCAGAACTCCACCCTCGCCTGATCTGCGTTCCACACGCCGGTGACGGTCAGGCCGTCAAGGCTGCTGAACGTGGCGCTGAACGGGTTCTTGGTGACGTTCGTGCCGAACTTCAACTCGATTGCCTTAATGCTGGCATTCATCGCTGCCACGCTGGCGCGGATGTCGCCGTGTGCATTCTCTGCGGAGTTGTGGGCATCGACGGCAGAGCTGATTTTCTGGTCGGTCTGAGCCTTGGTGTATGCGTCCACCGTCGGGCGCTGCGATTCGGTCAAATGGCCGTCAGCATCCAGCGTGGCAATGCCGCCCGGCACGCCGATCTGGTTAGTGCGGACAACATCTTCATCCGGCGCCTTGCCGGGGCCTGCGTTAAAAGAACCGTATGCCATTTAGGTTCCCCCTTCCTGTGCAGCCGTGTATTTCACGGTGCTTGTAATGTGATACTGTGCAGAAATTTTCTCGGTCGGAGCTTTGGCGGCCCTCAGCCGCAGCTTTCCTTCGAGGCTTTCGGTCGCAATAAAGCCCACCGCACCCGCCACATCGTAAAATCCCGGCAGTACCGTAACATCCACAATGTCGGTAGCCAACAGGCCCGCAATGGGGATGTCACAACAAAAATAGCCGGGGGAGGAATCATCCTCGCCCCAGCCATCGACCGGAATCGTAAAAGACACCGCAGCCGTGACATCCTGCTTTTCGTGCAGGATGTCATCGGTTTCCTCGAATCCGTTTGCCGTTGCTTCGGAAAGGTCTCCGAGTGCGGTGTTGCACTGCTTGATGTGGCTGCAAAGCGCGGCAAGCCCTGTGCCCAAAAGCGTTTTGATCTTCGCTTTTGCCATAGAGCTTACCTCCTCATGTCTTAGTCAGCCAGCAGAGCGGCGATCTCCTCTGCGGAGAAGTCCTCCACATCCTCGTCGTGCAGAACATTCTCCGGCTCGGTGTACACGACGACTTCCTTGCCGTCAATGTTCACATTGCCGTTGGTGGAGCTGGCTGCGGTCTTGGTGGCACCCTCAGAGACACCGGCCAGCTTTTCGCCCTCGGCATCGGTCATCAGGCGCTTGCCAGCCTCGGCGGCCACAAAGTCGGCAGGCTTCTTGCCGCTGTCGGTCAGGTTGCCCTCGCCGTCCAGCGCAGCGAGGTTGCCGGTGGTAGCACCAGTGACCTTATCGGCCTTGCCGGAAATGTCCACTTCCTCAGGGGTGGGAACATACAGACCGTCGTCCTTCAGGGTCAGAGCGTTGCCCGCAGCAGCGGAAACATTGACCTTGACATCCACCTCATAGCCAGCGATGGTAACGGTGGTGGAAGCATCCTTGCCGACGGCCTTAGCCTTGTAGGTATCCACCAGCGCAGCCATGCTCAGGAAAGAGTAGGTGCAGGAGTCAGGATTCTCGCCCTTGACGGCCAGCACCATGACGGGCTTGCCGTCCAGCTTGGGGTCGGTAGCGCCGGGGTAGGTCGCAGCATCGAACTTGAACTTGGCCACGAAGGTGGTCTTGGTCTGGTCGAGGAACAGCTCAGAGGGGAAGTCAACGGAGAAAGCAGCAGTGCCGCTCTTGTCGGTAGAGGTGTAGAAGTTCACGGTGTTGCCGTCAACGCCAAGAGACTTGATAGCAGCGTTGGCTGCGGTCTGCACAGGGGTAAAGGCGTCCTTCTTGACGAAAGTCTTCTTGATCTCAGCGGTCAGGTTGCGGATGGTGGTCTTGGTAGAAATCTGCTTAGACATAATAGTGTCCTCCTAAAAATTATTTCAGCATATCAACGATTTCCTGCTGCGTTTCTTCCTCGTCGAGCAGGTCTTCACTCGTCATAACGGTTTCTTTGCGGACGGTCAGCGCGTTTGCGCTGTCGAAGTCAAGACCTTCGCCGATGCGGACGGCAATAGCGCCGCTTGCGTCGCGCTTCAAGCCCTGACCGATGCTTACGCTACCGGTTTCACCCGAACCACCTCCTTTCCCGAACAGGGTTACGGTCGCCTGAATATCTGCTTCCGGGATGCGCTGAGCGAAAAATCTGATGAAACCATCATGCGTTTCGCACCCGTTCAGGACGCCCGCTTTGGTCGTAGTATAGAAGCTGCCAGGAGATACAACGCCAACGGGTACAAGCTCGCTGGTGCTGTCCGACAGTTCTGCGTCATAAATGCACTGGTAGTAATCCATACCGCCAGCGTTTTCGTAATCATCCTCGCTGCGGGCGGGCTTCCACCCGTCAGCCGCAAGGGTGAGTTCGTAGGAGCCATAGTAGCCGCCGCCTGTGCCGCCGTCCACCTGCTCCTTGATAAGAGCCTTTACCTGTTCTTCGTTCAGGATTTCCCCGGATTCAGACAGGTTCTTCACGGCTGCGCTGACCGCTGCCGTGATTGTCGCCGCATGGGCGTCGGCATTGGCATTGTGCTTCTCGATCTCGGCTTTGACCAACTTCATCAACGCCTGCACCTGAGGGTCAACGGCGATGGACATGTTGGCTTCTGCCGAAACAGCCAGCAGGACGGCGATTTCAAACGAAAACTCGGAGTTCGTGCTTGCGGCAGGGACTTCAATGCCGCGTTCATCCTGCATGATAAACAGGAGCGTTTCTGCGCCATCGTTCAAGACACCGAAAACGCCGATCTGGTGCATAACGTAGGTATCTGCTGCACCGGTGGCCTGAATGCTGACCTTGCGGGCGGTTTTGCCGTCGTCCGTGACGGTTTCAATGCCCAGCAAGGACAGTTCGTGTGTGTCTCCGCTGACTGCGGTTTCTGCCGACAGGTCGGTGTCAACAGAGCCGGTGCCGCTCGCGGCGCGGGTGATGGTCAGTGCGCCGCCGGAGAGAGATTCCGACAGCAGGGCGGCACCGGCTTTCGTGTAACTGGATTTTTCCCAACTCACGTTGTCTGTCCTCCAATCGTAATAGTTACGGTTTCATGTGTGTGTGCAAGCCTTCCTGCGGCATAGGCTTGCGCGGAAACGGATTTCGGGGTAATGATTCTGGGGAGTTTAACTTCCGCCATCATCCTTGCCGATGCAGCAGCTCCGGCGGTGTATGCCGTAGCTCCAACGGTTCGCGGCTTGATTACGCCAGGCAGCCGGATGGTGCAGGACATAGCCGTGCCGAGCTGAGCGACGGCAATGTATGCAGGCGGAGCTTCGGGCTGATAGGTAAATGCAATGGAAAAAGGGATATGTGCCGGGACCTTTTTTGACAGAATGTCGAGAACGTCACTTGCAAAAAAGAAAAAATCGTTTTGGGGCGATGTGGAGATGTAAAGTTTGTTGTTGCGCTGATCGTCAAACGGTTCGAGCTTTATAATAGACGGCGATCCCGTATAGGCTTGAAGCATATCAGACAGAAGCGTCGCAGAAATTTTTCCAAATCCAATGATATAGGATTTAATGAGCCTGCGCCGTTCTTCCAACGTGCGCTGGCTTCGCGCTCTGATATAAAGAAAGCGTTCCAATTCAGCAATGGCCGCCTCGTCCATCGAGTCGATAAAGCCATTCTTGTAGATGTTCTCAATAGCATCCTGCGCATCATCCAGCAGCCTTCCGTTCGCTTTGAGGATAGCTACCATTTCCCAAACCTCACGATAATACCGCGGGTAGTAGGAGATCAGCTCCTCGTAGTTGCTGGCAAACTGCCGGTTGTAGAATTTCTTCATGTGGCGACCGTCACCTCCCCGGCAACAGGGATAAAGTCAGCACCGGGCTTGATGTTTTCCGTGCCCCCGTTCAGCGTCAGGTCTTTGTAATCGAGCACGCTGTCCAGCTCGATGATGATCGCGCCGATGCGGGCGGCACGAATAACCACGTCGTCCGCTGCTGCCGTCGTCAGCGTCAGGTCTTTCAGGTATGCTGCGATCGCCTCCTGAGCCTGCGATCTCACCTCCTGCGGTGTGAAGCCGCTGGCAAGATCGGCAGTAAATGACACGTCGATCTTGATCTCACGGGCAGACACAGCGGTGAAGTGCGCACCGAGGTTAGCGACGCCTTCGCCCAGGCCATCGCCGACGGTATAGGTGTAGCCGTCCACCGTGGCCGTGTAGCCGTTGGTGGCAGGGTCGATGTACTTCTGCACCTCCGCGATCTTTGCGCTGGAGCAGGCGCGCCCGGAAGAGTCGATCAGGACAGCCTTCACGGTGTTCGGGCCGTTCCACAGTGGGTAGATACGAGCATGACCGATGCCATCGATGGACTCGCACCAGGTCTTGTAATGCTGTTTGTTACCGTTCTCAGCAGGGCCCGCGATCTTTTCCCGAACGCGGGTGCGCAGGCTTTCGTCCTTCTCGCGGTCGGTGCCGTTCTCGTAAATCTCGCCGAACTTGGCATTTTTCAGACCTTCGATTTCGTTTACCGGGATTGCGGCCGTGCCGGCATAAACTACATTGCCAGCTTCACCGGGAACTTCTGCTTCCATATAATACTCGCCTTCCAGTGTGTTGTAGCGCAGCAGGAAGTAGCGGCCGTCGTTATAGAAGCGCGTCCCGGTGTCCGGGGTCGTACCCTCAAACGAAAACCTGTACTTCGCAGGGGTCGCAGCATGGCGGGTCACGCCGTACTCGTCCGCCTTGTCGTCCAGATCATCGCCGGTAGCGGTGGCGATCGAAGCCATCTTTCTTGCAATGCCGATGTCGGTATACAGCTTTGCAATTTTGAGGCACGGGCCCGCGACTGCATCATAGAAGATCGAACCCTGCCGGGTGTCGATGCCGTCCGGCGCATTATCCAGGACGTCTTGCAGAATCTTCTCATAGGTCATTTCTTCAAACATTAGATCACCTCCTCCACTTCGATTTCTCCATAGATGGTGTCAGCCGTAAACACGATCTGCGCCTGATCTTTGTCGAACGAGATGTCGAAGTCGTGACATTCTAGGATGCGGCTGTCCGGCGCGAGAGCATCTTTTACGAATCCCTCAATGACGGATTGCGCATACTCGCGGCTTGCATCCTTCGCAATAACGGCGTCTTCGATCTCAGAGCCGTACTGTTTATCGTAGATCAGGCACTTAAAACGCGGGGTGATTATGGCCTTTCGGATAGCCTGCTGCACCGCTTCGAGGTTATCCACGAAGCCGACGATTCGCCCCGCGTCAAGATCAAGACGGTACGTCCTGGACGGCATTTCCTGTGCATCCTGGACATCCGCGATATTGATTGGGATATAAACGGCCATTTCAGATGTCCTTTCCGGCCACCTGGCCCGCCACTCGATCGAGGACGTAGTACAGCTTTCCATTGTTGATGGAAAGCAGATAAACCAGGTCGTCTTTTTGCAGATGGTTATAAACCTTCAAAGTCATTTTGTAGGCGTTGAGTTTTTCAACGTAGTGTTTGTGCTTGACCTTTGAGGTGTCACCGCCACGCGAATCAACGTGCTGGTGCTCGCCATCAACCTTCGTGTAGGTTTCATCCCGTAGCTCGCCCTTGTCTCCCATCGTATAGTCTGCATGGGTGGTGTAGTCGGTAAGATGCCAAGGTACTATTAGCTGCTCGCCTGAGATCACGAGTTTGCTGTCATTGGCGGCGGTGATCTCCAGCGGGTCGTCCTTCGTGACGGTTCCTTGCAGGATTGCACTTCCGGGCGGTATCAAGCCCTGAAAAAGCCCTTTCAAGCTGTTTGCCTCCACTCAGATCACCCTTCCTTCTTGATCTCTGCCGCCGTTGTCAGCGTCAGGCTCATGGTGTGCATATTGTCCTCAAACGTGTGGTCGTCGCTGTCCACATAATAGGCACGGCTTATGTCCAGATGCGGAATCTTTACCAGAATCGCCTTTCCGGATATAACGTCCGGGTCTCCCAGGATGTTGAGCGTCAGCGTTTCCTCCGGGTCGTCCAGGGTGTCGAGGACGCTCCCTACCAGGTCTTTAACTTGGGCTTTCGTAAGGGATTCGTCCGGCTGCTGGATTTCCTGGAAAATTCCGATCTTCTGCTCCAGCGAGGAATTGCTTTTCTCCGCGAGGGTGGTTCCCTCTTTTGAGATCATCTTCACGCGGGTTTTGATGGACTCAATGCTTTTCGTGTAGGAATAGCCGTACAGATTCGCGTCGCCGTCCACAACAAAGGAAATAACCTGATCTTTTCGCTGGAGAAGACTCAGCTTTCCCTTGTCGCTGCTGATAAAGTGCCGGGTGCCGGTCGCCTTGTAGTCAAGGCTGAGGGCGTCCAGCACTGCATCCTGGCCGGTGGTCTTGCTCTTCGTAAACTCAGGGATTTTGTAGGAACACTTTGCGACCTCTCCCGTGGGGATGCCGAACCTGGAGCACACGTCAGAGAACACCTGATCGGCAGTCTTGTTCTTGTAGACGAATGTGTCCTTGTTGTTGGCAAGGTAGATGCCGTTGTCGTATGCCTTAAATTTGAGTTGCTTATTGTCGCCTTGGTTTTGGTTCATAAGGATGCCCCTGAACCGTTCCTTGCCATCGACCAGGAAAACGCACTGGTTTCCATCCGCAACGTCGATGCCGCTGCGGGCGTGACGATAGCCGTCATCGTCAATCATTGCCACGGTGATGGTACGGGCAGAACTGCCTTTGCGACCGCTCCAGCGGACGGACTTCACAAGGTTCGTCATGTCGATCGTCTTCTTGTCCTTGACCACGAGCAGCTGAATTCTCGCCATGCGCAGCCCTCCTTACGGAATCTTCAAAACCTGTCCAGGTTTAATGAGATTCGGATTGCTGCCAATCAGCGACTTATTGGCAGCATAGACGCTGGAGTATTTGGAGCCGTCCCCGTAGAGGGACTTTGCGATGTTGTACAGGCAGTCGCCCTTCTTGACAGTGTAGGTCTTCGGGGTAGACGTGCTGTCAACGCGGGCCACGGTGTCCTGCACGGTAGCCACCAGGGAAGAGTCGATCGTTACCGTTTTCAACGACACTTCCTGATACTCTTTCAGGGTGATGTCGTAGTGATAGGTTCCGACGTCGCCGCCGTCCTCGCGGTAGTTGAAACTCTCGATAGTGCAGTACAGGTTGATGTGCATTCCTGTGCAGATGAAGTGTATCGGAACCCGGCTCTTCTTCCACCGCTCGATCATGCGGACGTACAGAATCGGCGGAACGGCGATCAGAGACTTCATGCCCGGAAAGCCGTGCGCCGGAAAGAAACTGGAGAAGCTAAATTGCAAAGCAGGGCGGCTCTGCATGATCGTGACTTCACCAAGGCCGGTGAGATCAACAGAGCGGTTGTTGCTGCCGTTCTTGACGTTGAATTTCTCAGGCAATACGGGCAGCCGCATTTTCTCTTTCTCCGCGTTCCAGGTGAACCAAATTTGGTAGTTAATAGTCATAAGACAGCTGGCCCTCCTCAAAGATTTCATCCTTGATAACGCCCATCAGAACAGGTTTGATGTTGTTCGTGAGCAGTTCAAGCACGGCCTTCTCAGACATGCCGTCGCCAGAGCCTCCAGAAACGGTCACAGAGCCATTGCCGACGATCTCCAGAATGATTCTCTTGGTGATCTCTTTCGTGGCGTCTGTGCTTTCTTGGGCCGCTGTCTGAGCATTCGGCTGAACATTCAGCGGTGCAGCCTCGGCAGCAACGGGGGCATTGGAGGCCGGAAGCGCGACCGTCGATACTTCAGGAAGGCCAGTGTAGGCGGCGTTAATTGCCTCCAGATCGGAGTTCTTGCCAGACACGATGTCTGCAACCTTACCCAGCACGGAATCGAAGAGCGATTCGCCTGGGCCAGGTTCAGGAGCATCAACGGTAACACCCGTGAGCGCCTGCAAAAACTGGTCAAATTTTTTCTCGTTTGATGTATCGGATGCAGGCTCCATTCCATTCAAAGCATCGATGATTTTGTCTGTTTCCTCGGTCGGAAAGACGGTGCTTCCCTGCTTACCGACGATCAGCTCCGGGCCATTCTCACCGGCAACGAACACATCTTCAGCGTCCGTCGTGCCTCCAGCATGTCCGGGGACGGTCGTTGTGGTAGACGCGGGAACAGAGGGAGTAGAGCCGTTCTGCAAGGCCAGAGCCACAGATGCGGCCACATCCTTTGCAGCGGCTACGGCGTCCTTCTTGCCGTCTTTGAGCTTCTGGACATACTCGGCAATGGTGTCCTTCGCGGCCTTCCCTGCCTCGTCGGAGAGGTCGAGAGAGTCCACCGTGCCTTCCATTTTCTTCTGGAAGTCATCGAGCTGGTTCTCGTAGTCCGTTACCCAGTCGGCGGTTGCCTGAGCCGCCGCATCCTGCTTGGCGGTGACGTCGGCCAGGGTGTCGGCCAGCTTTGCCACAGCGTCCTTGTTGCCGCTGTTGATCGACTGAACCATGCTTGCGGCAAGACCGGCGGCCTGTTCGCTGCCGTCCTGGACGTAGGACATCAGAGCCTTGTAGTTCTCCTCGGTGATTCCCAGATCGTCCGCGGAGGTGGCTTTCAGCGTTTCAATGTTGGCGGTGTAGGTGTTCCAGTAGTTGAGCTGCGAGTCGAGAGCCGCCTGCGCGTTGGAAACGCTCGCGTTCAGGTAGTCGCTCGACTTCGTGGACGCCTGATCGAAGAGATCAAACTGGCCCTCGAAGCTATCCTTTGCCGCCTGGTATGCGTCGTCGTATGCCTGACAGAGCTTTTCCACATCAGAACGCACATCGCTGTACGCCTGAGAAATGGCCTCGCCATAGGTAACGCCTTCCTCTGCGGCGGCCTTCGCAGCATCAGCAGCGGCGGTGTAGCCCTCCTCGATCTCCTCGATCTTCTTGCCGGTTTCGTCGTAGGCGTCCTGCAACTTGGTCTGTTTGTCCAGAACCTCTTGCAAAGCATCAGCAGCAGCGTCGGCGTTGGCCGCCTGCTCCGACCACTGTGCAGAGATCGTAGACATCCCGGTCGGGTCTTGTGCGTAGAGATCGGCGATGTAGTCCTGGTAGACCTTCTGCGCATCGTTGGCCCGCTGCTGGGCGGCTGTGACTTCATCCTGAACCTTTGCAAGCTCCTCCTGCTCCTGAGCCTGCTGCTTAATGAGATCGACGTACTCCTGGTACTTCTCGTTATAGGCTTCCTGCTTTGCCTGTTCCTGAGCCATCTGCTTGATGTAGGCGAGGCTCTTGTCCTGGTTTTCGGTCAGATCTTCGTAGGTCATGTTCAGGCCGTCGATGTTGCCGTTCAGCTCGTCGAGAATGGCCTGCATTTCCTGCTGTTTTCCTGCCGCCTCCCCGGTAGAGCTTGCCAGCTCAGACAGGCGGGCGATCAGCGCGAGATTTTCCAGCTCGTTCTTATGCACAGACTCCGTGTTGCTGTCCAGCTCGTCCATCAGGGAGCTGTGCTTGTCGATCAGGTTGTCGCACTCAGAAATGAGATCACCGACGGACTGCCCGTTGCTGTTCAAAGACTCAGACAGGGTGTCGATGCGGTACTTCAAAGAGGACGCCTGATCGGACGTGTCGCCGTAGGTATCGCAGGCGATCTGGTACTGTTCCTCCAGCGATTCCAGCTCTTTCTGCTGCTCAGCAGTTACGGCGGTCATGGACTGCGTTTCCTTGTAGGCGTCCTCGTACTTGTTGCCCAGTATGGTGACGGCAGCAGTTATCGCCGTGACGCCAGCCGCCACGCCGAGCAGCACCGGCAGATACGGAACCAGCGGAGCGAAGAACCCGGCTTGAATCACCTTTGCGGCAGACATCGCCGCGGACAGACCGGCCACGCCAACGGCCACCGTGCCCAGGCCGGTGCCGATCGCGGTCAGGGCCTTCACGACGTTCGGGTGCTCAGTGAGGAAGTCCCCAACCTGTCCCCAGAGGTCGGCCAGCTCAGCCGACGTATCATGGATAGCAGGCTCCAGAACTTGAGTGAAGGCAACATTCATTTTGTTGTTGGACTTCTCCCACTTCTCGCTCAGACTCTCGCCAGCCTCAGCGGTTTTCTCCAGCGTGCCCACGGCAGCGTCCAGAGATCCCGTCAGGGTGTCGGTCGTGATTGCGCCGTCGCGGATAGCCCGCGCAAAGTCAACGCCCACTTTGCTGCCGAAAATCTCAACGGCCTCCGTGGTCGCCTCGGAGCTGTCCTTCATGTTGGCGATCTCGGTTATTGTGTTCTGCAAAGCCGTCTGTGCATCCAGACCATCAGAAGCAAACTTCTTGACAGCAGTGCGCATGGCGGTGATCGTAGAGGTTCCCTCGACGCCATAGAGCTCCATCTGAGCCAGCAGGCCGATCGCGTTCTCCAGCGACAGGCCCAGCTCCTGCAAGGACGATGCGCCCGTAATCAGGGTATTGCTCAGAGTGGTAACGGACAAGCCGGAAATTTGTCCGGCATAGGCCAGATCGTCGAGAACATTCGGCAGCTTGGATGCGTCCACGTTCCATTTGTTCATCACCTTGGTAACAAGCTGAACGGAACCAACGACATCCTGGCCGGTAATGTCCGCGAAGTCTAGGAACTGGCCCGTAACCTCCGAAAGCGTATCGCCGGTGTAGCCCAGGCGGGTGTTGATCTCGCCGACGGCACCGGCCACGCTGTCAAGGGCGTCGTCGTTGCCAGAGTAGGCTTTCAGCATACTCGCGCCCAGGCTGTCCAACGCCTCGCCCGTCGCACCGGTGGCGTTGACGACAATCTTCTCGGCGTTGCTGTAACTGTCGGTCAGCTCGTAAACCGAGGATGTGATCTCCTTGATTGTAGCCGTGATGCCAGCCGTAGTGAGGGCCTGAGCGATCGTTTCGACAGCATCAGCACCAGTCTTTCCGGCGTCTTCGGCCTCGTCGCTGGCCTTTTGGGTAGCCTTAGACAGCGTGTCGGTTGCGTCGCTGGCCTTACCGTTGGCTTCCGCCAGGGTCTCCGCTGCATGGCCTGCCTGTTCAGCCGCAGCCTCCAGCTTGTCGAGGTCTTCCGTGCCGGACGACAAAACAGCCTGGTAATTCTGCATCGCAGCATCGGCGTCGCTCTGGGCTTTTGCAAGCTCTTTGAGGGCATCTGCTGCTGCGGTGCTGGCCTCCTCCAGCTCCTTTTTGGTTTCAGCCGAAACCTTTTCGTTCTGCATGAGGTCTTCGAGCTGATCGCCGGTCTTCTTGACGGCGGCGGTCAGATCGTTATGGATTCCGGCTGCGGCCTCAACGGACTCGGACAGCTCGTCGGAGGACTTCTCGCAGAGAGCCATCATGTCGTTTAGATCGTTCAGGGCAGCGGTGGATTTCAGCCCCATGTCCACCAGCTCTTTGGTGGAGTAAGACGCCTCCAGCATTGCCTTGTCATAGCCACCGACGGCGTTTGTCCAGTAGTCGGCCTTCTCCGAGGCCTCGTCTGCTGCCGCACCGTACCGATCGAGGGACTCTGCGAGCTCGTCTGCCGCAGAGCCCGCGCCGCTGACCGCCCCTTCGATGCTGCCGATCGAGGAAGCAACGCCATCAGCGGCAGCAGCCACATTGGAAGCCGAGGACGAAATGCCGTCCAGGGCCGCGCTTGCTGCATCGCCCGCAGACTCCCACTTGCTCAGCATGGACTCGCCGTTGTTGGCGATGTCAGCCATCTTCTGGCTCATCTGGTCGATGAGCTGAAATCTTGCGGTCAAGTTTGCCATTTAGTCCTCACCTCCTCATATTTCTTTGAGCCTCCGCTACGATCTTCGCCTGCTTGCGTTCATCATCAACAACAAGCTCAGAAGCGATGTAGAAGAGCTTCATCTTCCGCGGCATGGCGTCGTACTCTTCCGGGTGCAGCCCGTGTCGCTGCCATAGGGTGTGCGCCCAGTAGCCGTCCGAGCCCGCCGCGCAGATCAGTTTTTTGCGGCTTTCAGATCGTCTTCATCCGGGGCGTCGATCATGCCGAGAATCTGCATGACGTTCCGAGCGACGTAATCATAATCGCCCGGTTTGCTGAACACCAGCAGCGGCATATCGGTGATGTCCACGCAGTTATAGAACTTCATCAGCTCCGGGTCGTCCAGCTTCGGGTACTGGAGAGACTTCACGACGATATGGCGCAGGGCGCGGGCATTGTCGCGCTCGGTCTTCCAGACGAGCTCGCCGCCGTTCACGAGGGGATTGCCCTTCTTGTCGGTGGCGACGCTGCGGCGACGGTAGTTTTCGTTGATCTGGGTGATCTCCTGCTGAGTCAGGATTTTGGCCTCGAAGTTGATAGGGTTGCCGTCGTCGTCCTTGAAGGACTCCGGGCCGGTAAAGGCGATGATCTCCTGCTGAACAGGACGCATAAAGTATTTCAGGCTCTTATTTTCAATCGCCATAGTAAAATCCTCCATAAAAAGAAAAGCCTGCTCTTTTCCACAGATGCGGTCAAAAGAGCGGGCTTTGATGGTGTATTCAGAATCTCAGTGATGAAAACAGCCCCTTTTCACCACTGTCGCGGCCTTACAGGAAGTCGCGTGCGTTAAAAGTCAGGTTGTCGGTAACGACGTCGCCGCCGCTATCCAGAGCGGTGAGGGGCATTGCGCCGGTCGGCACACAACCGACGAAGGTGCAAACATCGTTCTGGTGCTTGTCGAAAAAGTCGGAGTCCGGGTCATTCATGATGCCCTGGATAGTCAGCTCCGGGGTCTTATGGGTGGCCTGGTACTTCTTAATCATGTCCTTAATCCAGGGCGTAGAGCGGTGCTCAGACAGGGACACAGTGATGTTGTAGCCCAGCCAGCGGGTGCTGTTGGAATAATCACCGAGCTGCTTGCCGCTCCAGGTGTCCGGGGTGAAGGTTCCGGTCGCGGAAACGGAGTCCGCAACCTCGATGCCGTCAATGACGATCTTGCCCATGCGAATATTGATCGGGCGGGTATTGAAGTCCATATTTTAGCTCCTTTCTCCCATCAGCGGGTATGGGTGGTAAAGAACAGCTTCTCCGCGCTGTCAACGGGTTTCAGGTTGACGTTGAAATAGGTCTTGTCGCCGTAGGACGCATCACGATCGACGAGGAAGTCGTTGTCGTAGTCCACATCGGTGATCGCACCAGCTTCCGCAAACTGTTTCAGGATGGACTTTCCGACGCCCTCCATGATGTCCCAACCGTCGCTGTCGTTCGCATACTTATTGGGCGGGAAGTTCAGCTGAATGGACTCCTGGAACGTGTCCATAACACGGACGACGCGGTTCTTACGATAGGTTTCATCCTTGGGCTGCTTGAAGCTCGTAAGAGAGTTGATGTCGTATTCAACAATAACCTTGTTTTCCTCGGAAATGGAGAAAGCAAAGTGGCCTTTGTTGATCGCGTCCACATACTCCTCATGCGTCAGGGCGTCCACCAGATCGGTTGCGCCATCAACTGCATCGTAGGTCAGGGACTCCACATAAGATGCGCCAGCGGACGCGCCAGCCACCCATGCGGTTGCCTCGGCTGCGGACAGCTTGTCGTCGTCGATTGCATAGCCGTTCTTAATGGAAATGATGCCCTCGTAGTCTGCCGGGAAGTCCGGGACAACGGCCTGCACGCCGCGGCCCATGCTCTCGCGCAGATACTTAATCTTGGTCTTGATCGCCGCCTTCATGCTGCTGTCGGTAACGGGCATTGCCACGGTGTTGAACTTGACCTTCTCCCAAGTGTCCATAAAAGTGGTGAGATCGTCGTTCTGGGCCGTAGCATCAGTGCCACCGGTGAGGTTCATCGCGGCAATGGCGGCCAGTGCGCCGGAGCCGGTGAAGGTGACGTACTCGCAGTCCTGTGCGATCAGATCATCCACAGTGGACAGACCCTCGTAATAGGCCGCGGTGTTGCCAGCCAGACTCACGGTAACGTCGAAACCGTCCACCGGATTTGCGGCGACGGTGACGGTCAACGCGTTACCGCGGGTGCCACCGTACTTTGCCGTCGCGGTCAGCTCCGGCGCGGATGCGTTCTTTGCAGTCGCCTTGGTGCCTTCCTTCGGAATGTAGACCAGCACTTTGCTGGCGTTTTTGAACGCCTCACGAATGAGGAGCATCTGCCGGTTGGGGTCGCTGTCGTAGACGCTGTAACCCAGCTTTGCGTATGCAGCGTCCGGGCCCGCATTCGTCAGTTCGATGTAGGAACCGGCTGGGCCGTAGGAGGGCTTCAGCAGCGGGATAATCACAGTACCGCGCTCGCTGGTGCCCACGGTATCGCTGCGAGTGCTTTCAAAGTTCATGTAAGTGCCCGGACGCACCTTGCCTGCCAGCTTATCAAACTTGCCACCAGCCATTATTTAGCCTCCTTCACACGCCACGCATCAATGCGGGACTGAATTTCTTCCTTGGTGTACTCACCGTCCGGGAGATCAGCGGTCGCGCCAACAAAAGTGACGAGAGAAACGCCAAAGACCGCGCGGCAGTTGTTGCGCAGGGACTCCAGCGGATATTTCACCGCGGCCTGCTCAGCTGTTACTTTAGTAGCCATATAATACCTCCAGTATTACTTTGAGCCTTTCGGCTCCTGCCCTGCAAAAGCAGGGTTGGAATAGCTCACAGTGCAAAATCTCACGGCTGCACTGTACGCCGTTTCGATGCTGCGGACAGCACATTTGTCAGACTCGATCAAGAACGGCTTTCTTGCCGTCCAGTCAATTTCTAACTGCACTGCGCCTTCATCAACAGCCCTCAAAGTGGGGTCTCGGACATGGATGTATTTTCCTGTCGGCTTGCCGGTTTCGTCGATCAATGGGACTCTGTTCCGACGCTCCAGCAGCGCGCTCATTGCTGCATAGCCCAGCTCGTAGGCCTCCTCCTTCGTCTTGTGGAAGAACTTTGCGAACAGAGAAAAATCCAGAGCATAGGTGCTGAACGTATCGCCGCTGCTGCCGATCTCAGGCCGCGGGAAGTACACCGCCGGAACGCAAAATTGCTCCGGCACATTCTTGTAGTACGGAGCAGGGTTCCCACTGTGAATTGTCAGAAAGCTCATGATGCTCGCTAAATCCTGTTCAAGCATGGAACTCCTCCTTTTTGTGTGTTTCGTTCTGCCGAACAGCCTTCAAAATCAGTTGCTTACAAAATGAAATCAACTTTCTTGGTTTGAAAAGTTCAACTCATTCAAAATAGCTGTCCATCCAGTCCTGGAGCTTTGCATCCAGCAGATCAGGAAGCATCTTGTCCAGGATGCGCAATGCACTTTCCCAGTAGTGCTTGCCCTCTACCCAGTGCTGCTTCAAGACCATGCCGCCTTTCGCGGACGGGTCATAAACAAACCGCCCGTCCCCCTGCCAGTAGCCGGGGACAAAGCGGTATTTGACGCCTTTCGGGTTTGTCCAGTGGCCGTCATTGACGTATGACGCATATTCGACATTGGTGCCCACTTCCAATGTCAGATCGCCCTCGGTGAGCTCCCAGATGTTCCCTTGGGCGCCTTTCTCGAAGGACGCGAGCAGTTGGCGGGTGTCCATGACCTTCCGCCGGATGATCTCGTCCTGGAGGACTCTCAGGAACTCGTTACCAAGGCCCTCCAGAAAGAGCTCCATTTCGTGCCGAAAGTCGCCGGACGCGGCCTGTCCGATGCGGGAAAAGAACTCCCGAAATTCGGAGACGTCAACATCAACCGTCGCCATCAGAGATACCTCTGTGTGCCCTTCGCCACGACGTAGACGAAGAGGTGGTGGCCGTGGATGTCGTGTGGAATCTCCGCGATGTACTCACAGCCGTTCTTCCTGTCCACGATCTTGTCGTTGAGTCTCACGTCGGTGCCGGTGGGCAGGGCCAGCTTGATACGAGACTCTTTGATGTTGGCCGGGGCGGTCTGCGAAATGGATGTGCTCTCGCTCTTAACCGCGAAATGGCAGGCCACAGAGAGCACGTCCGGCTCCTTTGGATAGGAGAAGGAAGGCTGCTCGGTCAAGCCGTAACCGGGGGATTCGTCGCCTTTCTGTGCGTGGTAGATGTCGCACAGATCGTTCAGGTAGTCTTCAAACGCCATGCTGGGCCCTCCTCACAGTACACGCATACGCATGGTAACAGTTCCGTTTGCTGCCGTGACGACATAATCATCCAGCAGGGCGGCCAGATCGAGATCGGTAACTTCGATGTCGGAGTGATCTGCCGAGTAGCTGTAATCGTCGAATGTTTCGGATTTCAGCACCTTGGAGGAGGTCAGAGCGGCGTTGTGGGCATAGGCCTCGGCCATCAAGATGCAGGCCGTCCGCACGCCCTCCGGCAGCTCTGCCATTTCCTCCAGGCCCTTGTTATGGGTGTAGGTGATGATGTACTGCTCTGCTCTGGAAATGTCCACGCTCAGCTTTGCATCGCTGCGTTTGAGCACTTCCGGGGTTTCGGAGTAATCACGCACCTGCTGCGGGGTTATCCAGGGGCGTTTCGGCATGGCTTAGTCCTCCCCGAAGTCGGGCTGCGCATCATCCGCCGCCGGGACGGTGACGGTTTCTGCGGTAATGGCGGCCACAAGGTCGTCCTTCTTCATGCCCTTGGTAACGGCTACGCCCAGATCACCGGCCAGCTTTTTCAGGTCGGTAATGGACAGGCTGTCCAGGTAGTCCTTGTCGAAGTGGGCCGGAATAGAGCTGTCCTCCGCTTCTTCGCCCGCTGCGATCAGCGGAACGGAATCATCCTTGGCTTCGTCCTCCTCAACCTCGATCAGATCAAAATAACCGCTGCGCACAGCAGCGGTCGCAATGTCCTTATCGTGGGTGTAGACGTTCGGCTCTTCCCTGGTGGCATTGACGATGCCGGTATAGGACATCGCCTTTTTCAGCTTGATGTGATACAGCATACTTCTCTCTGCCTTTCTGCCTTACTTAATGCCCTTGATGATGGCTGCGGCGTCCATTTCCTCGATGATGGGGTCGAAGTCGAAGTGGATAACGTAGAAACGCTTATCCTTCATGATGGCTTCCTTGCCCTCGGTGGTCTTTCTGATCTTCATGCCGTAGGTGTTGACGACCACCAGGTTCTTGGGGTCAGTCAGCAGAACGGAGTCGTCGCTGAGAGACGGGCACTCGACAACAGGAATCTTTGCGGGGCTGTTGTAGACAGACTCAGGCACCGCGCCGCCCTTCTCGATGATCTGGTTCAGCAGATGCAGCTCCCACTCCTGCGCACGGTGCGGGCTCATGAGCCAACGCAGCTTGCCGTTGTTGTACTTGTTCGGCATGGAGTGCAGCGTGTTGTAGAACATATCCAGGTTCATGCCGGTGTCGCTGGAAGCATCGACGACATGGGCGTTGTTCGTCAGCTGCTTAATCCAGCCGTCGTTCACCTTGAGGAAGTCTGCATCGCCGGTGGTGCAGAGAGCCTTCGCATCAGTGCCAGTCCACGCGCCTGCGCTGTGCTGTGCAGTGAACTCGTAGACCTTGCCGCCGGTGGATACCAGATCGCCCTTGTTGAAGGTGTCACTGGTGTTGAACGGCTTGACACCGGCAAACTTTTCGTCGCCGTTCAGGCACAGGTCGATGTGGTCGATGCCGAGCTGGGTGGTCATAAGGTTAGTGATGATGGCTTCGAGGTTCTGACCCTCGATGTTCTCACGCAGCGTTTCCTCGGTGATCTCCCAGGGCAGGCGGACGTCGGTGCAGCTGTACTTGATGGAGCTGGTGTTGACGCCTGCACGGTAGCCGTCGTCGTTGTCCTCGGTCTTCTCACGCAGGATACGGGAAGCGATGCCGATCTTGTCGATCTCGCCAGCCTTGGCGGTGCGCATTTCGTGGCGAACCAGGTTGCCCAGGGTAGTGGCCTCGAAGGTCTGCTGAATGAATTTGCGGGCCTGCTCGTTGCTCAGGATGCCCGCGCCAGCACTGGGCGTAAAGTCGCCGGTGTTGATGGCGTTGCGAATGATGTCCTCGATAGAACGTGCCATGTGGTTTTCCTCCTTCTGTTCTTACAGGATGCCGTGCAGATAGTGCTGATCGGCGGACTTCTGAACGATGCCGGATGCGTCGTTCAGGTTGGTGGGGTTGGCGCGGGAGCCGCGCACCTCAGCGACGGACTTCTTCACGATAGCCTCAATGAAGCCCTCCAGGTCGGCCTTGGTGAGCTGCTGCTCCTGCTTCTGTTCCTGCTCCTGCTGGCCCAGGGCCTTTTTGATGGCAGCATCGACGGCCTTCTGGACAAAATCAGGGGTAATCTCCTCGTCCTCTGCCTTGGTGACGGCGGCGGTGGTCTGCTCGGTCTGCTGGCCCAGGGCCTTTGCAATAGCGTCCTGCACCAGCTTCTCAGCTTCGCTCTTAGTCATGGTTTTACCCTCCTTAGTGGTCTTGGTTTTCTTGGTGGTTTCTGCGGAATTGTCGTCACCGGGCTTCTTGCCGGTGTCGTCGGTGGCATCAGTCCCGGTGGCCTCGGAGTCGGTTTCGGGCTTCTCCGCGGGCTGCTTCTCAGTGCCCTTGTCGGCCTTCTTGCCCTTCTCCTCGCCGTCCTGCTGCTTGTCCTCCTCGGTGCCGGTTTCGCCGTTGGGTTTATCCTTCTCAGCGTCGGCGTCCGCAAGGAACGTGCCCAGGTCGTCGTAGAGGTTCTGCAAGGCGGCCCGGTTCTTTGCACTCAGGGTGCGCCCGGACTTCTCAATGCGGCCGGCCTCCGGGGTAGGCTTGCAGTCAAACAGCGACTTGGTGAGAGGCTGCGAAGCATCGGTCAACAGCTCGGTGATGATACCGTTGAAGTCCTCCAGGGCCTCTTTGATCTTGCTCTCGTCGGTCTGGTAGGTATAAACGCCCGTATAGCCGTTGTAGCTGTACAGGCCGTTCCGCAGGGCGTCGAAGGCGTTCCAAAAGCTGGAACTGATATTCGCCTGCTTGTAACTGTCCGCGACCGCGCCTTTGGTAACGCGGCCTTTGGACTTCTTCACGGATGCTTCGCTCAATTCTGTATCCTCCTTAGAAAAGGCTCCGAGGCCGCCCATAGACAGCCCGGTGATCTCGCCCTTCTCGATGGACTGCCACAGATCGTCGTCTGTGATCTCGACGGTCATCAGCCATGTGCCCTCCTTGATGTCGGCACCGCCGATGTTGGAGTCAGATTTTGCAATCCAGCTCTCCACGACAGCGGTGCCATCAGCAGACACGAAATTGTGCTGGAGATCAACGCGGTTCCCATTCTTCGCAAACCAGTACGCGGCCTTTGCGATCTCGTCCGCTGTCATGTAATTGCCGTGGGCGTCCTCGACCATAGGCTCGTACACAACGCCTGTGACAAAATGGGACTCCGAGTCCGTCTTGATGATCTTGCCATAGGTGGTGAAGGCCGCTTTCCCTTCCTCGTCCTTGACGATCAGGAATTGCCGCTTGTTCGCCGCCTTGCCAACCAGGGACACAAAAGAGATTCTTGCATCAGTGATTTCCTTTGCCTTTTTTACTTTTCTCGTCATGTGTTCACCTCCTTTCATGGTTTCAGGCAATATAAAAAGCAGCGTTTCCGCTGCTCTTTATCATGTATTGGGTTCTGCCGGGTCTACGGTCGTTTCCTCCATCACCGCCGGAACGGAAATGTTCACAAGCGGGTTGTCCAGAATGACCTTAACCTCGGCCAGATCGGTGCCGGGTAAAAGCTCCAGCTCCAGAACGGGAGCTTCATCGACGCCGTGGCGCAGGGTGTAGGACTTGACCATACCGGCCAGCTCCATGCCGTCCAGCTTGATGCTGGGATGCCCTACGCGGGCTTCGTCAATGGTAACGATCATTTCTAATCATCCTCGATTCCGGCTTTCGCCTTGTTCTGAGCATCGAGCTCAGCCTCCCAGTCGTCGTCCATTTCGTCGATCGCCTGCTGCTGGAGCTTTTGACGTTCCTCCAGAGGCAGGCCCAGAATCTCCATGTCAACAACGGGCTGCTCGATACAATGGCAGTTGATGCTCTCGGCTGCGGGAAGGCTCGTGTCCCGCGGGTACATGGGGTAATAGATCATGCCGTCCGCGCCGACCAGCTCGAAGGGCTGATCTTTGAGAACGACCTGACCGTCCATATCGACGTGGTTCTGTCGAGGCTCGTTTCGGTAGTTGCCGGTGTGCCTCCACGACTTGCTCTCCACCGCCGGGGACTGCATATAGGCTTCGTGCTGGGCTACGCTGTGGGCCCGAAGAACCTCCGTAACAGCCACCTTTCGGGCCCTGTAATGCGATGTCCAATATTCGCCTTTGCCTTCCTTTTCCATGCCGGAGTTTATGAGATCGACACAGAGCTGCGATATGTTGCCGCCGTTCTCGATCTCTTTTTTCAGCATAGCCTCCAGGTGCTCGGTACTCGTGGTCTTCATGAGCTCGGCCAGGTCGTCGCTCCAGGTTTCAATCCAGGCGGTCGTCCTCTTTGATACACGGTCAAGCTTCAAGCCCTTGTCGGTCTTTTTGAGGTAATAGGCTGCATACTCAGGGAGGAATTTCGAGAGCTGCGTGGAAAACGCCTTACTCAGCTTGCCGGTGGCAGGCGTCGCAGCAGCTATCTCTGGGAGCCGCTTCTGGAGATCATCGAGGTTATCAGACGCCTTAGCTTCTCGAACAAAGTAGTCCGTCTCCTCGGTGAGTATGTCGGCCACGTCGTCCTCGATACCTTTCGCATACTGGAGCGTCTTCTTGGGTTTCGCATAGCCTTCCTTTCCCAGCAGATCGGACAGGTCGTTGTCCGCCTTCTGGATGTAGTTGTCGATCGCCTTCACCAGCCGATCGCAGTAGCACGGCCTCATGATGAAACGCGTTTTCACGGTTCGTCCTCCTCCTGCTGCGCTTTGAGATCGAGCAGCAGGCCGCGGACTTCCTTCATAACGGCCACGACCTGATCGTTGTCGCCCTGGCCTTCCGCCTTCTTGATCTGCCCTTCGAGGGCCATTGTCAGACCGCCGAGGTCAAACCCGCCGCTGTTCTGGGACTGCGTGATGGTGAGCGGGACGTTGCCCCACTCTTCTTCGTAGTCGTCCGATGTTTCACCCAGGTACTTGTACAGGATTTCCTTTGCCTTGTTGGGCGTCAGGCCGCCCGCTGCGGTGGCCGCCGTCATGATCTTGCAGATGTCATCCGGGTTGGAAATGTTGGGCTCCTGGAAGAACGCCTCGACGTATTGGAAGGCATAGCCGTTCAGCAGGCGGTTGTTGATCGCCCATGCGAGACTCCTGCGCTCAGGCTGAAAAACCTGTTTCTCGGTCACTTCCTGCGCCGTCTGAGCGGTCGCACGGTTGAAGTCCGTAGTGTAGCCAACATAGATGTCCGGGAGCAGAAAGGACGACTGCACCTTCTTTCGGTTGTTGTCCATATAGGTTTGGAACAGCTCGTCCTTCTGCAAGATGGAGGCCAGGTCTTTGACCTCGATCTTCGGTTTCTCGGTCTGATCGAAGTCGGTCTTGCCGTCGGAGGATTCCGTTTCCAGGACGATGAAGGCATGCTGTCCAGCCTCGCCCTTGATGTCGTCCATGTACTTTGTCAGCTTCTCGTAGCTGTCCTCTGTGAGCGTGCCGCCCTGAATCATAATCATCAAGGGCGTGTGCCTGCCGTTGATGAAATAATTGTTGTTCAGGCGTTCCGCTCTCTGGCTGCCGTCAACGCCGAGAATCTGGCCCGTCCAGCGCACCTCGCCGTAAGGCTGGATGCCGATTGGGAACTCCAGAATCTCGTTGGCCTCGTAATCGACGGGGAGCTCTTTTATGTCCTCCGGCGACTCAACATAGACACCGTTGCGTCTGTCCATCACGCGGGGATCTCCGAACTCCTTGAAATACACGGTCTTGCCGCCGAGCTGCTGCCGGTACTTGCGGAACTTCTTCTTGCGCTCGATTGGAACGCCGTGGTTGTAATAGGTCGTGCCGATGTAGGGCTCCAGCGGAACCGTCTTCCTGACAGACGGCGTGTCGTGCAGGAACTCGATCTGCTGCACCTCGCCGTCCAGGTTACGAATGACCTCCAGATACGCGATACCGTAGGTTTCGCGGGCCTCGATCAAGTCCTCGAAAACCTCTTTGGTGTCCTGATCGGTGTTCAGCAGCTCGATGATCTCGACCATGCGCTCGTACTCGGCTTCAGCCTCCGGGGTTTCCTCGATGTCCTCGATGTACTTCACCCCGATGCCGAAGCCTGCAATGTTGTCCTTGTAGGCTCGGATGCACTGAGGCAAGATCGTGGACTCGGCGGCCAGCTTATGCAGGCCTGCCAGCGGAGCAGGCGGCTCTATCCAGTCGCCTGCATTGTAGGCTTCCTGCTCTGATACCTGGGTAGGTCCCTCCGCCTTCTTGATGGGCTGGAGGGGCTGCGTCGGCTCGTGGGCCTTGATGATACGCGCCTGCATGGGGCGTGGTTTCTTGTTCGTTGCCAATGGGGTTTACTCCTTTCCTCCTGCCTTCTTAGGCGGCTTCGCCTTGGACGGCTTGACCGGCAGACAGAGTAAAAGCACACAGTCGCCTTCATCAGGGGAAGGCAGGCCGCGTGCTTTGACGTCCTTTTTGCTCTCAATGCGGAGCTTGCTCTGCTCAGATATTCCGTATTTACGGCCTGAGAGCTGAGCTGCTAGGTCTGCATCGTCCGGCAGAATGAGCTCGACGGGCTTCTCGTGCCCTTCGTCGTCGGTCGTCTGGAGCAGCTTCTTGACGATCGACATCATGTAGGTGGTCGTGTCGTAGTAGTAGCGGTGGCGGATGCGCTCGCCGAACTTCACTGGAATAACGGATAACCACCAGAAGCGATCAGGGTCGCCGCGCTTGATCTCGCGCAGGCGGTCGGTCACGCCGCCGCCAACGCCGCCGTCGTCGATCTTGACGGGTATCGCGGTTTCGAGGTGGTACTTGTCCACCAGGGAGCATCCCAGCAGAGCGATCTCGTGCGCTGTCCGCACGGTGTCCTGGCCTCTGATCTTTTGATGGAAGAAAACTTTCTCGTTGACCTTGTACCCAATGATCGTCTTGTCGTCGCCGAAGCGGGCCACGTCGCAGCCGATGTGTACCGTCGGCTGTTCCGTCGGTTCCTGCCAGTCGGTCGCCATGCTCTTTTCGATCATGCTCAGCGGGATGAAGACATCCTTCTCCTGCTTCGGAAAATCACCGGCAACACGGACTCGGAACACATCGGAGTCCTCACCATACATGGTGCGGATGCGCTCGATGTACTCTTTCGACACACGGGGGCTATCCCGGTCGTCAACATGGATTGTGTGGTACTGGGTTCGGTTCTTGTGGTGGCTGTCATAGAAAAAGCCGGTCAGCTGCGTGGGGTTTCCGCACATCAGCAGCCGCGCTCCCTCGGTAGACAAAGCACCAAGAACGGGCTCGAAGACTTCATCATCGACACCGCTCGCCTCGTCGATGATGAACAGCATACTCTCAGAATGGAAGCCCTGCAAGGCGTCTGGGGTGTTCGCGGTACGGGCCACAGCAAACCACTCTTCCTTCGCTCCGTTCATGTAGACGCGCTCTTGCGTCCAGGTAATCTCCCGCTGCAAGGCGGGGTTGCTGCGGAGCCACTTCGATATTTCTGCCCAGAGGATGTCGTACAGCTGGTGCTGCGTGGGAGCAGTACATGGGATTTTGGGATATGGCCGCGTGCAGATGAACCAGATCACGGCCCACGCCTCCACCGCGCTCTTCCCGATACCATGCCCGGAACGAACGGAAGTCATGGGATATTTGGCGAGGCTGTTCAAGATCGCCTTCTGGTTGACATCAGGTTTTGCTCCGATGATGTCCTCCACGAAGTCCACCGGATTGTCGATGTAGTATAAGATCGCGTCACTCGTCAGGCCCTTCACCGTTACGCCTCCTCTCCCATGCCTCTGCAATGACATCCACCAGAGTGCTCTCTTTGTTCTCCGCCTCGATCTTGTGCTCGGTTTCTCTCACGATCTCGGCACGGCTCTCGCGCTCCAGCTTCGTGGCCTCCCTGAGCATCGAAACAAGCACTTTGGTGTTGATGCTCTCGGCAGGCGTCTTGGCAAGGGCCTCCAGAGCCTTCTCCTGCATTTTCAGAGCTATCCCTATATGGCGGTCATTCATCTTTCTGGCCTTTTTGACGGCCTCTGCGTGAGCTTTCCGTTGAAGGTCGGCGTCGTACTCAGCAGCACGCGCTACCCAACCGTAGGTGCTGCTCCACCTATCCATCAGCGTTTTACTCTTGCCCAACTGCTGAGCAACGGCCCGGAGGCTGCGGTCTGCCCCCAATCCAGCGTAGATCGTGAACGCCTCAAATGCCTTTGCGCTCTCGCCTTCCTGACGCTCCCACGGCTTTACGTCGCTACGCTTCGGCATTTTGTTCTCCCTCCTTTTGCGGGCGGGGCCGTTACTTAACGGCTATCCATCCGCAGAAGTTCAGGCAACGCCAAAACATATCCACCTTATCGAAGCCAGCAGTCCGCAGCATATCGACGTTCCACTCAGGTTTCAGCGGCGACAGCACATTCTCCAGGCTGCGCCGCTTGTCCATGATCTGCTCTTCCGAGTAGCCATTCCTGCGCTTCATGTCATAGTACAGCTCGACCATGAGATCGTCCATGTTTTCGCTCACGATCTTTTCCACAAAAATGAAGGCCCCGCCGGGAGTGAGGCTTTCGTAGATGGCCGAGATCATGGTCTGCCGGTATGCCGTCGGCATAAACTGGAGGGACAGCACAGAGAGTACCAGGCTCGCCGTGTCTTTCAATGGTAAATTTTCCCATAGATTCCCCGCCTGGACTTCGACGCCAGGGTACTTGCTGAACCGCTCTTTGCTCGCCGCGGCCATCGCCGGGGAGTTGTCGATCAGCAGGAAGTCGTTGGTGTCCTTGAACCTCTCCACGAACGGTTCAACGGCCATACCGGTGCTGCATCCTGCATCCACGATCAGGGTGTCCGGCTGCACGAAGCGCGTACCCAGCTCATAGGAGAGGGCCCGCATGGACTGGTAGTCCGGGATGCTGCGCTCCATCATATTTTTGAAGCAGCGGGCCACTTCGTCGTTGAACTCCCACTTTTCGCCGGGTTTCACATTATCTTTCACGGTGCTACCTCCTTATTCTCCGCGGGCGGCGGGAGCTTGACTCCCAGGCGGTGCTCGAACGCTTCACGCGCTCTTGCGGACAGGCCCATCTTGGTGCCGTCCGGGTACGGCAGCTCGAACTCGAAGTCCAGCGCAGCGGCCAGAGCCGCCGGGTCAACCTTCGGGCTCTTCGCCTCCAGATACCAGAACTTGTTAATGAGCTCCAGACGGGTGATCTTCCCAAAACAGGGGGTGAAGATTTCCCGCATTTCCGCTTCGGTGTGGCCCTTCTGCACCTTCGGATGTTCGCCCAGGTCGCCCAGAATGGTGTTGGGCTCATAGTCCAGGTCAAATGTCAGGGTTTTCTCAGCCGTGAGGAACTTCTTCTTTGTGTTCACGAACTGCGGGGCCTTATCGCTCTGGCACCAGCAGACCACCATACCGTCCCGGTAGCACAGGGCCGCCGCGATCACCGCGATCTGCTTCCGATCGGTCATGAAGGGCACGCTGTTGAACACGCTGGAGATAAACATGCTGCTGTACGGCGTGCCTGCCTCCGCTTCATCCAGGAATCGGCGCGCGATCTCCAGACTTTTTTCCTTATGGATTTTGTCGCCCATCGTCACGAAGTACGGCTCGAAGGCAGACACGTTGATGCCTGCCTTTCTGAGCGTCCGGGTGTTGCTGAGCTTTCCCGCGCCGAAGTCAACGACGCTGGAGCCATAATGCCGCTTCCAGGTTTCAAGGGCCGCGCCTTCCAGGATGCAGAAGTCCCGCCCGTTGTTCTTCGGGAAAACGCCCTTGAAAAATCCATCGCCCAGGGCTGCGTTGCCCGCGGCGTCGGTTTCTCTTGTGTTCCGCTCCCGCATGAAGCTGTTGAAGCGGAGATCATCTGCATAGTTGGACTCCATGTCAAAATCCATAGACAGCAGATTCAGCATTGCCGACGCGAAGGCTTCCTGTTCCTTCTTGATCTGGACGCACGGAACGACCTTCCGGCTTGCCTCTGCTGCTGTCTGGAGGCGACCGATGCCGTTTATGACGTTGCCCTCCTCACCGATCACGATCGGCATGAAGGCTCTGATCTTCCGCTCCAGGGATTTTGCGAGCTGCTTTGTGTGGGCGTCGAAATTGCGGTGGTTCGCCTTTGCGAGCTTCACGGTGTCCATCCGGCGCAGCGCATAAACGCAAGGGTAGGACTCCGGGCTGCCCGGTTCGATGTCGGGCAGGGCCTCCGTCATGGCCTGGATGTCCATTTCGTACAGACGCTTCTTGACGATCGCGCAGGTGTCCTGCTTCTGGAGGTCGTTCGTGGCCCGGTTGAACAGGACGTTGACTGCTTTCCGCTCGCCGAGCTCTTTTTCGCTGACGTACTCCACAGGGATTTCAGGGAAGCCCATGCGACGGGCGACGAGCTGCCGCTGGTGTCCGCTCAGAATTTCGCCGTGCTCGTCCGCGTAGATGGGCAGCAGGAAGCCGAGCTTGCGCAGGGACAGCTCCGCCAGGGCCAGACGCTTTTGGTCATTCCGGCGGGGGTTATACTCTGACGCCTTCACAGCGTCGATAGGAACCAGCTTAATCATTGTGCAGCAGCCTCCGTTTCAGCTCCTCCGCGATCTCTGCGCGGTCGAAAATGCCTTTGTCCCGGATTCCGTCCAGGGTGCGGTTATAGCGGACTACCTCGACCTTGAAATGGAGGTGTCCAACTCTCACCAGGGTGGAGCCCAGGGCGGGCACGTCGTCCGCGTCCGCATCCGGCTCCTCGTCCGGCTCTTCTTCGGTGTCTTCTTCCTCCAGGTCTTCCAGGTCGTCGGGCTCTTCCTGTTCTCCGACGTCCGGCTCCTGAACATCTTCAAGCTGCCGGTACAGACGTACCTCGTCAGCATCGAAGCCTGTTTCGTAGTCCAGCACATCGTCGTCCCGCAGCAGATCGCCCAGGGCGTCATTATCCCAGCGGCCCTCGATTCTGTTCAGGGACAGGCACAGCTTCTTTTCCTTCTCCTCGTCGGGCTGGTCAATGATAGAGCAGAGCACTTCCTCCGCGCCCATATCCCGCAGCACGGTGATTCTCTGGTTGCCGCCGATGCAGCGCATATTGTGGATGTTCACCACAGGCGGCTCAACCATGCCGTGCTGCTCCAGGCTCCGGCGCAGGGCTTCGTACTCGTCGCTGCCCTTCACGATGTCCTCGCGGGGGTTGTACGGGGGAGGCACAATGTCCTTCAACTTCAAAACCCGGAACTCGGTCTTAAATTTCATCGAACATCCTCCTTCTCAGCTCCTCGCACACAAGCTCCTGCGTAAAGCCGACCTTCTCGCGGACGTCCGCCATCAGGTCTTCAAACTCAACCTCGGTGAGCTTGAAGGAAAATTCACCGACCAGGCACTTGATGCCGTCTGTGGCGTCTTCCTTCTTGTCCTTCAGCTCCGGCTCGTCACCGTCCAGCTCGTCGCCGATCTCGCCCAGGAGCTCGTCGATGTCCTTCTGCGTAAAGCCGGTAGATGCAAGGTTCTCCTGCTCCTCGATCAAGTCCTGGAGGAGTTCTGCCAGCTTGCCGTAGTCCCAATCGCCGTCCAGCTTGTTCAGGGCAATGCACAGGGCCTTCGCCTGGGCCTCGTCCATGTCCACGACCACTGCATTGGTTTCGGTTTCGCCTTCCGCCAGCAGGACGCTGAGTCGCTGGTGTCCACCGATCAGGCAGTTGTCCCGGAGGTTCACGATCAGAGGCAGAACCAGGCCGTGCTCTTCGATGCTCGCGTCCAGGGCCTTGTACTCCTGATCTTTCGCCGTCAGCTCGACCCTGGGATTGTACGGGGCCGGTTTGATCTCCGACAGCTTAATAATTTTCGTTTCCACGCCTTTACTCCTTTTCTGTGAATTTTGCATGAAAAAAGCGGGGTGCTTTCGCACTCCGCTTTTCGTTGCCTATTCAGAACATTTTCAGTTGGAAGCATTCGGGCTCCTGAGCCATCACCGGCTGCGGGGCCAGACGCTTCTTCATGAACATATCGTAGGGAGCAGCCTCAATACCATAGCGTTTGTACATCGTCCGCGTCTTAGGGTTGCTCTCCACGGCGTAGTAGTGGGCTCCCTTCGGGCCGTCCTGCTCACCATGCTTTGGGAAAATCCAGTTTTTGAGGGCACGTTCCTTGAACACCGGCGGCTCACCGTTGATGTCATTGAAGTACCATTCATCCGGCTGCCAGCCGGTCTTCTTCTTGATGTTCTCCATCGTCTGCCGCATCTGGTAGTCCGGGCGGGCCGTCACGATGATAACGTAATCATCGCGGATAGCCTCGATCAGATCAGCGCGGTACTCCTCCGCGGCCATACGGCGGGTGAAGGGGCGAAGCAGCCGGGTGTCTGCCTGGTTGCCAACGAGGGTGTAGTTCAGGTCGAGTAAGCAAATATTTTTCATGGTTAGTTATCTCCTTTACATTGCTTCTGTAATAATTATACCACTTTTTGCACGTTCTGTCATAGGTTTTTGAAAAGATGGTGCATATTTTTTCAGCAATGAAGGGAGCCAACCGCCTGCCTGCACTCTTTCATTGTGGAAGAGTATACCACAGATAAATTGCACCTGTCCATTGCACAATTTTTGCACCGGCAAATTGCACGCCCTTATCTGAGGGCGTCCGCGCCGTAGAGCCACACCGCAAGCCGCTGTACAAGCCGTTTTCGGTTCCTCCAGACGGTCGAGGTGTCGCACGGAATGAGCTTTGCAACGTCCTCGTCTGGAAGGTTGTCGATGTACCGCCCAACGACGGTCTGATAATAGGCGTCGTCCTGAATGACCTCCAGGGCCCGCTCCATCGTATTGATCTCGTGCTCGTCCGCGGCGATCGTAGCCTGCATATCAGTCAGCACCGCTTCCCAGATTTCCTCTGGGGTCAGCCGCACGCCGGTCTTGATAAAACGGGTAATGCTCTTGCTGCGCTCCTTCGGCCCGTACTTCAAGAACTCCTCCAGCTTGTCCTTGTCCTCGGCCTGCTTCTGGAGTAGGGTCGGTAGGGCGTAAAGACGGCGTTCGGTCGCCTTGAACGCATCCTTCGCGGTGTGCCCTGCTGATACGCGACCGGCCTGCACAGCCTCTACGATGATCGCCCGAATATCCTCTGCTTTGTTCATTGGCTTCCGCCTCCTGATTTCTTCCGCCCCACCGGGGCTTTTACTTTTTGCCGGTCAAAATGCCTGTGATCTTCTCGCGGATGGTCTTCGGCTTGGCCTGCACCTTCGGCTCTACGGTGACTTTCTGCTTGCTGCGGCAGGCACAGCCGGTCGTCTGCTGCTTCTCCAGCACAGCAAGGCGGCGTTCCAACTGCCGGATGCGTTTATTCTCCCTCTTGCTCATTGCGTACCTCCTCCAGCTCTCTCACATAGCCCCAACTCTGAGGCGGGCGGGTGATCTCCACAGGCTCCATGCCAAACCTGGTATTTCGCAGGCCGGTGAGCTCCTGGAGCTTCCGGGGCCTGTCGTAAATTCTGAGATCAGAAATGTGCCAGCCATACAAGTCTTTCAAATCTGCATAACTCAGTCCGGACTTCCATCCGGCATAGTCTTTGACTTGCGGTACTGTGAGACAGCTTCCAGCAATTGCAGATTCGATATCTTCTTTGACGACACAGTATTCAGGGCCGATGCGTCGGATGTCATCGCAAATGAACTCTCCAATGACACGCCCCTTTTTTTCTGGCCAGCCGCCACGGTTCCACGCGGCCACATTCCGGTTGAGGACATCCATAAACAGGCTGTCGCTCCCGACCAAAGTGCAGTATATGTAGCACTTGAAGGGAGGTTCCAGCTTCGGCCTGGTCTTGCGAATTTCTACGGTCTTTTCGCCGCTGAGAATCTTCTCACACCACTCAGGCCGGATGCTCAGCAAAACGGCTTTACTCACTTTGCACCTCCCCGCCGTCCAGTGCGCCTTTGAGCTGTTCGAGCTTTTCGAGCACGATCTGCTGTACCTCTTCCGGCTTGCCGACGATCTCAACGAGCTGCGCCAGCATGATGTAAACGTCCGCGATTTCTTCCCTGACGCTCTCGTGGGCGACCTTGATCTTCGCACCGTTGCGATAGTTGAAGGTTACGGCCCGCTGGAGATTGCAGATCGCCTTCGTGAGCTCTGACATTTCCTTGATCGCCATCTGGAGCTGAGGGGCGGTGCCGTACCGATTGATCGCCCGCCGGATGGTATTCAGGCCATAATCAGGAATGGCCGGGATGCCTGCATCCTCGTACCATTTGAGCTTTTCCCGCAGGGTCGCATAGGCCCACAAGATCGTGTAGTGCTCCGCGATCAGGCCGTCGATACTCTGCTTCGGGTCGTCGAAGAGGTGCTCGGTCAGGGTTTCGGAGAGCTCCATATCGTTGCAGTCCAGGTCGATGCTGCTGCCGTGACCCTTGACGAGCTTCCGCATATACTCGGTCAGTGCCATTTCAGGCTACCGCAGCCACACCCAGCCGTCCTCGCTGACGTCGGTGAAGTTGAGGGCCGTCTGAAAATTGTCCACCGGGTTGTCGGTCGTCAGCCTCGGAATGCTCTTGATCTTCTGTTTATCCATCCCGCTCCTCCTTCTTTTCGAGCCGCAGGCAGCGGCCATCACGATACGCCATGCACCGCTCACCGCAGCAGCCGCCAAACCGATCTTTGAAGTTTTCCTCTGCGCGGTTTTCCGTGATGCGGGTACGCTGCCTCGTCAGAACCCGCCGGAACGGGCAAAATCTGGTTTCTTTGCTCATGAGTGTTCCTCTCTTTCTATGCTCTGGGCCTCCAAGCCCTCCAAAAACAACGGCACGCCTGGAGCACCGATCTTCACCCGGTATTGCTCCACATCGGTCGGCATAATGTACTTCCTGCCGAAATTGCCCTTCATATCCCGCCATACCACCCAGGGAATGCGGTAAAAGGCGACGCTCCCGAACGAGCACAGGACGAAGGCCACGCCTCCATACTGCTGCGCACGCTCCAGGCGTTCGGCCTGATCTTTCGTCACGCGATCCTGCATCATCTTCCCGGAGTCCGTGTACTTTGCCTCGAAGTTCACGGCCCTGCCGCCCCACAGGAAGCCCTTGTAGTCGGCCTGTCCCTTGCCGGTATAGTGGGCAATGAACTTCCCGCTGCCCAGGTCTTTGGTGGGCTGCATCGGTTCAGGCGTCTTCTCGATGTCTGCAATCTGCCGCTCACGGTAGAGATTGCAGGCCGCGCTTATCATCTGTTCAAAAAAGGCTCCCTGGCACCGGCTCACCTTGCCGCGGTAGCTCCTGCGCAGGGCCTCTTGTTCACGATTCGTCATTCAGGTGTGATCTCCCTTCCTCTTCGGTGGCAAACACGCTCTTGCCCCATTCATCCAGCAGGCGCAGGGTGAACGGCGTTTTCTCAACGATGCGGCGCGGCGTGACGACCTCTCCGAACAGGAAAATCTCTGCCTGCCGGACTCCGTAATGGCACGCGGGGTTCTCGCGGACTCTCCAGACCGCGGCTCCCAGCGGCACAGGAAGGTGGAGCAGCAGTCCGTGCTCCTCCTCTTCCCTGTACCGCCTCAGCTCTTCCCGATCTGCATCAACCATCCGACACCTCCGCGCTCTTGATGAACCCGCGATCGACCGCGATGCTGCGAATCTTGCGGATGGTGGCGTCACTGACGCGCAGGCCGCTCGTGGTGCGGATGCTCAGGGTGTCCAGGAACTCGTTCACGATCTCCTCTTTGGACGGCGCAGGGGCCGCGCTGCGGGCCTCCCGCTCCCTTTCGAGCAGGCCGTCCAGATACTCACAGATCTGGGCGTCGGTCATTTTGCGGAACTGGACGGCGCGGGCGTGCTGGGCACGCTCCAGGTCGGTCATTCGGCAGTTTTTCTTTTTCATTCTGGTTGTCCCTCCTGTTTGGTGGGGAGCTTCCAGGGCTCGATCATGGCCTATGGCCTCTCCCCATCCATCTTTCTTGTTCAAAAGCGTTCTTGCCAACATAGCAAGAGGCATTTTGTTCTTTCTCGCGGGCCTTCTCAGCGAGGTAGAATTTTCTCCACGCTGCATACTTCTCGCAAGAATCGTGACAGATCGGGTGCCGGTCGGCACAGTCTTTGCACGGGTTAGTCATTGTTCAGCATGACCTCCAAGAAAAATTTCAAGTTTTCGTAGTTGTCGCTGAGCACCTTCTCGATCAGGCCAGAATCGCAGCAGGCGACGATGAACGTGTCCGAAAACGTCGTCTGCACACGGAACGGATTGCGCGACAGCTCCAGGGTACAGATTTTTTTGCCGTTGCTGACGGTGTAGGTCAGCCCGTACCCATCTGCATTTGCCCTGGCAGCCAGCTTCGCTACGGCTTCTTTGATGCTCATTCGTCCGCCTCCTTGAACGTGAACCAGCTCCAGTCGATGATCTTCCCACAGATCGGGCAGACCTCCGGCATATCGCCGGTTTCGTGATCGCACTCCAGCTCTGCGCCGCAGCTACACAGAACGCGGCCATCGCAGGTCATGGTCGCCCGCGCCCTGTCCGAGCCCGCGATCTTCACCGTGACGCCGAGCTCGGCTTCCAGCTCCTCGTAGAGCTTCACCAGATGCGAGCCGTCCCCGCCGGGGATAGCCCTGCCGTGTTCGTCTAGGAAGATTTTATCCGATGAAACAGAGCGGCTCGCGTGCTTCTTGCCCACCGTCAGGCTCAGGGTTATAGTCCCATGCTCGACGTCGTAATTCCACGTCCAGCCAGCAACGCCGGTGGCGCAGGCCCGCCTCCTGAGCTCGTTTACAGCCTCATTCGCCGTCATTCTCGGTCGCCTCCTTTATCACCCATACTTTGTGTTTGCCGTAGCCAGACCAGGCCAGCGCGTCCTCATGCGTGCCGGACACGGCCACATCCAGGTGCTTACCCTGGATGCCAGAGCCCTTATCCTGCACCACGCGGACTCCGACGCCCTCGATGTAGAGCACCGTCCCGAACGGGAAGATCGACTGATCGGCGGCGACGGTCTGATCTGGAGTAAAGGGAGCACCGCTCGCCGTGATGCCTTTCCCCTCCCCGCAGATATGCGGGTACTTCTCGCCGCAATACGCGGTACACTCGAACTCTCCAGCGTCTACGAGCTCCAGGCCATCCGGCAGCTCGATCTCTGCTTCATCGGCGGCTTTCTGCAAGTCCTCGATCGTCTGTTCGTCCTGCATGGCCCGCGTCTGCCAGTTCTCCAGGCGGCACCTGTTGATGATCTGCTGGCCTTCCAGGTCGTCAATGCGGGCATCCTTCAAGCTGAGCTGTGCGCAGTTGACGGCCTCCAGGACGATCAGCAGGCCCAGGATAGCCTTCATTCTCCATCCCATTCAGCCACCGCCTTTTTGTCTGCCAGGTCGATACCCTCCGGGCACTCCCTGAGCAACTGATCTCCCCAAACGCCTTTGAGGTTGTCCTTCATGAACACCGGCACGCCCGCGGTCTTCGCATCGGTCGCGATCGACTCTACCCACTCCCGCTTCGGCTGGTGAGCCTTGCTGCCGGGGCCCGTCATGGCACCGATGATGCACCAGCCCACCTTCTTGACGGCCTGGGCACCGACGCCCTCGAAGGGCTGGAGCAGCGGCTCCATGCTGACGAAGATGTTGTGGTAGTTGCTCCACCAGAAGGAATCCTCCGGGCCGGTGATCGTCGAGCCGTACCAGAAGTTCGGCTCCTCCGGCAAAATGCCCTTCCGGGCCAGTTCCATATACCGGCTCGGATTCTTTGTCAAGAACAGGTAGGCGTGCTGCGGGGCCTCTTTGCAAGCCTCCAACACTTCGGAGATCCACTCGTCCGGCACCCAGTCGCCGAACAGATCGGCCATGCTGCACACGAACACCACGGACGGAATCAGCCGCTTCCGCGGGTAGTCCATCATGTAGCGGTGGAACGTAGGCAGGAAGCCCATCGGGTAGGGCGTGCTCCGAATGTACTTGCCGGACTCGTCCAGCAGCTTCACCGGTTTCTCGGACACGAAGCAGCCTGCCGCGCCCTCCGCCTCGCTCAACCGCTCGTCGGGCCACTCGCACGGGTGCGGTGCAAAGCGGTCGATGAATCGGCGAGCATAACAATAGCTGCATCCGTTCCGGCAGCCCGTCACCGGGTTCCAGGTGTGAGTACACCACTCGATCTTACTCTTGTGCAGATTCATGGTTAGTTTCCTTTCCTGCCGCTTCCGCGCCGTCTTCCGAGTCCCGGAAGATGTCAGCAGCGGACTGAACGGCAAACTTCTCTTTTGCGGGGGTCTGGGCGGCTTCCGCCTCGGCTGCCATGTCGAAGAGGCTGTACTGCTTCTCCATGAACTGCCGGTATTCCTCTTCCTCCCGCATCTTCTTCAAGCAGCAGGGCCCGTACCCATCCCGCAAGCCCTGTTCGCTTGTCAGGATGCCGCCGCACCTCTTGCAGCGGCGGGCCGGTACATTGAAAATGACGCCATCGCTCATTCCTTTTCCTCCGTGCCCTCCAGATCAGGGGCCTTACATAACCCGCATTTGGCAGGGTCGTTCTTGCAACTGTTGTAGCAGCCCCGCCGACGAAACCCGCAGTCGGAACAGCAGACGCTCTTCCGACGCCGATCGCAGTAAAAGATCGTGCAGACGCGGGGCTTATTCTCACTCGGCATTTGAGCCTCCGTTCTCCGGCGCGGTCTTCCTCAGCGTGAGCGTGACCTCGCTGCCGTCGCCGGTCACCCACTTGTACTCCATGCTCTGTCTCTTATACACATCTCCGAGCCCACGAGACCCTAAGACATCTC
>ERZ1026975.240-NODE-240-length-39760-cov-8.174613_pt1 | contig 39760 bp, 30 predicted proteins | sample MGYA00519561_ERZ1026975 | MGnify/ENA primary metagenome ERZ1026975 (study PRJEB26926, sample SAMN06164672) | human gut metagenome | biome: ENVO:00009003; feature: ENVO:2100002; material: ENVO:00002003 | host: Homo sapiens | place: USA | collected 2012 ... | reverse complement strand
GCCTTATCGTCGGCAGCGTCAGATGTGTATAAGAGACAGAATTTAAAAAATCGGTTCTGTTAAAATCCTTATTTAATAATTCTTCTGTGAAATTTTTTAAATCTTCAAAAATACTTTCATCAATAAAGCGACTGTCGGTGTCCGTTACAAGAAAACTTGTGTAACCGATAGGATATTCTTTATCGCTGATTGCAAACTTATCTTTTCTATATGTGACGCTAAAAATATTAGTTGTATTCAGCTTTTTCAGTACATTGTCCTTAAAGTCCATAGTATCAACTCCGTTTATATTATATCACTTTGAAAATAAAATCACAAGTATGCAGGAAAGCAAATTGTGTTGTCACGGACTTTTAGGGTTTTTTGAAAATTTCTGACATTTATACATTGAGAGTAAAAAGCTTTCAATATTTTTTGGAAGGAGTTGTTATAGTGCGTAACAACAAAAAGCTTGCTGTCGTTGACGGTGAAACATTAATGGATATGCGAATCAAGCCGATAAGCTTTTGCATTGACTCGTTGCTTCCGCAGGGAGTATCAATGCTCTGCGGTGCTCCGAAGATAGGTAAGTCGTGGTTAGTGCTTGATTGGTGTGTTCGCATAGCCAAAGGAGAGGAGGTGTGGAATTTTAAAACTACGAAGGGAACTACCTTGTATCTTTGTCTTGAGGACAATTTGAGCAGAATCCAACAAAGGCTAAATGAAATTACAGATGAAGTTCCGAACAATGTATTCTTTGCAACATCTTCGTGTTCGCTGCCGGACGGACTTGCAGAACAGATTGAAAGTTTTGTCGCAGAGCATAAAGATACGGTTCTGGTTGTCATAGATACGTTTCAGATGATACGAAGTAAAAATAAGGATACTACTTACGCAAATGATTATCAGGAAATTGAGGAACTGAAAAGATTAGCGGACAAGCTGAAAATTTCTCTTCTGCTTGTACATCATCTGCGCAAGCAAGGTGACAATGATCCTCTGAATAAAATCTCAGGCACAACAGGAATCAGCGGTGCGGTTGATACAACATTTATTCTTGATAAGAGCAAGAGAAGTCAGAACAACGCAACTATGATTTGCACGGGCAGGGATATTGAATACAGAGAGTTGGAACTGAACTTTTCAAAAGACAATCATATGTGGAATTTAGTTTCGGACAGTGTAGAAAGTCCTGAAATACTTTTGCCGGAAGAAATGAATTCGTTAATTGAATTTATGAAACAAAAGATTGTTTTCAAGGGGACAAACTCTGAGTTCACAGAAGAATATAATTCTTTCTGCCGTAAGGAAATCTCTGCAAAAGCGTTAAAACAGATGACGAATAAATGGCGTTACGAATTAGAGAGCAATAACATTTACTTTAGCTCATACAGAAGTAACGGAAAAAGATTTGTAAATGTTCACTATCTGCCCGATAGTGACTCAAGTGCCGTAAGTGACGTAAATATTATTAGCGCCAAAACTTGCGTTCCTTTCGTCACTTGCGACCCTGACGAGCTGTGCCAGCCAACGTGAGCCGATTTGTGCGATTATTTTGCAGAGGTGGAGGAAGTATCCGACTGCAAGTAAAAATCTAAATTTGGGCAAATTTACGGCAAAATTGAAACTTTATTTTTAGAAGCTGAGGTTGGGACTACATTTCCCGGACTTGTCCGGGGCAAGCAGAGCGCCCGGCTGTCCGCCGAACGCATAAAACCGAGCAAAGCCCGGACCCACATTAATACGGAGGTGCATAAAAATAGAAAATCGTAATAGAAATCAAACCTTAAGTATCAGATTAACTCAAGCTGAAAAATCTGCAATCTGTAAAAAGTCAAAGAAAGCTCATCTGACATTGACTGAATATATTTTGAAATCTTCATTGCATACCGAAATAAAAGTTATTGATTTACAACCGTTACTAGTTGAGCTGAAAAGGATTGGAAACAATCTTAATCAGATAACAAGAAAGATAAACAGTGGTGCTTGTAATTCCTACAACTTTAGTGAGATGATTGCTATGCAAAGAAAAATCTATGATGCAATCATAAAACTGTCGGAGGAAAAGTGATGGCGACCGTGACATATATTCGTGAGTCAAAACAATCAATCAGTGCGATGAAAGGTGTAATTGATTACTGTTGTCAGGATAAGAAAGTCTATGATGAAATTTTAAATCAAAGACTTATCAGCGGAATTAACTGTGACGGTGAGAATGTTTTTTCAGAATTCCTAGCAACAAAGAAATCGTATAAAAAGACGGACGGTATGAATTTCTACCAGTATGTTCAATCCTTCTCACCCGAAGAAAATATTACTCCGCAGAAAGCTCATGAGGTTGCATTAGAGTTTGCTGAGAAAGCGTGGACAGGATATGAAGTTTTGGTTGCAACACATTGTGATGCACAACACATCCACTCTCACTTTGTTATCAACTCTGTCAGCTTTGAGAATGGTAAAAAACTCCGTCAGAATCCAAACACACTCAAATCATTACGAGCATTGAGCGATGAAATTTGCAGACAGCATAGCCTTTCAACTCTTGAGGCTTACAGCAAGAACGGTATTAAAATCTCTACAAGAGAATACCGCACCGCAGTCAAAGGTCAGAGCTGGAAATTCAAACTGATGAATGACATAGACAAAGCTATGAACATAAGCGGAAGCAAGGAGGATTTCATAAACGCAATGTCAATTATGGGTTATTCGGTGACTTGGACTGATGGCAGGAAATACATCACCTATCAATGCCCGAATAAAATGAAGTGCAGAGATATTAAACTGCACAACGATAAATATTTGAAAGGAAGTATGGAAAATGAATTCAGATACAGGCAAGAACAATATTTTGGAAAATCTCAAGCAGAGGAACAGCAACTCGCTGACAGCGATAGAGCTACTATCGGGAGAAACAAAAGTGATTTCGATTCCGTCACAGGTCAGAGAGGAGGAACTCAATCTGTTGAGAACGGCAATAACCTTTCAGCCGGAGCTGTACAATATGATTTCAAAAATCTCAACGGACGACCAGATGGTGGACTATCTGGAGAGAATTCTGGAAATCAACAAAGACAATATGGAATTGATCTCGAAGGGTTGTCAGGCGGAGCTGAAGAAAATTTCGGAACAGACTCTGAAAGAAATCAGGTCGGTGCAAACTCAGATGACGAAAACTATCGAACAGGCTGGGAAGAGTCAAGAAGAGTTTTTGAACAATACCTTGCGACAAGGTCGGGAGTTGGAATCGGCAATAGCGTCACAAGTGAAGAAGTCAACTCTGCTGACAACATTAAAATGGATAGCAATAACTGTGCTGTCCTCGGCAGTATCAACTCTCTTGCTGAATCACTTTCTCGGATAATTGATGATGAATCGGAAGATGAAGAAGAACGCAGAAAGCGGATTGTAGCCGAGCAAAACGGAAGTGATATTGGTACTTTACTTGGTATTACCGCCGGATTGATTGCAAGTGCAATATCAAAAGAAGAAAATATTGAATATGAAGAACCTGATGACAGTCCGACTATGCAAATGTAGTCGAAGGAAGGAGGATTATGAGCAGAAAATCAGAACCAGTAATTATTGAATCTGTATTTTACAACTACACAGGCACAGACGAGCAATTTAATACTTTTCTGAAAAGTGTAATAAAGGATTATGTTTCGGAAAATAATCTGTTGCCCGATGATGAAAATATTATTGATAAAAAGTCAGCTTGATAGCTGGATATTAGAAACAAGTTGTGATATGTTGTGGTTGCACTGAGGTGGTGTGACCACAACATTCAGATGATAAAACGGAGAGGAGAATCAAAATGAAAGTATGGTTGTATTACAGACTGTCAAGAGATGAAGATGCCGAGCTTAACTCGTTGACAAATCAGCGAAATATATTAGTCGAATATGCTAAGGCAAACAATCACGAAATCGTGGGAGAGTCGTATGACGATAATGTTTCGGGAATGCACTTCAATCGAGAGGGCATCAATAAAATCTATGAAGAGGTTGAGAAGAAAAGCTTTGAAACAATCCTTGTAAAGGATATGTCACGGCTCGGCAGACATAAAACTCAAACAGCAATATTCATTGACTACCTAAGGGAAAATGGAATCAATGTAGTTTCTGTAACTGAAAATCTTGACACAGGAAACGAATCGGACGATTTGATTATCGGTTTTAAAGGACTGTTCAATGATATGTATGCCCGTGATATCTCAAAGAAAGTCAGAGCAGGCATGAATCAAAAGTTAAAGGACGGACTTGTCCTGACACCGCCTATGGGGTATTTCAAAGATAAGAATACCAACGAAATAGTCATAGTTGAGGAACACGCAGAAATTGTCCGTAGAATTTTTGATATGTATTTAAGCGGTTACGGATTCAATGCAATAGCGAAAATCTTGAATGAGGAAGGTGTGAAATCTCCTGCATACTATCAGAAAAAACTATTCGGCAAGAATCTCGGCTACAACAAACCCGAGATAGGCAGAAGATACCTATGGGATAACAAAGGTGTCAAGAGAATTCTTGAAAACGAGTTTTACATAGGTACGGTGGTTAATCACAAGACCTACAACAATAAAATCAATCACATCAGAAAGAATCTTCCCGAAGAGGAACAATACAGACATGAAAATATTGTACCTGCCATTATCGATGAGGATAAGTGGAAGCAGGTACAATTTTTAATCTCGGATAAAGTTAAAAGAAATGTAAGAGCAGGAAGTAATAAACCATGTCACAGATATGCAGGACTTATCAAGTGCGGTGACTGCGGCTCGTGTTTTGTATGCAAAACAAGAAAATGGCGAGAACATCCTGATAGGATAGAATATGTATGCAACGGCTATCACCGATACGGCAAGGAGAATTGCAGTCCGCATAGAGTAAACGAAAGGGATCTTGATGAACTGATATACAAGGAAATTCTAGGGGTCAAGGACTCTGCAATTGATAATTACAAGTCCATTGAAACCAATGTTAAGAAGTGGATGAAGAAGAAAAACACGGTTAATAACAAGCTGAAAAAGCTGGAAGATAGGCTTGAACAGCGCAAGAGCGACCAAAAAGAAATACTTCTTGAACGCATCAGGGATAAGGAACACGCAGAAATCTATACCGAAATGCTAAAAACTTGCGAAGAAGATATACAGCAGATAACAGAAGAAATTGAATCTATTAAATACTACAATACAACGATTAAGAAACGCAAATCAGAGTTGAAGAAAACCGTAGACCTGATTGAAGAAATCATCAAGGACGGAGCAATCAGTGATGCAAATTTACGGTTGCTGGTAGATGAAATCAAAATTTATGAGAGTGATAAAAAGCTGAGGATAGAAATTAATCTGAAAGCCAAATTTACAAAACATTATGAGATTTACGGGAAAAGCGGTGTGGAACATAATCTCATATTGCAAGGGTAAAATGATTTGCAGACACACGACCTTTATAAATATAAAATTATGACAATTGCATAATTTAACAGAATTAAATTTGTAGTAAATATACAAGAAGTCTCAACCCCAAGGTTGTGCGTCTGCCAACGATTTAAGCAATGAAAAATGGAAAAAAGCACGCTCGATAAAATCGGGCTTTTTGTGGTGCGGATATTCTACAGTTTTGTTATTGCTTGAAGGATTATTTACACAAAATTTTATGGGTTGCCCGCTGCCGATTTTTATATATAAATATATACATCAACTAACACTTTCTATTATTTCAAGAGAGAGGTTCAGCCATCTAGAAGAAACTATATATCCTTTTTCAAATAGAGAATAGCACATATCCCTATTTGAATAAAGACCATTTAAAGAAATAAACGAGTCACATTGTTGCAATGTTATTTCCATTAGTTTATTAAAATCATTTTTTCGTTCCTCGTTTACCGCCAACTTGCAATTTCCGTCAGCAATATTTCTACCAACCTGAATCAGCAAACCTAGAATAAAGGCATTTTCGGATGGCAACCTCATAATCAAATCTTCAAACTCTGTATTATGAGGATTATAGAATAAATCACTTTCAACATAGTCAGCAATACTATGTGCTTGTGGTTCTTTTAATTCAGTTTGTTCCTTATCTGCTAGTTTATTTAGTTTTTTTGAGACTTCGATTATTTCGTCCTTATATTTATTATAAATACGTTTTATATTGTTTGTCAGTTCTACATTATAATCGTTATTTATAAGCACATTTTCAATTTCACAATCTAGTCTGTGAAACAAGTTAAATAAATCAATCATTTTAGAATGCAATCCTACGACATCAAGTTTAACTGATGAAGTATGTACAGGGGTTAAATCCTTTTTGATAGGATAGCGCATACGGAAAGAATCTGTATCAAAAGAATCTACTTCATTAATAAACTCATCAAAGAGAGTAATGTCTATTGAACTATTTATTTTGGACAGCAACGGTAGCAAATAAGGTTTTACTTCTAACCACGCTTTATTGAGTTTATGGCTCACACGTTTTACGAAGTTCTCTTTATCAGTATCATTTGTTCCAGAATATTTGAAATATAAGTATTTGATATAAAGCTCAATGATTTGACGATAATTAAAGCATAGTGGATAAATGATTGTATCAAGAATATCATTCCTATAGCTATCACAAGAAACAAATTCGCTATATAAGACTTTCGCAGCAAATATATAACCGTCTATATACTGACTAAACCCAGATACCGTTCCAAAATCAGTTCCGAAATACGAATACCTTCCGTGCTTCGGTATCTTGTCATTATCATAAAATACAAATAGTTTGTCACCATGTTGTAAACTCATATTTTATCTCCTTTTACATTTTTGTCATTTTAATACTTCTGAGCAACTGACAATATACATCATTACTGCCATCCATGATATATATCGGTTCGGTTAAATAATGTATAAACTCATCCAACGAGTTAATTACACTCAATATGGCATGCAACTGTTGGGTACTCCTAAACAATGTATCAAAGAACACTTGATTAAGATTCATATCGGATTTAAACATTTCATTTACTATGTTTTTTAATTCGTTACTCATTTTGTTCGGATTATACAACTCACTCTCTTTATTTTTATCATTCGCATGGTATGTGGAAACTAATAAGCTTTCTAAGAATTTTTACTAAAACCCTTATTTGTTAAGAATAAGTATTCGTGAGCACAAATGCTAATGCATATAATACGTCTTTTATTCCAGTTCAATTGATAAGTAACAGGTTTATCCTCATCACTATCATCTTATAGAATAATGTTTCCGTTCTTTTTTTAAAAATACTCAAGCTTCAAGCATTGTATTTGGGCCTTAATCATACCTTCAGCAAGACAACGTAAAGTACTAACATCATCGCCTTGTTCAAATGTTTCAGGTAAATGTCTGTTTTTTATTTCAAGAAATAAGATTTGTTTATTGTTTTCAATAACTAAGTCGCATTCGTTTGTCTGCGATTTATTGATTCTATAGTATCCGTAGGGTATTTTTTGTTATCCAGAAATGACTTTATCATTGCATGTATTTTACGCTATTCGTACATAAAATTATTACTCGTTGGACTACTCAAAAGAATTTTGAAATCTTACAAACGAAATCAAAGCATTTATTATGGAAAAAAGAAAAGACCTTGTAAATTGTGATGGATTACAAGGTCAATGGTGCACCCGACAGGAATTGAACCTGCACTTCCTCTCGAAAATATGGACCTGAACCATACGCGTCTGCCAGTTCCGCCACGGGTGCATATTTAATTTTTCTCTCTGAATTTTTACACGGTTGAGAGGTGAGAACCGAGGTGGAGCATATCACTTAATCCACAATTTGCAGGATATAGTTACTGAAATGAATTTACACCGAGGTGGTGCGACCTGAACCATGCGCGTCTGCCAATTCCGCCATACCTGCTTATTTAATTTTGTTGTACAAATTAGTTGTGAGTTAATCACATATCTGCCAACCTGAGATATAGCCACAACGCTACCCCTGACCTACTGCTTAGAAGGCAGTTGGTCACTCTTAGCATCCATTATTTGTGCAACACCCAAAATGTGCTATATTATTATAGCAGACCGACAGGTAAGTGTCAAGTCACATTTATTTTATCGGTCTGTTTTACGCTGATTATTTTTCAGAATCGGGTTTGCGGATTTTGAAACCGTCATATTTTCCGATGTCGCAGAGGGCAATTTCGTGGCAACCCATTCTTGTTGACAGCGGTGCAAGCTCCATATAGTCGCCGTAGAGGAAAGTAAGGTACTTGTCATATTTCTTTGGCACGGGGAACTTGTAACCCTCAAAGTCGGCATAAGCAACATCGTCAAGATATTCCTTTGGAAAAGCACCGTTATAAATATTTCTGCCCATTCCGTCATAGAGATATTTTGCGTTCTTTTTGTTTTTAAAGAATTTTAAAGTACGGACTTCAAGCCACATACTGAATCTGAGAGGAAATATTTTCTTGCAGAAATTTGTTACAATGCTCTGGATTCTGCTGCCGTTTTCAGCCTTGCGATTGTTCCATTTATTGAACACCAGCGCTCTTGTAAACAGAGTCACAGCCATATGAATTTTTCGTCCGATTGCTGAATTGGCTGTGTTATCATGACAGAAAATATCAAACGCAATTCCGTTGTGCATTGCGTGATGGTCTTTTGCAAAGTCGGTTGCAAAGAAAGTGTCGTCAAGTCTGACCTTGGCAAATTCATAGAAACAAGCCTTGTCCGTATGGTACGATTGAAAAGTCATATTACTCGGAAGTTCCTTTGGCGCAATCTCGCAAAAGCGGTCAAAATCTTCACGCAACATCATAATATCGGCATCATCATCCCACGGAATGAATCCTTTGTGACGAATTGCACCGAGAAGTGTTCCGCCGCCGAGAAAATATTTTATGTTGTGCTTTCGACAAATTCTGTCGGTTTCAAGCAGAAATGCAAGCTGAATTTCGTGAATTGAATCAAGTCTGCGCTCGTGTGAGTGGGGGATACGCAGAACTTTTTCGGACTTCATCTTGTCCATTATGCAGATTTTCAGCATGGTTTCAAGGTCTATGTCGGGAGTGCATTCGTTTACGGAAATCTTGTTTGAATTAATTGCACAGCCGTCAAGCTCCGTAAAATCGCCCGACTCAATTGTACAGCGACTGCCGTAAATATCGTTGAGAACAGCCGCAATCATAATCAGCGATGCGTTGCAGTTTTTGCCGCCGACATTATAAACTGCGTTTTCTTCAAGATTTGTCATTGCGAAAACAATCGCCTTTAAAACATCGTTGATATAAACAAAGGTGTAGCGATCCCTTGTTGCAGGAACAACTGTGTCACGGCGGTTGGCTATATCGTCAAAAACAGGATCAAGCACGCTTGTAAAGTTGCTTGAGGCTCCCAAAATTATGCCCGTTCTGAGTGTTGTAACGGTTGATTCGCTGTTCTTCAAAACCGAGTGCAAGGTGGTTTCTCTCGTTCTCATAAGCTGACCTGCAAGCGATGAGGGAGAGGTTGCGTCAAGTTCTGCGTACTCGTTTTCGGAATAAACTCTGTGCGGTTTGACTTTGCCGTAAATTCTGCTGTCGTTCACAACGACAACCCTTGCGCCTGTGGCTTTTGCAATTTTGGCACAGGCATTTATCTCTGCAATGCCGTCAATCATAATCTGTGGGTTGTTGTCTGTATGTTCACCGCAGATTCCTGTTGTAATTACATAGTCGGCACTTGAAATTTCTGATGCAGAATTATAATCGACAAAATCAAAATCATCTCTTAACAAGAGTTCGCTGTGGTATGATGCCATTGCGTTGCGTGATTTGCCGAGAAGGATAACTTTTATTCCGAGCCTTTTAGCCTCGTTATTGTACAGAAAGGCATAGCAAAGACACCTTGCAAGTTCACCGCCCGAGATGACAATTGTTTTGTTCCTGAGCTTTGCAAGAGTTTCTTTTTCAACTCCGGGCAATGCCGCCCTGTCGGCCTCAAATTCGTTTAAAAAATCTTTAATACGCATTACTTTATCCTTCGTAATTCTGCTCGCAGTTCTGTTGCTCTTATACTGCGTTTTATTCCGTCTTTAAGCGTGGTTTTCGGACTAAAGCCGAGTGATTTTATTTTATCATTGCACAAAACATACGGTGTGGGGGATGACGGAGAAAATTCGGGTTTTTCTTCGTCTTTTTTGTGAACGAACACTACGGAGAGATTCTTTTCGGGATTTGCCGATTTTACAAGCTGTGCAAATTCCCGCATTGTAACATTTGCGTTATCGCTTGAAATGTTGTATGCCTCACCGCTTTTTCCGTTAAGCAAAATATCAATCAATGCCGAAACCGTGTCCGTCACATAGCAAAAGCTGAACTTTTCGCCACCGTTATCTGTAAGCATAATGCTCTGATTTTTTGCCGCACTGACAATCAGCTTTGCCCATTTTCTTTCATCGCTCATTCTGACACCTCCGAGTGTGGGGCAGGGACGGGCGATTTTTACATTCATACCGAACTTTTCAGCATAGCAAACAGCAAGTGTTTCGGCTGAACGCATGCTTTGTGCGTATGCACTGTCGGCATCTGTCGGATCAAGATAGCCGAGGTCGTTTTCGCAAATGTTATTTTTACCGCTGAAAACCTCCCCGTAAACCATATATGAAGATACGAGCAGAACCGATTCGGCATTTGACTCTTTTGCATATTCAAGCGCATTTGCAAAGCCCGAAGTGATTGTATCCGCAATTTCGGGATTATTGCAATCTTCCTCTGCAACCTCACACGGGCAGTTGCAGTATATTACAAAGTCGGCTCTTTCAATCTCCGGAAAGTTCTTTGACTCTCCGATTTCAATAACAAAATCTTTGCGGAGAGTAAGGTTGCCGAACTGCTTTTCGGCATCTTCACGGCTTTTTGCAAGGGTGATTACCCTTGTGTTGTTTTCAAAAAAGTCATTGCCCTCAAGCAATGTGCATATAATGTAATATGCAATAAGTCCGTGACAGTCCGACACGAAAACAGTCTTGTTTTTTAACTGTTGAAAATTTATCCTGTTGTCTGCAATTTTTTTAATGTCCTCAAAAATTTCGGAGGACAGATTGCCTTTTACGGTACAGTCCATATGGGTTTACCTCTCAGATAAATCAGAAAAGCTCCGCAATTGTGGAGCTTTTGCTTTATTCCGAAACGGAATTATTTTTTCTTTTTTGATTCCTCATAAACTCTGAGGGTTTCATCTGTCGGTCCGTCAAACATAACAGTTCCTTTTTTCAGGAAGATTGAACGCGCGCAGATTTCTTTAACCGAAGCGGCATTGTGGCTTACATAAAGAACGGTTACACCGCTTTCGATAATCTCTTTAATTTTATTTTTACACTTCTTTTTGAAGGTTGCGTCACCGACCGAGAGCGCCTCATCAACAACAAGAACATCGGGTTCAATGTTGACATTGATAGCAAAACCAAGACGCATTTTCATACCGCTTGAGTATGTTCTTACAGGTTGGTCAATGTAATCTCCAAGCTCTGCAAAGTCGATGATTTTTTCCTCAATCTGCTTAATGTAGCTGTCCTCAAGACCGAGAACATAACCCTTCAGATAAATGTTTTCTCTGCCTGTCATTTCCATGGAAAAGCCTGCAGTGAGCTCAAGCAATGCGGCAACCTTGCCGTCAACGGTGATTTCGCCTTCATCGGGAAATGCAACGCCCGTAATCATCTTGAGCAGAGTTGACTTGCCTGCACCGTTGTCGCCGACAATACCAACCGATTCGCCACGATTGATTACCATTGAAACATTGTTAAGTGCCTTATTTGTTTTTGCATTTCTCGGTTTAAAGAAAAGAGCCTTGAATCTTGCCTTGTCATCTTTGTAGAGTGTATAGGTTTTGCTGACATTTTTAAAGGTAATAATCGGATCGGATACTTTTGTTTCAGCCATAATATTACCTCCTTAAAGTACATCAGGAAGTTTTTTCCTGAGTCTGTTGTAGTTGAAAATACCAAGGACGAAAATTACAACAAATTCAATTGCAAACACAAGACATTCCGTTTTGTTTGCATAGAACGGTCTGTTGTAGAGGAAACAGTTGCGGTAGCCGTTTACGAAAAAGTTAATCGGATTGATAAGCATAAGCTTGTTGAGAAACGGCGAATCAAAGCCGTAGGAGTTGTACATAATACCCGATAACCAGAAAATACCTGACATAACGGAAACAATCAGGCTTTCAAAGTCCTTACTGAACGCAGACATCGGGGCTGTTGACCATGTGAGTGCAAGGAAGAAGATAAACATCAACGGACAGTACAGGAAAAATTGCAGATTGTACCAGCTCGGTCCGATTGTGAAAAGTACATATGCGTACATAAATGCCATAAGAATCAGGTGAACAAAAAGCCTTGAAACCTCTGTATAAGTAAGGATTGTTGAAACGGGGAACTTAACCTTTGTAATAAATTGACGGTTGATTCTCAGTTCCTTTGCACCCTGCGTTATGCTGTCCTGAATAAAGAACCACGGAATGATACCGATGAACATAAAAGTAAAGAAGTCAATGGAAAAAGGCTGTGCTCCGCCGATGTCAAGGTGAAGTGTTTTAAGCTGTTTGATACCGCAGGAAAAAGCGAACCAGTAAACAAAAATTGTAAACGCAGGCTTAACAACAGCCCAAAGAGGACCGATTACGGCGCCTTTGTAAGTTTTAATAAGTTCGTTTTTGGCAAGGAGCAAAATCTGCTTTCCGAAGCCACGATGTTCTTTTAAAATTGTAAACAATTATTATACCATCCTATCTCTTTTGTGATGCACAGGCGCCCGCCTGCAAGTGAATAAAATCGAAAAATGTATTATGCACTCTTTAACAGTATATATTATATTACTTTTTCCTAATTTGTCAATCAAAACAAGGCAATTGAAATCTATTTGTAAGATTGAGCAAATCCCCGTTAATTCTGTGTATTTTGAGTGTTCGCAGAGCAAATATGACAACCTGTCACGGAAACCTTTTAAAATAAGGAATAATACTTTTCAGATAACATAAAATTTAAAGGCTGTATAAATGGGGGATGATTAATTTTAAAAATTCACCAAAATTAAAATCCCGAACAGAGCTTTTAAAAGCTTTGCTCGGGATTAATTTTATTGCTTATCAGTCTGCCTGGATTTTTACAAACTGTTCCTGCATATAGGAATAAACCTCATCGGAAACATTTGCAAATACATAGCATTTGTCAAGATACTCGTCACTCGGGAAGATGAATTCGTTTTTCTTTACGTCTTCATCAATGTAATCGTCATATGCAACCTGATTGGGTGTTGCATAGTTGAGATATTCAAAGTTTGCGGCGGCAATTTCAGGATCCTGCATAAAGTTGATGAACTTCTCTGCATTTTCCTTGTTTTTACTGCATTTCGGAATACACATTGCGTCATAGAAAAGGTTTGAGCCGTCCTTTGGCATTGCGTAGTCAAGATCCTCGTTGTTATCAATCATTGTCATAATGTCGCCTGCGTAGTACGGAGCAATTGCCGACTGGCTGTTTTCCATTTCAGTAAATACCTGATCCATTACATATTTTTTAAGGAGAGGCTTCTGCTCTTTAAGTTTAGCGGCGGCTTTGTCAACATCTTCCTTGGTGCAGTTAGCAGGATTAATGCCCTCAAGCTGCATCGCAATTGCCATTGCGTCACGGCTGTTGTTAAACATAAGAATCTGACCCGAAAGGTCTTTGTTCCAAAGTGCGTCCCATGAATCGGGCTTTGTTTTAACCTTTGTTTTGTCATAAACCATACCTGTTACGCCCCAGCTGTAGCATACGGTATATTTACCTTCGGGATCGCAGGCAAGCTTTTTGAAACGATCCATAAGATTGTCGTAGTTAGGAATATTGTCAAAGTTAAGCTCCAACAGCATATCCTCATCAATCATTCTGCTGATCATATATTCGGACGGAATGACGACATCATAGCTTACATTACTGTTTTTCAGCATATTGTAAAGCTCTTCGTTGGTTTCATAGGTTGTGTAGTTTACCTTGATGTTGGTGCGTTTTTCAAACTCCTCGATAATGTCGAGTGAGTCATCTTCGCCGTTTGAAATGTACTCGCCCCAGTTGTAAACATTAACTTCTCCTGCGTCAGCTGAGTCAGCCGAAGCACCTCCGCCGCAGCCTGAAAGGCAAGCCGCACATGTTGCCGTCATTGCAGATGCAAGGACAATGCTGATGATTCTTTTCATTTCTCAATCTCCCTTTAATAAAATTTTTAAAATCAAGTTCTCTTTTTCTGCACCTTTTCTTCGTGTCTGTCACGCAGATTAATAATAACCATAACAATGAGTACAGCAAGGAAAAGCAGTGCGGAAAGAGCGTTGATTTTCGGTGAAATTCTCCTGTGAGTCATCGAGTAAATTTCAATAGAGAGGTTCTGGAATTTTGCACCCCTTGTGAAATATGTTATGATGAAATCGTCAAGAGAATATGTAAAACTCATGAGCAGACCCGAGAAAATACCCGGCATAAGCTCGTGAATAATTACCTTGTAAAATGCCTGCCATTGGTTACAGCCAAGGTCAAGGGCGGCGTCGTAAATGCTCTGATCCATTCGTTTGATTCTCGGCATAACATTAAGCACAACAAACGGAACACAAAAGCATATGTGCGAAATTAAAACCGTGAAAAATCCCATTTCAAAGTTAAAGATAACTCCGAGAGTCGTAAACAAAAGCATGAGAGAAACACCCATTACTATGTCAGGGCTGATGATTGGAATGTTTGACGCATTTTGAATAAGCATTCTTTTTTTGCCCTTGAAATTGCTGATGCCGATTGCGGCGGCAGTTCCGAGGATTGTTGCAAAAACAGATGCAAGAACGGCAATAATAACAGTGTTCCACAATGCGTTCATAATATTGTCGTCACGAAAAAGCTGTATATACCATTTGAATGTAAATCCTTTCCAGACGGTAGTTTTTCCGTTGTTGAAGGAATAGAAGATAAGTACGGCAATGGGCGAATAAAGGAAAATAAGCAGGATTGCAATGTAAATTTTTGAAAGAATACCTGTTTTCTTTTTCATTATGCAATCGCCTCCTCATCACCGAACAAGTTCATGATTATCAGGAACACGAAAATAAAAATCATTAATATCAATGAAATTGCCGAACCCGTGTTTTGGTCTGTCCAGAATATTTTTTCAATGACATCACCAATCATAATGTCGTCCGGACCGCCGAGATACTGTGCAACCAGGAATGTGCTTGCACTCGGAACAAATACCATTGTCACACCCGAAATAATTCCGGGAACGCTGAGCGGTGCGACAACCTTTTTGAATACGGTAAAGTTGTTTGAACCGAGATCCTGCGCCGCCTCAATAAGGCCGTTGTCAATTTTGCTCATAACGGTGTAAATCGGCAGAACCATAAACGGAAGATATTCATACACCATTCCGAGAATTACCGCACCCGTGTTGCCGATGTAGGTTGAATGAATACCCAAAAGCGAAAGCATCATATCAATCGGACCGTTGTCCTGCAAAAGCGTTACCCATGCGTAGATTCTTAGCAGAAAGTTCATCCACATAGGAATCATAAGCAACATAATGAGCGTGTTCTGGGTTGATTCTTTCATTCTCGTGAGAAGGTATGCAAGCGGATATGAAAGTACTAGACAGATTGCCGTTGAAATAAGCGCAATCCAAAGTGATTTTACAAAAATATTTGTGTAGTAAAACGCATTTGTAAATGCCTGAAGCGAAAAATTACCGTTCTTGTCGGTAAAGGCGGTAAAGCCGATCATAATAATCGGAATCATTGTGAAAACAACCATCCAGATTATGTAGGGAATAGAGGGCTTGCGTGATTTCATTTATCAGCCCTCCTTTTCTGAAAACTCTGAGATTACCTCAAACCGAGCCTTTGAAAAGTTGAATGAAAGCGGAACATAGGTTGCGACCTGCTCGTCCGTATCGCTGAGCATAAGCCACTTTCTTTCGTCCGATTCAAGAATGATTTCGTTGTGTTCACCCTTGTAAACTACGGATTCAATGTACAAATCCTTTAAATCGCCCACGCCGTCGCCTGCAAGCGAAAGAGCGTCGGGCGGCAGAGTGATTTTTAGCTTTGTACCTTCTTCATAGTATTTATCGGGAACGGTAACGGTTTCGCCCTCAAGCTCAAATTCAAAGGAATTGTCATTCTGATTCGAGTATGTAACGGTTGTCTCAATAACATTATCGTAAAACGGAAGAAGCTTGTTCATAATCTGAATGTTGAACGGGATAACCCTCATACCGATTTTGCTTCCGATTTCAGCCGATTCGGTGGAGTGGATAAGAATTTCACACTTTCCGCATCTTACGCTCATCTCATAGTGAACACCCTTGAAGGTTGTGTTCTCAACAGTTCCGACAAGCTGACCGTCCTCGGGAGAGGTAACTTCAATATCCTCGGGACGGATGACAACATCAACAGGAGTATTCCTGCCGAATCCTTTGTCAACACATTCAAGCTCTTTGCCGAGAATTTGAATTCTGCAGTCATCAAGCATAATTCCGTTGAGAATATTTGCCTCACCGATAAAGTCTGCAACAAATGCGTTCACAGGCTCGTTGTATATATCCTCGGGAGAACCAATCTGCTCGATTACACCGTTGTTCATAACAACAACACGGTCGCTCATGGTCAGAGCCTCTTCCTGATCGTGAGTAACATATATAAATGTTTTCTGAGTTTTCTGCTGAATCTCCTTAAGCTCAAGCTGCATACTCTTACGCAGTTTAAGGTCAAGAGCACCGAGAGGCTCGTCAAGCAGAATGATTTCGGGATCGCACACAAGCGCTCTTGCAATTGCAACACGCTGCTGCTGACCGCCCGAAAGCTTTGCAACAGAACGCTTTTCATAACCCTTGAGGTCAACGGTTGCAAGCATATCGGTTACACGCTTTTTTATTTCATCTTTCGGCATCTTTTTAAGCTTGAGTCCGAAAGCCACATTATCAAAAACATTGAGGTGGGGAAATAAAGAATATTTCTGGAACACCGTGTTTACATTTCTTTTATTCGGAGGAGTTCCGTTAATTCTTTTGCCGCCGAAAATGACATCGCCGCTGTCGGGTTCAACAAAACCGCCGATGATGCGCAGGGTTGTGGTTTTACCGCAGCCTGACGGACCGAGAATAGTTACAAATTCCTTTTCATTTATATCAAGGTTGATGTGGTTAAGAATTACCTCACCGTCAAATTTGATGAAAATATCCTTGAGTGAAACTATTGTTTTCTTTGATGTCTGTTCCATTTATGCACCCCTGTTCCGTTGTGATAACAGTAAAATCCGTAAAAAATAAAGCGGATTGTGTCAGCCTGAAAAATGCAGGCGAACACAGTCCGCTCTGCCGTTTCTGCAAAGACATAACCATGATGCTCAGAATTTTTGAACAGAAAAATAAGACGGCTGTGTCGCCCCGTCCTTTTTCTTTACACAAAATCCTTATTAACCGCTTAAAAGCGATTGCACGCAATACAATTTAAATTTTCCGAAATGTCACCCGTCACATAAGCATCAGGGGACAACTGCTCTTTGATTATATTCTAAATGCACAAAAATGTCAATCAATATCGTGTAAAAAGAAAATCAAATTTGCATCGCTAATATTCTTTTAAAGAAGTAAAGCTCATACAGAGTCAGAAAAGGTTAAATATAATGCTTTTTGGTGCAAAATTATTGTTAAAAAATTTTTACAACCGTGTAATCTGCACAAAAAACAGCCCTCGAATTTGTAACATAAAGTATATACTTTTTTGGTGAAATTTGTTATAATGAAATCGAAAATTTTATGAAAGGATGTTTTCCCTATGAAGAAAGCAAAAAAGATTGCAAGTCTTGTTGTTGCGTCTGCGCTTCTGACATCTTCTTTTGCGGCAATTACCTCTGTAAATGCTGCCGAGGTTGATTCCGCACAGACTGCATCTGCCGACAGCACCCTTCGTGATAAGGTCGGCGACGGTGTTATGCTCCACGCATTCAACTGGTCTTACAATACAATCAAAGAAAACCTTCCCGCAATTGCAGCGGCAGGATACACAACAGTTCAGACTTCTCCCGTTCAGCAGCCAAAGGACTACTCAACCTCAGGCGATGTAACAGGTCAGTGGTGGAAGCTTTATCAGCCGATCAGCTTCCATATTGCAGAGGAGTCATGGCTCGGCACAAAGGACGATCTTAAATCACTTTGTGATGAGGCTGACAAATACGGCATCAAAATCATCTGCGATATCGTTTCAAACCATATTGCAAATGCCGATGAAGCTAGGCCGGACACTGTGAGCAATCAGGTTAAAAAGTACGAGCCTGAGTTCTATAAGAAAAGAAAAACCTACACCCGTACATACAAAGGCGATGCAAACGACAGTTCGGTTCAGGCAGTTGTTCAGGGTCATGTTTCAAAGTGTCCTGACCTTGTAACAAACGATACTGCTGTTCAGGGATACATTATCAACCTCCTCAAGGAATGCATCGACTGCGGTGTTGACGGTTTCCGTTTTGATGCCGCAAAGCATATTGAAACAGAGGATGACGGCGAGTATGCGTCTGATTACTGGAAAAATATAACAACCTCGGCTTCTTCTTACTACACACAGAAAACAGGCGATGACCTCTACATCTACGGTGAAATTCTTAACAACTGCGGTGCAGACAGAAGCTACTCCTCATACACCAAGTATATCAATGTTACTGACAACAGAACGGGCGACGCAGTGCTTTACAATGTCACAAGGGGTAAGGCAAGCACAGCTACCAATGCAAAATACAAATCAGGTGTTGCAGCGTCAAATGCAGTTCTCTGGGCAGAAAGCCACGATACATACGAGGGCAGCTCGGGTTCATCGGGATTCTCAAACACTGCCGGTATTTCGGATGAAAATGTTGTAAAGGCATGGGCAATCGTTGCATCAAGAAAAGATTCAACAGCACTTTTCTTTGCCCGTCCGGGAACAGCTCTCATGGGTAACATTTCAACGGATTCAACTTACAAGAGCACAGCTGTTTCCGAAATTAACAAGTTCCACAACCTTTTTGTAGGTCAGTCTGAAAAGCTCGGTTCTTCAGGCGACATTGCTTATGTTGCAAGAGGCACAAGCGGTATCGTTCTTTCAAATTGTAAAGGTACAAACGCAAGCGTAAGTATTTCCGGCACAGGTCTTGCAGACGGCAAATATACGGATACGGTTTCAGGTGCTGAGTTTACGGTTGCAAACGGCGTTCTCACAGGTTCAATCGGCGACACGGGTGTTGCTGTTGTTTACAACGGTACAACAACCCCGAAGGCAATAAACTCTGTTGAAAGCGGTTCGTTCAGGGGCGACACAATGACCCTTACACTCAGTCTTGAAAACGCAACATCGGGTACTTACTGTCTTGATGATTCAACTCCTGTTAAGTTTACGGGTACAACATCAATCCGCATCGGTTCAGATTATAAGCCGGGCGAAACAATCAATCTCACAGTTACGGCAACCGACGGTGTAAAGACCTCTTCAATGGTTTATAAGTACGCAAAGAGTACCGCTCAGGAATCGGGAGTGTATGTATTCTTCAACCCTGCTAACAAGAAGGGCTGGTCAGCACCTTACCAGGTTTACATCTTTGATGAAACCACAAACAAGGGTACTGTTTACAAGAATGCAAACTGGCCGGGCGAAGCAATGACTCTTGATCCTGCAACAGGTTACTATTACTACGAAGTTCCGAAGTCATCAAGTATTTCAGCTGATGAGGATGATGAAAATCAGGCTGCGTCGGATTTTGACCTTTCAACTTCAGCCAACACAAGAGTAATCATCTCTGAAAAAGGCGGCGAGCAGTATCCGGGCAGAACAGGTACACCTATCAGCCTCAACGGTTCATCAAAGGCATTCTCGCTTACAAAGGCAGGCACATGGGAGGATACAACTCTTACACCTACAAAGGTTGAGATTGAGGCTACTGATGTTACAAAGGGTTCTGCAGCAGAACCTACAACAAAGCCCGTTCCGCCAACTCAGCCTACAACCGCACAGCCCGCAACAGAGCCTTCGGGCAATGCTGTTTACGGTGATGTAAACGGTGACGGTGACATTACAGTCGTTGACGCAACACTCGTTCAGAAACATGTCGTTCAGCTTGAAACACTTTCGGCTGACAAGCAGATTCTTGCTGATGTTAATGGGGATAATACAATCTCTGTTGTTGACGCAACATTGATTCAGAAGTACATTGTTCAGCTCAAAGACTGGGGCCGCACGGGTGATGTTTATCAGGCAGAACAGCCTACAACACCTGAGCCGACTACCGCTGAGCCTACAACCGTAAAGCCGACTGCACAGCCTACAACAAAGCCTGCTGACACATACACTCTTTACTTCAAGACTAAGCTTGGCTGGATGACATCTGACGGTGTTTCGCTCTTTGCTTATGACCTTGACACAGGTGCAAGCTATCAGTTTGAGCAGGATACAGACGCTTACCCGAATGTTTACACAGTTGAAGTTCCTGCAACAGTTTCAAATGTCAGCGTTTATCGTTCTCTTTCAGAGGTTGACGAAAAGCCTGTAGGCGGTGATGACGGTAATGTTTACAATTGCTGGGATGCAACAGTTTCAAAGACAAACAACTGCATCACACTCAGCAATGACGAAGCTGTTTCAACAGCTCCGTATGTTCCGGAGCAGAAGCCTGCATTCACACTTTCAAGAGTTTACTTTGATAACTCAAAGGCACACTATACTGATGTTTATATCTACGGTTGGGCAGAGAGCGGACTCGGCAACGCAGCAGCTCACATGAATAAGATTGCAGGTACAGATATCTGGTACTACGATTTTGACACACCGCTCAGCCCCGGTTCAAACTGTTTCCTCTTTAAGGACACAGAATCAACATGGAAAACACAGACAAGCGACTTGACAGTTGCTGACGGTAAGAACTGTTTCCGTGCAAATCCGGGTTCAAAGTCCGGCGGTGTCTGGGTAAGCTATTCAGAATAACAGAACTACAGAACAACCTTTTCTTAATATTCTGCTAACAGTAAAGCATTCCCTCCGATAAAATTCGGGGGGAATGTTACTTTTAATATGATTTTACTTGAAAAAGAATGTAATATACAGTATTATATTAGGAGTATTAAACCGAAATTTAAGTGAATTTATGGACGGGAATTTATGAAAACAGAGCAGATTTTTCAGGAATTTGAACAAAGGCTTGAAAAAGAATATTATGCACAGCTTGCAAGCAAAGAAATTCTGACTGTTCCTTTGCTTATTGAGATTTTTCTTGACGATGATTACGCAAATGCTCACTGGGCGGAACAGGTTCTTGAGTATATTTGCGAAGTAAATCCGAAGCTTGTCTATCCGTTCTTTGAATTTGTTGCCAAAGGTCTTGACAACTGCAACGGCTTTCTTGCGTGGAATACTTGGAAGATGATTACAAAGCTTTTGCCGATTGACACGGAAAATAAATTTGAAAGCGTAAAAGAAAGGTTTTACGACGCACTTGTTTCAAAAACACCGGCAGAATTTTCCATAGCCTGTGATTGTGCCGTGTCCGTTTTCATTAACAAAGCGGATGAACAGAAAAAATTGCTTGATATTTTGAAGAAATCCGCTGAACACAAGTTTTACATTGGCGATACCGAAATTGAAAACAGCGGAGAGATAGCCAAAGAAAAAGTACAGTTATTTCTTGAAAGAATAATGAACTATAAAACAAAAGCGGAGAACAATTGTTAACTGATATAATCCCCTTAAAGCATATTCTTGAAAAACATGGTTTTCAGGGAATGCTTTAAGGGGAGATTTTTATGTAAAAAAGAAGAAAAAAAGTACGGTGCTGAAACGGGATAAAGACAACTGTTAAATCATATTTTTGGATTTTACAATACCATGTTACAAAAAATCCGCAGACGGTAAAATCTGCGGATAAAATGTTTAAAATTAAAATGCCTCTATAAGCGGATTGACTGCACCCGGCTGTATTTTTTCGGGATGGTCAATATATTCGATTGCCTTGCCGCAACCGTTGATAACGCAGTCAGCGGCGGCTTTGTGAACCCTTACTTTCAGCTTTGTGGATTCGCTGAGAAGCCTTGCAAATCCCGTCAGCTTGGCAAGACCGCCTGTCAAAATTATACCGTCAGTGTAGATGTCACCGACAAGCTCGGGCGGAGTCTGTTCAAGCACATCTTTAATTGCTCTGATAATGTTAAGCGCAATATCCTCGATTACAGGCTTGATTTCGGCATAGCCAACATCAATAAATTTGGGCAGACCGCTTACGGCATCCCTGCCTTTAACTCTGAAAAGCTTAGGCTCTTTCGGAATTTTTACACAGCCAACAGCCTTTTTGCAGGCCTCTGCCATGTTTGTGCCGATAATCAGGTTATGCTCTTTTCTGATGTATTTAACGATTTCTTCGTCCATTGCACAGCCTGCCGACTTTATGCACTTGGAAACCGAAATTCCGCCGAGAGAAAGCACGGCAATATCTGCCGTACCGCTGCCGACATCTGCAATCAGAATGCCGTGAGGACTTGTTATGTCGAGCGAACAGCCCATTGCCGCCGCTTTTGGTGCTTCAATAAGATACACCTTGCGAACACCGATTGAGCTTACTGCGTTTACAACAGCTCTTTTTTCAACCTCGGTAACCTCACTCGGGATTGATGCAACAACCCTCGGCATAGTCACCTTTGACGGACTGACCTCTTTTATAAGAATTGAAACCATATCCTCAACAAGTTCGGAGCGTGAAATAACACCGTCATCAATCGGGTGCATTGCTCGTATGCCAGCAGGCGTTTTGCCAATCATCTTATACGCCTCGTTGCCGACGCCGACGATGTCGTAGGTATCAACATCAAACGCAACAACGCTCGCCTCATCAAGCACTATTCCTTTATTTTCAATAAAAACTCTTGTTCTGTCAGAACCGAGATCAACAGCTATATCCATATTAATCACTCCAATGCTATATCAGCAGAGATGTGCAAAGCGTACAGCAACAAATCTCGCCGCATTTGCACTTGTTAAGTATTCTTGCACATTCGCCAAGCGTACTGCCTGTTGTAATAATGTCGTCAATAATCAGTATTCGCTTGCCTTTGATTAAATTCTTGTCAATCGGCGAATAAACGCCTATAACATTTTTTGCCCTTTCAGCCGCTTTTATGCTGTGCTGGGTTTTATTTTTCTTTGTTTTGACAAGCAGGTCGGCATACTCAATGCCGAGAAGCCTTGCACATTCCTTTGCAAGCAACTCAGCCTGATTGTATCCACGCTCTCTGAGAGTATCCTTGTGCATCGGCACACAGGTGACAAGGTCAAATTTCCTGTCACGGTAAACATCTTTTATTGAACGAACCATTTCGTGTGAAAGCAATTCGGCATATGCACCGCAGTTATGAAATTTAAAGTTAAGAACTGCCCTGCGGAAAATTCCGTCATAGGGGAAAGGAGAGGCACAGATGTACCCTCCCGTTGCATATCGTACAAGCGGCATTTCGGGGAATTCTTTTCTGCATTTGTTGCAACAGCTTTTGTTCGGTTCAATAACCCTTCCGCAGTACGGACAACGAACCGTAAAGAAAAATCCTTTTATCGTGCCGAAAACTTTCTTAATAAAGTGTGTCATCTCTCAGTAAAAATTCTTTAAGACCGCTGTACCTTTTTGTACGGCGGTTATTGTTTACCATATATTCAACGGTTGACGGATTGCCGACAAGCACAAGCGTTTTCTTCGCCCTTGTAACAGCGGTGTAGAGTAGATTTCTGTAGTAAAGCTGAGGAGGCCCTGAAAACATCGGTATAATAACTGCATCAAATTCATTGCCCTGACTTTTATGCACCGTGATTGCGTAGGCAAAATCAAGGTCGCCCGCAAATTCAAAGGTGTATCTTGCGATCTTGTCAAAAAATTTAACGACAAGCGATTTTGTCTTTCTGTCAATCTTTGTGATGATTCCTATGTCACCGTTGAAAATCCCTTCGCCCGTTTCGCCGTTTTCACGAAACCAGCGAATATCATAGTTGTTTTTTATCTGCATAACCTTGTCGCCTGTACGAAAGGTTTTTGAACCGATTGTGATTTCCGCCTTATCGTCATCCTTCGGATTTAGCGCCGCCTGCAACTTGTGGTTAAGCTCGGCAGTTCCGAGTTCACCCTTTTTGGACGGAGCAAGCACCTGAATGTTTTCAAACGGAGAATATCCGTATGCCTTTGGCAGACGATTTGCACAAAGGTCAGCTATTACCGCTGAGACTTCTGATTTATTGTTCCTTTGAAGAAAGAAAAAGTCCTTGTCGGCGGAATTAAGAATGGGTATTTCACCGTTCACAATCTTATGTGCGTTTGTTACAATAAGGCTCTGCTGTGCCTGACGGAAAATCTCATTCAACCGTACAACGGGAATAAGTCCGCTTTCGATAAGATCGCCGAGCACATTACCCGGACCTACGGAGGGGAGCTGGTCGGAGTCGCCTACAAGAATAAGTCTGCATCCTGTGGAAAGCGCTCTCATAACGCTTTCCATAATGAATGCGTCCACCATTGAAACCTCGTCAACAATCAATGCGTCGCATTTAAGCTGATTGCGTTCGTTCTTGTTGAAAACGGGGTTGTCATGTTTATCCCAGCTGACCTCAAGCAGTCTGTGCAGAGTTTTTGCCTCATCGCCCGTGAGCTCGCTCATTCGTTGAGCCGCTCTGCCTGTGGGGGCAGAAAGCAAAACAGTTTTGCCGTTTGCTTTCATTATTTTTATTATAGCATTGAGGGTTGTCGTTTTTCCTGTACCGGGACCGCCCGTCAGAACGAGCATACCCTCGGTAAGTGCCATAGTGATTGCTTTCTTTTGCAAATCGGCATATTCGATTCCGTCCTCTTTTTCACATTTTTCAATCGCCTTGTCAATGTTTTTAATTTTCTCTGACGGAAATTTAAGCAACATTTTTATTCTTGACGCTATGTACATTTCGCAGAGGTGAACATTGGGAGGAAACACGAATTTTTTGCCGTCAATCTTATCTTCGATAAGCGAACGGTCAAACAGCATTTCTTCCATGCACTCCGAAACCTTTTCACCGTCAATTCCGAGAAAATCGGTTGAAACCTTCAGCAGCTTTTCCTTTGGCAGACAGGTGTGACCGTTTCGCTCATTGTGATGAAGAATGTATACGATTCCTGCACGCATACGGACATTTGAATCGGGTTCTAATTTTTCTTTTTTAGCAATAAAATCCGCACTCTCAAACGATACCCCAAAATCACCCTGACAGAGAATGTACGGATTTTTCTTGATTAAATCGACACAGCTCGGACCGTAAGCGTTGAAAATTTTGACCGATGCGGTGTTTGAAATTCCGTACTCGCCGAGAAAAAGCATGAGTGTTCGCACGCCTGTGTTTTGCTTTAACTGCTTTGAAAAATCCTCGGCTTTTTGCGAAGAAATTCCTTTCAGCATTGCAACTCTTTCGGGCTGATTTTCAAGCACATCAAGCGTTGCCTCGCCAAATTCCTTTACAAGCCTTTGTGCGGTTTGAGTGCCGATTCCCTTGATAGCTCCGGATGACAGATAACGCAGAATATCAGCCGCCTCGGTAGGTCTGCTGATTTCGCAAATCTGCACGGCAAACTGTCTGCCGTAGCTCGGATGATTTGTATATTTGCCGGTAAGCTTTACAACATCACCCGACGACACCTGTGGCATAATTCCGACAGCGGTCAAATAATCGTCACCGTCAGCAAGCTCAATTACCGTGTAGCCGTTTTCATCGTTTCGGAAAACCACGCTTTCAATTGCTCCCTCAAGCTGAAGAAGATTGTCGTTGTTCATTAAAACTTACTCCTCAAATCTTTTTGTGAGTTCGCCGAGAGTAATTTCGTAGCCCGCTCTTTCATAGTCAAGGTAATCCGTACACGGCTTGAAGCCATCCGTATTTTTTGAAATCTGCAAAGCAATGTATTCAAGAAAATGCGGATTTTTAATCATAATAGGTCCTGTAACATGAGTAGCAAAAAGGTTCTTGTTTTTTAAACCCTCCGTTTTTGCGTTTTCGTAGTCACCGAGTCCGTGTTTAACAGTGAAAAGATGATTTTCAATACCTTTAATTTCACTGCACTTGTTTACAAAGCCGACAATCGGTTTTGTGAGAATGTCAGATGTATAAACAATATCGCCTGTAATTCTGCGTTTGTTCTGCTCGGTAACTGTAAAATCGTAAATTCCGAGTCCGTCAAAAACCTTGCCGTCAGAGTCTGTAATTGTTTTTCCGAGCATTTCAAACGAGTTGCCCGTCATAAGAATTACCTTGCCGCTGTTGATGTATTCAACAAGAAAATCCTTGTACTTTTTAAAATCCTGCAAAACAAGCTTCTGATTTTTTTCTGTACCCGAACCGATGTAGATAAAATCGTAATCGCCCAGGTCGGCATTGTCAAACAGGGTAAGCCTGTCGGTTGTAAATTTCACACCGCTCTTTTCAAGCATTCTTTCAAGCGCAGAAACATTGGCATATTCTCCGTACAGGTTCATTATATCGTGATACAAATGAAGAATTTTCATAATCAGTCCACCTTTACCTTTTCAAGAAATTTACCCTTGTCTGAGAAACAGGTAATTACATAAATTTTTTCTTTGTGGTCATTGTCAAGATAATCAACGGCTTCTTCAATGTCCTTGATAACCTTGATTTTGTTTCTGTCAACTTTTGAGAAAGAAAATCTTGTTGCAAGGTCGTTGCAATATGTTCCTGCAAGCACAATGTTCTTTACATTGTCGCTTTTGAGAAGGTCAAAGTTGATGTCCCAAAGCCATGAAACATCGCTTGTAAAATACTTTCTGCTGACTGCGTCAACAATAATCAAAACATCGCACTTATCCTTGTCGGATGCGGCAAGCTTGAGTGACTGATTGTACGAAATGCTGTTTTCATGTTTTGATGTAACAAGCGTACCCTTTCTGTTTCCGAGCGTGAATGTTACAACACGGAAGTTTTTAAGAACATAATTGCTCAGGCTCTTTGCAATTGTGTTGCCGTCAACACCTGTGATTGATGCAACGGTAAATGCCGCAAGCAAATTGTAAACATTATAAAGCGATTTGAGCGTAAGTTCAATCTTGTACTTATTGTTGATTGTAATTTCGCCTTTTTCAAGATCGGCAGATGTAACTGTGTAGCTTGTATCCTGTCTTTTAAGACCGCAGTTAGGGCATTCATAGTTGCCGATGTGGTCGTAGTGATAGCTTGAATATGTCATAGGAGATTTGCAGTGAGGGCAATATGCACCGTCATTATAAACACCGACAAACTCCTTTGTATCGGTCGGAAGATTGCCTGCACCGAACCATACAACATTATCTCTGCCGTAGCCAAAGCACGAAACAAGCGGATCGTCGGCGTTAAGAATAAGCTGAGTTTCTGGATGAATACTATCCTTTACGGCATTGTAAACCCATTCCGGATGACCGTTTCGTGTGAGCTGGTCACGGTAAAGGTTTGTGATAACATAATGAGTCGGTGTGATGTATTTGAAGGTATATTTTGCAAAGCGTTCGTCACTTTCAATGAGAAGAATATCCGATTTAACCTTGCCCGAAAGAGTACAACTGCCGAGAATAAGAGTTGTAACGCCCTCAATCTGGTTAGAACCCTCTTTGTTCCAGGCAACTTTTTTGCCGCTTTCACAAAGAATATGTGCAATCATCTCAACGGTAGATGTCTTGCCGTTACTGCCTGTTACGGCAACAATATATTTCGGCAGTTCAATTCGTCCGAGAATATCGGGGCAGAGCTTAAGCGCAATCTGTCCCGGCAGACTGCTGCCCTTGCCGAGCAATCCTCCGACAAATTTCAGAACCTTGCACACAATAATAGTAAATAGTTTTTTCATTTTGCCACTTCCTTAATTAAAGACAACCTGTGTTGCCTCTACATACCTTGTATATATTCTTCATCATTATACCACAATTTTATTTCTTTGAATATATATTCTTAAAATTTTTTGCAAATTGAAACAGCAGGTTGAAAAAAGTTAAAATTCAAAAATAAAAAGCCCGAAATTCGGTCAGCTTGAATTTCGGGCTTTTCTGCAGACTGCAACCATCCGTTCAACGAGTGGTTTTGATTTTATCTGTACTTTTCAACAAAATCGGCGATAAACTTTTTGAAAACACTTGCCTGTGAAATTCCGATATTTCTGCATATCCCTCTGAATTCCTCAACAAGTTCCTTTGGGGCGGAAAATGAAATTTGACTGTAAACTTTTTGATTGTATCTGCGTTTTACTTCGGTTGATGTGACGGTTTTTCTTTTTTCTTCCACAATAATTCCTCCTCAAATCAAAACGGAATCTCATAATTTAATCGTTTTTTCTGCAAATTCCATTGATATTTTCAATGTAACTATATTATACAAAAGACCGCTGTCCCATTATCCTCCCTATGAATTTTAAAATTGAATTTTGTTGTCAGTTGAAAAGTAAATTAATTTTTGGATTTACTTGTATTGAAGGTGAGATTATAATATAATAAGCGTTGTTATGTAAATTTTGTTATGTGATTTATTAACGGAGAAAATTATGACTGAAAAAGAAAAAATGCTTAATTCGCAGATGTATAATCCAATGGGCGACAAACAGCTTCGCAATGAACGCTGTTCGGTTAAAAATCTTTGCAGAGAGTACAACAATCTTCCGTTTGAAGATGAAGAAACTCAAAAAATTCTTATAAAGAAAATTGTCGGCAGTACAAAGGAAAATTTCTACATTACCGCTCCGTTCTGGTGCGACTACGGCTACAATATCGAACTCGGTGAGAATTTCTATTCAAACCACAATATGGTGATTCTCGACTGTGCAAAGGTGAAATTCGGCGACAATGTTTTTGTTGCACCAAATTGCGGATTTTACACGGCAGGTCATCCTGTTGATTATCCGAGAAGAAACGCAGGCTTTGAATATGCCTATCCGATTACCGTCGGCGACAATGTGTGGATTGGCGGAGGAGTTCAGGTCATGCCGGGCGTCACAATCGGAAGTAATGTCGTAATCGGCGGCGGAAGCGTTGTTGTAAAGGATATTCCGTCCGACTGCGTAGCTGTGGGGAATCCGTGCAAGCCTATCAGAAAAATCACGGATGAGGATATGAAAACCTGTTTTGACAAAAGTATGAATAAATAACTTCAAGTGAGGATTTTATGGAGCTTAAAAGTAACGAAGAAAAAATTACCCGTGCATTGCTCGTAAGTGTTGACACGGGCGAATATGACGCACAGGCGTCACTTGACGAACTTTTTGAACTTGTAAAAAGTGCGGGAGCAGATCCCGTTTTGTCTGTAACGCAGAATCTGCAAAAAATTGAAAAGGGTACTTTTGTCGGCACAGGCAAGCTTGCCGACATTGCCGAAATCTGCGAATCGCAGGAGATAGATTTGCTTGTGTTCGACAGCGAGCTTTCTCCGACACAGATTAAAAATATCGAGGCTGAAACAGATGTCAGAGTAATTGACCGAACAACGCTTATTCTCGATATTTTTGCCCAGATAGCAAGGTCAAAAGAGGGTAAGCTTCAGGTTGAGCTTGCACAGCTTAAATATATGCTCCCAAGACTTACGGGTAAAGGTATCGCAATGTCAAGACTCGGCGGCGGTATCGGCACAAGAGGTCCGGGTGAAACAAAGCTCGAAACCGACAGACGACATATCCGCAGAAGAATTGAAAGCCTGAAAGAAGAGCTTTCCGACCTTGAAAAGCATCGTCAGATGTTGCGTTCACGCAGAAAAAAAGACGGTGTAATAACCTGTGCGATTGTCGGCTACACAAACGCAGGCAAGTCAACTCTTATGAACTGCCTTACGGACGCAGGTGTGCTTGCACAGGACAAGCTTTTTGCAACGCTTGATCCCACCTCAAGAGCGTTGAAGCTTCCGAGCGGTGTAACCGTTATGATGATTGACACGGTAGGTCTTGTTCGCAGACTTCCGCACCACCTTGTTGAAGCATTCCGCTCAACCCTTGAAGAGGCGGCACAGTCGGATATTATTCTAAATGTATGCGACGCATCAAGTGACGAGGCAAGAACACATATGCAGGTTACAACCGACTTGCTTGAATCCCTCGGCTGCGGTGACACACCGATTATAACCGTTCTTAACAAGTGCGATTTGCTTGACGAAACTATGCTTGCACAGGACTTTAAAGCCTGTGTTCGCATAAGCGCAAAGAACGGCACGGGTATAGACGAACTTCTTAATGCAATTGAGAACAATCTTCCCGTCAGAATGAAAAGAGTAAAAATTCTTCTGCCGTTTGCACAGGCAGGTCTTGCAAACGAAATTCGCAACAAAGGCACTCTCATTTATGAAGAATATGTTGCCGAAGGACTTTCGGTTGAGGCTGTTGTTGACGAAGCACTTTATGCTAAACTTGCAAAATATGAATGTGAATAACTTAAAATTTATTTAATTTGACATTCTGTTTTTTGGTTGTTATAATGATATTATGAAAGGAAAATGATATGTCATTCTTTGATATGATTCAATCATTTGACACCTCGGTTCTTGAATTTATTCAGAACACATTTAAATGCTCTTTCCTTGATCCGATTATGGCTTTTTTCAGCTATATGGGTGAAATGGGACTTTTCTGGATTGCAGTCGGCATTGTGTTTATAATTTTTAAAAAAACTCGCTCAATGGGAGTTATGATGCTTGTTGCAATGGCAATCGGCTTTCTTGTCGGTGAAATCGGAATAAAAAATCTTATAAACCGACCACGGCCGTTTATGGTTAATATCGATTATTCGGCAAGACCGTCTGAGTTGAATCCCGACTTTGGGCTTAACATAGCCATTCCGTCAGGCAGCAGCTTTCCTTCGGGACACAGCTGTTCGTCACTTGCGGCGGCAACCGTTATGCTTATCAAGGACAAACGATTCGGAATTCCTGCACTTGTACTTGCACTTTTGATTGTATTCTCAAGACTTTATAACTATGTTCATTATCCGTCAGATGTTCTCTGCGGAATGTTACTCGGCGTGATTTGTGCCGTTGTTGTTGTGCTTGTGTTTAAAAAGACAGGTCTTGACAACAGGCTGTCACCGCAAAAGGTTAAAGAAGGCTGATTTTATGAAAAATTACAGATTTGTCGGCAAAACCTCAAAAGAGACTTTTCTCATCAAGGGAATTAATGTTTTCAACGAGCGTTGGATTCATGAGGGTAGTTGTGCCACCGTGACAAATCCTCAGAACGGCAAAAGCTATGTATTTTCAAAGTACATAAGCGGAGGAGTTGAGTTTGTTGCGGGAAAGGACGCAAGCGGTTACTGGCTGTTCTTTGTTGAGGTATAAAACTTTAAAATTCCTTAAAAGAATAATATATATTGGGAGTAAATTTTAAAAATGGAAAACGAAAAATTATTGGCAAAAAATCTGTTTGATTACAGCAGGACTATTGCAAAGCCCTTGCTTGAAACCGTTGATTATCCGTGGGAGGCTCTTCCGAAAATCAGCGAATTTATTATTGAACTCGGAAAAACTCTTGATCCCGAAATCTACGAGCAGAGGGGAGAAAATGTGTGGGTTGCAAAAAGTGCAAAGGTTTTTGACTCCGCATATCTCGGCGGACCGCTCATTATCTGCGAAGATGCCGAAATCAGACAGTGTGCTTTTATCAGAGGCAATGCAATTGTCGGCAGGGGCGCAGTTGTAGGCAACTCAACAGAGCTTAAAAATTCAATTCTTTTTGACGGTGTTCAGACTCCGCACTATAACTACATCGGTGACAGTATTCTCGGCTACAAGTCACACACAGGCGCAGGTGTAATCACATCAAACCTCAAGAGCGACAAGAGCCTTGTAACCGTTCTTTGCGACGGTGATAAGGTTGACACAAATGTTAAAAAGTTCGGCGCAATGCTCGGTGACCATGTAGAGGTAGGCTGCAACAGCGTTCTTAACCCCGGTTCGGTAATCGGCAGAAACACCAACATCTATCCGCTTTCGTTTGTAAGAGGTTATGTTCCCGAAAACAGCATCTACAAGCGTCTTGGTGAGGTTGCAGAAAAGTACGAATAATATTTAAGCATTTGTCGGGTAACATAATTGTTGTCCGATTTTTATGCGGCTTATTATGCGAATAAGGAAAAATAAATTATTTTAAATTTTTGCGTTTTTTTGTTGACAATTGTGATGTTATTTGTTACAATAACCAAGGTTTTGATGACTTTTATCAGAGCAATTTTCTGCCGTGTGCAGGAGTTGGATTGTATAAGCCCGTAATACGGACGGGTGTTTCTACAAACTGCCTTAAACAGTTTACTATAATCCCCGTTAAGGGGCGTAGTATTATGTTTTGGCGGTTTTTTTATTGCCCTTAAATGTTACCCACAACAAATAAAGGAGAAAATGATAATGAAAAAGTACGATGTTATTATTGTAGGAGCAGGTCCGGGCGGAATTTTTTCTGCATATGAGCTTGTAACAAACAACTCTGAAATAAAGGTTGCCGTATTTGAAAAAGGTCATCTTCTTGAAAAGAGAAAATGTCCGATTGACGGTGACAAAGTTAAAAATTGCATTTCATGCAAAACCTGTTCCATTATGAGCGGTTTCGGCGGTGCGGGTGCGTTTTCGGACGGCAAGTACAACATAACAAACGATTTCGGAGGCACGCTCTACGAACATATCGGCAAGAAAAAAGCCATTGAGCTTATGGAATATGTTGACAAAATCAATATGAAGTTCGGCGGAGAGGGTACAAAGCTTTATTCCACAGCAGGCACAAGCTTTAAGAAGCTTTGCTTACAGAATAAGCTTAATCTTCTTGACGCATCAGTCCGTCATCTCGGTACGGACATCAACTACATTGTGCTTAAAAATCTTTATGATTACCTTGAAAACAAGGTTGATTTCTACTTTGATACACCTGTTGAAAATGTTGAACTCAAGAACGGCAATGATAAGGAAGGATACCTTGTTGACACAGCCGATGAAAATTATGAGTGCAAAAAGTGCATTGTTTCAGTTGGCAGAAGCGGCAGCAAGTGGATGGAACATGTTTGTCATAACCTTAATATTCCCACAAAGTCGAACCGTGTTGACATCGGTGTTCGTGTGGAGCTCCCTGCCGCAATCTTTTCGCACCTCACAGACGAACTCTACGAAAGCAAGATTGTTTACCGCACAGAACAGTTCGAGGACAATGTGCGTACATTCTGCATGAATCCGAAGGGTTGCGTTGTAAACGAAAACACAAACGGCATTATCACAGTAAACGGTCACAGCTATGAGGACAAGGCAAAGCAGACAGAGAACACAAACTTTGCACTCCTCGTCAGCAAGCATTTTTCAGAGCCTTTCAAGGACAGCAACGGTTATGGTGAAAGCATTGCCCGTCTTAGCAATATGCTGGGCGGAGGTGTAATTGTTCAGCGTTTCGGTGATTTGATTCGAGGTCGCCGAAGCAATCCGAGCAGAATCAAAGAAGGACTTGTTGTTCCGACTCTTGACGCAACACCGGGCGATTTGAGTCTTGTGCTTCCAAAGAGAATCCTTGACGGTATCATCGAAATGATTTATGCTCTTGACAAAATTGCCCCCGGCACAGCCAACGATGACACACTTCTCTACGGCGTTGAGGTCAAGTTCTACAATATGGAAGTTGATGTTGACGAGCATCTCGAGTCGCCCCACAAGGGACTTTATATCATCGGTGACGGCAGCGGTGTTACACATTCACTTTCTCATGCCAGCGCCGGCGGTGTATTCGTTGCAAGGGAAATCTTAGCAAATTAAAAATTGACGGCGAGCCGCCGTTCCCAATTCGTGAAGATAGATTGCATAATAAACAGCATATTATGCCCGAGTGCAAAATTGCAAGTGTTTATGCAGTCTATGCTGTAGGGGCGTTCATTGGACGCCCGCATTGATGTAACATTTTGTTTATTTACATAACTTATGATTTAATCAAAAATGTGTATTCATTTGCAACGGTGAACAAGGTTTGCCGTTGCAAAACAGACGATATCTTTCTGCGACTGCAAACAATAAAAATAACCAAAACCTATTGATTTTATTAATCGGTTATGGTATAATAAGCTCGTTGTAAAGCAGACTGAACAATCAGCTTGTCTTGCAATGGTGTTCATTTGTACAATATATTTCTTTTTACGAACAAAGAAATGAATAATTTAGTTCAGAATTGCAAGAAGTCAAAAAGCGTGCAATTAAGTGAGCGGCAGGCCCTGTACGATTGGGGTCTGTGAATCATGTCAGGCGGGGAACCGAGCAGCATTAAGCAGTATTGCCGATGCGATGCAGTAAGTCTGTCGTTCACTCATTTGTACGATTGCCGTTATTTCGGCTGACGGCTTGCATTTTTTGTTGATTGCGGGGTGAATTTTTGTATCAGGTACTCTATAGAAAGTGGCGACCGAAAACCTTTGCCGATGTTTCGGGACAGGAACACATAACCACAACTCTTTTAAACGAAATCAGCACCAACCGTCTTAACCATGCATATCTTTTTACGGGTTCAAGAGGTACGGGCAAAACTACATGTGCAAAAATTCTTGCGAAGGCAGTCAATTGCCTTCATCCCGTAAACGGAAATCCCTGCGGTGAATGTGAAATCTGCAAGGGAATTGACAACGGCAGTATCCTCGACATTGTCGAAATGGATGCCGCATCCAACAGAAAAATTGATGATATCCGTCAGATTATTGACGAGGTTCAGTTCAAGCCCGCAAAGTGCAAATACAGAGTTTACATCATTGACGAGGTTCATATGCTCACAACCGAAGCGTTCAATGCCTTGCTCAAAACGCTTGAAGAACCTCCCGAACATGTCATATTCATTCTGGCAACTACCGAAGTTCACAAGCTTCCGCAGACAATTCTGTCACGCTGTCAACGTTTTGATTTTCACAGAATCCCACCCCGTGCAATAGCAGACAGACTGCTCTATGTTGCAAATCAGGAGGGCGTGACACTGAGCGACAGTGCTGCAATGCTTGCCGCATCTGTTGCAGACGGTGCGTTGCGAGATGCTCTTTCGCTTCTTGACAGATGCATTGCAATCAGCTCGGAAATTGATGAAGATGTTGTTCGCAGTGCCGCAGGACTTGCGAGAAAGACATATCTTTTTGAACTCTCTAACTGTGTAATCAATAAGAACACAACAAAGGCACTTGAAATTGTTGACAGGCTTTACGGTGAGTCCAAGGATATGGCAAGGCTTTGCGATGAATTGCTTTCGCATTTCAGAACGCTTATGCTCATAAAGTCGGTAAAAAATCCGAGGGATATCGTGATTATGGCTGACGATGAGTTTGAACAGGCTCAAACGCAGTCGGATTACCTCTCACTTGCCGACATTGTTTATTATATGGATGTGCTTTCAAAGGCATATCAGAATATGGGCAGGGGAACAGGCGACAGAACAGAGCTTGAAATGGCAGTTGTAAAGCTGTCATCGGCTGAGCTTGACGGTACAATTGAGGCTTTGACCGCAAGGGTAACCGCCCTTGAAAAGGCTGTTAAAAAGGGAATAAAGGTGAACTATGTTCCCGAACAGGTGCAAACTGTACCGCAGTCTGTTCAGAGTGAAACTCCAAAACCCGAGGTTCAAAATGCAGAACCCGAAAAGTCACAGGAAACAAAACCTGTTTCGGAAAAAATCAAGGACGAGCCGGTAATTCCGACGCCTCCTGCTGAGATTCCAACACCGAAACAGCCCGTTCAGCCAATACAGGAACAACCCGTTTCTGCACAGCAAAAGCCTAAGAAAACAGCTCAAAGACAGAGCGTTGACCTTGATGCAATCTATAATAACGCACAGCCTTTTCCCGATTGGGCAGAGGTAGTCAATAATATGAAACCTGTTTCAAGGGCAATTGCGGCGGCATTTGCAAATTCTGCCGCCTACACAAGCGGAAAATATTTGCTGATTGACACAGATAATGAAATGGCTTTTGAACTCCTCAAAAATAACGAAAGACGACAGGAAATCCGTCAGCTTATTTTAGAAACAACAGGTCAGCACTATAATCTTGGTCCGTATAAAAGACCGAGTGCAAAACAAGAGGAAAAAACCGATCCCGTTGACAAGCTTATTGAAAGCTTGCAGGGAAGCGATGTAATAATAACACAAGAATAACCGAAAGGAAGATAAAATTATGAAAGCAAGATTACCAAAGGGTTACGGCAGCGGCGGAGCAAACAACATTCAGCAGCTTGCCCGTCAGGCTCAGAAACTTCAGGATGATATGGAGGCCGCATCAAAGGAACTCGAGACAAAAGAGTATGAGGCAACAGCCGGCGGCGGTGCAGTTAAGGTTACAGTAACAGGCAAAATGGAACTCACAAAGGTTGAGATTTCACCGGAAGTTGTTGATCCCGAGGATGTAGAAATGCTCTCAGACCTTGTTATGGCAGCCGCAAATGAGGCAATCAGAGCAGCCGCTAAGGAAAAAGAGGACAAAATGGAAACAATCTCGGGCGGACTTAACATTCCAGGAATGTTCTGATTATGTCGGGATATAATGTTGCTCCGCTTGAAAATTTGGTGGAGCAGTTTGAAAGAATGCCGGGAATCGGTAACAAAACCGCTCAAAGACTTGCATATTATGTTCTCAATCTGTCAAAAACAGAAGCGGAACAGCTTGCGGGTGCGGTGATGGACGCTCACACAAAGATTCACTATTGCAGTAAATGCTGTAATCTTACAGACAAAGACCTTTGTCCCGTGTGTGCAAATCCCGCAAGGGATCATTCCGTTATCTGCGTTGTTGAAACTCCGAGAGATGCTACGGCTATTGAAAATACCCACGAATTTAAGGGCGTTTATCATGTTCTCCATGGTTCAATCTCACCGCTTAACGATATCGGTCCCGACAACCTTACAATAAAAGAACTGCTTGCAAGGCTTAGCGAGGAATCGGTTGAGGAGGTCATTATGGCAACCAACCCGACCGTTGAGGGCGATGCAACGGCTCTGTATATTTCAAGGCTCTTAAAACCGCTTGGTGTAAAGGTGACAAGACTTGCCTACGGTATCCCCGTTGGCGGCGATCTTGAATATGCTGATGAATACACTCTTGCAAAGGCTCTTGAGGGCAGAAATGAAATTTAATTTCTTGATTTAAACTATTGACAAATTGTCAAAACAGTAGTATAATCTTGTATTCCACAGTAGAAAGGAGGATGTGCGGTGGCAAATATGAAAACGATTGCTCAGAACAAAAAGGCAAGACACGATTATTTTGTCGAGGAAACCTATGAAGCCGGAATTGAGCTTTGCGGTACGGAAGTAAAATCCTTGCGTGCCGGCAGAGTAAATCTCAAGGACAGCTGGTGTTCAATTGTTGACGGCGAAATTTTTGTCAACGGAATGCACATTTCTCCTTACGAACAGGGAAACATCTTTAACCGTGATCCGATGCGTGTGAGAAAGCTTCTTATGCACAAAAAAGAGATTTTAAAGCTCTACGGCACGGTTAAGCAGACGGGATATTCACTTATCCCGATTAGTCTGTATTTCAAGGACAGCAAGGTAAAACTTCAGGTTGGACTCTGCAAAGGTAAAAAGCTCTATGACAAGCGTGCCGATATGGCAGAACGCTCCGCAAAGCGTGATATGGAGCGTGCCATTAAAGAACAGAGAAGATAGTTTGGTGTTATTATGAGTTTGCGTAGCTTGTACGAAAATATTTCGGAATACAGCGATTTTGCTTTAATCGGACGGGACTTTTCTGCCTTTGATACCGATTATTCCGTGCTTGGTTTTGCAAATTCGTCCGATAAAACCGAACTTGTTGTGTTGAATTTCAATTGTGCCGAAGAGGACATTTGCTGTGAAGATTTGACTTTGAGAGAAAATATCATTTTTGAAAAGAAAAATAATTCTGATTTGTCCGATGATTTTTCCGCAATTGTAATTGACGGACAGCGTTTTGACTTTGATTCAGTATGCGGTGAAACGCTTGAATGTTGCGAATTAACAAGGTCATATATCATCTCAGAGTTTATGAAACTCGGTTGGAAGAGCGACAGGCTTTTCGACGCTCCTCTTGATTCTCTGTTCATAAACTTTATTGAACTTGAGAATAAGATTGATGATTTGTCTTTGCTTGATTTGACAAAGAATGTTGAAATAATATTTTCAAAATATCAAAAGACAGATTATCCGTTAGCAAAACTCAGCCTTGAAGTTGGCAAGGAAGTAAATATTCCGATTGAAATTTTTGACGGCGAAAATCAGATTGTGATTAAAAATCTTAAACTTTTGAATTTGGCAGAGTGTCCTGATACGGATGAGCTTTTTCAAGAAGATGTTATTCTTCCGTATGTTGAGTATTCGGGCAATAACGAATTATCGTTGACATTCTGTCTTTCGGATGAGCTTGATAAACCATTTAAAGGTATGGGCGGTTTGGCAACCGATGACGGAGTTGTTGCTTTAGCAGTAGATAATTCAAGCGAAAGCAATTTGAAATTGGCTGTGATATATTCACCGATTGAGCGGAACACAAAGCACATTGAATGTTGTCTTGTCTGCTGTGAAAAAATGCTTGATAAGCCTGTTGAATACAGGTTTTCAATATAAAATTTTTAAATTGAATATGGGGATGTAAAGGTTTCGACGGGGATTTCAAACCTTGGTAAGCGAGCGGCGGTGCGGAACCGCCATAAAATCCGCAACTTTAAAATTAACTGACAACAAAACAGTTGCTTTAGCAGCCTGAGTGCTGCTCGTTCCTGCACAGAGTACCTCGGCTGTGTAAGGGGCGTCGATTAGAGGTAAATGTGAACAGGGGAGCGCTCCGAACCCTGTCACAGCTTAGGAGCTGCCAAAGTGCATAGCCTGTTGATGGGCGATGCACCGAGGGAGATTTAAAACACCAACTGCGCTCGGAGAAACCCTTGGCAAGATTTTTTCGGACAGGGGTTCGATTCCCCTCATCTCCACCAAACAAGTATTGGATGAACACCTACTTTTTCAGCGGCGGATTTGCCGTAAAATGTGTTCTCTAATACAAAAGCAGAACGCCGTTTCAGTGTAAAAGCTGGAACGGCGTTTTTATTATTCATTTATTGGTAGAAAAAGACTAAACAATATGTTAAACTTAATAATAGAAAATATACAGGAGGATTAATTATGCTTAGGTACCCATTATCTGTCACTTTAGATACCAATATTTTTGATGCAGCTAAATATGATTTTGATCAGAATAGTGTGCTTTCTTTATTGATAGAATATGTTGAGAAAGGAAAAATACAAATAGTATTAAGTGATATTGTAATTCAAGAAGCAAAAAAACATATTGCTCAGCAAACAAATAATATTTACACTTTTGCAAAAAGAATAAAAAAAGAGATTTATAAAAGTTTCCCTTCACAAATTGTATCATATCTCGAATTAGATAGATTATTAGAATTTTCAAAAGAAAAAGGAGAACAAGAAAAACTAAAAAGCCAAAGAATTAACTGTTTTGATGAATTGTTAAGGAAAACCAATGCAGAGATACTGAAATTCGATTCGGTGGATTTAGAAAAAGTAATAAATGATTATTTTATGATCAATCCCCCGTTTGAAAGTAACGGAATGAAAAGAAAAGAATTTCCAGATGCATTTATTGCTTCCCAGATTAGGAATAGATTTGGCGAAGAAGAAACGGTTGCTATAATAAGTAGAGATAAAGGGTTCATTTCTGCGTGTAAAAAAACTTCTAATCACTTATTTTTTGATTCATTAGGTGATCTTTACAATTTGATAAACGAACAAGAAGAGTCTTATAA
>ERZ1026975.213-NODE-213-length-41995-cov-9.651001_pt1 | contig 41995 bp, 36 predicted proteins | sample MGYA00519561_ERZ1026975 | MGnify/ENA primary metagenome ERZ1026975 (study PRJEB26926, sample SAMN06164672) | human gut metagenome | biome: ENVO:00009003; feature: ENVO:2100002; material: ENVO:00002003 | host: Homo sapiens | place: USA | collected 2012 ... | reverse complement strand
TTATCCCACATCCGGAGCCTTTATGGTAGTGCGGATTAAATCAGAGGTTCCTTAGGAATCCCTTCAACCTTGTCAAAGACCGTTTCCTCCAGGGTCTCTGTATTGAGGAAGCAGAGGGTCATATTCTTAAAATAGTAGAGCCCGTTCTCGCATAGGGCGAATCTGTTATAGGTTCCCTCGTAGGATGCAAGGGTTTCAATTCTGCCGTCGTTGACGTTTAACCGGTAAACATTGTCTCGGTCCGTATAATATAAGTAATCGCCTTGGGTAATAAAGGAAAAATACTTCTCCACGTCATCATCGTCTTGTGACGGCACGATCCCGACTTCCTCTTCCTCGGAGTTTTCCGATTTTCGGTACAGGGTTTCGCCCATGAGATTTTTCTCTATGTCAGGAATAAAGTAATAATAGTATCCGTCGTTATACGCTACAAAGCAGGCAGGACCCTCAAGGTCAAGAAAATCCTCCTGCTTGCACAGCTCACCGGTATTCAGATCCAGCCGGTAGAAAAAATATCTGTTGACGAAGATGAGATAATCATCAAGGAAGAAAGCACCTTCCATTTGAGACAGTAGATCGCCATATGTATTGAGTTGCTCATAGCTTACAAGGGTGCCGTTTTCCTTGCCGTCCTTGCTGAGCCAATGGATCTCGTATTCACGGTCTCCCTGCTCTGTGGCTTTTGTGATTTCCATAAAGCAGATCTTATCGCTCCAGAGGAAGATATTGCCCAGGGTATACTGGCTCCATCCATTGCCTTTTATTTCCTCTGATTCGTAGAGAAGCTCCGGCTTCCCACGCAGATCGTTTTGGACTCGCTTAATGCAGGGCTCCCAGGTTTCGGTCACACTTAGAAAATATGTGTACTGGTCATCGTAAACAACAGAGGATCCCAGAGGGACAGAGCCGGTGCTGCCGTCGCCGCCTTTCAGGCCGAACACAAAAATCAGCCCCGCGGCAAGAATGACCGCAAGCAGCACGCCGCCAAGAGAAAGGCCGATGATAAGCATCTTTTTGGATTTCTTTTGAACGGAAGCCGCCGCACCATAGCCCATTTGCCCATTAAAATTAGGCTCCTGCATCAGTGGCTCCGGTTTCGGTGTTTGGATGTTTTCCGTTTCATCCGATATACCTGCCGGTTGCTGCGGCACCGGCGAAGCTTCTTGTGATATCTTTACAGGTGCACCACACACACCGCAAAATTTTGCGTCATCCGGCAAAGAATTTCCGCACTTCGAACAAAACATATGCTATTCTCCTTCGTAATTGTCAAAATATCGTTGCCTGGCGGTTTGCGCAGCCATACAAAAACATCATTTAATGTCCCTGTTGTAACGCTACGAGATCGCCAAAAATAATTCGAGTAATCTGACCGTTTTCTACAGTAAAGTCAAGTGCATACCACTTAGCGAGGTCAAAATTTCCCTGCTCCCTGATACTATCGGCACGTTTCTGTTCGTATTCCGCATACGAATAGGTGTTACCGTTTTCGTCCATATAAACCGTAAAATATACACTTGCATCGATTTCCGGATCGTATTTGCTTGGATTATTAGGTCTTATTTCCGTGGAGCACATTGCGTCAGGATATTTTGTTGAAATTTTTTCATAAGAATCACCTATTGAAATTCCATTGGCGAGACCGGTATTATTCATAGTGGTTATCCATTGAACCAGCTTAGTCTCTCCTCTTTCTTTGTCTGCTCGAATAAAACCGTCAACTCTTTGATCACCCGATTGTTTCAGGGAATAAAAGAATTCTGTATTTTTTTCCATATTCGGAAACGCTTCTTCAAGCTGATCGAGATCCTCCCCGTAATAAATCTGTGTTTGTTCTACTTTCAGAACCGGGAAAGGGCTGGACGGAGCTGGGTCGAATAATCCTAAAGCAACCAGAACCACCGCCGTTGCCGCAATCAGCAGTATGGCTATACCAACAGAAAGGCCGATGATAAGCCCTTTTTTCGATTTTTTCCCGGAGGCCGCAGCGCCGCTCGTTTGAGCAGCGAGATTTTGCGCTTCCATAAACGGCGCCGGTTTCGGTGTTTGGATGTTTTCCGTTTCATCCGATATACCTGCCGGTTGCTGCGGCACCGGCGAAGCTTCTTGTGATATCTTTACAGGTGCACCACACACACCGCAAAATTTTGCGTCATCCGGCAAAGAATTTCCGCACTTTGAACAGAACATAATCTCTACTCCTCTCGCTTGCCGGAGACAAAAGCAGCCCCAGCTTATTTTCCATCCTATTTTACCGGAACTGACAAAAAAGCGCCCCACACAATCAGGTAGTTTTCAGAAAATAATTTGAAAACATTCTGTACACTACCCTTTTGTGTGGGGCGAAGTCGGCTTTTCATGCTATAATATCCTTATCCTGTTCTAACTGTATCCATCGGCTGGAACTATCTTTTGTAAGGGGGGATAAAATGAGCGAACGTAAAAAATCCGTTGTTCGGCTTTTTGGGGCAGCGGCGCTGTTGTTTGCAGTCTCCGCATACCGGCAGCTTAGTATGCGATACTTACCGGAGGATTTTCTGCGGCCATATCTTGTCTGGGCTGTTTATATGCTCCTGCTTCTTCGCTGGCAGTATACCATCACGACGAAAATTACGCAGAAAGCTATGCATTGCCATTTAACTGCGCAGAATATCGTGAGTATCCTGTATTTAACCGTTCGCTTCATCCAGGATGCTTTCCTCTATGTTAATATTCCATGGATGCGCTTTACCGGATACTTCATCAATATCGCGGCTATTTTCATCCCGCTGTTCGGTCTTTACGGCTCATTCTATCTTGGCAAGGCAGACGATTATCGGATCAGCAAAAAGTGGTATCTGCTTCTGATTCCGGCGTGCCTTTTAAGCGTACTGGCGCTGACGAATGATCTGCATCATTTTTTCTATTACATTATGCCGGAGGAATCCCAGCCAAATTTGTATTTCCACCCCTACATCGGAACATATATCGTCTATATTTGGGGACTTAGTATCATCAGTTATCAGGTATATGTGATCTACCGGCGCAATGGCACGACGAAGTCTGATTCGCTTTACCGGAAGCTGATTCCCTTCTATGAGCCGATTTTACTGCTCCTGTTCAGCATCCCCTATGCGGCAACGGCATACGTTGTTCGATTTGAGCTTGTGGAATATTCAGCGGGATTGATTTTTATTCTTGTGCTTTGCTGGCAGATTTATATCCTGGTCGGACTGATTCCTGTGAACGCGCAGTACGAGGAGGTGTTCCGGCGGTCTACGGTGGCAATGCAGATTCTTTCCCCAAGTGGGGAGACGATTGCAGCATCGGAAAATGCGGCGGAAATCACACCTGCTATGCTGGAAGCCCTAAAGCGGGAGCAGCGATTCTCTGCTACAGAAGATATTACCATGCACCTGCACCCTGTTCTGGGCGGATATATGATCTGGCAAACCGAACTCTCACAGATCAATCAGGCTTTACGGGAACTTCAGAGACTGAATGCGGAACTGGAAGAAGAACAAGATCTGCTGGCACAGGAAATCCGTATCCAATCAGATGAAGCAAGCATTCAGGCACGCAATGATATTTATGACAGCTTATCCTCGGAGGTGTCTGGGCAGCTTACCTTGCTGACAGAACTTTTATCAAAAGAATCCCTTTCAGAGAACGACTGGAACCGCATCTGCCTCATTGGCACCTACATCAAGCGATTCTGCAACTTGCGGCTTACTTATCAGGAACAGCAGACGATCCCGATAGGTGATTTAGCCATCAGCTTGCAGGATATGGCAAAATGTATGAAGAATCTTGAAATCAGGACAAGCTTGGATTTTTGCCCCACATCGAATTTAGAACCAGCGCTGATTCTTCTCATTATGAAAACTTTGGAAGATATTTTAGAAGAGGCAGATTTTCGTCTGACTTCTGTGGCAATCCAAATCAGCGATACGGTTTGCTTTGAGATTACCGGTACAGATCACGAGTTTGTTTCCCGTTCTTTAGAAGGCGGATATAGCCTTCAGGCAGAGAAAATTCCGGCAGGCTATCGGCTTTTGCTTTTGAAAGAAGGAGAGGTGGTGCAGTCATGAAAAAGAATATGTCAGCGAAAATGATTAAAAAAGCCATCGACTCTTACCCCGGCGGAATCTGCTTCTCCGCATTGGATGGGCGGGTCATTCTTGTCAATGAGAAGATGAACAAGCTGGCGCTGGAGCTGACCGGACATACAATTCTGAACGCAAAGGCGACATGGGAGAAACTCACAAACTTTGCTAATAACGGCAAGGCGGAAAAGCTAACCCAATCCTGGCTGCCGAAAGAGCCGGACAATGAAAATGGGGGCACTCATCAACAGTTGTTCTTCCGCTTCTCCGACGGCTCGGTCTGGCGTTTTGAGCTGAGGTTTCTTGATTCCAATATCGTTCAGGTTGAGGCGGCGGAAATTACAGAACTCTACCGGCTCAGCGAGGAACTGTACGAGAACACTATCCGGCTGCAGGAGATTCAAAAGCGGCAGAAAGCCTTGCTGGACAGTATCGTGGAAATCAATTTGAATAAAGAGATTCTTGCCGCGAAAATGCATATCCATGATGAGCTGGGGCATTGTTTGCTGGCCACCACTAAGGCGATTACGGAAGACCGTCTGGCTGAGAACGCTGATGTACTGAGGGAAAATTGGAACAGCGCCATTCATGATTTTTCCAATATCTCTACAGTATGGACGGTGCCCGATTCCTCTCTGCAGTCTGAACTGATGCAGGTGGCGGAGCTGATTGGATGTAAGGTCATATTCTCTGGGAAACAGCCCACCCAGCGCAAAGCACTACAGCTTTTGTATGCCGCCATTCGGGAGGCGCTTACCAATGCGGTGCGCCATGCAGACGCTACGGTATTGACGGTAAAAATCGAGCAAGACGAGAAAAGTTATCATATAGAGATATCCGACAACGGTAGTGTATCTGTTTCAAGCATTACGGAAGGTAACGGCCTTAGTGCATTACGGCAGCGATTAGAACAAGAAGGGGCCTCCCTAAAGGTACTCTGCGACAAGAGCGTTTCCCTAATTGTCGATATTCCCTTTAATTTGGATGAGCCTCAGAAAGGAGGACGGACATGATACAGGTTTTAGTAGTAGAAGATTCCAGGATTACCCGGGACGCCATAGAAGCACAGATTGCCAAATCAGAAAAATATGTCCTGTACGCCTCCATAGAAAATGCAGCCAATGCAGAAATAGCCTGTCTTCGCGGGCGTGTCGATTTGATTCTGATGGATGTCTGTACGGCTGAGGAAGAGTCTGGCCTGAAAGCCGCAGCAAAGATCAAGCAGTACAACCCTAAAATCAAGATCATCATCATGACCTCCATGCCGGAGCATTCTTTTATTCAAAAGGCGAAAGCATGTGGATGTAACGGTTTTTGGTATAAGGAATATGGTAGCACTGCCTTAATGGAGGTTTGCGACCGGGTGATGAACGGCGAATATGTTTACCCCGAGGACACACCGATGATTCGCATCGGATACAGCAACAGCGCTGAGTTTACCGATCGGGAATTTGATATTATTCGGGAGCTTGCACAAGGCAGAAAATACGAGGAGATTGCGGCGGATCTTGGCATTACACCTAATACCGTCAAGTACCACATCAAGAATATTTTGCAGAAAACGGGCTACCAGAATACTTTACAGCTAGTGGCTGAGGTGGTAGAAAAAAGATTGATTTTACCGAAGTATTAATTAAGAATCCGCTGGACTTCCTGCAATATATGCCGTAAGCTATACTTCTAAAAAGGAAAGGTGGGGTTTATTATGGTTTGTACTTATGAGGAATATTTGAAGCGGCCAAAAGCTATTACGTTTGCAAAAATGCAAACTATCCATACGGAAATGATTGCCGAGATTGGCACAGATGTGGATGCGCTGGAGCTATATGACGAGTTAATAAAGATTGCGACTCGCTATGCTACAATCCGGGCAAATTGGCTACTGCTTAGCCGCGAGGAGAAAAACGAGCAAGACTCCGGCAGGACTTCTTGCCACAACTCCGTAATAACGCATTTCAATATGCTGGCGCGCTATTTAAAACAGCAAGGCAAAACCGCCGCATGGCGTGACGAACTTGGATACGAAGAAGATGATCCGTATAACCGCAAAGCCATCGGCGACTTCGCCTGCTATTTGGCTTTTGTGAATGGAATAAATGCAGGATAACTAATAGACCGTCGAATTAAAATCGGCGGTCTATTTATTTGCTTGAGTACGTTTCGCTTGGCCCAATCTTACGATGAGATGGAAATTTCTTTTAAGGTGTTATAATAATTTTATCAACAAGTTATATAGGATAAAAATTCAATCATGGCAGGCGACCCACTCAAAAAAGGACGTTATACTAACTTTGGTAACAAAATAGGACTATTTAGCAACAAAACCGGGAACTTTATATGTAATTCTCCTGAGGTCGTCCTAAATTTTCCATTTAAAGATACTGTACTTGAGGCGGGAATGACTAAGGAGGATTCTAGTCGCGAAGAGCGATTTTGGCATATTGAAATGGATGCGAAGGACATTGATACGCTAGAAGATCCGAAAGTACTTACGAATTTCAAATATATCGACCAATCTGGCGAGCATGCCCTTGACGAGAATAGCAATATTGAATTCTTTGATGAGAATGGTGAATTGAAACAGAATCTTCTCATAAAAGGCAATAATCTTTTAGCTCTCCATACATTAAAAGAAAAATTGACCGGAAAAATAAAGCTTATTTATATTGATCCACCGTATAATACTAAAAATGACGGGTTTAGATATAATGACTCTTTTAATCACTCCTCGTGGCTGACTTTTATGAGAAACAGATTAGAGATTGCAAAAGAACTGTTGGCATTAAATGTAAGTATATATGTAAATATAGATTACAATGAAGTCCACTATCTTAAGGTCTTGATGGACGAGATTTTTGGAATAAATAATTTTCAAAGGGAAATTATTTGGAGAATGGGATTCTTATCCGGATATAAGACGAGTGCGAACAACTACATTAGAAACCATGATACGATATTATTTTATACAAAGTCATCGGAAAACATGTTCTTTAATAAAGTTTATTTACAGAATAATGATTTTGCTCCAATTCTAAAAGACAGCAAGGATCTACGCAAGTACTTAATAAATCAAGGTATGACGGAACAAAAAATTAACGATTTCCTACAATATATTAATCATACGTCTAGAGGAAAACACTATCCGCTAGAAGACACTTGGAATTGTAACAAATGGGATGAATTGAACTCTATAGCAATTGATAGCTCAACTTCTAAAGTCGAAGAGACAGTAGACATAATGACCCATACGACACCGCCCGTGTGCTTGAAACTTTCGTTTACCATTTTGTCAAAACCGGCATTTTTATGGAAAAACTTCAAGAGGACTTACTCGGTGAAGGTATTATTAATTCCGGCGTAGAAAAGCGTACCATCTACATGAAAGAACAATTCCTCTCAAGTGAAACTTATCAGAAAGGTTTCGTTCTTACAAATTGCCAAATTTATCGTAAAAAGACTACAGACGAAGAGATCGATACGACCTTCAATAAAATTATTAAGGCAAGTAACTACAATCTCCATTCTACTGGCATTTCAGATAAGGATCAGAACAGATATACTGCTTCACTGGCAACGGACATTATTCGTATTGATGAAAATTCATTCTCGGAGGTAGTTATTCGCAAAGCCCTAATGGCAGCCGAAAACGACTTTTTCCGCTTCGAAAATATTAAGAAACATATTGTCGGACTAGACAGCATCGATACTCTTATAAAAGAATATTTGCCTAGATTTGAGATTAAATTTACTTACGAAAACGGAAAAGACATTTATAGTCTAACCCCACAAGAAAAGCTTCAGTTATTAGTCGGTACAATTCTACCGGAAGTACGAAAGAAAATTGATCTTGGAATGCCAAGGATAATTGGTGACCGCGAATTTAGACCTCGTCCGCTTCGCGAAATCTTCGAAGTAGAAAAGTCTATTTATCTCACATCATTTCCAACCATAGACCCTATTACCGGTAAGAAAACCTTTATTACAAATGACGAGCGCTCAAAATCTCAGAGCGAGAATGCTAAGCCGGATTTAAGATACGATATCAAGCATGCGGAATGGTATGCCTATGACGAAAATTATGGCACTAGTGAAGAAAAACGTTTTGTAAAATGGATAGGCGGCCAAATTGGCAAGCTTAGAGAAAAATATAAAGATGCAGAAATTTACGTCATTCGCAACGAACTTGATTACTGTTTCTATAATCCAGAAGATGGCCGACGTTTCTTCCCTGATTATTTGATGATTATTAATGACTACATTAACCACGCAATGTATTATCAATGTATTATCGAGCCAAAAGGCGGACACATCCTAGAGCATGACCAATGGAAAGAGGATGCTCTTTTAGATATTCACGAGAACTCAGGAGTTTCTTATAATTCTACTAGGAAAGATACAAAAGCAGATATTGAGTTTATGGAAAAAATAAAAGCTCAAGGTTACCAGGAAGTGAAGAATATCGGACTTGTATTTTTCAATTCAGACTCAGAAGAGAACCTGTTTAAATTCGTCAACGATTTTGAAAGTAAACTTTTATAAAATAGTACAGAATAGTGCTTTTTGCAGCCAACCTTTCTTGCGATATTTTAAACGTTATCCAGTTTAAAGTTTTAGTAATATTTCTACTCCGATTTTTGGCTTGTCCGCTTCGCCTTTCAACTCGCAGTGCTCTGTTTACGTAAAACGATTATAAGGATTCACTCTGATCTAATAAAACGGCGACTATCAAACTTTAGTACCGCGCTCCTAGATTAATGATAAAATTAGCGCAATTTCTTATTTTCTCACGGCTTCTACTCTACATACAACCGCAAGGCAGGGCTGTGAGATTTTTGTCTAAAATTGGTGCAAAGTTTCACTTTAAATATAGGCTGAAAAAAACTGGTGCATATAGATATACCGTACAGGCACGTCTGACATAATTGGTGCATACGTTTTTCGTATATCACGCAAAAGAGTTAAGCGAAAAAGCAAGCCGTGCGAAAGTTTTTCTTGTATCATAGGTGACGTCATAAGACATAACTGGACACCAATTTTGATACAACACGTATCTTGATTGGTGTCCAGTTCCTTTATTACAGAAGTTTTGGTTTCCATGGGTCTTTACCATACGATTTAATCATCTTTTTTCGCAGAAATCTTTTCCGGCGGAAAAGATTGCAGAGACCTTCGGTGATGAACTTCGATGTTTATTTTCACCATGTATTTGTTCTATTCAAAGATAAAGCAGGGATTTTAATGAAACAAAAACGGATTCACATTGATGGAAATGCTAATTGTCATTGCAATCATCGCCGTATTGATTGCAGTTGCCATTCCGGTATTTGCGTCACAGCTTGAAAAAGCCAGAGAAGCGACAGATCTTGCAAATATCCGCTCCGCTTATGCAAAGGTGTCCACAGAGGCGTTGCTCGGAGATTCCGAGACTACCGTAACCGTCGATCTAAAACAGAAGCAGGCCGACTGGCAATCAGTAGATCCTGTGAATACCGGCGGTATCGTCCATTACAAAGACCAAGAAAACACGGATAACTGGAAAGGCGTTGCTGCGCCAAACGGAACCTGTGTCGTATCGTATAAGGAAGATTACGGAATCATTCTCACTTGGAGCGGAAAAGCCGATCCATCTATATCTAAGGAAATTCTGAAAAAGGAAAGAAGTTTTCTTCGTTGGAAGCAGCTTACGATGCCTACCTCAAAGCATTGGGTGATTCCAAATACGATTCCGTACGCCAGTCCCAGTCTTAAAATACTCTATTCCGTTACAACCTCTAAATCAGCATTCTCAGCAACTTCATCAAATACAAAAAGAGACAGCCTAAAGTGATATGCCCCCATACCGGGTGTCCAGTATTGGGGTACATATCAAAGCGGACTGTCTCTTTTTTACTTGATTAATTATGTAGTTATACTGCCTGCAAGCGGTATTTTTCCGCGTAGGTGCCGTAGGCGCGGCGGAAGTCGGGGTCGTCGGCACGCATGGCGCGCAGCGTTTCGTGCAGATTAAGACCGTGGTTTGCCGCATCCAGAACACAGCCGGCGATGTTGGAGCAGTGGTCAGCCGTTCGCTCGAGATCCGTCAGCAGGTCAGACCACACGAAGCCCGCTTCAATACTGCAATGACCCTGCTGCATGCGCAGAATATGGCGCGTGCGCATCTGCTCCTTCAGTGCAACGATGACCTGTTTCAGCGGCTCTACCTGTGCGGCGGCCGCAAGGTCTTTTTCGCTGAACGCGCGCTCTGCCGTATTCAATATCTCACTCACCGCGCCGATGAGTACCTTCAGCTCTTTTTCTGCGGTGGCGCTGAAGCCAAGTCCCTTGCTGCGCAGCTCTTCCGATGCCGCAAGCAGGTTCACGGCGTGGTCGGAGATACGCTCAAAATCGCCGATAATTTTTAATAATTCGGTGGCTTCTTCGCTTTCGGCATCGCTCAGCTGCTGGGCGCTCAGGCGCACCAGGTATGTACCAAGCTCGTCTTCGTAGCGGTCGCAGCGGCTCTCGTTTTCACGGATGGATTCCGCAAGCTCCGGCGAATAATTTTCAAAGGTCGTCAGCGCCATATGCAGCGCTTCGCCTGCGCAGCGTGCCATTTCGCCCGCAACGGCACGGCAGCGGCCGAGCGCGACGGACGGTGTGATGAGCAGGCGTTCTTCAAGCTCAACAGGCTGCTCTTTGCCGCCCTTATCCGGCACGATGCGGATTGCGAGCTTTTCAAGCAGGCCGCCTGCCGGCAGCAGCATCGCCGTGCACAGGATATTAAAGAGCGAGTGCGCAATCGCAATGCCGGACATGGTGGCGTTTTCATCCAGAATAGCCGGTGCGAACACGATCTTTACAATCCAGAAGGCCGTCAGTAACACGACCACGCCGATAACGTTGAACATCAAATGGACAACTGCCGCGCGCTTTGCGTTCTTCTGTGTGCCCACGGAGGAGATCAGCGCCGTAACGCAGGTACCGATATTCTGGCCCATGATAATCGGGATAGCCGCCGCGTAGCTGACCTGCCCCGTTACGGCCAATGCCTGCAAAATGCCCACGGAAGCTGAGCTGGACTGGATGATACCTGTCAAAAGCGCGCCCGCAAGCACGCCAAGAATCGGATTTTTGAACATCAGGAACAGCGAAGTGAACGCCGGGACATCTTTAAGTCCCGAAACCGCGCCACTCATGGTTTCCATGCCAAACATCAAGGTCGCAAAACCGAGCAGAATCATGCCGGTATCTTTCTTTTTACCGGACTTGCAGAACATATAGAAAATGATGCCGATGAGCGCCAAAACAGGCGTGAAGGATGACGGCTTTAAAAGATTCACCCAAATATTGCTGCCGCTGATGCCCGCAAGGCTCAACAGCCACGCCGTGATGGTGGTGCCCACGTTCGCGCCCATGATAACGTTGATGGCTTGCCGTAGTGTCATGAGCCCGGAGTTTACGAAGCCCACTACCATGACTGTCGTCGCCGACGAGCTTTGAATGATGGCTGTGATGCCGAGACCCGTCAAAAAGCCCGCCGGTACACTGCCGGTCATTTTATCGAGCAAGCTTTGCAGCTTGCCGCCCGCGCGGCGCTCCAAGGCCTGCCCCATCAGGTTCATGCCGAACAGGAAAAGACACAGCCCGCCGATCATCGTCAGTACATTGAAAATATCCATACCCGATTTTCCCCTTTTAACATTCTTTTACACGTATAGGAGTATATCGTGTCTATGTCAAATCAACTGTGTGTTCTTTGTAAAATCCATGTAAAATCGCTTGTTAAAAAACGACACAAAGCATGAATATCCCCCGGCGAAAAGCCGGAGGATATCTACGCTATGCGTCCTGCTGAATTTTGCTTTACACGGTGCCGGTGATAACAACCTCCGCGGTGCCGGGTGTAGTGGCCCATGTGCCGTTTTCGTTTTGCGTATACTGCGCGGCGGGAACGGTGATCTGTCCCGGAAGCGTCGCGAACACGCCGGTCGTTTCGCCATACGTGTACTGCGTACCTGCTGTCCAAGCGGTGCCGTTAAACGTGACCGCAATGTTTTTGAGGATCGGGTCAAACGTATCGGTCAGCACGATGCGCTCGGCTTCGGAAGCTTCGGTGTTGCCCGTGTTTTCGATGACGAACGTATACGTAATCTGCCCGTTCCCCGTGACGACCGCGGGACACAGCGCTTTGCTGATGGTGAGCACCGCGCGATCATCCGTGGAGACCGTTTCCGACGCGCTGACTTCCAGATTGCCGTCCGTGACATTTGCGGTATTCGTGATGCTGCCGTCCGTGCCGAGCGGTGCATACGCTGTGACCTCTGCCTCGTAAACGAGCATGATGCTGCCGTTTGCGGGGACATTCGGGACCGTAATGACGAGCGGCGGCTCCGGCGTTGCGGTGGGCGCGGTCTGCAAGACGCCGTTTACATAATACCGAACAGAATTCGGCACATACGCAAGCGGATAGACGGTCCCGCTATTAAATTCATACGCGCCGAGGTTATCGGTGACCGTGAGATTTGTCACCGGCTGCGCACCGCTGTTTACGATAGAAATGATATACGTAATCTTATCGTTTGCGGCGTAATTTTTCACCACGGCGGTTTTGGTAACGGTCAAGGCCTCCAAAAGCTCGCCCGTGACGGTGTTGGAATTCGTTGTGCCTCCGTTATACGAAAGCGTCGCGAAATTTGTAAAAGATGCCATAAAACCCCTCCTTGTTTTCGGGGACTTTCCCCTTGTACAAGTTATGCCGAAGGGGGTTTAAATGACACTTTTGAGCTTGTGGCTTTTTGCATTCTTCATGTCTTTTTAAGGAACCTCTTGATAGGGTTTCTTACGGCTAAACAGCCCACCGGACCGTTTAGCCTATCTTTCTGATCTGTTGTGAGGCAAAAGGATTTCGAACTCTGCGGAGGTCGTGGGCGAGCCCGGCGTGCTGCGCATGCAGCCGGAACCGGTGCGTGCGGCCTGTGAACGCGAACTCGACAAATTTCTTTAATTTTACATAATTCAATTTACATAAGGCTATTGACATAATTAGATTTCGACCCATTAAAAATCTCCTTTGAAGAACCCGTAAAACCGGGCTTCAAAGGAGATTTTCGTTTTGTTATTGGCCGAGCAGCGAAAGATTATAGTCTTCAATGCACGTCGCAAGGCCTTCGGCAGTCGTCTCAAATCCACCGCCGGCGTTTTTGAGCTTTGCACAATTCATCCAGAGGTTTTCGCCGCCGGACTTTTCCTGCAAATTGAGCTTCATGCCTGTTTTTTTCATAAACAGCTCCGCAAGCGCGTACATGGAGACATCTGCCTCGCTGCCGAAGTTATACGCGCCACCGGGCAAATTCACAGCCTGCAAGGTCTGCTCTGCAACCTCGCGCACATAGGTGATGCCGCGAAATTCCTCTTTGGAAAGTGCAAGCGGCTTTTGGGTGATGGCGGCGTTCAGGAACATCGTGATGAGGTTGCTGCGGTTCGGCACGCCGAACATGGGCATGTCATACATCCACGTCGCACGCAGCATGACGGCGTTCGGGTCGACCGCGAGAACGCGGTTTTCCATTTCCAACTTCTCTTCGGCGTAGAGATTTGCGGTCGCAACGTCGTCTTCCGTAAACGGCTTATCGCCCTTTGCGCCGCTGTACACCTGATCGGAGCTGAACAACACGAGCTTCGCACCGTTTGCGGCTTTGGCTAAATACTCCGGCACCAAAACGTTTGCGTGGTACGAGCCTTCCGGGTCTTTGGCACACGCACCGATGTCCGAGATTGCCGCGGTGTGAAGGATGGCGTCCGGCTGCACGGTGTCGATGAGGCGGTCGATATCCTCTTTTTCCGCCCCGCGCAGAGACGGCGCACAAATAACGGGCGCCGCCGCACGGATGCGCGCCCCTACAAAGCCATTTGCGCCGGTCAACAGAATTTTCATGATAAACTCCTCCCTGTTTTTAAAAACGACCCGACAAAACTGCCGGGTCGTCTGGATGCAAAATGAATTATGCGTTTTCGGTCTCTTTGTAGCGGCGTGCGCAGTCCTGCACGATGGCGTTCATCGCGTCCATTTTATTCAGCATGTCCTTTGCAAGGGCAACCTGGCAGCGCGTACGGACAAGGTTATGCTGCGGCTTTTTGACCTTAAAGTACTTATCGCCGACGATGTAGTCCGCGAGGAAGCGCGTTGCAAGCTCACAGGTAAGCGCAAAGCAGCTGAGCGCCAGCGTATCCACTTCGGTTTTCGTCAGAGACGCGGCGGTCTTTTTAAGGAAGCCCTCGGCAAATGCCCAGAAAATATTGAGGTTTACGCCGGCCTTTTCCGGATGATCGCAATCTTCTTCCACAAAATTTGCAGCAAAGCGGATGGCATCGCCGAAATCGTGGCCGACAAGGCCCGGCATAACGGTATCGAGATCGATGACAACGAGCGCCTCGTGCGTCTTCTCATCGAACAGCACATTGTTGATCTTTGTATCGTTGTGCGTAACGCGCAGCGGAAGCTCGCCTTTTTCAAAGAGGTCGGTCAGGCGGCAAGCCTCGTCCTCTACGGAAAGCAGCCAATCGAGCTCTTCGCGCACCTCTGCCACACGATTGCACGGGTCGGCCGCCATGTCTTCCTTCAGCTTCTCATAGCGCTTGCGCGTGTTGTGGAAGTCCGGAATCGTGTAGAAAAGGGAGTTCGCATCGAAATCCGCCAACATCAGTTGGAAATCGCCGAACGCCTCACCTGCACTGCGCACCACGTTCAGGTCGTCGCAGGTATCGAACGTCACAGACGGCACGTAGTTGCTGAGCCGCCAGAAGCCGTCATTATCCATCAAATAGTTGACGCCGTGCTTCGTGTGGTGGAAATGCAGGCTTTTCGTATCCGGGCATTTTTCGCGGATGTGCTCCGTGACACGGTCAATGTTCTGCATCAGCTCAATCGGGTGCTGAAACGCATATGTATTGACGCGCTGTACAAGGAAAGACTTAATCTTTGCCATGCCGGTACCGTCATCGCGAATATAATTGACTTTGTAGGTGTGGTTCACGTTGCCCATTTTGATTTCTTCGTACGAGAAGAACGGGCCTTCAATGCGGAATTCTTCGCCGACCTCGAGTAACTTTCGGGCGATCTCCGGGTTCATGTCCATTTCTGGAATACTCATAATCCTCTGCTCCTTTAATTTTCTGGCAGTTTGGCCACCACTTTTTAAGCATAAACATAAAGGGATAACTATAAAGATTATAGCAGAAATACGGTAAATTTCAAGTCGAAATTATAAATAGGCGCAAAAAGGCCGTTTTTCTTCAAAAATGATATACTGCCGACTACTTTTTTGACTGCATGACCTCTCAAAAACACAAACAAAAAAGGACTCTGCATCTCTGCAAAGTCCTTCTTGGAGCTGCTAACCAGATTCGAACTGGTGACCTCGTCCTTACCAAGGACGTGCTCTGCCTACTGAGCCATAGCAGCATACGCAAAAGGCAAGATGAACTCGCCTTTTGTGGCGACCCGGAACGGGCTCGAACCGTCGACCTCTAGCGTGACAGGCTAGCGTTCTAACCAACTGAACTACCGGGCCATGGTGGCAGGGGCAGTAAGATTCGAACTCACGGCACGCGGTTTTGGAGACCGCTGCTCTACCAACTGAGCTATGCCCCTATTTATCTCGCGGCCTCTTTTCGACCGCTCGATTATTCTACCACGAACTACGGAAAATGTCAACCTATTTTCCCAAAAATAATTATTTTTTACCCCCGACAAGGTGCTTTATGCAAAAAATGCAGACACCGTGCCGAAAAACAGAAAACGCCCGTCCTTTTGGAGCAGGCGTTTCGATGACTAAACTTTAGCGGGAAAGATCCTGAGAGATTCTGTAGAGCTTCTCGTCGAAGACGCGCGGCATCTCGAGGGCTTCGGTAATGTCGAAGTCTACGATGCGTTCGCCCTGCATGACGACAACGCGGTTGCTCTTGCCGTCGCGGAGCAGCTCAACTGCGTGGTAGCCCATCTGGCTTGCCACAACACGGTCACGGAGCGTCGGGGAACCGCCGCGCTGTACATGACCAAGGATAGTCGCACGGCTCTCGATGCCGGTCTCCTCTTGGATGCGCTTGCAGATATCTTCGGAGTGACCTACGCCCTCTGCAACGACCACGATGAAGTGGCGCTTGCCGGTCTTCTGTGCGTAGCGGATACGCTCGATGATGTCCTTTTCAAAGTCATACTTCACTTCCGGGACGAGCGTTGCGATTGCACCGACAGCGATACCGGTGTTGAGTGCGATGTCGCCGCAGCGTCTGCCCATGACCTCTACAACGCTGCAGCGGTCGTGAGACTCTGTGGTATCGCGGATGCGGTCGATCATTTCCATAGCGGTGTTCATCGCCGTATCATAACCGATGGTATACTCGGAGCTCGAAATATCGTTATCGATGGTGCCCGGAACGCCGATGCAAGGTACGCCTGCGCCGGTCAGGTCGCGTGCGCCGCGGAAAGAACCGTCGCCGCCGACGACGACCACGCCGTCGATGCCCAGTTCGCGACATTTAGCAGCCGCCTTCTGAACGCCCTCCGGGGTATTGAACTCGGGGCTGCGCGCCGTAAAGAGCGCCGTGCCGCCGTGCTGGATGATGTTGGAAACGCTGCGAAGCTCCATTTTCTGCACTTCGCCGGTCAGAAGACCGTTGTAGCCGTGACGTACGCCATATACCTCCATGCCGAAGGAGATCGCGGTGCGGACAACAGCACGAACCGCAGCATTCATGCCCGGTGCGTCACCGCCGCTCGTAAGTACTGCGATTTTCTTTGCACACATTGTAAATTCCTCCACTTTCTTATTGAAAACTGCAAAGTTAAAAATGCAATTCAGCAATTTATTCCATTCATTTTTGATTATACCCCTTTTCCCTGACGGTTTCAAGAGGTATTTTGTCTTTTTTGAATCGGTTTTTGTTTTTTTTTGAGAATTTCTTATTCTTTCAGCGCAACATTTCCCTCGCCGAGAAGTTTTTTCAATGCGGAGACGAGTTCGTAGTTCACCGCAACGCGGTAACGGGCGGGCGCGCGGACCAGCTTTTTCGTGTCCGTATAATATAGATAGAGGTCGGTCACGCCGTCGAAAATCTCGATGTACTGCATCGCCTTTTTGCAGATCGGGTCTTCGGCGTTCGGCACACGCAGGTAAAGGCCCTTATAGGCTGTGTTATAGCCCTTAATCTGCACACCGGGCCGCTCTTCCCCGCGCGGAGGCGTGACGCTTTCCGGCACAGCGGCAGGCTTTTGCGAGTCCCTTTTCTTTTCCTCAGGCGCAGGCCTTCTGCGGATCATCATTTCTTCCGGCGAAAACGGTGCCGAGGCATATTCGCAGATGAACTTCGGGTCTTTTTCTTCCGTAAAGCTGATGCGTCCGTGCGCCCAAACAGAGCCGCCCGGCGCAAAAAGGTCGCCGTATTTTTCCAAAACCTTCGGGAAAACAAGCGCCTCCATAGAGCCATACATGTCTTCCATCGTGACGAACGCCATGGCAGAGCCGGAGCGCGTCACCTTCTTTTTCACGCTTTCCACAACGGCCAGAACGTCCACATACTGCTCGTCTTTATATTGGTCGGATTCCCCGGCGGCGCTGCGGGCAATCTCATCAAAGCGCGCGGCGATGCCGGCGTTATAGACCTCCGCATACGGCGACATGGGGTGCCCGGAAAGGTACATGCCGGTGACTTCCTTTTCCATAGAAAGCAGTTCGGTTTTGGGGAACTCCTCGGCTTTCGGCATCTCGAAAGATTCCGTTTTCTCCTCCCCGCCAAAGTCAAACAGGCCGATCTGTCCCTCTATGTTGCGGCGCTTATCGTCCTCCAGCTGATCGAGCAGCGGGCCGACCGCCATCAGCATTTCGCGGCGGTTGTTGCCGAGACCGTCAAACGCACCGCAGCGGATAAGACTTTCCACGGCGCGGCGGTTCAGGTCTCTGCCCTGCATGCGCTTGCAGAAATCGTAGAAGGTCGTGAACGGGCCGTTCATCGTGCGCTCAGACAAAATGCGCTGTATCAGGCCGCGTCCGAGGTTGCGGATGGCGAGCAAACCGAAACGAATGCTGTTCTCGTAAACGGAAAAGCCCTGCTCGCTCTCGTTCACGTGCGGCGGCAGCACAGCAATATTCAGCCTGCTGCATTCTTCCATATACGCCGCAATCTTGCCTGCGGATGCGAGCACACTTGTGAGCAACGCGGCCATGTATTCTTTCGGATAGTGATATTTGAGGTACGCCGTGCGATATGCCACAACGGCATACGCGGCGGCATGGGACTTATTGAACGCGTAGGACGCGAAGCTTTTCATCTCATCGTAGATCGTCTCGGCGGTCTGCTCGTCCACGCCGCGGGCGATGCAGCCTTCAATCTCCACGGTGCCGTCCTCACGCTTTAAGCCGTGAATGAAATACTCGCGCTCCTGCTCCATGACATCGTGCTTTTTCTTGCTCATGGCGCGGCGCACAATGTCCGCGCGACCGAGCGAATACCCCGCAAGCTCGCGGAAAATGCGCATGACCTGCTCCTGATAAATGATGCACCCGTAGGTGACATCCAGTATTTTGGAAAGGCGCGGGTGGCGGTACGTGATTTTATCCGGGTGCTTGCGATTTTCGACGTACATGGGGATGAACTTCATCGGGCCGGGGCGATACAAAGAGATAACGGCGATGAGATCTTCAATGCTTTTGGGGTCGGATTGCATGATGACACGGCGCATACCGGCGGATTCAAACTGGAACACGCCCTCTGTCGCACCGCTCGCGATCATTTTAAACACGTCCGGGTCGTTATCCGGCGCGTTTTCCACCTTAAAGCCCGGCGTGTGTTTCGCAATCATCTGCTCGGCGTGGTCGATAACCGAGAGGTTGCGCAGGCCAAGAAAGTCCATCTTGAGCAGACCGAGCTGCTCGATGGCCGTCATCGTGTACTGCGTGACAGGCGAATCGTCGTTCATGCTCAGCGGCACGTAATCGACGACCGGGCGGTCTGTGATGACAACACCGGCGGCGTGCGTGGACGTGTGGCGCGGCATGCCCTCAATTTTGCGTGCCATGTCGAGGAGCTCATGCACCTGTTTGTCGCTTTCATATAAATCGCGCAGCTCGGAGACGCGTTCCAGCGCGGCATCAATCGTGATGTCGAGCTCCATCGGCACAAGCTTTGCGACGGTATCGCACGTTGTGTACGGAATCGCCATGGCGCGGCCAACGTCGCGTATCGCAAGGCGCGCCGCCATGGTGCCGAACGTGACGATCTGCGCCACGTGGTCGGTGCCGTATTTTTCCGTGACATACTCAATGATCTCCTGTCGGCGCTCGTCGCTGAAATCGACGTCGAAGTCCGGCATACTGACGCGCTCCGGATTCAAAAAGCGCTCGAACAGCAGGTCATACCGCAGCGGGTCAACGCCCGTGATGCCGATGCAGTATGCGGCGAGGCTGCCCACGCCGGAGCCTCTGCCCGGGCCGACCGGGATACCCATGCTTTTCGCCTGACGGATGAAATCGTACACGATGAGGTAGTAGTTTACATAACCCATCGTATCAATCGTCGAAATTTCATATTCAAGGCGGTCTACGATTTCTTTTTTCGGGTTTTCGCCGTAGTATTTGTGCAGACCCGCGTAACACATGCGGCGGAAATATTCGCGGTTGTCGCTGCCGTCCGGCGTATCAAAGCGCGGCAGCTTCGTTTTGCCGAATTCAAATTCCACATTGCAGCGGTCGGCGATTTTCTGCGTGTTGTCCGCTGCCTCGGGACAATCCGGGAACAGTGCACGCATTTCGTCTTCGCTTTTAAAATAGAATTCATCGGAGCCGAATTCCAGCGTATCCTCATCCTCCACCGTGCGGTTCGTCTGGATGCAGACGAGGATGTGGTGCATTTTGGTGTCTTCTTTTTCAATGTAGTGGCAGTCGTTCGTCACGACGAGCGGAATGCCCGTATCTTTGGACAATCGGATTATTTGCGGGTTGATATGTGCCTGTTCGCGCAGGCCGTGGTCTTGTAATTCGAGGTAAAAATTGTCCTCGCCGAAAATCTCACGGTAGCGCAGGGCGGCGGCTTTGGCTTCGTCATAGTCGCCGACGGAAAGCGCACGCGGGATCTCACCCGCAAGGCAGGCGGAAAGCGCGATGAGCCCCTCGCTGTGTTCACGCAGCAGCTCCATATCGGCACGGGGTTTGCTGTAAAAGCCCTCTGTCCACGCTTTAGAGACAATGGCGACAAGGTTGCGGTAGCCCGTTTCGTTTTTGCACAGCAGCACAAGATGCCGGTTTTCGTTATCGATGCCGTGAATTTTATCGAACCGGCTGCGCTTTGCAACGTAGATCTCGCAGCCGATGATCGGCTTGATGCCGCGCTTTTTCGCTGCCTTATAAAAGTCGATCACGCCGTACATCACGCCGTGATCGGTAATGGCAACGCTTTTCTGCCCCATCTCCTGCGCTTTATCGAGCAGCTTTTCAATGCGGCAAGCGCCGTCCAAAAGGCTGTATTCGGTGTGCACATGCAAATGTGTAAACGCCATTTTCGCCCTCCTTTTCCATTTAAGTTTACATAATCGAATTTACATAAACCTCTAATTGTCGTTTTCAATCACAAGGGTAAATCCGTGCTCGGTGGAAAAATAGTGGTTTTTATCCCCCCACGCGGTATCGATCACAACATAGTATGTGCCGTCGTTTTCAGGGTACGCAAACCGCTCGCTGCGGTAGTAAAGCTCGGAGAAATCCTCGTTATAGACCGTGTAATACATCGCGCCGTAGGGATCCTGCGAGGCTTCAAGCACGATGCCTTTATCCATGCGAATGACCGGAAATTCATCGGCAACCTCTTCAATTTCAAAATGCCCGCCGCACGCTTCTGAACCGTTCTTCCTTTGCTCGCCGGTCACGTTCTGCAGCGCGGTAATCTCTTCATTGCCGGAGCGCACCACGATATCGCCGGGCACAAGCTCGGCTTTCAGCGCATCGGCGATGAAATACGCGCCCACGCCGAGCACCGTAACAATCAAAATGCCCAACACAAGGTCTTTAAAGCTCTTCGGTCTTTGCATTTTCAGCATGCAGCTTTTCCTCCACTTCAAAAACGCTCTGCTCCGCAAGGGATTCCTCCGGCGAGCCGAGCTGTTCCGCAAACTCCAAAATGCGGCGCAGGCGGTGATTCACACCGGAACGGCTGATGGAAAGCCGCTCCCCCATTTCGCGCAGCGACATTTCGGGGTTTTCCAGCCGCAAAACGGCGGCCTCGCGCAGGTCGGCGGGCAACTCGTCCAGCCCCACCTTGTCGCTGATGAGCGCAATGGCGGCAATCTGCTTTGTTGCAGCAGAGTACGTTTTATCAAGATTCGCGGTCTCGCAGTTCGAGACACGGTTTAAATTGTTGTAGGTCTCTTTGTACATTTTGATCTGCATCAGGTCCATGGCGGAGTTTACCGCGCCCGTCAGCGTGAGGAAATCCTCAATGGCGGCGCTTTCCTTTATGTAGACAATGTAGCTGTTTTTTCTGCGTGCAATGGACGGCGAAAGCTGTGCGGCCTTCACGCGATGCAGAACGCCCACAAGGTCTTCCGCAAGGTGCAGGTACGGCGTGGAAAACTCAAGGTGATACTCCTTCTGCGGGTCTGTGACCGTGCCGCAGATGAGGAACACACCGCGCAAAAACGCCGAAATGCAGCAGTCTTTTTGCAGATTTTCCTCGTGTATATGCAGGTTCACGTCATTCTCATCGTGCCCGAACGAACGGATCATCTGAATGCGTGCGGCTTCACCCGGAATGGTGATGGCATACGCGCCGATATTCTTGCGCCTTAACTGCGAGCGCACCTCGGCGTATACACCGGCCGAAACGGCGGCGGCCTCCGCCACACGGCGTGCAACGGCGGCATTTTCGCATACCATCTGCGATTCCCGCGCGGAAAAACACTTTGAAAAAAGCAGAAGGCCGTAGCATTCCGCTTTCAAACAGCACGCGCGCTTATTTTCAATCATACACAGCTCTTGCTTGCAATCCGCAGCAAATGACATGAAAACGGCTCCCTCCCGCTTTATTGTTTCGTGATATCCCGGTGCGAGACCGTGGCGTGAACGCCGTTTGCGACAAGGTGATCGTGCATATACTGCGCAAGCGCCACGGAGCGGTGATGCCCGCCGGTGCATCCGACCGCGATGACGAGCTGGCTTTTGCCCTCCTGAATGTAGAGCGGCAGCATATAATCGATCATGTCCGTAAAGCGGGTTTTAAAGCCCTCGGTTTCCTTGCAGTTCATCACGTAGTCGCGCACGGGCGCTTCAAGCCCGGTATGTTCACGCAGCTCCTCCACGTAGAACGGGTTCGGCAGGCAGCGCACGTCAAACACAAGGTCGGATTCGAGCGGCAGACCGTATTTAAAGCCGAAGCTGATGCAATGCACCGTAATGGCGTCGTTGTCGTTCTGCAAAAACAGGTCGGAAATGCGCGCTTTCAGCCCCGCCGCCGGAATGTTCGACGTATCGATGACGTAATCGGAGACCTCTTTGACCGGGCGCAGCATCTCGCGCTCCAGACGCACGGCCTGCTCCAAAGAGCCCTGCATCGCTTCGGAAAGCGGGTGCTTGCGGCGCGTCTCCTGAAAGCGGTTGACAAGCACGGGCTCGGACGCATCCATAAACAAAATTTTATACGGCTTGTTCTGCGCCTTCAGTGTTTCGAGCGCACTGAAAAATGACTTAAAAAGCTCGCCGCCGCGGGTATCCGTGACGACCGCCACGCGGCGCTGAATACCCTCGGATTTATCGCAAAGATCGTAAAAGACCGGAATGAGCGCCGGGGGCAGATTATCGACACAATAAAAGCCGATATCCTCCATGGCGTGCATGGCGCGCGTTTTGCCCGCGCCGGATAAGCCGGTCAAGATCACAAATTCCATTTTAAAAACCACCTTTTCGGCAGCCAAATGCCACCGTAAATCCCACAAATTTTACTCGCTGAGCGAAATGCGGCGAATTTCCGGCTCCAGCTCCACGCCGGTCGCCTGAAAAACTGTATCCTGAATGGCGCGGATGAGCGCTTCCACATCGGCACACGTCGCACCGCCTTTGTTCACAATGAAGCCTGCATGCTTTTCGCTGACGCACGCGCCGCCCACGGCAAAGCCCTTCAGGCCGCACTGTTCAATGAGCGCACCGGCAAAATAGCCCTCCGGGCGCTTGAATACGCTGCCCGCGCTCGGCAGCTCGAGCGGCTGCTTTTCGCGGCGACGGCGCATGAAATCTTCCATTTTCGCGGTGATCTCCGCTTCCGCACCGCTTTCAAGGCGCAGCTCCGCGCTTGTGATGATGCGCTTCGTGCCCATAAAGGCGCTTTTGCGGTAGCCGAACGCGAGGTCTTCCCCGCTCATTACGCCGGGCGTGCCGTCCGCTTCAAGAAAATGGACGCGTTCGACGACCTGCTTCATCTCGCCGCCGTAGGCGCCGGCGTTCATGTACACTGCGCCGCCGAGCTGCCCCGGAATGCCCCACGCAAATTCAAGGCCCGTAAGCCCCTGCCCACGTGCAAAGCTGCATACCGTCGCAAGCGATGCACCCGCGCCGCACAAAACATGACCGCTCGCAAGGCTTTGCACCTTTTTAAAATCGCCCTGCAGCGTCAGCACCGCGCCGCGCAAGCCCTCGTCCGGCACAAGCAGATTGGAACCGTTGCCGAGGATGAAATACGGGACATTCCCGTCGCTTACAGCATTTAAAACCGCCTGCAATTCAGAGACGGTCTTCATTTCGACAAACCGATCCGCCGGGCCGCCGATCTTAAACGACGTGTGGGCGGACATGGGCTCATCGGTCTTATAGCATACGCCGGCACTTTGTAGTGCGGCGTCAAATTTACGGTAATCAGACATTCTCAAAGCTCCTTAAAATAGCATCGGCATCCTTGCGGTTTTCAAGGATGTTCGTGTGCGCGCGCAGATACTCGATGAGGCGGTTCACGTTCGCGTTGAGAATCAGCTCCTCCGGAAACGCAATCTCACGCAGCATCTCGAGCGCCGCAGTGTGATCTTTCACCTGTGTCTCAAAATGCGCGTCCGAGCTGACGATAATCGGCACACGGTGCTTTTTGCAGCACAGCGCAATCTCGCGGCAGTTCGGGATATTCGCCTTGCGCACCTCAAAGGAATGCGCGTTAATCTCCACAAGCTTGTGGTTTCGACCGAACTCCGGAATGACCGTTTCATAATCGTAGCGGAACTCCGGACTGCCGCTGTGGCCGATGACATTCACCTTCGGATCGTGTGCAATGTTGAGCCAAAGCTGCGTGCATTTTTCGACCGTGGGATTCTCAAGCCCCGGCAGTCCGAGGTTGTGAATGGACGCCACAAGCCAGTTGACGTCGCGGCGTTCGGTCTCATTGATGTCGAGCGTGCCGTTCAAATCGATGACATTCGCCTCCATGCCCGCAATGAGCAGAATGCCGCGGTATAAAAGCGGCAGTTCATGCATGGAATTAAAGAACCACGGGCCGGGCGCACCGGGCATGGTGCGGGCGTGGTCGGTGATGGCAATGGCTTTGAGACCCTTTTCCGCAGCGGAATCGACCATTTCGCGAATGGTGCTGTACGCATGCGTAGACGCCAGCGAATGTGTATGCAAATCTGCAATGATGTTATACATGATGATATTTTCTCACTTTCAGCTAACCTTAAACGCGGTTAAAAGTCTTTGATGAAACTTTCTTCAGGAAGTTTACAGGTTCTTAGGGCAGCGCCCTAAGCCGCTTTCCGCAGAAAGCGAAACCCTTTTGCCTACCAAAAGATCAGGAAGGCTGTTAAATATCCAAATCTCTCTTAATCTCCTCGTGCGGCATCATGGAAGCATCCATGCCGAGCGCGGAGAGCAGCTCGTAGGCGGCGTTGTAGCCCATTTTCTTCTGGCGGTTGTTCATCGCCGCAACTTCAATGATGATGGCAAGGTTACGGCCGGGCTTTACCGGGATCGTCATCACCGGCACCTTGATGCCGAGAATTTCCGTGTATTCGCTGTCCATGCCCATGCGGTCGTAGACCTTCGTCGCGTCCCAGATCTCCAGGTTGATGCACATGTCAATCTTTTCCTGCAGCTTAACGGCGCCCATACCGAAAATGCGACGGGCGTTGATGATGCCGATGCCGCGCAGCTCGATGAAGTGACGGATGTTCTCCGGGGACTGACCGACGAGTGATTTGCTGGATACGCGGCGAATTTCCACCGCATCGTCCGCGATGAGACGGTGGCCGCGCTTGATGAGCTCGATGGCCGTCTCGCTCTTGCCGACGCCGCTGTCGCCGACAAGCAGAATACCTTCGCCGTAAACCTCCACCAAAACGCCGTGGCGTGTGATGCGCGGCGCAAGCTCGACGTTCAAATACGCAACGAGCGACGCGACAACATTTGAGGTCGACTCCGTCGTGCGCAGCACCGGCACGTGGTACGTTTCGGCAATCTCCATGAAGTCCTTGCCGGGGTCAATACCGCGGGAAACAATCACTGCCGGCGGCTTCAGGGACAGGTAGCTATCCAGCGCCATGGCGCGGCGCTCCGGCTTTAAGCTCTCCAGCATGTACATTTCCGCACGGCCTAAAACGGCGATGCGATTCGGGTCAAAATATTCGTGGTAGCCGTTCAGCTCCATGCCGGGGCGAACAACGTCTCTCGATTGAATCAAAATATCATCGGCGCTCTTCGGCAGAAAAGCGGTCTCAAGCTGTAACTCGTGAATGATCTTGGAAAGCGGTATGGTGTAAACTTCCGGCATCGTGATCTTCCTCCCTAAAGTTAAGACGGCTGCAAAAGCCTTTTTATGCTGTTTTAGCGGCTTTTGCTCCTTTGTTTTCGGCGTCCCACACAAAGCACGCCTAAGGTACCTGTTATCTTATATTATTATAGCGGATTTGCCGCCAAAAATCAACTTAAACTCCGCTTACCCATGCAGCGCATAAAATCTTCTTGAAAAGTCCGTTTTTGTGCGCTATACTGGTGAAGTAAATCGACGATTTTAAAGCTGCTTGCGGGCGAAGATCGCCGTGCTCGAAAACCGGAAGATCAACGTTTTCGACGGCAACTATGCGGACTATCTGCGCGTGACGGGTCACGCATAAGCGAGCCGAAATACAATGAAATAACAAAAGCCTTACGCCTTGCTCTTTTTTGAGCTTGGTGTAAGGCTTTTTGCCGTTTATGCTTTCTTTTTCAGCGGATTCCACACGCCAAAAAGGTAAAACGCGAGCGACAATGTACTGGAAATCACCCAGCCGAACGGCCACGAAAGCCAGATGCCCGTGATGCCGAACGGGTGCACCAGAATAAACGCCAGAACAACGCGCAGAATGAGGTCTAAGAACGTGGTAATCATAAAATATACCATTGCGCCCGCACCGCGCAGCACGCCGTCCGCGGCAAGCTTTAATGCGAGGAACAGATAGCACAGCGAGACAATAAGCAGAAATTTTTTGCCGATCTCGATGGCCTCCGCCGAGGTGCTGTTCATAAAGAGCAGCAGGAGGTTTTCGCCGCAGAACACATACGCGCCCATAAAGACGAGCGCCACGGCAAACGACATCACAAGCCCCGCTTTGAAGCCGCTGCGCACGCGTTCCATTTTGCCCGCGCCGATGTTCTGTCCCGTAAAGCTCGAAACCGAGTTGCTGAGCGCCGTCAGCGACGTGATAGCGAACGTGTTGAGCTTTACGCCTGCGGAATAGCCCGCGATGGCGGAGGAGCCGAAACCGTTGACAAGTCCCTGAATGCACAAATTGCCGACCGAAACGAAACTTTGCTGCAAAATGCTCGGAATGGCTACGATCGAAATACGGCGCAGCATCGCCCCAGAAAACAGCGCAGGCTTTTCTTTTGTCTCAACGGACTTTAAGCGGTGCAAGACCGCCCAGAACGCACACGCGGAAGCTATGCCCTGCGCGAGGAACGTCGCCCACGCAACACCGCCGACGCCCCAGTGGAATACGATGACGAACACGGCATCGAGCGCGATATTGCCGACGGACGACGCGATCAAAAACCACAGCGGCGTTTTGCTGTCGCCGAGCGACGTGAACACGCCGGAAGAAATGTTGTAGATAAAAAGGAATAAAAGCCCCCAAATGTAAATAGCAAGGTACAGCGCCGTATCTTCCATGATGTTCTCCGGCGTGCCGAGCATGCGTAAGATTGGCTCGCACAGCACTGTGCCGACGACTGTGAGCACCACGCCAAGCACCGCAACAGAAATAAAGCCCGTATACGCCGCCGTTTTCATTTCTTTAAAATCCTTCGCGCCGAAAAGCTGCGAGATGACGACCGAAATACCGATGTTCATGCCGAACGCGACCGCCATGAAGATCATCGTCACGGGGTACGAAGCGCCCACCGCCGCCAACGCGTCTTCACCCGCAAATTTGCCCGCGATGACGCTGTCTGCGATATTGTAAAGCTGCTGGAACGCCACACTCAAAAGCATCGGCAGCGTGAACCGCAGCAGAACACTCGCCGGCTTGCCGGTCGTTAAGTCCTTATTCATGTCCGTTTCCCCTTCTCTTTTTAAAATACGCACATTATTATAAGGAATTACAACCAAAACGACAATGTTCAAAATGCCCAAGCATTTTCACCCACGCGCGGAAAAGACCGCGCGTTCGGCAAAATCCCGCCCAAAGTCATAAACAAAGCCCGCCGAAAAACGCATTTAAAACGTCTTTCAGGCGGGTTTGTTCACTTCTATGCACGTCAGCGCGCCGTTTTCCGCTTTGTACAGACGCGTGCAGTATTTCAGCGCGCCCGGGCGGTGCGTCGTCAAAATGCACGCGGTGTCCGGCAGCGCGGCTAAAAGATTTTTCAAAACCTGCGCTTCGGTCTTTTCATCAAGCGCCGAGGTCGCTTCGTCAAGGAGCAGGATCGGCGCGCCGCGCAGCACCGCGCGGGCGATGGCGATGCGCTGCGCCTGCCCCTCGGAAAGCCCGCCGCCGTGCTCCGCGATCTTCGTGTTCACGCCGTTTGGCAGCGATGACACAAACGCCCATGCGCAGGCGGTTTTGAGCGCCGCTGTCATTTCCTCCTCCGTGGCGTTCTCTTTTGCCATGCGCAGATTCTCCGCAATCGTGCCGGAAAACAGCGTGCTGCCCTGCGGTACATACGAAAACGCACAGCGCGTCTCCGCGCTGATGACGATTTCGCATCCATTCTTCCCGCGCAGCACAGCACGTCCGCTTTCCGGGTAAACGAGTCCGAGCAAAACACGCACCAGCGTCGTTTTCCCCGCACCGGATGTGCCAACAAGCACGGCAATCTCCCCCGGCCCTGCCGTAAACGATACGTTTTTCAGCACTGCTTCGCCGTTTCGGTATGCGGCTGTCACATTTTTGAGCTCTACCATCAGTGCGCCCTGCGGCAGTGCCGTTTTACCGTGGCGCTCCTTCGGCAGCTCGCAAAGCTCACGCACACGGTGTGCAGAGATCGCCGTGCTCAAAAACTTCGGGATAAGCCCTGCGGCACTTTCAAACGCACTTGTCAGGCTGCTGCGCTGCTGCAAAAAAAGTGTCAGCGTACCGAATGTAATGGCACGCGTCCACAATAAATACAGCCCGTAGCCCATGGCGGTAAACTGCGTGAACGCCCCCGCAACCCGCAAAAGCGCATTCACGCGCACGGAAAACATGTTGTATTGCAAACTGCATGTGCGCAGCGCTTCCTGTTTTTCCTTTAGCTTTCGGCTTTGGCTTTGCATTGTGCCGAGCGATTTCACCGTATCGACCGTGTAAAACGTCTCCGCTTCAAACGCGGTCATTTCGCTGCCGAGGCGGCGCAGCTTATTTTCAAATGCCCGCCGCTTTTTGAGCACGGCGGCAGACAGCAGCAACACCACCGGCGCGCCGCCGAGCGCGATGAGCGCCATCGCGGGGCTGTAAAGCCAGATGAGGAAAAACACCGCGCACAGCCTGTAAGCCGTCACTAAAATTTGCGGCAGCCAGCTCACTGCCCCGCCGCCCACAGCGCCCGTATCCGTTTCAAAGCGGTTTAAAATGTCGCCGCAGGAAAACGCGTGCAGCGCCTGCCAGTCCGCGTCTAAAATGCGGTCGAACACATCGGCGCGCACGTTGTTATTGAGGTCAATCTCCAGCTTTTTCAGCACGCGGCTCACCACGCAGTCGAACGCGATGGAGACCGCCGTGCTGCCAATAGCCGCGAAAACCAAAAGCGGCAGACGGGCGGTATCGTACCCCGTGACGATGTCGATGAGGTACTTGCCCGCCACGCTACCGAACAGGCCGACTGTGGTACCGAGCATGCCGAGCGCGATATACAGCGCGATCATTTTCTTGCAGCGGCGGCTGTACGTGAGCAGCCATTTCCAGTCCGCCAAAACCTCACTGAGCGCGCAAAAGCGCACTTTGTTTTCTTTACGCTCCATTTGGCACCTTTTCTTTTCGGGCATGGCGGCGCGCAAGCATCGCGATAAAAAGCGGCCTTACCGGTGTTAAAACGAGCCACACGGTTTTGAAAAACCGCCACAGCGCACTGTTTCGTCCGTACCACTTACCCTTGCGGCGCACGGCAAGGACAAGGCAGCAAATTTGCTCGCCGTGCACGGGGCCCTCGGGGTCGGTCTGGCTGTCGCCAAGGAGATACCACCCGCTTTTCGTCACGCGCCAAACGCGGTGCAGAACATACTGCCCGTCTAACCGCCGAAACAGCACGATCTCCCCGCGCTTTGGCGGGTGCGTGCATTTTACAAGCCGCACGGCGTCCCGCCCGTGGATGAGAAACGGCGCCATACTGCTGCCGAACACCGGCATTTCCATCACGCCGCCCGCTTCCGTTTCGGAAAGGATCGCGCCGATGTACGCGCGCAGCCCCGCAGCATCTATAAGCATGCGCGCAGGCGGACGGTCTCCGCCACGGTTGCGGGGTACAGCGCCTCATACAGGCAGTCGACCGCTTCTTCCGATATGGTACAATCCAGCAAAAACGCCGGTACGCGGCGCAGCAGTGCTTCCACGGCATCGAGCACACGCGCAGATTCCGCCTGATCCCAGCGGTTCACCGTCACCTGTCCGTAAAGCCGCAAAAATGCCTCCCCGCGCGAGAGCCTGCGCACGGCGTTCTTTTTCGCCTGCCGCAGCAAAACGACGGCGCTCAACCGCGCATCCGCATTTTGGCAGATGCCCGATGTGCCGCAGACCGGCCAACCGCGCGCCATCCAGCAATCCTGCACCTTCTGCAATAAAGCGCGGTCGCCGTTGACGATCTCCGCCCCGGCGTATTGCGCCCAGAGCGAGGCCTGCGTGCTCTTCCCCGTGCCGGACGGTGCCGAAAACAAAATAGCCCGTCCGCGGTGGCGTATGTAGGCGCTGTGCAGAATAAAGCTGTCCTTTTGCAGCATGCGGCGCTCAAGCGCGAAAAGCGACGCGAATACCGGGTCAAACACAAGGCAGCCGCGGCAGTCTTCGGCGATCATCACCTCGGCGTGCGTGTCGTCCAGCTCGCGATACAATGCGTAAAAGCCAAGCATGCCCTGTATACCCAAAAGCCGCGATTCCTTTTCGCCGTCGCGATACACGATGAGGTCTTCCCGTACGGCCGTGCACACGCCGACGGGGTTCGGGATGCTCTTTACAAAGCGCAGCGTGTAGAAATACGCAGGCTGCACGTCTTTCGTTTCAAAACGCAGAAAATTCGGTGGAAAAACGAGTGTATCGGGGTGATCTGCCGCAAAGCAGAAACCGCCCAACTTAAAGAGCCTGTGCATGGGGTACAGTCTCTCCTTTCTTCAAAATTTCGGGCGCTGTGCTTTCCGCGCACAGCAGGCGGTAGAGCGCTTTTGTGTAGGCGCATACATAAGACGGCACCGTGCCGAACGCGCCGCCCTCGCGCAAAGACGATGCCGGACACGCGCGGCACAGCGGACGCAGCTTGCACACGGCGCACGCTTCATTCTGTTTAAGCGCCGCAGATTTCTCCCGCACCGCACGCCAAGCGGCCTGCACGTCGTTGTGTTCGATCGGCACGGAAAGCGCCCCGAGCATCACGCATGGGCGCAAATCGCCGCGCCAGCCGACGGCAAACGAACACCGCCCCGCAAGGCAGCGCATACCGGCTTCCGTTTCCGGAACAGCGCTTTCCAGCGCCTGTACCGTGCGTTGCGCATATTCGTGAAAACCGACTGTGCCAAGCTTTATTTTCGTTGCTGCAAGGCTTGCGGCCGCGGCTTCCTCCGGCGAGAGCCGCGCTTCATGCTGTCCGCTTTTTGTGGACATCATATAGGTGTCCGGCTCCAACTCAAAATTTCGTTCCTTTGTGATTTGAAATAACGTTTCAAGGTCATGCCGGTTTTGCCTGACCACGCTGACACCGACCTTCACCGGCACGCCGTGCGCCTGCAAAAGACGAATGCCGCGCATCGCTTTTGCGTACCCGGTCTCGTCACCGCACAGTGATTTGTAGGTCTCTCCGCTTGCGCCGTACAGCGTAACGTTCACGCGGCGCGGCGGATTTTTCGCAAAAAACGCCGCCCAGTCTTCATTCAAAAGCGTGCCGTTCGTGTTCACCGTAACGATCATACCGAGCTTTCGCACCGCGAGATACACCGCGCGAAACGCGGGGTACAAAAGCGGCTCGCCGCCCGTGAGCAGCAAAAACAGCGTGCCTGCGTCGCGTAGCTTTTCCGCAAGCGCTGTCCACTTCTCCGCCGTTTGCAGGCGGCTGATTTTCTCCTGCTCTGTCCTGTTCACGCGAACATAACACATTTTGCAGTTTAAGTTACAAAGTGGGGTCAGCTCAAAACTGCCGGTGATGGGCACGCCCGTTTTGGCGGCGCGGCGCAGTAAAAACGCTTCCGCTGTGTCTTTCTCCGGGTGCATCACGAGTGGTTCGGCCGCTCGTTCTGCGTCAGCGTTGTGGTGACATGGTAATCGTCAAAGTTCCATACAGGTGTCGCATTTCCGAACCAGTCCACGACGAATGCGTTCTTCGCCGGCATCACGGAATTCTGTCCGGTGATGGAATACTGCTGTCCGCACGCCTCGTTATAGTACTTTCTGCTGTCAATGCCGCGGTCATACACACCGTTGCCGTTCGAGTCCAAAAACACTTCTCCCGAAATATCGCACACGCCCGTGTAGCACGCGGCGATGTACTCGTTTGCCTCAAACACCTCCGTTTGCAGCATTGGAGCGCTCCATGCTTTTTTCATTTTATACCGCCTTTCCTTCCGTTTTTTCCGCAGCGGAAGCCTCGCGCAGCAGCCCTGCGCGCAGCCCTGCCCGTACAAAGTTTTCTATGCCGCGCAGCATTTCTGCCGGCTGCCCGGTGTACTGCGCCTCTGCCGCAGCCGCAGCTTCTACCACCGTGCACGGGTGCTGAAACTGCATCCACAAAAACCGTCCCGTTTCGTTCAGCGCGGTGATGCGGTTCTGTGGCGCGTCCGTCTCCCCGGCAGGGATCAGCACATACAGCCCGGCGATCTCCCGCAGCAGGTGCCTGCCGTTTACATAAAATCTTTTCATGTCATTCGGCGGCAGCCTTGCCGTTTCCATTTCCGGGCTTTTCGCTTTTTCCGCCCGCTCCATGTTTATCCCTGCCTTTCTGCTTCGTGGCTTCGGTTATAATCATAGCAGAATTTTTAGTATTGTCAACCAAATATATTTTGTAAAATTCAATCATAATCAGTAAAAATCAATATATTTATGCGTCTTTTTGTCAAAAAAAGAAGAGCCATGCAGGAAAACGGGGTGCGATTTTTCCGTTTTCCGCACAGCTCTGAGCTTTATCGGTATTCTGTTTTCACATTGTGATCATGACCTGTACGTTCGGGTTCTTCTCTCCGACAATCACGATCATCTCAATCATTTTGTTTACATAATCTAAAAGTGCACCGGAAATTTTGCCGTAGTCCGTAAACTCAATTTCCGCTTCCGTTTTCGGCATTTCCAGTGCCGCCTGCAAAGCTTCCAATGTCGGTGCAACGCGGCGCAGACGCAGCTCCGCGTTGATATACTCGTGCAAATCGCGAATGTCCTTCACGTCCGTCAGCTTTATTTCTGCTCGCATACGCTTTTCCCTTTCGTGATGTAAATTTCGCGCATAAAAACCTCGTCGCGCGCAGCGGTAATCTGTACGCGCACGCCGGAAAGCTTTTTGTTCGTGTGGCCCGTCAGCGGGTTCTGCACGGCGAACGGATCTTCCAGCTCGCAGATGTGCTTATTGCCGATGCACGTGCCCTCGAATAACGCGTAATCCGCCTTGTTTTCTTCGTCGATGCCGAGAATGCGGAAGCCCTCCACGCGCTGACCGTGCGTGAGATCCTCGCGCAGCACAACGCAGCCGATCTCCATCGGCCCCTCGGTCTTCAGCTCATACACGGGCTGCGTGGGCGTGCCGCCGATGCGCTCCACCGTGCACGGAATGCGGTTTTCGGTCGTCTCGCGGATGAGGTCGCCGAGCTCCTTCAAGCGCTTCACGTCGCGTTCATCGAACTTGCCCTCGCGCGTCGGCGGAACGTTAAGGTTCAGGCAGGCGTTTGCGCCGCAGGAACGCAGGTAGGTATTGTACAGTCTCTCAAGCGAATGCGGTTCCTCGTTTTCGTGCCAGAACCAGCCCGGACGAATGGACATGTCGATCTCCGCCGGTGCGAAAACAAGCCCCTTCGAGTAGAGGATGTTCGGCATGGTGCCAATCTCGCGGTTCGTGTTGTACATGTAGCTCAAAGAGCCGTCTTCCGCCATCGGACCCGCGCCGGTCTGCACCTCGCTGTAAAAGCACAGCTCGCTCGGCACAACGGCCCATTCGGCATGGCGCGCCTCTCCGGCCTCGTTGCCGCACCACCGGGTATCCGGACCGAAATCATTGAAAATAACGGCGTTCGGCTGATACTTGCGGATGAGCTCAAAGTAACGCGGGAAGTCATATTCCTGCTTTTTGCCGTTTTCGCCCTCGCCGCAGGCGTTATCGAACCACACGCAGAAAATATCGCCGTAGCCGGTCAAAAGTTCCGTCAGCTGATTGCAGAAGTAATCATTATATTCCGGCGTGCCGTAATATTTTGAGTTGCGGTCCCACGGAGAAAGATAAAAACCGAACTTGATGCCGCCGCGCTTGCAGGCTTCTGCGGCTTCACGCACGACGTCCCCCCTATAAGGGCTGTTTTTCACGCTGTGCTCCGTGTATTTGCTCGGCCACAGGCAGAAGCCGTCGTGGTGCTTCGCCGTGAGGATGAGTCCCTTGAGGCCCGCAGACTTCACCGCTTCCACCCACTGGTCGCAATCGAGCGCGGTGGGGTTAAAAATCTTCTCGTCCTCTGTGCCCTCGCCCCATTCGCGGTCCGTGTAGGTGTTTACACCGTAATGCACAAACGCATAGCGTTCCATCTCAAACCAATCAAGCTGTCGTTTAGACGGCACCACATGCGCCGCCTCTTTCAAAAATTCAACCATACCGTCCTCCCGAATTTCGGTTTTGCTGCTCTGCTCGTATTATAGCACAACCGCGCAAAATGTCAAAAATAAAAATGCGGCGCAGAAAGCTCGCTTCCGTACCGCATTTAATCGTTATTTTAGAACGTGACGCGCACCGTGGTGCCCTTGTTCGGCTCGCTTTCAAGCGACACGCGCGCATGGTGGAACATGGCGCCGTGCTTTACAATGGAAAGCCCAAGTCCCGTGCCGCCAATCTGCTTGGAGCGGCTCTTATCCACACGGTAGAAGCGCTCGAACACGCGCTCGCGGTCGGCCGCCGGAATGCCAATGCCCGTATCGCTGACCTGCATATATGCGTGGCCGCCTTCCGTGCCGGTGGAGATCACCACGCGGCCGCCGGGACGGTTGTACTTTACAGCGTTATCCGCAAGGTTATACAGCATCTCGTCTAAAATGTACGGCACGCCGGTGACGAACGCCGAGCTGCCCTGCACCGAGATGACAATACTGTTCTGCTGCGCCGGGATTTTCAGACGGCAGGCCACCTCCTGCGCAACGGCGTAAAGGTCTGTATCGGCGCGGCCAAGCTCTACCGCATTTTCGTCAAGCTTTGAAAGCTTCAAAATATCCTCAACAAGCGTGATAAGCCGCTGTGCTTCGGTATAAATGTTGTTCGCAAAGCGCGGCACATCAGCACTCTTGACGAGCCCGTCCTTCATAATCTCCGCATAGCCCGAAATAGAAGTCAGCGGCGTTTTGAGCTCATGCGAAACATTCGCGGTGAACTCGCGGCGCAGGCGCTCGTTCTCTTCCTTTTCGGTAACGTCCAGCAGCACGATTACCGCGCCCTGCACGCCGTTATCGTTCGTAACGGGGTTCGCGATGAGGCTGTAACTGCGCCCCGCCAGCTTTGTGATGCGCTCGCTCGCCGTACCCGTCAGCGCGGAATCCACTGTATCACGGAAATCGGGGCTGCGGTTAAACGCCAGTACGCTCTGTGGGCGGTCGTCCTCCGGGTGCACGTTTAAAAGGCGCACAGCGCTCGTGTTGTACGAAAGCACATCGCCCTTTGCATCCACCACAATGAAGCCCTCGCGCATGTTTTCGGTGATGGCGGTAAACTCCGTCTGCTTGCGGTGCAGCTCTTCCATTTTCTCCTTGATGGTCTCGTTCTGGCGCTGCAAGCGCAAAAGCAGCGGCGAAAGCTCGCCGTACACGTCGTTTTCCATCGGATGGTCAAGGTCAATGGCGTTGACCGGCGCCACAATCTGCTTTGTGCGGTACGTGGAAAGCAAAATGGCCAGCACCAAAATAATGACGGAGCACAGCAGCATCCACGGCACCATGCGCTCAATGGAGCCGAACACCGTCTTCATACCGACCGAAAGGCGCAGCACGCGTCCGTCCGAGAGCACCACAGCGTAGTTATACGACTGCACATTCAGCGTATCGGATTCACGCACGGATTCCCCCGCACCGTTTTCTCTTGCAGCAATGACCTCCGGGCGGTCGTTGTGGTTTTCCATGTTTGCGGCATCTGCAACACTGTCAAATCGCACCGTGCCGTCCGTATCGATGACGGTCACGCGCACAGACTGCGCGGCGGCTGTATCATACCCGGCGGAGCGGACGTCGGAAAGGTAATCGTCCCCGCCAAGGGCGATGCCATTTTGAATGTAGCGGCTTTCCGCTATGGTCGCCTTTTTCACGATTTCCAGCGAATCGTAGTACGAAACGACGCCGGAAAGCACCATAGAAAGTAAAATGGAAAGCAGCGCAATGCACGACATGCTGAAAATGATCTTTTTCTTCATGCGTCTTTCTCCTCTTTAATCCTGTGCCAGCCGGTAGCCCACGCCGCGCACGGTCTCAATGAGCGCACCGGCATCGCCGAGCTTTTGCCGCAGCGTGCGGATATGCACATCTACCGTGCGGGTCTCGCCGCTGTAATTGTAATCCCAGATCTTCGTGAGAATCTGATCGCGCGAAAGCACCACACCGCGGTTTTCCAGCAGATAGCACAGCAGTTCAAATTCTTTGTACGTGAGGATCACGGGTTCACCATCAACCGTAACGGCGCGGCGCTTTACATCCACCGCAAGCGAGCCCGCCGTAAAAAGCTTATCCTCCGCTGCGGGCTTTGCGGCCCTGCGCAGCAGCGCACGCACACGGGAGACAAGCTCCATCATGCCGAACGGCTTCGGCATGTAATCGTCCGCGCCGCTGTCCAGCCCAACCACACGGTCATATTCGCTGCTTTTCGCCGTCAGCATCATCACGGGCAGGTCGGCCGTTTCCGCACCCGCGCGCAGACGCTTCAAAATATGCAGACCGTCTTCATCCGGCAGCATAATGTCAAGCAGCACGAGCTGCGGCAGCTCTTTTTCAAGCGCCTGCCAGAAATCGGCCGCATTCCGGAAGCCCTCGGCTTCAAAACCGGTGGTGTGCAGTGTATAGAGTACAAGCTCGCGGATGCTGTCGTCGTCCTCCACAAGATAGATCATAAACCCTTAAATCCTTTCTGTGCGGCTTTGCCGCTTAATCGTGCTCGCCGGTGAGTGAGAACACGACCCACTCCGCAATATTGACCGCGTGGTCACCGATGCGTTCAAAATACTTCGCCACCATCAGCAGATCAAGGCATGTCTCGCCCTCTTCGGGCTTTTCGGCGATGAGTGCGATGATCTCACTTTTCACCTTGTTAAAAAGCGCATCCACTTCGTCGTCCGCTTTTTCCACGGCGCGCGCAATATCAATGTCACGGCGCACAAACGAATCGACGCTGTTCGTCACCATTTTCACGGCAGCGCGCGCCATTTCGGCAATGTGCAGGCTGCCCGGCAGCACCTCTGCGCGGATATGCTCGACCATTTCGGCAATATCCGAAGCCTGGTCGCCGATGCGCTCCATATCCGCGATCATCTTCATCGCGGCAGAGATGAGACGCAGGTCTTTTGCAACAGGCTGCTGCTGTAAAAGCAAGCGCAGGCAGATTGCCTCAATCTCGCGCTCCTTGCGGTCGATTTCCTGTTCCGTTTCGTCCACGGCGCGGCGCAGCGCTTCGTCTCGTGTCACAAGTACCTGTGCCGCCTGCGAAATGCCGTCTTCGCACAGTGCGCCCATGCGGATAAGCTCCGTATTGAGCAGCTCCAGCTGCTCGTCCAAACGATTTCTCATTGTAGTCACGTTCCTTTCTGCAAGCCTTAACCGAATCTGCCGGTGATGTAATCCTCCGTGCGCTTATCCTTCGGCATGGAGAATAAGCTCTCCGTCTCGCCGTACTCGATGACCTCACCGAGCAGGAAGAATGCCGTTTTGTCCGAGATACGCGCCGCCTGCTGCATGTTGTGCGTGACCATAACGATAGTATAATCCTTTTTCAGTTCCACCGCAAGGTCTTCTATCTTGGAAGTGGAGATTGGGTCAAGGGCGCTGGTCGGTTCGTCCATCAGCAGCACCTCCGGCTCCACAGCCAACGCGCGTGCAATGCACAGCCTCTGCTGCTGTCCGCCGGAAAGCCCCAGCGCGCTTTTCTTCAGTCTGTCTTTAAGCTCGTCCCAAATGGCGGCGTTTCTTAAAGAACGCTCCACAATGTCATCGAGCTTCGCCTTAGAACGGATGCCGTGCGTGCGCGGTCCGTAGGCGATGTTGTCGTACACGCTCATCGGAAACGGGTTCGGCTTTTGGAACACCATGCCGATACGTTTTCTCAAAAGGTTCACGTCCATGCCGTGGTAGATGTCCTCGCCGTCCAATTTTACTGCGCCGGTAATCCGGCAGCCCTCAACGAGGTCGTTCATACGGTTCAAGGATTTCAGCAGCGTACTTTTGCCGCAGCCGGAAGGCCCGATGAACGCGGTGATCTCGTTCGGCTGAATTTCCATATGGATGGATTTCAGCGCATGGAAATCGCCGTAATACAAATTCAGATCTTCGATTGCTAATTTACAGCTCATATCGTTTCCCCTATCTTTTTCTGGTGTGATTTTCTAAAAGGCTCGCTTTAGCCCTGTTTCTTCGTAATTTTCTTCGCGACGAACGAGGACAGTGCGTTGATGCCGATGACGATAACAAGCAGCACAACCGCTGTGGCATACGTTTTGTCGATGTGCAGGCCCTCGCTCGAAAGCACATACATGTGCACGGAAAGGGTTCGCACGGAATCGAACAGACCGCCGCCCGCCTGGCCCGGCATCTGCGCCACGGAGCCCGCAGTGTACATCAGCGCCGCGGATTCACCCACAACGCGGCCAATGGCCAAAATTACGCCGGACAAAATGCCCGGCACGGCGCTCGGCAGCACGATGTGAAACACCGTGCGCAGTCTGCCCGCGCCAAGCCCGAAGCTGCCCTCGCGGAAGGAATCCGGCACCGAGATGAGCGCCTCCTCCGTTGTGCGCATGATAAGCGGCAAAATCATGATGGCGACCGTAAACGCACCGGCAAGCAGCGAATAGCCCCAGTGCAGCGCCGTCACAAAGCACAGATAGCCGAACAGGCCGTACACGATGGACGGAATGCCCGAAAGTGTTTCGGTCGTGATGCGCACGAGCTGCACAAGCTTGTTGCCGCGCTTTGCGTATTCCACAGAGTAGATTGCCGCGCCGATGCCGAGCGGCAGTGCAATAACGAGTGCGATGATCGTCATGACGATCGTAGAAATCAGCGCCGGCATCAGCGACACGTTATCCGATGTATAGGTGAACGAGAAAAGATCCGGTGTGATATACGGGATGCCCTTCACAAGAATGTAAAAGATAAGGTATAAAAGCGTCAGCATCGTGATGAGCGCCGCGCCGCAGACAAGTAGCAATAGAATAAGCGAAAGCGGCGAGCGCTTATACGCGCGCATTTTATCCTTGAAGGTGAGCTTGTTGATGGTCTCTGCCGCCACGGGTTTACAGGTACGTTCCATAGTCATTTCCGTATCCTTTCCGGGTCATGCCCTGTCTTTTCTGCGCAGAAGCGAGAACGTAACGTTGATCATTAAGATAAACACGAACAGCACAACCGCCGTCGCAATGAGCGCCTCGCGGTGCAGGTCTGTGGCATAGCCCATTTCCATAACGATGTTCGCCGTCATGGTGCGCACGCCATCGAGCAGGCCCTGCGGCATACGCGCCTTGTTGCCCGCCACCATGACGACCGCCATCGTTTCGCCGATGGCACGGCCGATACCGAGCACCACACCCGCCAAAATGCCGGAACGCGCCGCCGGCAATGTCGCAAAGAACACGCTGCGCTCATGGCTCGCGCCGAGCGCCAGAGAGCCTTCATAGTAGCTGTCCGGCACGGCGCGAATGGCACTTTCCGAAACGCCGATGATCGTCGGCAAGATCATAATGCCGAGCAAAACGGACGCTGTCAGCATCGTGTTGCCCGCCACGCCGAAAATGTTCTGCACAAGCGGCACCAAAACAACGAGGCCGAAGAAGCCGTACACAACGGACGGCACACCGGCCATCAGCTCCGTTGCAGGCTTTAAAATCTTATAAAGACCCTTCGGGCAGAACTTTGCAAGAAAAACCGCCGTCAGAAGTCCAATCGGCACACCGATGATGATTGCGCCCGCCGTGACGTAGAGGCTGCCGAGGATCATCGGCAGAATGCCGTAGATGTCGTTGCCCGGCTTCCACTTAGTGCCGAGCAGAAATTTAAACACACCGATCTTACCAATGGCCGGAATACCGTTTGCAAACAGAAACACGCAGATCAAAACAACGGCAAAGATCGATACGCAGGCTGTGAGAAAAAAGAGGATATGCATGAGAAGCTCTTTTATGTTGCTCCACTTCACGGTTTGCACGCACCTTTCAAACTTTCAAAACTACTTTATTGGCTTCCTTGCGAAAAGAGCCGGACCTTTCCGCCCGGCTCTCCTGCGTTTTATGGATTGTTTCTTACGGAAGCTCGGACCAATCGGTCGTTTCGCCGGTGTAGATGCTCAAAACCTGCTCGCTCGTAAGGCCGGTCAGCGTGTTTTCCTTGTTGACGATAACAGCGATGCCGTCCTGTGCGATGACAGTCGGGGTAAGACCGGCTTCAAGCTCGCTGTCCTTCAGCTCACGGGAAGCCATGCCGATGTCATACGCACCGTCGATGGTGGAGGTCATGCCCGTGGTAGAGTCGCTCTGCTGCACTTCAACGGTAACGTCCGGGTTCAGCGCCATATAAGCTTCCTTCAGCTTTTCCATGACCGGCGTAACAGAGGAGGAACCGCCAACAACGACCTTGCCGGAAACGCCGGATGCCGCATAAGCCGGAGCCGCATCATCAACGGTGATATAACCGTTTTCGGAGACGACCTTCTGACCTTCAGCGCTCATGATGAAATTGATGAAGTCCTGTGCAGCTTTGCTTGCCTCGCCTTTTGTTGCAATATTGAACGGACGAACAACCTTATAGGTGCCGGCCTTTACATTCTCAACGGTCGGTGCCGCACCGTCGATCTCCACGGCTTTGACAACGCTTTCGTCAAGGGAGCCGAGGGAGATATAGCCGATGGCCTTCGGGTTGCCCTGTACGGTGGTCATCATAACGGAGGTGCTGTTCGTAATCTGCGCATCATCCGTCGTCATATCTTCCTTTTCGCCAGCGTCGTTCTTCTGCTCGATGCCGAACAGCTCGATGAACGCGCCGCGTGTGCCGGAGCCGTCTTCACGGGAAAGAACGGTGATTTCGCCGGTCATGTCGCCGCCGGTCGTTTCTTCGGAGGAAGCGCCCTCCGCAGATGCAGCGGAGGATTCGGAGGACGGTGTCTCGGAGGAAGCGGAGCTTGCTGCGCCGCCGGAGCAAGCCGTCATAGCTGTCATGGTGAGAAGTGCGGCTGCAAGAACCGCGGTGATCTTTCTAAGTTTCATACGTTACTCTTTCCTTTCGGGAGCTTTCTGCTCGCCTTTTATCTTTTCCTTTGGTTTACAAGCGAAAGTATAGGGCCGTTTTGTAAACTCAAAAAGAAGTCTTGTGTAAAATCCACGTAAAACTGCTTAACATTTCGGGTTTTGCAAAGCCAAAATCAAAAAGGACATTGAAAAAAAGCCCGTTTTGCGGTAAAATAAACCTATAAAACACGGAGGAGTTTTTATGCGCAGCGAAAAAGAAATGTATGACCTCATCCTCGGCTATGCAAATGCCGATGAAAATATCCGTGCCGTCATCTTAAACGGTTCCCGTGCGAACCCGAACCGTAAGCCCGACCCGTTCAATGATTTTGACATTGTGTACCTCGTGCGCGATCTTACTCCGTGCAAGGAAAAAGCCTATTATAAAGACTTCGGCGAAATCCTCGTCTACGAGCGCACCGATGAAACCGAGCTTTTTAAAGAGCACTTTCCCGAGTTCGTATGCTATCTGATGCAGTTTGCGGACGGCAACCGCATCGACCTGACCGTATCGAGCATCGACCGCTGGGAAGTATATTGTTATGACGACCGCCTTTCCGTCTGGTGTGGTATAAAAAAAGTTGACATCTTATTCTCAAGGATTTCATGATAGAATC
>ERZ1026975.200-NODE-200-length-43307-cov-5.894433_pt1 | contig 43307 bp, 39 predicted proteins | sample MGYA00519561_ERZ1026975 | MGnify/ENA primary metagenome ERZ1026975 (study PRJEB26926, sample SAMN06164672) | human gut metagenome | biome: ENVO:00009003; feature: ENVO:2100002; material: ENVO:00002003 | host: Homo sapiens | place: USA | collected 2012 ... | reverse complement strand
GTACCGCACTTGTGCTGCTTGCGGCTGACGGTACTGTGCGCTGCGGGATTGGTCAAAATGATATGGATCCCGCAGTTCTGAAAGATTATTGCGGTTCACCCATAGATGAGCGCAGCTATCGGCTGTGCGGCGATGGGGAAAAACAGACGCTATACGCAGTCTGTCCAATTCGCGATAGTCTTGACAATCCCTGCGGGCGTGTACTCGTCATGTTAAAGTACGACACGGGAAATGCAGGCACGGCCAAGGCGCAGCGCGATCTGGATGCAATGACGATTCTCGTCATGATCATTGCACTGATCTTTGTCTGGGATATTACCGACAACATCAAGGGCAGCATGTTCAACCTTGAGCCGGTGGAAATTGCGCAGCTGCTGGTTGAGCGCAACGCATTGATCGACGCGGTGCGCGACGGTCTCCTCTCCATTAGCGAAGAGGGAAAGATCCTGCATCTGAACAAAACCGCTCAGGAGCTGCTTTCTGCATCGTTTTCCGGCAAAACACCGGAAACCTTTGCGGAGGTGTTTCCCTGGCTATCGTTTGATGACATCCTGCAAAACGAGCCGTATTACGACAGTGAATGCCATATCGGTACCGACAGTTATTATGTCAGCTTTATTCCCATCAGGGTCGAAAAGCCGCAGCACCGCAGTCTTCTTGTTACGTTCCGTCCCAAACAGGAAATGGTTCGCTTTGCTGAGGACATCACCGGCGTGAAGACCTACATCGAGGCGCTGCGCGCACAGATGCACGAATTCAATAATAAATTGCAGGTTGTAGCCGGATTGCTGCACGAGAAAAATTATGACGAGCTCGATAAGTATATCTCCGGGCTTGTCCACTTGCGCGCGCGTGAGATGGAATCGCTCTCGCAGAAGATCCACGATCCCGTTCTTGCGGCATTTATCATGAGCAAATATGACCGGGCTGCCGAGCAGAAGGTCGATCTGATCCTGACAGACCGAACAGAGCTGCAATGTGAGCTCTCGGAAGAAATGCAGCAGGATATGGTCGTGATCACCGGGAATCTGCTGGAAAATGCCTTTGATGCGGTGCAGGGCTGCGCAATGCGGATCGTTACGCTGGAGATCCGCGAATCTGCCGGAGATATTATGATCGCTGTGTGGGATTCCGGAATGGAAATTCCGCAGGAGCTGCGAGAGGTGCTGTTCGACTATGGGGTGACGAGCAAAGAAAACGGGAACGGCATCGGATTGCATCTTGTGCGGCAGGCGTGCGGCCGCCACGGCGGCTATGTCAGCGTAGTGAGTGATGCGCAGAGCGGAACGGAGTTCGTTGCGCATATTCCGTACCATACAAAGGAGGATGGCGTATGTACCGATGCCTTATCGTAGAAGATGATCCGCAGGTGGCAAAGCTCAATGCGACCTATTTGGCGCAGGAGGGGTTTCTTGTTTCTGCCGTGGCCGCTGATGCGTCGCAGGCGCTCGCCGCCATGGAAGAGCAGACATTTGACCTTGTGCTGCTGGATGTTTTTCTTCCCGGCATGAACGGACTGGAGCTTTTGCGTCGGCTGCGCGCAACACAGCAGACATCAGAGGTCATCATCATCTCTGCTGCGCGAGACAGCGCACAGATCTGCGAGGCGCTGAGGCTTGGCTGCGTGGACTATATCATTAAGCCGTTCTCTCCGGATCGGCTGCATCTGGCGCTTGAAAAGTATCGGCAGCGCTCGCTTCTGATGAGAAAAAGCTTTCTGGAGCAGGGAGAAGTCGACCAGCTGGCTGCAACAAAGGACAACCCGGAAACGGAGCAGATCGCAGAGTATCCCAAGGGGATTGAGCAGAAAACGTTGGAATGCATCTGTGAAAATCTTCCAAAAGACGGCACTGCATTCAACGTGCAGGAGATCGCCGAGCGAACAAATCTGTCGCGCGTATCGATCAAAAAGTATCTGGACTATCTTTGCGAGCGCAGGGTCCTGCGCCAGACCTATGTGTATGGCAACAAAGGCCGCCCTGCAACGCTTTATCAGGCAGTGTCGACCGGCGATCACACGAGCAGACTGCTCTGATATGAAGAGTGAGGAAAAGCAGGTCTGCTTTTCCTCACTTTATTTAATTTCAAAATTCAAAGAATATTTACAAAAACAGACAAGCTTTTGTTCCACTGCTATACTGTCAGTGGATACAGGAGATGCGAAAAGGAGAAATTGAAGGATGTCCCGTTTCCAAAGTTTGTGCGAAAAGAGGTTTCATCTTGCACAGAATCAGACGAACCTTCACACAGAAGTGTTGGCCGGCTTGACCACCTTTGCAACGATGTCCTATGTACTGGCAACCATTCCCAATATGCTTAGCAACGCAGGCCTGCCAAAGGGTGCGGTCCTGACAGCGCTTATCCTGCTGGTCATGTCCTGCAGCATCGCTATGGCGGTGTATACCAACCGCCCATTTTGCTTGGCGCCGGGGATGAGCTCCGTTGCCATTCTCAGCGCGGTCGATACCACTGGCATGACGGCAGAGGTCGCTTTCGGTGTCATTTTTATTGAGGGCGTTATTTTCGTTCTGATCTCATTTATTGGGCTGCGACGGATCGTCGTCAACGCGATCCCGACAAGCGTAAAAATATCCATCAGCGCAGGTATTGGTCTTTTCATTGCGCTGATTGGGCTTAAGTCCGGTGGTATCATTATCACCAGTGACAATGATACGCTGGTGCTCGGCGATCTGACAACGTCAACGGCACTGCTGTTCGTGATTGGATTTGTCGTGTTGCTCTTTCTGGAGGCGCGGAACTTCCGCGGCAGTATGATCGTTTCGATTCTGATCGTGACTCTGTTGGGGATTCCGCTCGGCGTTACCGCAGTACCGGAAAGAATGTTCCTTATGCCCGCCTCCGTACGGCCGGTCATGCTCCGCATTGATATTGCTGGCGCGTTGAATGTGAAATATTTTCCGTGGTTGTTTGCTTTTTTCGTGCCTGACTTCTTTGGCACGATGGGCATCATGCTCGGCATCGGCAACCGTGCTGGCTGGCTGGACGAGAACGGCAATATGCCGGATATTGAAAAATGCTTCAAGGTGGACTCCCTGTCTACCGTCGCAGGCAGCCTGTTCTGTATGCCGGTCATGACAACCTATCTCGAATCCGTCTCCGGTGTGGAGGATGGCGGACGCACAGGCCTTACGAGTATCGTGACCTCCGTGCTCTTCGGCTTGATGCTGCTGTTTACACCCCTTGCGCTGATGATCCCGTCCGTTGCGACAGGGCCGGTGCTGGCATACATCGGGATGCAGATGCTCGGCTCAATGAAGAATATCAACTACGAGGACAAGACCGAGTACATCCCAGCCTTCATGGCGGTCGCCATGACGATCTTTACCAACAGTATCGCAACGGGTCTGTCACTCTCTGTGATCTCTTACGTTTTTCTAAAGCTCGCCGCAGGCCGGGCAAAGGAGATCCATGTTGCGATGTACGGACTGTGCATATTCCTCATCTATTATCTCACAACGCTGCTGTAAGAAACGACGCTTTCCCTCATCTTTTCCGCCATGCAGCGCCTGTACCGGCCGGACAGACGCCCGCGGGCGATAAAGACACGCTCTTTTCGGGCGTGAAACATGAAAATCTATAAGGAGGAGAAAATGAGTAATTTGAGTATGTCCCTTGACCGCCGCTTCCAGATCAAGCAGAACGGCAGCACGGTCAGGACGGAGATTCTGGCAGGTATCACCACCTTTGCCACGATGTCCTATGTCCTCGCGACCATTCCTAACATGCTTGAGCAGGCGGGGCTTGTCCGCGGCGCAGTCCTTACGATGCTGATCATCGCCGTTGTGGCGTGCAGCGTGGCGATGGCGCTCTATACCAACCGTCCGTTCTGCCTCGCGCCAGGCATGAGCTCCGTTGCAATTCTCAGTTCCATTGATTCCATTGGTATGACGCCGGAGGTGGCCTTTGGTATTATCTTCTGGGAAGGAGTTATCTTCGTTATCATTTCGTTTGCCGGTCTGCGCAATATCATTGCGACGGCCATTCCCGCCAGCATCAAGATCGCGCTGAGCGGCGGCATCGGACTTTATATCGCCCTTATTGGTCTCAAGTCCGGCGGCATTGTTGTTTCCAGCCAGAGCAACACGCTGATCTTCGGTGATCTGAGCACCCCCAAAGCGCTGATGTTCGGCATCGGTTTCCTGCTGGTGCTGATCTTTGAGGCGCGCAAAATCAAGGGAAGCATGATACTATCCATTATCATCGTCACGATCATCGGCATTCCGCTCGGCGTCACTCAGCTGCCGACGCATCTTTTCAATGTGCCCAGTGGCATCAGCGATGTCACTCTCCGCATTGACATCCTTGGCGCGCTGCGTCCGGAATACCTGCCCTGGCTGCTGACCTTCTTTGTGCCTGACTTCTTCGGTACGATGGGCATCATCCTTGGCGTGGCCAACCAGGCTGGCTGGCTCGATGAGAACGGCGATATGCCAGGCATTGAAAAGTGCTTCAAGGTCGATTCCCTGTCTACCGTTGCAGGCAGCTTGTTCTGCATGCCCGTTATGACGACCTACCTTGAGTCTGCCTCCGGCGTGGAAGATGGCGGCCGCACCGGTCTCACCGCACTGACCACCAGTGGCCTGTTTGCACTGATGCTGCTCTTCACCCCGCTTGCTCTTATGGTTCCCGGTGTGGCCACCGGTCCCGTGCTGACCATCATCGGCTTCCAGATGCTTTCTTCCATGCGCAGCGTGGACTACAGTGACAAGACCGAGTGCCTGCCCGCGTTCATTGCCGTCGCTATGACCATCCTGACCTATAACATCGCCAACGGTATGGCGCTGTCCATAGTTTCCTATCTGATCCTCAAGCTCGCTGCCGGCAAGGGCAAGGAGGTTCCCAAGTCCATGTATGTCATCGGCGTGTGCATGCTTTTCTACCTTTATACGTTGGTTTAAGCTTGAGAAATGGATAAGGCGGCATTGTCCCTGCCTTTTCCAAAATGGCCCTGCATAACAAACACAGAACGCTGGCCTCTTTTGAGGCTGGCGTTCTTATATCCCGAATACGCGGCGGGCAGGGGCTAAAAGAGGCTTCTGTCGATGGAGAAAACGCTTTATGTATGGCGGAAATGAGATTTGGTAACTACAAACTACAAATCAAAGGGAGCGCGCGGACAAGATAGGTCATTCTTGACAATATGATTGATATTATCGATAATTTGCATTTACCCACCTCAATAATTAGAGCTTTGTAATGATTCAGTTCCAATATCGTAAAACAGCAATTGCCAAAATTCACTTTTTATCCGGCACGATTTCCACGATATCCTCAATCTGGCAATCCAGCGCTGTACAAATCTTCACGAGTATCTCCGTGGTGACATGCCCATTCCGTCCCATTTTAGTGATGGATGCTGGGCTGATACCCACCTTTTCACACAGGTCTTTTTTCTTCATGTCTTTATCGATGAGCAGCTTCCAGAGTTTTTTATAACTCACAGACATAAATATCTCCTCCGTACCGATACCCTGCAAATCCCTGATAGTTAATCATTAGAAAGGAATCGATAGGTCCGCAATCGGAAAACGTGACCTTATCCTCTCTTTTCGTACTTCTCTCTCAGCTCGGCCAGGACTTGCTGATAGCTGGTCTGCCCGCTGGCGATTCGGCCAAGATTTCTGCGGGTATATTTGCTGATCGTCATACCCTCGGCAGCAAATGTCCCGCAGATGTTGCGGAGATTACTCTTATGCTGTCGAGAATCAAATTCGTTTTTTCTCTCCGCAGTCTTCTTGGAAATCAGTCTTCCCATATCAATAATCCATCCAACAATTTAAACGTCAGATTGTGTGTTAGGTCGCAAGTTACACGCAAGTTAGTTTTAAGTTAGTATCAAGTCAGTTCCAAGTGGCGCACTACCACCCGGAAGCTCTTAAATATTTTTCAAATATTGGTGCGGTGTTTCTCTTTCGCTTTGCTGCGGAGTATTTGTATTTTTCCAGCAGTTCTGCAATATCCTACTTAGCCGCATTTAATTATACCACCGGCAAAATGGATGCTCAATATCATTCTGTAAACTGATTATCTTTATGTTTCTCTTGGAAATATTCGTCTGAAGAAACCGCATTTTTCAAGCGAGAAATGCTCTCTTTTGGCTCTATAAATATTACTTGATTTTATATCACTTTGGTGATATTATTTTTGCAGTGATACTTAGGAGGCTGCGGAGATGAATCAGAAAATTACCCTATATCATGGCTCCGAACAGATCATCGAATCTCCAACCTTTGGGTTGGGTAAGCAGAACAATGACTTCGGGCTGGGCTTCTACTGCACGGAAAGCGAGGAACTCGCCAAAGAATGGGCTGTATCCTCTCTGCGTAACGGCTTCGTCAATCGTTACAGTCTTGATACAGAATACCTGAAAATTCTGAATCTGAACAATCCAGACTATACGATTTTGAACTGGATTGCTGTTCTGGTAGCGCATCGTCTGTTTTCTATCAAAAGCCCAGCCGCACAGCGGGCAAAACGATATCTGATCGACAATTTCGGCGTCAACGTCAATGCCTACGACCTGATCATCGGATACCGTGCCGATGACTCCTATTTTGACTTTGCTGCGTCTTTCCTAAATAACGGAATTTCCGTACAGCAACTCGCAAACGCTATGCGACTTGGCAAGTTAGGCGAACAGATTGTCATCAAGTCTAAATACGCCTTTTCGCTGCTGCATTACGATGGATTTTCTATTGCGGAAAAGGAAAAATATTATGTTCGCCGCAAGGCTCGAAATGATGAAGCCGACCAACTTTATTCGGATATACTTGAAGAGGAAACAGATGGTCTGTATATCCTTGATATCATAAGAGGAGGCATCCAAAACGATGACCCACGCATACCAAGAAATCTATCTGAGTAACGCGCAGGCATTACTGGGCGATGCTTTTGATTATGCTATCAACGCGTGTGGAGTTGCCGGAGATAGCTTTATAAAGCTGTTTTCCGTCAGTTCCGTCAGTAATCGGATTGAGAATGGTGAACCTTCATATCTTTTGGGGAAAAGCGGGATTGAAACTGCTGTTGATGTTCTCGTTGAGACTACGGGCAAAGCGCCGACCGCCAAGCCTCAAGCGAATTTCAGCCGTTCCAGAGAGTATTGGATCGGCTGGGCAGTCGCCTACTATCAATGGTTTTCCGGAAGAAAATTCAGTGATATTTTTAAGGTTCTTTCGTTTGAAGATTTGCAGCAGATGTATTCCCCCCTTCATGAAGCGGATGTCACTAAATTCGCTGATATTGTCGATGCCAAAGTGCGCGAATACTTCGCTGATACCAACCTCAAGCGTATCCGCACGCTTTATGGCTGCACGCAGGCAGAGCTTGCCAAGCGAAGCAATGTCAGTCTTCGCTCAATTCAAATGTACGAACAGCGCAACAAGGACATCAACAAAGCCAGTGCGGAGACTGTCCTTAGCCTTGCAAAAGTTCTCGGCTGTACGATGGAGGATCTTCTGGAAACGTAAGTCCGTAACAAAAAGGGTAGTCTTTCCCTTAAAAAACTACATGAATTACGGGAATGTAATAGCTGTTAAGGAAAACCATAATTTCATCCAGAAGGGGCAACTGACATGGATAAAGAACGTATGGCAGAGTTGGAGAAAATCGAAGCCCACGATGCCGAGAACGGCTGGGTTGCACCGATGACAGAGGAAGACCGGGAGTTCTTTGCATATTTTCGCTCGGTGTTTAAGCGCTACAATATTTCGCCCTCAAAGGCAACACGACTGGAGTATGATTTTGTGACACGAGTCGCGGAGAGTGAATTTTATCTCCAGAAGGCAAGTGCGTGAAGGTATTCTTTGTCTATTGCGATGCAAATTCTGCGCCGCCTGTCCCTGCATAAAGGACTTGCTTAACCTCTCCAGCAGAGGTACAATGCGGCAAACCGGAGCGACGAAGCATCCGTCCGCGGCACTCCGGCAAACTATGAAAAACCGCTTTCTGTCCCCTGTCACGAGGGTGTTCAGAAAGCGGTTTTTGACCACATGTTTGACTACAGACAGCCGTGGAGTGTGCGGAAACAGTGGAGGTAAGAGTTGCGAAGATCGTCAATAATAAAGCAAAAACGGCTATAAAGTGTCTGAAAAAGTAGAAAAATTTTTATTCAAAAGTTTGGGAGAATACGACCAGCCGGATAAAAAACTCAATAACCGGGTGTAGCGCAGTTGGTAGCGCGCCTGCTTTGGGAGCAGGATGCCGCAGGTTCGAATCCTGTCACTCGGACCACCTTTCTTGGAAAAGCCGCCTTTTGAGGCGGTTTTTCTGTGTTAATAGTTCGTTTTTTGAAGTGTACTTGGCCGCATTTTATTGTGGTAAAAGAGGTAAAAAGTCGGCGTAGGTCGTGGCAAGAACGAGCGTCAAAAACGCAGAATCCCTAACCCATCCCTAACTGGTATAAAACCAGATTTATGTCACAAATGCGAACTCAAATACACCTTTGCGAATGTTCGAATTGAAAAAGCAGTCGAAACGAAGTATAATGAGAAAAACTCTGCTATTAAAGTATGGCTTGTTGATAATTGTCTAAAGGAATGAGCGTATGCCACGGGATATCGAACTGGTTAAACAAGAACTGGAGTCTTCCACGACTTCTATCTTCATCACAAAGTGGATATTAGAACATACTCCCTATGTTTTTGAAGATTATGAGACAGAATACATTTCTTGGCGGCATGAAATTGCAGAAAAATTGCGAATTGACGCAAGGGATATTATTATCACCGGCTCTGCTTCTTTAGGATTCAGCCTCAATCCAAATAAAAATTTTAAGAGTTTCGACAAAAAATCGGATATTGATATTAGTATAATATCTCATCACTATTTTGATGTTGCATGGCATGATTTGATTCATCTTTCTCCCGCTGGTATCTCTCCTAAAATGAAAACCGCATTGGAAGATCACAGAAAGCGCCTTATCTATTGGGGGACTGTCGCAACGGACAAAATTCTTCCGCTCCTTTCTTTTGGTGGAGAATGGGATCGCATCATAAAAACTTGCCAACTACCTGAACCGCTGGTAGACCACGAAATAAACTTTCGGATATACAAGGATGCTCTGTCTATCCGAAATTACATTGCACTTAGCGTCAATGAAAGAAAGCATGCTTTGATGGAGGGAAAAATAAAGTGAAAAACTATTTGAATACGACAACATATAATATCTCTTGGTTCAAAAAAGCTTCCGATGCTGGTGAACTGGAAATGAGTCCCCCGTTTCAGCGAAATCCAGTATGGACGGACAGGCAAAAGAGCTTTCTCATCGATTCCATCCTAAATGGATATCCTATCCCCGAAATTTATATTCAGGAGAAGATATCCGCAGATGGGAAGACAAAATATGTTATTGTTGATGGGCAGCAACGGATTCGTGCTGTGCTTGGTTTTATTGCTGGGGATTATGAAATCTCAGAAGATGAAAGCACTAAGTGGGCAACGTTCTCCTTCGAGGATTTATCCGAAGAAGATAGAATTAATTTCTTTTCCTACAAATTCGTTGTCAGGAGTCTGCCTGACATCTCTGACGAAGAAATACGATCCATTTTTCAGCGAATCAACAAGAACAATGTTGCGCTCAATCAGCAAGAGCTTAGGCAATCCACCTACTCCGGGAAATTTATCCAAGCCATGAATCGGGTTTCAAACAAGGAGTACTGGAAAGATCTTGGCCTTTTTTCTGCAGAAAAAGTACGCCGTATGTTGGATGTCGAATATATAAGTGAATTAGCCATCGCCGTATTGAACGGGCACCAAAACAAAAAAGACAAGTTGGATTACTATTACGCACTATATGAGACTGATTTCATCGAGGAAGAGAGCATTGAATTTACTTTCGACAAAGTCTGTAATGAATTGGTGCAAGTTTTACCTGAAATCAAGAAAACACGTTGGTCACATCTCATTGATTTTTATAGTCTGTTTACTGTTTTGGCCGAAGTTCAAGACTCTCTACCGCTGGCACAAGATGGCCGCGAAGCGCTTCATGAAAAACTGCTTGCCTTCGGAAATGGGATTACCGCATATCAAAGAAAAAGCGATGACGATAAGAAATCTGACAATACAAACATTGTGTTGTACGCTTCCGGAATTCGAAATTCTTCTGACCTGAATGCAAGAAAAAACAGATATTCTGCCTTGAAATCAGAGTTAGGGTTTTAAATATAGCAGGGATGCTTTGCGAGCATCCCTGCTTTTTCCTTTATCCCACCTTCTCGAACGGTATCACCTTGCACCGGTTCTCCTCCGGCGGGTCGGGAGGCTCCGGGGTGTTGGCTGCCGTGGCCGATTCCATGAAGCCGCCGATCTTCTCTGCCGCACCTCTCTGCATATCGCTGGTGATGTGCGTGTAGGTGTCCAGAGTGAAGCCGGCGCTGTAGTGGCCCAGCATGCTGGACAGGGTCTTCACATCCACGCCGCTGGAGATCGCCATGGTGGCGAATGTGTGTCTGAGGTCGTGGAAACGTACATGCTCCTCGATGCCTGCATTTTTCAGCAGTTTCCGGTTGATCCTCGACACGGCGTCCGGACTCCAGTAACCGCCTGTCCGGGGCGACGGGAACAGGATAGGGTTGTCCGGGTGCTGCTCGTGCTCCTGCACCAGCAGGTCGACCGCCTGCTGCGACAGCGCCACCTTGCGGACGGAGTTTTTTGTTTTCGGCTCCGTCACATCCAACTCGCCCTCCATGCGGGTGACCTGCTTATTCACCGTCAGGATGCGCTCTTTCACATTCAAATCTGACCACTGGAGCGCCAGCAGTTCGCCCCGGCGCAGGCCGCTGGACAGCTCCAGATAGAACATAGGCAGGACGCCGTATTTCTCCGCTTCCTGGAGGTATCTGCCGATCTTCTCCGGCGGGAGGATGGTCATCTCTTTCTTGTCCTTGGGCGGGATGCGGCAGTTCTCGCAGGGGTTGTACGGGATGAGCCGCTCTTTCACCGCCTGCTTCAGCGCCGCCTGCAGCACCGCATGGACACGCCGCACGAAGGTGTTGGACAGGGGCTTGTCGTTCTGCTTCGACCCACGCTGCATCCTGCCGTTTTCTTTCAGGTCGTTATACATTCTCTGGATGTGGATGGACGAGAGCTGTTTAAGCTTGATCGTACCGATGGCCGGGATGATGTGGTGCTCGATGATCCCCTCATATCCTTTAGCGGTGTTGTAGCGGATGTTGGGCTTGCTGTAAGTTTCAAACCACAGGCGGCACCACTCCGCTGCGGTGTAGTCGCCCGTGTGATTGAGCGGCACGCCCCGGTTTTCCCGAATAGCCTTCGCCAGCTTTTCCTTGCACTCTGCCTGGGTCTTGGCGGACACGCTTTTCTGGATGGCTCGGCCGGTGACCGGGTCGATGCCCTGGGTATATCTGCCCTCCCAGCGGCCGCTGGGCTTTTTGCGGATGCTGCCCTCGCCGTTGGCTCGTTTCTTTGCCATTTATGATCCCTCCTTTTTAACACAAACACATACCACAGAGTTTTTGGAATAGCTACTAAAATATTTCAGATTTTTTCGCGGCCTGTTCGTCGATCCATTCCATGAATTTGTCACGGGGAACGATGATGCGGCTTCCCAGTGTGATGGTGGGGAAATCCCTGCGGTGGGCCACCTCGTAGGCGTGGGCCAGACCGATGCCCAGCACATGGGACACATCCTCCACGGTCAGCATCAGCGGGAGTTCATCAAACGAATTGTATTTGGATTTTCTCATTCAGTTCCTTTCTACCTTCTGGGCGGAAGGGTTTTAGTTCTTTGTTTTGCGGCCCAGTTTTTGCGCCTCTTACATGGTCAGATCGGGCCACTGCTCCTCATGGTCATCCAGCTTGTGGCCCAGGGCCATGCGCTTCTCCTGCAGCTTTTTCAGCCGCTTGCGGTCGATCTGGATTCCGTCGGGGCGGGACTTAGGGACGGAGTTGTCCCGGAAGATCCGGCTCATGTGATGGAGCAGCCGAGTCACCGCCAGCATCGCAGAGGGAGGACGGTTTTCTTCCAGATGGTTCAGGAGATACTGTGCATACTGGTTGTTCTGTTCGGCGGATCGGGTCAGCCAGTGGACGGCTCGCTCCTCGTCATAGGGAGCTTCCTTTCCGGTAAGGTACAGCTTGCCCAGCATGTACTGAGCGTAGGGATTTCCTCCCTCCGCCGACCTGGTGAACCACTCCAACGCGCTGGCGGTATTCTTTTTGATATGCTCGCCTTTGAGCAGTTCCTTGGCCAGCCGATACATGGCGTAGTGGCTGCCGTTGACCGCAGCGGTGTACAGCCAATTCATTCCCAGACGGATATCCCGTACCTCCACATCATCTGAGAGGTATAGCTTGGCCAGGGAGTACTGTGCCACAATGTGTTCCTGCTCCGCCGCCTGTTCGAACCAGTACCGGGCATTCGCCGAGTTGGGTATCAGCAGAGGACCGTCCCGCCAGAGCTTTCCCATCAGGTACTGGGCATACATATCACCGTTCTCTGCCAGTTTGTCCATTTCAGAGACGGCGTCGCTCCGTTCCTCCATGGTCAGGCTCTCGTCCCGGATCACATCCCGAAGCACCCAGTAGTCGTAAGACTCGTTTCGGAATTCTTCCGGCTCATCGTACTGACCGAGATTCTTCTCCTCGAAGCTGATCTCACCCAAGCGCAGGCGCTCCGCCTCCTGAATGACCGCGTTTTTGATCTGCCGGAACTCCTTTTGCTGTGAGAGCGGGATGCGTGCCTGGGTCTTGTCGTGATAGTAGCTGTCCACCTTGCCTTGGAGCATCAGCCACTGGTCATAGCACTTGCTTACGACAGGGAGCCGCTCCATCTCGTCCACGATCTCATCCACCAGCTGCTTCAACCGTTTGGGGAGGTAACCGTAGGATTTCTTGCCCTTGACCGCTCCGAGCTGCGCCGCCAGCTCCAGCATGAGCTGTTCGGCGTCTGGGTGGTCACATACGCCGTCCTGCATGGCACGCACCAGTTCCAGCATTGCCCGCCGAGTTTTCCGCACCAGTTCATCTCTGGACTCAGACTTCTGTTCATAGAGATGGAGCATTTCGTTGCGGAAGATATCATTGGTCAGCTTGGACTTGATCTGACGGATGCCCTCTTTGGAGAGATAGGCCTGGCCCGGTTTGGCGGACCAGGCCATCATGTGGATGTGTGGGTGCTCGCCCTCATCATGGAAAGCGGCGTACCAGCGAAAGTCACCGGACGGTATCTTCATTGCAGCCGCAATGTCGTTGCGGTGCGCCTGGATGAGATTTCGCCACGCCGCGGCGTTATCAAACCCAAGCCGGGCAGCATCCTCACGTTTGAGGGAGATGATGTGCGTCCACACATTTCCGGTGTAGCTCTCCAGTTCCTCCATGGCTTTCTCCAGCGAAACGGCGTCGTCATCACCGAACAGGCCGTGAGCACCGATGCACTCAGCACGAGGCCGGGTGGCGATGTACTTCATGTACTGCTCCGACTCGTGAATGGAATCCCAGTTGGCTTCGAGAGCCAGCGTGATGAACGCAGAGGCGTTGACCTTAGTGGGTTTCGTCAGGTAGTCCTCGTACTCATAGAGCGTCTTGCTGTCCGGGAAGTCTTTGACCAGTTTTGCGATGAGCTGCTCCTGCTTTCGTGTGGGCGGACGGTCATCCGGGATAAGCTCCACCCGCTCCCGGGTCGCGATGTAGCGAAGGTATCCGGAGGCCCCGCCGGTGCTTTTGATATAGGGACTCTTGAGGATCAGTCTTGCCATTCGTCATCATCCCAGTCCTGCTCCTGACGGGAGCGTGCATACTTCTCCAGAGAGATGGTACCGTTTGTGGCCTTTACATTCCGGACACTCTGCGCGCGCCTGCGCTTCAAGTCATCCCGGTCCATCTCGAACGCTTCCGCGATAATTCCGTTGGTCATGTCCTGCTCCACGCATCTGGTAAAATCTCTGCGGGCGATATAGTCCTCCAATCTGCTCAGCCTGCCGTCGATAGCAGACATGATTGCCATGGGCAGCAGTGTTGTGTTGTCCTGTATTCCCAGATAGTCCACATAGAAGTTCACGGCTTTCTCGATGAACTCATTTTTGCTCTGGCAGTTGTCGGCGGCGTACCACTGCTCGATCCTTCTTCTGGTTTCCGGCTGCATCCGGAATGCAATACGGTCTCTGGTTTCTTTACTCATTCAATTCCTCCTTTTTGCCGTAAGACATCCTTGAAAGGCCCTGCAACACGGGGCTTTTCGTGGAAGCTGACGCCATCGGTGCTTATTCTGTCTCTCAAAGACGCCAGCTTCAAGCGTCCGAAACTGCCCGCACTGCGGGCAGAAGTGACGGCTGCGACGGCACGTGCGACGCCATGCCTTTATCCTGCTTTTTCTTTCGTCCCGCAAAAGTCTGCCGAAAACGGCTCACATCCGGCTTCAATCCCCTGGTCGGGACTGGGACTCGCTTCTTCCCGGAAAGGCGCACACAAGGCGTTCTGGCGACCCTGGGCGTTGGACTTTTTGAGGAGTTCTGCCACACGATAGCGGGCAGTAGCCTCCTCCACCTGCCGGAGCTGCCGCTCATAAAATGCTTCGAGTACACCTTGGATAGGGCGAACGGTGTAGAGCAGATTTCCGTTCAGGGGTCTGCCATCTTTGCTTCGTACCATCGTCGGCTCCGTGTAGATGAGACCTTTCTCCTCCAGCTGCCGCACATACTTTGCCACCGTATTTTCACTCATGCCGATCGCATGGCCGATGGTTTTGTAACTGGGGTAGCACTGGTAGGTCTTACGATTCTCGCACCGGAGCAGATAGGAATAGAGGGAGATCTCACGAAAATCCAGACCGATGCTGAATATCTCGTTTGGTACCATAAAATAGTTTTTCTCTGCGCTGCGCTTGGGCCATTTGTTGTAACTCAATTCATACCTCCTGTGTTGTTGTAGACTTCTGCGGCACTCACACAGGGAGCGTGCGGAAAATTTTCATTGCTTTTCCGCTGCCCGTTTGCTATACTCTGGTTAGTTGATTTGTGCGTGCCTGCGTGTGCGCCGAGCCGCCGGACTGTTGCCGCAGTCACGGCGGTTTTTGTTTTGCGGTCGTACTGGTGTGCATCCCTCCGCTGCTTTGCAGCTGAGTCTTTTACTTTCATCTGTGAGCTATCTTTTTCGCCTCCTTCGTGTTAGAATGATTTATATAGCCGTGCCGTTGGAAACGGCACATAGCAAAAGACCGTGCTCCCGGGAGCACGGTCAGAGATGGAATGACCTTCCGAGCGAATTGCCGAATGGCAGAGAGCGCACATGCTCTCACGGGGTGCTCTGTCTAAGGCCATGTGGGTTCGTCAGCGCGGAGGCCGTGCCGTACCGAACCAGGGGCAACCTCACCCGGGTGAAATTGTCCTTCTACTATTACTTAGAGAAAAATCGCAAAATCGGAAGGTCGATAATTGTAAACTTTTTGTGAACGCAGAAAGGGCGGTGAGCTCATGTCCTTCAAGGATACCCAGTCCTATAAAGAGCTTCAGTCCGACTGGCGCTGGATACACTCTATGGATCCGGAAGCTGCCGCTGCCGCAGACCAGTGGGTGAAGGAGCATCCGGAGGAGTGGAAGGAGCTGGAGCATATGCTCTACTACAGCGAGGCCAACTTCCGCAAGCGTGCAGCACCGGATACTCTGGAGGATTTGGATATAAAGCAGCCCCGATCTTACAATCCGGAAGCGTTCCTGCCGGAGGAAGTACGCAACGCAATTTACAACGACAGACGGTGGTTTGACCGAAGCAAGTATCTGCCTGAGGGTTCTGATGAAGATCCCTTCATGTATTTGGACACCCAAATCTATGACGCCCTGCATGCACTGACCGAACTGCAGAGGGAGATTTTGTTCCGCACGATCATCAATGGCGAGTCCACTGAATCCGTCGCACAGGACAAACAGTGTTCGTCCAGGAACATCCGGGATATCCGAGCTCGTGCGCTTCGACAGATACGGGCCAAAATCAAAAGACGTGAAGGCTACGGCAGGCCCGACGTTGCCAGCATTATTTTGCTGTTTATGTTGCTTGTTGGTGTTCCGCTTGCTTGCTGGGGAGAACAGCTTTGGGCCGCATATCCCTGGCTGGAGTCTGTGGCTGCAGTGCTTAGCGCATTGGTTATGGCTGTCATGTTCCAAAATTCCCTTCGCAGAGAAGCAGAAAGGCTGCTGCGCCAGCATTGGGCCAGCCTGAATGGATCACGGGAAAAGGAATAACAAAAAGGAGTGAGACACCATATGTCTCACTCCTTTTTGATTAGTTGAATAACGGTATCAAGACTTGCCTTATGGAAGAATCACTTGGAACCTCTCGCACACCATAACCAACTATCGTTCCATTCGCATGCTTTCTCAAATGAGGCAATACGAATTCAGTATAGAGGTCTGTAGCAAACGTGTAGTCTCCTCGACTCATAAGATGCTTACGGAGATAACAATTCATTATACCTACTGCGTAATCAGCCAACTGAATTCCTGTGCTTTGAGAGCTACATTCTGTCAGCACACCGTGATACACATTTTCGTATTTCACAAAGTCACCTTCGACCATCATCCGATGACAGGCATCTTTGAGCTGCTTGACTTTATCCTGATTTAGCTCATCCATAATCATTGTGGCAAAGCCGTCGGGACGGGTATCCATCTGGATACGCTGAAATGCCTCTTGCATGTGAAATTTCAGCACCTCATTCTCCGCTTGATAGCATGGCTGGGTGTATACGCAGGTCACTGTGAATATGAACAGCAGAGAGGGCTTGTCCACCACACGGTTGAAGAACCGGCGATAGTACCCTTTGAGCTTGTCAGGAGTAAAGGATTTCAGAAAATCGGCACGGTATTTTCCTTTTGAGATTTCCCACAAATCTGACCACTTGATTTCTTCGCCAACCGGGACACCATACTTAGTATTGAGCTCCTGAATCTCTCTTTGGAACACACGATAATCGCTGGCAGATAAACGGACATTTGCCCGTATGTAGAAGGGATGGCTGCGACGGAACGACTCAGATGGCCGCTTATTATATGCACCAGCTTCATCAGTAAAAATGTAGTATGCTTCGGCCACCAGCAACGCTCCTCTCTGTTTATGCGTTTTCCAGTCTAAACAACTCCCATTCCGGTTGCATTTCTTTAAGCGCCTGGCTATTGCGAATTTCTTGTGCCAGTGCTTTTGCAGCCATATCTGTTTCATTAGCAATATATGGTTCTCTCTGCTCTAAAACCTTGCTGTCAAATGTCCCTAAATGGCGATGGATATAGGTAGCAAAATCTTCAGCATCCTCATTGCTGTCAAATAGAAGGACGACATCCAGCAGTCGTCGTGTTGCATACTGCGCTTCGTTTCCATTGGCATTTCCAATGTGGTATTCCAGAAACCGCAGCAATAAATACAGAAAATCAGAAGTCACATAGTACCTTAAGCAAATGTTTGGATCGCTATAGTTTCGATATGGAATATACTTCGTTTCAGGGCAAGGCGCAGTCATTCTATGTCCATCGAGTTCGGTTATTTGACAAGAAAATAGCTGCGTACTGTAATGATATATTTTCAGAACGCCATACTGTGTTCTTGTATCTGTTTGCAGATGATGGTAGAACACCCGGTTTCCCTCTTTGCTGATGCCGTCCTCATCTTCCTCGTATTCAATGGAAATCGTATATTGCGGAAACAGTTTGTGGTAATAACGCGAATCTTCCTCTGCCCATTCATCCGGTTTCCGCAGCAGAATTTTGACCTGCTCCAGTGGTGTTTGCAACAAGCCGAAACGCTTCTTCCAAAGATACTCCACATCACGAATATCCGCACTCTTGTCAATGGGCGTATTGTTATCCATCACTCGGGTGTAGATATGGAACGCCTGTACCGTTTTCCCCTTCTTTGGAGGATCCGGCTTGTACTTTTTGTCCGTGTAACTCTCGGTCAGATAGTAAGGAACATCGGTTGAGTTTTTGATAATAAACACGTCTACTTCGTGACCTTCCAACCGAATTGTGCGCACTTCTACTCGAGGGCGTATTTGTCCTGCAAACTCTTTTTGACTTAGAAAGTCAACTATGTTCTGTTGATTTCTTCGGTGAGGGTCATTCTCGACACCCATAATTTCAAATGTCTTATCACGAACACCCAGAATCAAATAGGTATCTCGGTCTGCCCGGTTGTTCGCAAGGCAAATGATATCATGCAGCAAAGCAGCCCTATCCTCGTGGTAGCATTCTTTGAAATCCCACCAATCATCCTCCCGCCCAGTGCAAATCAATGATTCTACTAATTCAGTTAAATCTTCGTCATAGTTCAACATCGAAGCACCCCATTTATAATAAAACGCAAATCAACCTACAAAGTGGTTGCTATAGGATCTAACTAATTCTCCACGGCGATAGTACTCGATATGGATTTCCTTCTGCCTATAGTTGATTTCATAATATACGCCCAATACATACCGGCACACATGCTCTGGCAAATTATGATCCCACGCCCACACATCATCAAACGAATCTTTCGTAAGGGCAATAAGCCGTTCACGGTCTTTTTGTTTCTCCGCTGACGGAGCATTGGATTTTTTCATTTCAATGGCGATTAGGTTGTCTTGGTCTACATTCTCACCTCTGCTGTGAAGGATTAAATCACAATTTATGGGGATTATTTCTTCTTGCTGCCCTCGGATGGTTTTTCGAATGGTCTTGATACCACCCGCATTTCTGTTATACTCCACATCCGTGTAATATCCCGAATAAGAGTCATCTTCCTTGATGATATCGTGGATATGTAGCATCAGCACACCACACAATGTCCGTTCAGCGACCTCGGTTCTAAATAAGCTATGTTCGCCCTGCAAGAACGCAAGGTTTGCTTCTTCAAACAGAGAAACCAGTTCGTCATAAGTTTTCATTACGTTCCCTCTATTTGAGACTTCAGCGAATCAAATTTTTTCTTTCGATCTATATGCTCCAATCGCATAAACGCAAGCAAACACATCTGATAGACCTCGTCATACCAATACTCCAACTGTTCATCTGATAGGTCGCCAACAGGTTTTTTATACTTTGTTCCCAATTGGTCTATATTGTTATGGCGTATATGAAAGTTATTGAATGTATAGAATAAGTCGCTGGAAAATGTTTTATCAATTCTTTCGAGGATTGTTCTCTGCGGTTCGAGCAAATTCGCAAGATCAAGCAAAGTCGTTTTCTTTTCTGCCAGATTTCCTTTCATCGAATAATGGTTATAGGAAATCAGCCTATACGACAAGCTCTCTGGAATAAATTCACCTTCAGCAACAGCTATTGCAGCAGGGTCTTTCTCCACAAAAATAGTAAGGTCATTCTGCTTCGCCTGCATATATCCGATTTTTTCAATCACCTGGCTAATTTGTTGTAGATAGAATTGAACATTAATTAGGTTTGTTGGCATATTCCCATATTCATAAGGATAACTCAAGGAAACACATTGGTATGCTATAAGTAGGTTTTCAATATATTCGCACAACGAAATTAAATGGTCAATATTGAAATTAGTCGGATCTTTTTCAAAATGAAATCCATGCAAATCATTAAACTCATCTAACGAAAGACATGTCCCTCTAAAATGAAAAGCAATAAAAAATGTGCTGAGCTCATCATAAACGGATATTCGGTTTGTGTTTGATACTTGAATGCTGCGATCATATAGCATTCCATAAAGTTTTTGATATTCTACCTTAATATCTATCTTTGCATCTTTTAAAATCTGCGCAAAATTTCGTCTCATGGATTCACCTGCTTTCATTCTACCGTAGCTTGTCCGTTCATGAGCACGGGGAGCAGCCAGTCACGGAGCTTTGTGAGTTCCTCATTCTCTCTTTCGCAGACTCCCATTTTTTCAAACATCGGAGAAATGGTCTCTTCAAAACGCGCCAACACGGCTTCGGTAGGTTTGGGGAAAATAAGATTATCAAATGTTTCATTTGTTAGATTGTTTATCCCCGTTCCGTTACATATTGCTTTGACTTTTTTCTTGAAGAAATCAGAGATCATCGACAAATATACAAATCCAACTTTATCTTTATCAGGAGTGAATTTTGTCAAAAATGCTCCATATGTATGCGGAGAATCATATTGAAACATGGTACATTTGCCAATGTGATCTTTGCTACCGCTTGACATTGTAAGAATAATGTCGTGCGCACTGATTTGCTGCTCTTTTGCAACCAAAGAATGTGGCACATAGGCAACATTATTATCGTATACAAGTCGATTATTCTGTATATTGTTACCGCGCAAAACCAAGACTCCATTTTCAGGAGAAGGCAGCAAGTCATTTTTATCGTATGATACACCGCGACAACTTTTGGTCATCTCATTGATAGTTGCAGTATCCCACCCTTTCGGAATCTCCCGCTTGAGTTGGTCATTCCAGACCATCTCGCCGCCGGAGGAACGATAGGGCTTGCCCTCTGCGTTCGGGAAATCAAACTGTGTAAACCAGTAGTCGTAGAGTGTTTTGGCCATAGACTCAAGATTAAAACAGATATTTCGGTTGTTGTTAATCTTTCGGGATATGGCTTCTATTGCCATCGCGATTTTCTTTTGTTCAGTGATATCTTCCGGATATGATATAGGTGCATCTTTTAATTCAGAAAGTGTTATCAACGGAACAGTACTGCCCTTATTATTTCTAATAAAATAATTCTGCATCCAAGCGCTGGCAAACCAATAATATGCATATAGAAGATCGACTTTTCTTGTGTCTATACGAGCTCGAAGCTGCTTGTTTGAAATCACATACTTTTTGTATTTTAAAGGAGCTTCAAGAATGCCTACTTGGCCAATAGTTCCTGCAGCAGTAAAAATCAGGTCTCCTTCTTCGGCGTAGCAATTCAGTTCATCTGCCTTTTCTTCCGTAACAAACACAAAGTCATCATCATAAAACTTATCTAATGACAAACTTAGATTATTGCCGCGAATTACAGGCACGCCGTCCAAAACAAAAAATTTACTACTGATGTTCGAACCAAATGGGCCAGATATGATGGCTCCTTTGTCGGAACGGCAAATATCATTAAGAGTTGTGTGTATCCACTTACTCATACTTCACCCGTCCCAACTGTACTTTAATTTCATCTTCCAGACGACGGCTTTCTGCAAACATTTCATCCAATCGAGAAGTGAAGTTATCCATCTTTTCCACAAATTCTTCTGGCGTCAACTCCACATACTCAATCCTGACCTCGAAATACTGGCCGGCAGAAAAGGAGAACTTCTTTCCCTCAATATCAGCATAGCTGACAGTTACACAGAAATCGTCCTCAGCCTTTCCGGCATTAAAGGTTTTGATGATATGCGTGATCTCATCAACGCTCAACACAGTACGCTGATTCTTGCCATCGACTTTTACTTTTGTTCCCAACTTGGATGCATCCATCAGAATCACGTTTCCATTTGCATTTTCGCGGTCGATGAAAAGAATGGAGACATTGGTGCCTGTGGTGGCAAAGATGTTAGAGGGCATAGAAATCACACCGCGAAGCATCTTTTCTTTTACCAAATACTCTCGGATCTTTTTTGCAATTCCCGATTTGGTCAAAAAACCTGTCGGAACAACAATCGCTGCTTTTCCCTTGGGGGCAAGTGAGTATAAAATGTGCTGGATAAACAGCAGATAGACTGCCATTTTTTCTATGTCCTTTTTGGGAATACTCGGCACTCCTGCGAAAAAACGCTTCTTGTGATTATCTCCTGCCAATGTATCCCTACTGTCAGAGAAGTCCATGTTAAAAGGCGGATTGCTGACAATATAGTCAAACGTGGCAAGCCCGTCGCCTTTGGCGTTTTTGTGATAAGGCCGCAACAAAGTATCGTCATGTACGACATTGGGCAGCGAGTGGACGAGATTATTGAGAATCAGGTTCAAGCGCAGGAACTCGTTGGACTTCTGGGAGATGTCCTGGGTATAGATGGTGCAGTTGCTTTCGCCGATTTCGTGGGCCAACGCCAGCACCAGTGTGCCCGAGCCTGCGGCTGGGTCATACACCGTCACATTCTTTGCGCCGTTAGGTACCATGATTTTCGCAATGATGCTGGCGATGGAATGTGGCGTATAGTATTCGGCGTACTTACCGAAATCCTTATTGTAGTCCTTGATCAGATACTCGAATATTTGAGCAAAGAAATCGTACTTCTGCTCAAACACACTATCGAAGCTGCATTCAGCAATCTTGTCGATGATAGCACGGCAGAAATCGTCCTTCTTCTCAGCCTCAATCACATGCTGGGAGATACCGCTGAACAAGCGCATCTTGGACTGGCCGCCAGTCCGGACAGAAAAGATGTCGATGTTGTATGTAGCAATATCCAGCAGTGTATCATCAAAGAGCATATGAAAATTTTCTTCATTCTTACGGTTGAACAGGTAAGAGATAAAATGAGTCTGCTTCAGTTTTGCAGTATCCGGGTCAAAACCAAGCAGGAACAGTTCATAGTCATCATCGGTCATCTGGGCGAGTTGCTTTTCGGCATCTGCCGGGGACAGCTTTGCCAGCGCAGGCTCTACTCGCTTCGCTTCGAAAAGGAACTTGTCGTTGAGGAACTTGTAAAGGAAAACCTCAGTGATGATCTTGTACTCGCTGGAGGCATTACCCAAACCAAAATTGGTACATACGGCCTTCAGACTATCGATCATCTGCTTGGTTTGTAGAGTAATATTGGAATCCATTATGATGCAAAATTCCTTTCCGTAAAGTATTCGTTGGAAATACAGGTGCCGATATACTTAATCTGCGCAGCAGAGTATTTCAGATGCTGGGCATCAAGCTCCTGCTTAATCATCGGGAACATGCCCTGCATGAAGTAAGGCTCGTTGTCCATCAAGTGACTATTGGAAAGCACTTGGGAATCCACCCGGTGCTTCAGGTGCGTAAGGACTTGATGCAGTACGACATCCCCAGCAATAGGAGGCGGCGTTTCACGCAGGCGTTTATGGGTACGCATGAATTTCACATCGCCATCGTATTTAGCCGCCAACATCTGGTCAGCAAGATTCTTTTGCTCGGCCAGTTTACGGATGCGCTCCAAGGCTTCGATATCCGCTGTCATTTCGGCAGCGGTCAATTCCTCGATATTCTTCTTAGCCAGCAAACGCTGCAGTTCTTCCAGTAGTGTGACGTACTCAGGGTCTTTTGGGTCGAGCGTATGCAGAACGGCCTTGCGGGTCCGATTGAGGGTATCCTGATATTTATCAGCAATCACCAGTTCTTTCTCGGAAACCTTGCGGAAATGGAACTCAATTTCGTCCATAGCAAGGTTCAGAATAGCGCTCATATCCTGGGCTTCTTCAAGGAGTTTCTTCTGGTTAATAAGCGCAATCCTATTGCAGACCTCGCTATAAAGGGCACTGATGTTGTTCAGGTCAAATTGGTCAGCCAGTTCGTCATAGCCGAACAGTTTTGCAACATTGAACAATTCTTTATACAGTTCCAATGCACGGCGGAGCTGTATGAGATCCTGTTTATCGTCTATGGCAGAAATCTGCTGTGAGAACACCTCCGCATTTCCAGTATCATACAGGAACAGTACGTCCTTAATGTCCTGCAAGTCTGCTTCAATTGTCTCCGGGGATTTGAAGATGTTATCATACTGCTTGAACTCATCGCCCAGTTCGGCCCGAAGCTCATCGAAATATGCTTTATTGGTCTTATCAAATTCCGCACGGATATCCGCAAAATCGACCACATAACCGTATCGATAATTCTTGTAGGGCCGGTTAACCCGGGTCAAGGCCTGTAACAGATTGTGGTCTTTGATAACACGTCCCAAGTAGAGTTTCTTCAGCCGAGGAGCATCAAAGCCGGTCAGCAACATGTTGTAGACCACGAGGAAGTCAATCGTGCCTTTTTTGAAGGCGTCTATATTGTCTTTTCGGGTCTCTTTGTCGTCTGCATCATGCAAAATCAATGCCGCAGAATAGGGATAGGATTTTAACTCTTCAAAAATCGCACGCGCCTGCTCGGAAGAATCGCAGACGATCATACCACCGATGGATTCATCGTTCATGGCGATACGGCTCTTGCGGAAATCGTCCGTAATATACTCGACCAAGGCAGAAACATATTTCGGATGGGCGTACATCTCTTTCTTATCGAGAGAGCCTTTGAGCATCTCAATTTCTTCCAATGCTTTTTGCAGCTTTTTCTTATAGGTAGTTTCAATGCCTTCGCGAATCAACTTGAGAGTATATCCATCAGCAATAGAGCGATTGTAGTAATATTTGTGGATATAATTACCGAACACAGACTTGGAATCATATTTTTTGCCTGCAATCGGCTTTCCGTCATCATCGTAAATCGTACCAATCAGTGGCGTGCCAGTCAATGCGATCATAACCGCTTCTCGGTCGGAGGAAAGTAGATTGGCCAGGAAGGATCCGGTAGGTTTATAGCTGCGGTGGGCTTCATCCAAGAAATAGATGCGCTGTACATTTACTGCATAGTCGGACTGTTTCGCAATGGATTCCTTGGAGAACTTCTGAATATTGACCACCGTGATCGTAGGTTTGCCGGTGTTGTTGACTGTTCCGGTGGAATGGATGTTTTTGATGAAGTCTTCCTTGGAATTGATTTCCTCTACATGAAGTCCACGAGCACGGAACTCATTGGCTGCCTGTGTCAATAGGTCAAGACGGTCTACGATGAAATAGAATTTTGCAATCGTTCCATGCTTCTGATAGTAGTCGGTCAGATAACGGACATTGTAATAGGCAAGCGCTGTTTTACCACTGCCCTGGGTATGCCAAATGATGCCGTTTTTTACCCCGGCATTCAATTTGTTTTCGATTGCTTTAGTAGCAAAGAACTGTGGATACCGCATCAGATGTTTTTCCAGATGGGTGATACCATTTTCATCTGTCCGTTCTACATAAGCGATTGCATATTTCAAGAAAGTTAGAATACGCTCAAACGAAAAAAGCGAAGTGATGATTCTATTGGTAGGCGAAACTGGGGAACTATTTGTTACATACTCCGGGCTATACTTGATGCTACTCAGATTGTTATCGGTCAGAATGAAATTTTCAACCGCCTCATCCTTCTCTGGCACGGAAGTCAGGAACTTTTCGTCTTCCTCTCGGAAATGACTAAAAAACAGCTTCTCGTAGCTGATGGTGGAGTAGAATGCTCCTTCCAGAGGGACGGCTTCGGTGTCATCATATTCACTGTTGTTGGAAAAGACCATAATTTGTGTCAAATTGATAAAGCGCCTAAACTTTTTATTTTTAACACGCATCAGCATACGGTCATATTCAGCCTTGATTCCACCCTTGTTATTGGGCTTCTTGACCTCAATAAAAGCCAGAGGAAGACCGTTGATCAGTGGTGTGATATCAGGGCGAAATTCATCAGAACCATTCTTGCAAGTCATCTCTGTGACCACATGATAATAGTTGACTGTCCCTCCGAAATCTTCAAAATCAATCAGTTTCAAGCCGTTGTATCCATTGATGAGAACGGAATAAAACTCCCTGCCCAAATCATCGTTTTCCAGCATTGCTTTCAGAGCATTGACAATTTTCTGGGTATCTGTGGTAGTCAAAGAAGTAGCATTGATCCGATTGATTGCATCACAAAGAACATCGACCAAAATGTTGGTATCGTCGTCGATGACTCCTTCATATTTTCTCAGAGAGATGTATTTATATCCCAGACGAGTGAAATGCACCAATGCAGGAATTTTGACTCGAGAGTTTTCATTGTGCGGCATTGTGCAATCCTCCTTTGTGGCAGAATTAGTTTTTTCCTTATGATTTCAACTTATAAATGCGGTTTCGATTGCTGCCCTCTGCAACAATCGTTCCCTCAACGATCATCTCGCTGAGTATCCGTCTTGCTCTTGCGTCTTTAACGCCGAGCATATCGGAAATATCTGAGCATTTTGCAGAAGCATGATCTGTAAGATATTCAAGGATGGCGATTTTTTGTGAGGCGGTTTTTGTACCTTTATCGCCATTTTTTATCGCTACTTTTTTATCGCTACTTTCTTTTTTGAGTAGCGATAATGATAGAATAATTCTGTCCGGTTCAGAGAGCTCCGCGATAACTGGCTCTTTCCACCCCTGCTCACGCCAGACGCGGAAGATATTCGGAATGCCGCTACCAGCACGCTCACCAATATCAATCAGGTTGAACATCTTCAGCATGGTTCCGTTCCGCGGATCAGAAACACCGCCGCTCTTTGCGGCATCAATTTCGATGCGGAAGCTGCCCGGATTAGACATCGTAATGCTATTACGCTTTTTGACGATGACCAGTCCCTGTCTGCCGTAGTAATCTGCGTGAACCAGACAGTTCGCCAGCGCCTCGCGCAAAGCTTTATGCACATCGGTATCGTCCACCCTGGTGCCTCCCTCCATCTTGAAGGGCACCTTAATGTCCTGAATCAGCTTGTTATAGACGCGGAAATAGAAGTCGTACACATTGCCGCTCCAGTCGCCGGAGGAAGATATGATACGGTCAGTCCAACGGGTATCAGCGTCATACTGCTCCTGGTAATCCAGAAAGTAAGTGTTGAATTCACGCACAATGTCATACTCGTTGCCGAACATGAGAAGTCCGGCAGAAGTGGGATGCTTCTTCCCATCAGAGCCAACGCCCACGGCGCCCAGCTTCAGGAGAAAATCTTCATCCTCCAGCGCCTCCCATACATGGCCGGGGCGGGAAAGACGCATCCTCTGGCGATAGCTGCGGATGCTTTCCTTGTTGAACACAGTCATGTCCATTTCATTCAGGATGAGCATGTCCTGGGTTTTCACGGAAGCATCCCGCACCATGGCCTGATATTCTTCCTTGGTACAGCGGTAGTCGCCCTCACCATTTCGGCGGTAGGTGCAGAGAGGATTACCGTCTACATAGACCGGCTTGTAGGAGCGTTCTGCACGGGGTACATTGATGACCACGATATGATTGCCGTCCACCTCCTGAACAAATACATCCTTGGAGGACAGAATATTTACGCTGGTCTTATTGGGGTTATTGGCAATGTCCCAGAACTCTTTGATGAGTTTCTCCGGGTCAGGCAGATCCACAGTGCGGAAGGATTTGTCGGCCAGCTCCTCCACGCCCAGCAGGATGATGCCGCCGTGGGTATTGGCGAAGGCAGAGTAGGTTTCCCAAATGCTTTTGGGCAGACCGCCAAGGGCTTTCTTCGCCTCAATACGGTTGTTCTCCCGATACTGCTCGATTTTGGAAAAGTCAATCATGGTTTTCCTCCTTTACGAGCTCTATGATATCGCAGAAATCGCAATCCAGTACGGTACAGATTTTCGTCAGAATCTCTGTACTGACATGCTGGTTCTTGCCCAGCTTGGCAAGGGCGGTCGTAGACATGCCGGTAGCCAGACGCAGATCCTTCTTTTTCATGTTTTTATCGATCAGGAGCTTCCACAGCTTGTTATAACAAATCGTCATCGTAACACCTCGTGTCAGAGTATATACTAATGCAGGTTAATTCTAACACAACAGCTTCAATTTGTCTATTGAAAATCCAGTTTTCAGATCTGAACTCCCATTTTCAAAGTGCAGATTTCAAATCAAGCCAATATGCAAAAGGCGCAGAAGCGTCCGGGTTCGCTCCTGCGGTTATTTCATTGTTTATGCGGCGCAATTTTTGAGGTCAGCCCATGGTGCCAATTTTGTTGCCGTTCTCGTACATATCCTCGGCATACTCGACATGATTGGGGCCTTCGCTTTGTATCCAGCCAAAGCCGGGGACATAGACCATATCCGCCAGTTCATTATCGTTAGCTATTGGCTCCGGTGCCGATTTAGGTTCAGGTTGCGTGGGCTGTACCGGGATGGAATCTGTCTGCGTAGGAGGTACATATTCTTGTTCTGTCTCGGCTTCATCTTCTATTTCCGGTACAGGGATGGGCAACTCCTCGGTGGCTACTTCCGGGGCTGATTCAGCTTCCGGCATTTCCGATTCTTTCTTTTCTGTTACCACTGGCAGCACCGGTTTCTCTGCTTCCGGAAGTGTCGGCCGTGGAGTGGTCACGGCGGTCGTTTCGCTCGGCGCGGGTGTTTTCTCGACCGTTTCGGCCTGCGGCCACACGGCGGCACACAGGGCGAGACAGGCGGTAATCGCCGCGGTAACCGCGGTAACGATGATTCTCTTTTTCATTTTGGTTCCTCCTCTTTGGATGTAAAATGATTGAGTTCTGTGGACAACTCACCTTTTGCGGAATAGATATCAGAACTTCAGAAGATTATCCAGAATATTTGCCGCCTGCTGCAGCTCACTCTGCGTAGCTCCCTTTGGCATATCTTCATCCTTTTGTACCTTGTGCTGCAGATAAGGTTCATAGTTCTGCCGGGTGATCGCGGGGCGGTAGTGTCCCAACATCCGCGCCAGTTCCTTGGTATCCATGCCGTTCTTCAGAGCAAGGATGGCACAGGTATGGCGGAGATCCACATACCGGATATGGTCGATGCCCGCTTCCTTTATGATCTCATTGTGCATCCGGCGCACCATCTGCGGCGAGTAGGGTTTCAGCGTGGCCGGGTGCATAAACATGAGCGGGCTGCTTGGGTGCTTGCTGTGCTCCATGATGAGAAGGTCGACCACCTCAGGGGTCAGCCTTATTGACCTCGTCTGGCTACCGTACTCTACCAGCTCACGCCGTACCACGGCACGTTTTTCTGCGATGGTCAGCGTCCGACTTTCGATATCAAGGTCGCTCCATTTCAGGGCGATTAGCTCGCCTTGGCGTAGGCCTGTCGTCAGTGCCAGCATGAACATGGGGAGGTAGCCCAGCCGCTCGGCGGCGTCCAGATAGTCCTCCATCTCCAGCGGCGTCAGCACATCGGCATTGACCTTCTTTGGCTTGGAGTAGTGGAACGCTCTGGCGGGATTATCGCTAATCAGGCCATCCCGCATGGCTTGGTCCAGGCATTGCTGAAGCAGGCGGTGGATGTGCCGCATGGTTTCTTCCCCTAAGCCAGAGCTGCCGGGTCGATGATTGCCGAAGCGGCGCCGTTCTTCCAGAAAATCTCCAATCATCTCCGATGTCAATCCAGAGAGTGGTATATCTCCCAGGCCGGGGAGGATATGGTTCTTAAATACATAGTTGTGTGCCGCATAGGTAGTCGGCCTGCTCTGATGCTTGTCATAGGTTTCCTGCCAGAAGATGATGTATTCCCGAAGCGTCATATGCCCACCTCCATACACTGGCGCTGCAGATCCCGAAAAGCCACCCATGGGAGCCGTGCCCGTTTTAATATCTTCTTGTGCAGATAGTAGAACTCGTGGAGTTTATACTCCGCTCCGGTTTTGGGATTGCGGAACACATAGGGCGAGTCAGTTTCCGGTATCTGCTTCAGAAGGCGTTCTGCTTTGGCGTTAAGCGTCAGCAACCGCTGACCCTTGAGGATGTACCTGTAGCGGATATGAAAATCGGCCCACGACAAGGTGATCAGTTCACATTGCCGCAGACCGCTTGAAAGTCCTGTGTAGATGAGGGGGAGTACGCCGAGCTGCTCTGCTGCGTTCAGGTAACGCTGGAGCTGGCCCAGGCGCAGAGGGGCTGTTTTGTATTCCTCTGCCTTGGGCTCCTGGCAGAGCCGCACCGGGTTGTATGGAATGAGCTGTTCCCGTGCCGCTTCGTCCATGCACCGCCGCAGAAGCAGGTGGACGCACCAGACACTTCTGGCACTGAGCCCCCAGCTCTGCAGGCTGTCGTAGAAATCCGTGACCGTCTGCTCTGTTAGGTCAGAGAGCTCCATATTTCCGATGCTGGGGAGGATGTGGCTGTAAATCAGATTGCGGTACCCGCCCTCGGTGTTGCCGTTCCATTTGTGCCGATTGGCGGTGAACCACCGGTCGCACCACTGCTCGACTGTCAGGGTATTTTCTTTCTGCATATCGTCGCCTCCTTTTGGCAAACGAACAATATCACAGAAAGCAGGAAATAGCTACTGAAAAGGACAGAATATTTGCAAAATAAAACTGTTCCGAATAATATATCTGTATTGTTCGGAATAATACAGCATCATTCGGAACAATACACTTCCTATTGTTCCAAACGATCTGGATTACGGTGCTCGATGGAGAAATCACAAAAAATGAGCGAGTTTTTTCTTTGTCTGCACATTTTCTGAGGGAGTTTTAGCGACCACAACACATTTTCCGTTTATCGAGAGGGTGGGTAATATCACGCCAGCGCTTATTTCTTTGTTTATGCGGCGCAGTTTCTGAGCTGCTCTCTGCGGCAAAAAGCACCCGCTGTTGGAGGTAAACCCGGTCGGAAGCACTTTTAATATACAGAATTCAATCCCACACAAATCCCAAAAGCCGAAAGCGGTGCCTGAAATAAACAGGCCAATAGAGTTCCAAAGAGGAACCGCAGGAGTGCCGGAAAGTGCCAAAGAGGGCGACTCAGTTCTGCCTGAAGGTTCAGACATAGGTTTGGGAGCAAGATGTCGGGAGTTCGAGTCTCCCATCTCGGACCACAGCCCCTGAAATCGAATGATTTCGGGGGCTGTTTTCTTACTTAAGTATGCTCTTCTTTGAACCATTAAAATATTAGCGCACTTTTGAATTCTTGTTCGCAGGTCTTCATTCTCACAGAGAATTCAGCATAATTTAGCGCATCCACGGGAATTTTCAGGCCATGCTTGGTAACGCTGACGTCATCACGCGGTGTGACATTTTTCTCATAGGTTGAGCCGCAATTCATCCACAATTTCTTGTCATCCGTTCCCGCTGCCTCTGGGTAAAGGTAATAGCCAGCCTTTGCATCAAAACGGAACATATAGGCAAGCACCTGTAAATAATCTCGATTGCCGATGTTGTCGATGGGCTTATACTTAGCATCCGCAACAATCCGCGTTTCGCTATTCCGGCTGATGAAATCCGGATAAATCAGTCCCACATTCCCGTCAAACAATCTCTGCGCGCCCGCGCCGTTCTTGTTCATCGGGTGATAGAATGTATCTTTGATGAGTGAGTTGATATACTCCTCCCACAGCCATGCACCGTCAAACAAAATGCCGTATATCTGCCTCGACCCTGTACCGATTTGGTGTTTTTGGTGTTGAAGGATCAGGAGGCACAGTCTCTGCAATGCGAGATACTCACGGAAATAGGCATGGCGGACGGTATTCTTCTTATTCTGCTCAATGATTTTCTTTCGATCATACGGCTCATATCCCGGAGTTGCATTTACAACGAGTTTTACCTCATCTTTTACTTTGACAAGCAGGTTGTTCCCATAAGGTTTTCTCTTAACAAACTCTATGGTATGCCGTACCAACTCCATTAGACAGTTGTCATAAGAAAACTCACGCTGGCTGTACGCAACATTTCCAACAAACGGAGTGTTTTTCTCTATATGCCTTGCAACATCAATCGTACCCTTTACATTCCCGTCATTGTATCTACATCGGATATACTTCTTGAATAAACCCTTCCGCATAGCGGTCTTGAGATAGTACGGGAACAAGAACAGCAAAAAATTGAACAGCCGATTATCTTGATTGGCATTAGACTCTAAATCAACAACATTTGGGAAGTCCAGAACCTTGTCCAAAAGATACTGGAAAAAGAAATCTTCCCCCTCTCCGCAAAAGCGGGACTCGATCACAAGCCGTTCATCACCATAACCAAGAAACCCCATCACATTGCCGGAACGATAGGCGTCATTGACGCTTTGGAGGATCATCTGATCTTGCGTAATATCCTCTGCATCCTTTACGGTTTCGGGAAATACGAATACGCCTTCACGCTCAAGCTGTTCCAACGTTTTATCTGCAATTTTACCTGTCAGCTTCGCTACTTGAGAAAAGACATCTTTTTTCTGCTGGGAGTTATCCTTGATCCTGAGCAGCTTCATTCGCATCACCTCTGGCGGGTTTCTGATAGCCGTATGCCCTTGCGAACCGATTCATAATTCCTTCCTCATCGTACATTCCCTGAATGTATTCCTGTAGGAGCGGTTGCAGATAATCAGTCCAAAGCTGGTCGAAATCAAGTGTTTTCAACTTTAGGAAGTAGGACGCTCCGATCTGATAATTTTCATTCAGATCCTCAACCTCTGCGATTGCCTTATTGAGCGCAGCCATCCTTCTAATTGCTTCAGCCTCTAATTCCTCGTTTTCCAGCGAGGCAAGCATTTCAAGACGCTCATCCGCTCTGAGTTCCACGAAACGGAAGCGACGGCGCATGGCAAAATCAAAGCTGTCCACAGAGCGGTCGATATCGTTCATGGTGCCGATGATATAGACATTTTCAGGAATATAGAACTTTTCGTCAGGGTCAGAGTGCAGATTAGAATATTGCGTGGAGATTTCTCCGGCTTTGCCGCGATAACCGGGATCTATCGCAAAGAACAGTTCACCGAAAATCTTTGAAATCTCGCCGCGGTTGATTTCATCTATAATGAATATGTATTTTTTCAGTTCCTCCTGTTTTGCCTTTGCTTTTGAAACTGTACTTTTCTTCGCTTTGATTGCTTTATAGATAGCAAAGTCATAGGAGTATCCTTGTGTAGCAAACGTCTTTCCGAAAAAGGATGTGATATCCTTTATTTTTTCAAACTTCTGCCCGGATTCCAGCATCTTTCTAACTTCATCCAGATTCAGAGCAAGCCTGTTGACAGATGCGTTACCGGGAATGGAAATATGGATATGCCCGTCATCCACGCCGGTAATGGTAAATTCATTTCCATTGATCGTTTTAAATGTGTCAACGCCAAACTCAACGCCGGAGAAAAACTCTGTCATGGATTCTTGAACCGTGACTTCCTTTTCTACGGTTTCTCTGGATTTTTGGGAGTCCTCATAGTTCTTTCTGGCACGGGCAACAAACTTCTTGAAAATGCCATCCTGCAATTCAAAGCCCATTGTCCCATCATCATTGATTTTCGGTCTTAGTCCTTCAACAAAATCAGAGTAGTCATAACTCGGATGGAACTGAACGAACTCAACCCGTTTCTTCTGCTCGTCAGTAAGAAGTGTGTAATCGTCAAAGTACCCATTGCTGATGATGTCCGCAGCGATTTCTTTAGCAAGATAAGATTTTCCGGTACCGGGCGCACCTCTGAAAATCAGATTTTTTGATTCAATCAGCATAGAAGAAAACGGATTTCGGTATCCCTTGAACTGTTGAACAAGCTCTTCCTGAACAGCAGCTTCCGTTTCTGCCGCTGCGGTTTCCTTCTCATCTTTTTCGCGGTATGTCAAAATGAACTGATCTCCCGGTTCACCGAAACGCTTCAAACATTCCTGAACGAAGATAATCGTAGAGAAGATATTCCAGCAATAGATAACAAACTGCCGTCCGTTGTCATAGCCGTATGTCAGGTACTCTATTGTGTTGCGGCGATTCTTGAAATCGTCAACACTCGCATAAATACCTCTGATTACGTCGCTGCCCGGGTTATATTTGCAGACAGGGAAGTTCTCCTTGTCCTCAACCGATAATGCAGCAAGCTGCTTCTCGAACACCTGACAGGCAATGCGGGGCAAGGTTTGATTGGAATTTCTTCTTTCGCCTTTGCTGTAGGCTCGCTTGATTACGTCTCCATTTGCCCTCTTGAAATAGGCGTCCAGCGGCTTATAGTTATCACCGAGGCTCAGATTATCCATTGTAAAGCGTTCATCTGTTGACTCGACGCTTTCGGCAGTAATAGATAACTCAAATTTTTCTTGCTGCTTAGTCTCGATGGAGAAGCCCAGACTTTTCAGATAGTTCTTTGCGTCAACGCTGTTAAAGGATTCTGTCGAAATATCCGTGCTGTTTGCCAAATGGTCAGCAACGGCTACCACATACTTCGGCGGATATTTTTTCCCATCCTCAGACACAAGTACATATTTTACGCTTGTATTATGTTCGGGAACTCCGTTCTCGTCGATAAATTTCAGGGCATCAATAACATCCTGCTTTTTCAGCTTTGGTATAGCCATGCTGCACCTCCAATATTTCAAGTTCACTTATGGCTCACGGTAGAAGCGTTCGGCAAATGCCTGCTGGATGATGTGGTCGTTTTCTTTCGTGAGGCCGTACGCAATTATCAATATCATAGTACCATCGATTTTAGCAAAAGACAAGAATCCGCATTATGCATACGCAATACTGTTGTAGAATTATCTTAGTTTTTTACATATTTCATCTATATCAAAACAGGAAAAAAACAGGGGCAAGGATTGATAGGAATCCTTGCCCCTGTTTTTTTCACTTCCGTGACTTCTATTTTCTCCCCAGTATTGCCACCATCATCCCATAGTGCTTCTTCACGGTATTTCTTGCCAGGCCGGTTCGTTTGGCGAGGGTCGAGAACTCCGTGACCTCCGGGTGGAGGCACATATAGTCCCACAACTTGCGCTGCTTTTTTGTCAGCTTTTCTGGCGGGGCGATGCCCGCGAGCTGCTCCTTGAGATTTTTGCGTTCCTCGTTCATCTCCGCGATCAGTGCTTTCAGCTTTTCCTCGCACTCCTCGCGGGTATGGGCGTAGACGTTGCGGGAATGTTGCGTCCCGTCCGGCCATATGGGAGAATAGCGTCCCTCAAACAGGTGGTCATTGAGTTCGCTGACGCATCCGGTTCCCGGCTTTCTCTTCTTCCCCACATAAGGCTGGAAGTCCACAATGCCTTTCTGTTCCGGCTCCGCTTCTTCCCGCAGCGCCGCCTTGCCTATGCTTCGGTCGATACTGGCGGCGGCAGCGCGCTGCATATCGCCGGTGATGTGGGTGTAGATGTCCAGCGTTGTCGTTGCGGACACATGCCCCAGCATGGCGGAGAGGGTTTTCACATCCATGCCGTTTTCCAGCGCCAGCGTCGCGAAGGTGTGCCGCAGATCATGGAATCTGACACGCTTGCAGTCTGCCCGCTCCAGTATCGTCTGAAGCCGCCTGCGCGCCACGCCGGGTGTGATCGGTCGATCCGCCTTCACCGGGGACGGAAACATCCAGCGGGAATCCACCTTTTTGCGGTACTCCCGCAGCACGGCCAGCACCGCAGGCGGCAGCACCAGTTTTCGAACGGACGCTTTTGTTTTCGGTGGGATGATCTGCAATTCGCCGTTTACCGTGTACGCCTGCTTGTTGACGGTCAGCACGCCGGTTTCAAAGTTTAGATCCTCCCATTGAAGCGCTATCAGTTCGCCCCGCCGCAATCCTGTGCAGATATCCAGCAGGAACAGCTCGTAGTACCCGTCCGCCTGCGCCTGAATGAGAAATTTCTGCAATTCCTCCCGATCCAGCACCTGCATTTCCTTCGCCTTTTTCGGCGGCAGCTTGCAGCCGATGGCGGGGTTTGTCCGGAGCAGGTCATCCCGCACGGCCCGTTCCAAGGCGGAGCGGCAGACCGCGTGGCACATCCGCACCATGCGGTCGGAAAGGCCCGCGCCGTATTGCTCCGTCAGACGCTTGCGGCCGTTCTTTTTCAGCCGCCCGTAGAACTGCTGCAAATCATTCTGCGACAATTTGTGCAGCGAGATCTTCCCGATCTCCGGCAGGACATGGTTGTGGATGACATTTTCGTAGTTGTTCCGCGTGGAGGCACGGAGCGTCGGCTTGCTGTGGGTTTCATACCAGTAGCACAGCCAGTCTCCGAACAGCATATCCGGTTTGACCTTTCGGTCATTTCGCCCCACCATGCCTTCGGTGAGCTGCCGCAGTTTCTCCTGACATTCCCGCTTTGTTTTGGCGAGAACATTCTTCGTCTTGGGAAGGCCGCTGTCATCATAGCCGACGACAACGCGGCCCTCCCACCGGTCGTCACCGCGCTGTCTTACGGTGCCAGTTCCGCTTTTCCGTTTCTTTGCCAAGGTCTCAACTCCTTCCCGAGCAAGAGAATCGCATCCGACGGCAGACCCATCGAAGTCACCGATACCCCCGCGGGCCTGAGCGAGAGCGCGGGCGTCAAGAACAGCATCAAGCAGCCGGTCATGCGCCGTGATCTTGAGCGCACCGGCACGGAGATCTACGTCCTGCCGCAGTACAAGCTCACCTACGATGCGAACGGCTACTGCGTCAAGAAGGAGACGTGCCGCATCCCGGACGATATTGCAGCTAAGCTCATGGAGCTGAACAAGTGAGCAGGGCCGGAGGCAACTCCGGCCGGCCCTGAAATAAGAAAAGCCGCCCGAGGGCGGCAAATTGACAAGGCGCGGCGCGCGTGGTATGATGAGCGTGCCAGTAAGAGCGTGAAACAGGTTGTTCCCCCTCAAGGGGGTGAGCGCATGACGACGATGGAAGTATTGACGCTTCTATTGCTCCTCGCTGCGGTTATCTTCGGTATCCTTGGGTACATAAAGAAATAACCGCCACCTAAACGGCAGCGGCTTTCCTTCAAGCTCTAAACTTGTATGGGGGAGCGACCTGCACCGTCCAAAGTGAGCCGTTCCTGCTGACCTTGAATATATCACGCTGTAGCCGCTTTGTCAAGGACGACAAGGCGGCTTTTTCATGCCGCTGGAAAGAGAGAACGCCTATGGAAAGATTATCACAGGCCGCGGCGCTGTGCTCGGAGGTGACGGTCATCCTCGCGGCGCTTGCCCTGCTCGTCAAGCCCCTGCGGGACAAGCTGCTCGGGCTGGACAAGCTGACCGACGCACTCAAGTGTCAGCTGCGGCATGACATGCTGCACACCTATTACCGACACCGCGAGGACAAGACCATCCGACAGTACGAGATGGAGGATTTCCTCCTCCTTTACCGAGGCTATAAAGCCCTCGGCGGCAACAGCTTTATCGACCGCATCAAGTCGGAGATCGACGAGTGGGAGGTGGTAAGTTGATGGATTGGGCCGAAACCATCCTCGCGGGCGTGTGCGTGGTCTGCATGACGCTTCTGGGCATCGACCTCTATAAGTCCGCGCGGGAAAAACTCAAGACCATGCGCAAGCGCGACAAATACGTATGGGCGGCGATCTTTAACCTGACGTGGTACTGCATCGTGAGCCTCGTACTCACCGCCAACGACAAAATTGTGCCGGACAGCCTGACCGTCGCGTGGTTCGCCGCGTGGACGGCGGAGCTGGCGCTGCTGGCCAACATCAAGATCAAAGGAAAGGACGATTGAAATGAAACTGCAATTCAACGACAAGGTCTACGACATCCTAAAGTGGCTGTGCCTCATCGCGCTGCCCGCGCTCTCCGTGCTCTACAGCGCGCTGGCGGGCGTGTGGGGCTGGCCTTACGCGCAGGAGGTGGCGACCACCATCAACGCCGTGGTGGCCTTCGTGGGCGCGCTCATCGGCATCAGCACCGCGAGCTACAACAAAGCCAATGGCGCAGGCAAGTGACGTCCTCGCCGTGGCGGTCCGTGAGATCGGCACGGTCGAGCAGAGCGGCAACCGGCAGAAGTACGGCAAGGCCTACGGCATGGACGGCGTGTACTGGTGTATGCAGTTCGTATGGTGGTGCTTCCAGCAGGTGGACAAGACGCTCTTTATGGACGGCGGCAAGACAGCCTCCTGCGGCGAGCTGATGCGCTGGGCGCAGGCACACGGGCAGTGGGTCACCACGGGCTACCGGCCCGGCGACGTGCTGATCTACGACTTCCCGGGCACGGCGTACAAAACCGACCATTGCGGCATCTGCGAGAGCGTCAGCGGGCAGTATGTCACCGCCATCGAGGGCAATACCTCCAACGGCAACACCGGCAGCCAGTCAAACGGCGACGGGGTCTACCGCCGCAAGCGCAAGCTGTCGCTGGTACTGGGCGCGTACCGCCCGAAGTACGAGGATTACCGCGCGCAGCTCCAAAAGCAGGCGGGATTGGAGGACAAGACGATGGACTACCTCGCGGCGTACAAGTACGGCAGTGACCTGATCCGCAAGCTGGCAACGATGAAATAATTTGCCCGATTCGGGCAAAATTCAAAAGGCTGTGTCCAGCGTGGGCACAGCCTTATCCATGACAACATTTTTGACAACAAAACTGTTCCAAAACATTCCGAAACAGCACAAAAGTTTCCGCTTCGCCCCTATCTTCTGAGATAAAATTTTGGATGCTGGGAAAACGAAAAAACCTTGAAACTACAGTAGTTTCAAGGCTTTTCTTGGCGCGGAAGAGAGGATTTGAACCTCCGCGGCGCTTTTTACACACCCTACTCCCTTAGCAGGGGAGCCCCTTCGGCCACTTGGGTACTTCCGCAAATGTCGAATTTTTCAGCCGATGTTCCATTTGGCGGAGAGAGTGGGATTCGAACCCACGGATGCTTTCACATCGCCGGTTTTCAAGACCGGTGCTTTCAACCGCTCAGCCATCTCTCCATGCTTGTGAGGAGCCGGCTCACTCTCAAACGCAAGTGATATCTTAGCATATTGTGGGGGTACTTGTCAAGGAGAAAGCGCGAAATGTTTGCCGTAAATTAGAAAAACCTTTCGCGCGAAAAGAACTTTTCGGCAGCGCTTGACCGTTCCGACGTTTTTCGATACAATACATTAATATTGTGTCCGCATGAATCCGCATGAAAGAGAAAAGGAGATCTGCCCATGCTCACCCCTCCCGAGATTGCCCGGAGCCTGCTCGCCGTCGGCGAAAGCAAGGCGCGGCTGCCCTTTGGAAAGATGCTCCTGCTCGCCATATTGGCGGGAGCCTACATCGCGCTCGCAGGCGTCGGTGCGACGGCGGCCGCCGTGACGGTGGAGAGCGGCTCGCTTGCAAAGCTCCTTTCGGCCTGCGTGTTTCCGGCGGGACTTTCCATGGTGATCCTCGCGGGCAGCGAGCTTTTCACCGGCAACTGCCTGATGGTGATGGCCCTGCTGGAGCGCCGCATCACGCCCGTACAGCTGCTACGTAACTGGCTGACCGTCTACCTCGGCAATGCCGTGGGCGGTGCGGCGGTGGCAGCGCTGGCGGTCTACAGCCACACGGCCTCGCTTTTCGGCGATGGTCTGGCGCGCTCGATGGTCTCCATCGCGGAGAGCAAGGCGGCGCTCGGAGCCGGAGACGCTTTCCTGCGCGGGGTCCTGTGCAATTTTCTGGTCTGCCTCGCGGTGTGGATGGCAGCAGCCTCCAAGCGCGCGGAGGGGAAGGTCATCGCGCTCTTTTTCCCCATCCTGCTCTTTGTCCTCTGCGGCTATGAGCATTGCATCGCGAACCTGTACTACCTGCCCGCCGGTGCGTTTGCCGCGGCGGAGTACGGCGTGGAAACGACGCTGACGCTTGCCGGCTGTCTTGAAAACCTCGCGGCGGTGACGCTCGGGAACCTTGTCGGCGGCGCGGCGCTCGGAGTGGGCTACCGCTTCGCTTATCTCAAAGAATGATGCGCCGCCCCTGAAATAGTTTGCGCAGAAAACGAAAAAAGACACACCCCAAAGGTGAGTCCATACTTATCATAGCACGGCGCCCTATGCAATGCAAGAGAAATTTTTTCTCTTGCAGCAATTTTGTGGACAGCGCCAACACATTGCCCGGATATTGGAAAAAGCTTGAACAATATGAAGTCTTGACGTTGGAAACTTGCAGAGGTAGAATCTATCCATATTTTTTGTAAATAAAAAACGAATAAGGAGGTTTGTAACGATGAGTGAAAAAGATCGTATTCCCGAGCTGTTTGGTTCGATGTCCTTTAATGAGGGAACGATGGAGCAGTATGTTCCGCATCAGGCGATGGAAGTCTGGCGCGACTGCCTGAAAAGCGGCAAGCCGCTGCCGCTGACCGCCGCGAACGATATCGCCGAGGCCATGAAGACCTGGGCGCTGGAGCATGGCGCGACGCATTTTACCCATTGGTTCCAGCCCTTGACCGGCATCACCGCCGAAAAGCACGACAGCTTTATCAATCCCATCGGCGGCGGCAAGATCATCATGGACTTCTCCGGCAAGGAGCTGGTGTGCGGCGAACCCGACGCTTCGAGCTTCCCCTCCGGCGGCCTGCGCGCGACCTTTGAGGCGCGCGGCTACAGCGCGTGGGACCCCACCGCCTTTGCCTTCATCAAGGACGGCAGCCTTTGCATCCCGACGGTGTTCTGCTCCTACGGCGGCGCGGCGCTGGACAAGAAGACCCCGCTGCTGCGCTCGAACGAGGCGGTCAGCCGCGAAGCGGTGAAGCTGCTGCATCTTTTCGACAGCCAGAAGGACGTCAGTAAGGTCACGCCGCAGGTCGGCCCCGAGCAGGAGTATTTCCTCATCGACCGCGAGCTGTACCTCAAGCGTGAGGATCTGCGGCTGTGCGGCCGCGCCCTCTTCGGCAGCAAGCCGCCCAAGGGCCAGGAGCTGGACGACCACTACTTCGGCGTCATCCGCCCGCGCGTGGCGGCCTTTATGAAGGAGTTGGACGAGGAGCTGTGGAAGCTCGGCGTGCTCTCCAAGACCAAGCACAACGAGGTCGCCCCCGGTCAGCACGAGATGGCCCCCATCTACTGCGACGCCAACACCGCCAACGATCAGAACCAGCTCGTCATGGAGACGATGAAGAAGGTCGCCGAGCGCCACGGCCTCGTCTGCCTGCTGCATGAAAAGCCCTTTGCCGGCGTCAACGGCTCCGGTAAGCACGTCAACTGGTCGCTCTCGACCGACACGGGCGAGAATCTGTTCTCCCCCGGCAAAACGCCCAGCCAGAACGCCGTGTTCCTGCTTTTCCTCGCCGCCTTTGTCAAGGGCGTGGACGAGTATCAGGAGCTGCTGCGCTGCTCCGTCGCCTTCGCGGGCAACGATCACCGTCTTGGCGCGCAGGAAGCGCCGCCGGCCATCATCTCCGTCTTCCTCGGCTCCGAGCTGCAGAGCATCATCGACGCCATCGTCGGTGAGAGCGACTATACCGAGACCGAGCGCAAGACGCTGCGCATCGGCGTGGACGTGCTGCCCTCCATCCCGCAGGACACCACCGACCGCAACCGTACCTCGCCCGTGGCTTTCACCGGCAACAAGTTCGAGTTCCGTATGCCCGGCTCCAGCCAGTCCATTGCCGGTCCCGTCACGGTGCTCAACACCATCATGGCGGAGGAGCTCAGCCAGTTCTACGCGTTGCTCAAGGAAGCGCCGGACTTCAACAAGGCGCTGCACGACCTTGTGCGCAAGGCGTTCATCGAGCATGGCCGCATCATCTTTAACGGCAACGGCTATGAGGAGGCGTGGGTCGAGGAGGCTGCGCGCCGCGGTCTTGCGAACCTGCGCAGCACCGCCGACGCCCTGCCGACCTATGTTCTGCCCAAGAACGTTGAACTGATGATGAAGCACGGCGTTTACACGAAGGAGGAAATGCTCTCCCGCCACGAGATCCACATGGAGAAATACCGCAAGGTCATCCACATCGAAGCGGCCACCATGGTCGATATGGTCCAGCATGAGATCCTCAACGCCGCCTCCGAGTATGAGAGCAAGCTCTGCGAGACGATGCTGCGCAAGCACGAGGCCGCGCCTGAGCTGCCCTGCCACGTCGAGAAGTCGCTGGCCAACTCCATCGGCATCCTCAACGACAAGCTGCTCGAGCAGACCGTGACGCTCAAGACCGCGCTGGAGACCGCGCCCGTCGGCGCCTCCGGCGAAGAGGAGATGCGCTATTACCACGACGTTGTTGCCGCCGATATGGACGCGGTGCGCGATACCGTCGACCGTCTCGAGACGCTGACCGCCGGCAAGTACTGGCCGTATCCGACCTTCTACGATCTGCTTTTCTCCGTTTGATCCCCAAAAGGAACGCTCTCTGAGCGTTCCTTTTGAAATGATTTTTCCAATTTATTTGTGTTGTGGAGGAGAACATGAAGTACATTTTTGTCACCGGCGGCGTGGTGTCCGGTCTCGGCAAGGGCATCTGCGCGGCGTCGCTCGGCCGCCTGCTGAAGCAGTGCGGGCTGCGCGTGAAGAACCAGAAATTCGACCCCTATCTCAATGTGGACCCCGGCACGATGAGTCCCTACCAGCACGGCGAGGTCTTCGTCACCGACGACGGCGCGGAGACCGACCTGGACCTCGGCCACTACGAGCGCTTCGTGGATGAGGCGCTGAACGCGAACGCTTCCGTCTCCTCCGGCAAGGTCTACTGGAGCGTCCTCAACCGCGAGCGGCAGGGCGGCTACCTTGGAGGCACGGTGCAGATCATTCCGCACGTCACCGACGAGATCAAGAGCCGCGTCTACGCCATGGACGACGGCGAGACCGACGTGTGCATCACGGAGATCGGTGGTACGGTGGGCGACATCGAGAGCCAGCCGTTCCTCGAAGCGATCCGTCAGGTCGCGGCGGAAAAAGGGAGAGGAAACGTCCTCTTTATCCACGTTCCGCTCATCGTCTCCATCCCCGGCAGCGGCGAGCTCAAGAGCAAGCCCACGCAGCATTCCGTCAAGGAGCTGCTCTCCCTCGGCATCCAGCCGGATATCCTCGTCTGCCGCACGGACAGCCCGCTGCCCGACGATGTGCGCCATAAGATCGCGCTGTTCTGCAACGTCGAGCCGGAATGCGTGATCCCGAACGTCACGGCCTCCACGCTCTATGAGGTGCCGCTGCTGCTTGAGGACGCCGGCCTCTGCCGCGAGGTCTGCCGCAAGCTCGGCTTTGACTGCGGCGAGCCGGATATGAAGGCATGGACGGCGCTCGTCGAGAAGATCAAGCACGCGCACAAGCAGGTGACCATCGCGCTCGTCGGCAAGTATACCGGTCTGCACGACGCTTATCTGAGCGTCGTTGAGTCGCTCTTCCACGCGGGCACGGCCTGCGACGCGCAGGTGACGATCCAATGGGTCGATTCCGAAACGCTGACGGCGGAGAATGTCGCCTCCGTTCTCGGCGGCTGCACGGGCGTGCTGGTGCCCGGCGGCTTCGGCGACCGCGGCATCGAGGGCATGATCCTCGCCGCGCAGTACGCGCGCGAGAACGACGTGCCCTATCTCGGCATCTGCCTCGGTATGCAGATCGCCGTCATCGAGTTTGCGCGCCACGCCGTCGGCTGGGCCGACGCGCACAGCGCGGAGTTCTCCTCCCTCACCGCGCACCCGGTCATTGCGCTCCTGCCCGACCAGATCGGCGTGACCGCCAAGGGCGGCACGATGCGTCTTGGCAAATACCCCTGCGTGCTCGGCGAGGACACGAAGGCGTATGCCGCCTACGGCACACGCGAGATCTCCGAGCGCCACCGTCACCGCTACGAGTTCAATAATCTCTTCCGCGAGGAGCTTGAGCGCGCGGGCATGACCTTCTCCGGCACCTCGCCGGACGGCTCGCTCGTTGAGATCGCCGAGCTGAGCGAACAGGATTGGTACGTCGGCTGCCAGTTCCACCCCGAGAAGTCCTCCGCGCATGGACACACGATTCTTCGCAACTTCGTGCGCCTGTGCTCCTAGGAGCTCACAGCGTGCCCCGGGAGTTACACCTGTCTCTTATACACATCTGACGCTGCCGACGAT
>ERZ1026975.192-NODE-192-length-44511-cov-8.338380_pt1 | contig 44511 bp, 36 predicted proteins | sample MGYA00519561_ERZ1026975 | MGnify/ENA primary metagenome ERZ1026975 (study PRJEB26926, sample SAMN06164672) | human gut metagenome | biome: ENVO:00009003; feature: ENVO:2100002; material: ENVO:00002003 | host: Homo sapiens | place: USA | collected 2012 ... | reverse complement strand
CCATCGTAAAATTGGTCTTGTTAAAGATGCTTTATTTTAATTCAACCAACGGGTAGAGATTAATTTTTTTATTATTTCTCTTGTTACTTGGTCTTCCCCAACTATGGCTGCATTCATTAGAGTTAGAAATTTAGTGTTAGCTGAGTAAATTTACCAATTCCCTGAGGTGTTGTTGCAGATATGGTTGCATCTGCGATGGAAAATCCAGCATCAACAATTCTTTGAATTTCAGGTATTTCCGAAACTGTCTTCACAATAGTTCCTTCCTTACTCGGTTCTAAAACTAAAACCTCTTTTGTACTTATGCCCTCGTTACTTAATATATCGTAGCTGTGGGTTGTTATAATTATTTGCTTTGATTTATATCGTTGTAATTTTGAAATAAATTCAGGTAACTGTTTTACAATTTCAGCATGTAAATTAATCTCAGGTTCTTCTAATAAAACAATGCCCGAACTGTATAACAAAGCAAACAAAAAACCAATTAAACGTAACGTACCATCAGAAAATTGCATTTCCTGTTGTTTGCTTCCTTGCGCTCGCCAATGAACATATCTTGCTTCTAAATGAGGGATACCATTGTCATCTTTTATGAATTGTAATTTGTCTAATTGAGGAACAGCATATTTCAATATTTCATTTACTCTATTGAAATAAGCAGTTCGTGTACGATCATTAATTTTTGCTAACTTTTCAAGAAAATTTCGTCCATAAAAATCTTCTTTACTCTGTGTTTGCAAATAAGAGCCAGACTCTCTAATTAATTGAGGAACAACATTCAGATATTCAATATTCTGAAAAAATATTTGTATTTCTCGAAATTGTCTGTTTGCTGTTATTTGCTCTAAATGAGTATATTTTAAAGTTTCAGAATCCTCGTCCTTTGAACTTTTCTTTCTTTCAAGTACTACTTTTTTATTATGCCAGACAGTTTCAGATAGAATTGTAGCTTGCTTTTTTATAATTCCACCTCCTACATGTGCAAAATCGAGCTTGTATCTCCAAGTAGGAATATTAGAATCTGGTTCTCCTAACTCTACATCTATTACAATATTTGTACTTGTACGAGCCGCCAAACAGCGTATTTTGGTTACTCCTCCTCTATCTTCTACTGCTGTTTGTAAACCTCCCGATTGCTTAGCAATATCCCTCAAAAAACGCAACGCATCAATTAAATTTGATTTGCCTGCGGCATTTGCGCCAATGATAAAACATCTTTCTGAAAGAGAAACTTCTACATTCTGAAAGTTTTTCCAGTTGTGCAATATTAGTTTTTGAATTATCATAGCAATCGTAATTACATATAGTTTTTACAAAGATAAAAAAAATAAATTAGCCAACCTATTCTATTCAAATTATAGGCCGGCTAATTTATTTACAAAAGGTTCTGCATTGCCGCGTCGATTTGGCTGTTCTCGAAAGAATCCAAATAGATTTGAGTGGTGGATAAATCGGAATGTCCCAGCGATTCGGAAATGATGGCAATATTCACTCCCGAACGCTTCAAAACCGTTGCGAACGTATGCCGAGCGACATAGGTAGTCAATGGCATTTCCATTCCTATCTGCTCACCCAGCGTCTTTAATTCCCGATTGACTTTCCGTAGAACCTTGTGCGTTCGATTGAAAATCTGCTGTGCAGTCTTGTGTTCCGAGCGGTCGAGAATGGGGAAGATATAATCTTCCTGTGCATGGCTGGTTTTGCTGTATTTCTCAATAATCTGCATGGCGTTCGGGACGAGTTGAAAGGACAGCAATTTCTGTGTCTTGTGGCGGGAGTAGTAAATCCTGCCGTCCACAATATCGCAGTAACGCAAGGTCGCCATATCCGTAAAATTGATGCCTGCCGTGTAGTAGGAGAACAGAAAGATGTCCCGTGCAAACTCGGCATAGTCCGTCCTATAATTAGGGATTATCTCCAACGCAACGAGTTTCTGTATATCCTCTTTCGTGATGGCTCGCTTCCGTGTTCGTGTCCATAGGCTCCCGACCTTGTATTTTGCAAACGGATTTATCTTTTGGAGAAATAAACCCTCTGCAAGAGCCTTGTTATAGGCGGCCTTAAAGATGGCAAATTTCGTGGCTATGCTGTTGTTTACATTGCCCTCTTTACGCAGGAACAATTCAAAATCACGCAGGAACGCTAAATCTATTTCATCGAACCGAGTGTTCAGCGACCTAAATTCAGACAGGCGGGAGAGTAGGGAACGGTGTTTGGATGCCGAGCCGTATTTGCCGAGCGTTTCAAGTCTTTCTATCGTTTGTTTTAGATATTCGCCTATGGAACAATTCAGTCGTTTGCTGTTCTGTTCAAAGAGATTTTCAAAGGTTACGGGAATATCCATAATCTCTAAACGTTGGATTTTCTTCTCGTACTCTTTTACTTTGGCTGTTATCTGAAACTGAATATTGTCCCTGTCGGGGCAGTCGTCTGTTACCTTTTGTGCTTCTGCGTCCCAATGTTTAAGCGCAACGGAAACGCCTAAGCCAATGGTTTTCTTACGGCCGTCGTGGAGAAACTGAATGCAGAGAGGGGAAGTATTGTTTTTATAAATTACATCTTTTCGAATTATTGCTTTGAATGTCATTGTGTTGCATCAAGTTGATGCAGAGGGTGGGTAAACTTTCTATGGGGAGTTTAATGGGAAGTTTATGGGAAGTCAGCCCCGTGAAAAGGCTGTTTTGAGTGCTGTTTTTCCCTTAAAATCCCCGACGATAGGGCAGACGCACAAAAACAAAAAGACCGATAATCATTGATTATCAGTCTTTTGCTTTGTACCCCCTCAGGGGCTCGAACCCTGGACCCCAACATTAAGAGTGTCGTGCTCTACCAACTGAGCTAAAGAGGCATCAATCGTTATCCGATTGCGAATGCAAAGGTAGGAATAATTTTTTAATCTCCAAAAAACTTTCGAAAAAAATTACAGGTCGAGCCGGTCGCTGTTCCATTCGCCGCCCGATTCGGTGTAGATGACCGGCCGGTCGGGTTCCAACTCTTTCAGGCGCAAATAGCTCTCGTAGAGGTTGATGCCGTTGGCCGACTCGCGGGCGAGCGAGAATGCGACGATCGACGGGTGACGCTTCACGGCGTGGTAGTGCTGTTGCGTGCGGTCGAGGTAGGCGTCGAGCCACTGCGGATCGTTCGACGGATTGCCTCCCTCCTTGCGCGATAGTCCCGCGCGGCTCGTGTCGATCGGCAATTGGTCGACGACATAGAATCCCAGCGAATCGCAACGGTTCAGCAGCTCGCGTGAGAGGCGTCCCGCAGGCAGCCGCAGCGTGTTGTAACCCAATTTTTTGAGCGTATCCAGTTCGCTGCTCTGCGGTTCGGCCTCGAACTCCTTGACGCGCAACTCGGCGGGTTCCCCGTTGACGAGCAGCCGCCCCTTGTCGGCCGCTACCGTGCGGAATCCGACCTTGACGGGGACGTATTCGTTGATCCGCCCTTCGAAACGCGTCTTCACGATCAGCGTGTAGAGGTTCGGCTGTCCGGTGCTCCACATCTGCGAACGGGGTACGACCTGCATGATGCGCACCGTATCCTCGCGGCGCATGTCGAGCGTGAGATCCTTGTAGCCGTCGAGCACCTTCGTCGAGTCGGGGGCGATGAGTTCGTAGTAGACGCGTGTGGTCTTGGGATTGAGCGAGTGGGTCTTCATGACGATACCCAGCCCCAGCACGCCGTTGTTGCCGTCGTCGGCGAGCGCAGCGTCGACCACGACGTCGCGCACGCGCATCTTGGGCTGGGCCATGACGTAGCATTCGCCCAATGCGGGATTGGCTTCGGGATTGCGCTGCAACGCATCGGCGACCGCCGGTGCGAAGAGCGTGACGGTCACCCGGTTTTTCCCTTCCGTGGCCAGACGGGTGATGTCGAAGTCGGCCGGCGTCGCGCCGTCCTGCACATATCCCGCACGTTTGCCGTTGACCGTCACCTCGTAGGACGATCCTGCCGAGGCCACGTGCAGGAAGAGTTCGCGGTCGATCCATGCGAAGGGCATGGTGAACTCGCCCGTGAGCAGACGCCCCGATTCGTTGCGCTCCTCCTGCCAGTCGGCGACCGGACGCAGGTAGCGCGATGCGGCGCGGTCGAAGGTCAGCGCGTCGGACAGCGTGGAGTAGGCCACGATCTCGCTGCGGGGGGCGTCGCGGTCGATGGCCACCGTCGCGGGCGAGTCGTAGGACTGGGCGGCGGCGCCGAGCGTCGAAAAGAGGGCTGTGACGAGGGGAATGTATCGCATAATTCGTATATTTGTCCTGCGTAAAGTTACAAATTTTTTCGGAACACGATGTCTTCGTACCCCAAATTGAATTTTCCTGCGGTCAAATTGCGTGCCTCGCGGCGCGGCGAACGGACGCTCGTGTGGGACGATCTGCGGGCGATGTGGCTGGTGCTCACGCCCGAAGAGTGGGTGCGCCGTCACCTGATCGCCTACCTCGAAACGGGGTGCGGCGCAGCCCGTCGGCGCATCGTGCAGGAGTATCCGGTGGCGATGAACGGTGCGCCGCAGCGGGCCGATGTGGTGGTGGTGGACGATGATGCGCAGCCGTTGGTGCTCTGCGAATGCAAAGCGCCCGAAATACCGATCGACCGGCATGTGCTGGCGCAGGCCGTGCGCTACAACTCGGTGCTCGGCGCCCGTTATCTGGTGCTGACCAACGGTCGGTCGCATTATTGTTACGAACTCGTAGAAGGCGAGTATCGCCAGTGCGACCGCTTCCCTTCGATCGGTTCCGGCATGGGCGACTGAGGCCGTGCGGCTACCTGCGTGTGGGCAGGAACCGTCGGGTGAGGAGCCTCCGTACCGGTTCGTCGTAGAGTTTCAGACACAGATAGGCCAGCAGCACCGACCCTGCGACGAGCGCTGCCGCGCCGGGCAGCGACTGCGCGAAGGTGAGCCCTTCGTTTTTCACCCATGCGTAATAGAGGTAGATGAAGGGGTAGTGCACCATGTAGAGCGGGTAAGAGATGTCCCCCAGAAATTTGCAGAGGCGGGCGGTCAGCCGGTCGGTCGTCCGGCCCGAGGCGCCGATATAGACGATGAGCGGGAAGAGCACGATGGCGCAGAAGGCGTCGTAGAGCCCGTTCATCCACAAATGTTCGCTTCCGCCGATGCGCGGCACGGCCGCTGCGGCGACGATTGCCAGACCGCCGATCCAGAAGGCGCCTCTGACAGCGACGGGTCTGAATACGCGCGACAGCAGCAGACCCGCCGAAAAGGCGAACAGCAGCCGCAGCGAACCGCCCACGATGTTGTCGCCCGTCAGCGCGAATCCCACGCAGATATCGCCGTAAGGCCCCCACAGGGCGAATGCGGCCAGTCCGCACCCCGCCAGCGCGACCCATGCGGCGAGTGCCCGAGTGGGGAGCCTGCGCAGGAGGAAGGCGTAGAGAAGGTTGCCGATATACTCGAAGAAGAGCGACCAGCTGGGGCCGTTGAGCGGATACATCTCGCCGACGCCCCGGATTTCGACGCCGGGCGTCGCGGGGATCATCAGTGCGTTCATCAGCGTGGCTGCGAGCAGCGCTGCGACCGTGACCTTCGAGACGTCCCACACGGAGCACCCCTGTGTGTAGAACATCGCAGCGCCGATGAGTGCGCCGATGACGACCATGGGTTGCAGGCGGATGAGACGGCGTTTGAGAAACTCGCCGACCGACATGCGCCGCCAGCGGTCGTCGTAGGCGTAACCGACGACGAAGCCCGAGAGGATGAAGAAGAAGTCGACGGCCAGATAGCCGTGGTTGATCCGCTGGTCGAGATGGCTCGTGGCGTAGGCTTCGAAGAGGTGGAAGCAGACGACGGTCAGCGCGGCTACGCCGCGCAGTCCGTCGAGGATGTCGTAATGGGGTTTCGTGTCGGCGAATGCGGAGGCCGAAATACGGGCTTCCGCCGTCTGCATCGGGCTTGTCATCGTTGGGGTTTTCGGGTTAGCGCCTGCAAATATACGGTGAATTCGCGAGTTTTCGGCTGCTTCGGCAGCCGGAATCGGTTATAGGGATAGCCTACGATGGTTATGGTTATTCCGATTCGCTCGATTGCGGTGGGTTCAGTATCAAGATCGGGTTCGAATTTTAAGAAGCGGCGGGGCATGACCGAGCGGAGGTCTCTTTTTTCGTTCAAAGCGTATTGTAGGCTTTCTCGGTATAGGCGGCGAAGGTTTCGCGGTAATTCTCGCCGATGGGAACGAAGTCGTTTTCGTCGGTCGAGAAGAAGATGCGCCCCTTGGCGTAGCCGGCGATGCGGCGCAGGTTGACGATGTAGGAGCGGTGTACGCGCATGAAGGTGTCGGCGGGCAGCGCCGCTTCCATGTTTTTGAGCCGGTAGAGCGCGGTGAGCGTCTTGCCTTCGGTCGTGTGGATGCGCACGTATTCGCCCATGCTTTCCAGGTAGATGATGTTCTCGAATTTGACCAGCGAGACCATGTGGTCGGTCTTGATCGAGAGAAATTCGCGGCTGTCCTGCGGCAGCGAGATGCTTTCCGTCGTCTCTTCGGGATGTTCGCGGCGGCTGCGGATGAGCTCGGAGAGCGATTTGGCCCGCTGCGCGGCACGGTTGAACTCGTCGAAACCGAAGGGTTTGAGCAGGTAGTCGATCGCTTCGAGCTTGAATCCCTCGACGGCGTATTCGGAGTAGGCGGTCGTGAAGACGATCATCGGCCGCTGCTCCGCGGAGAGCGAGCGCACGAAATCGATGCCGCTGAGATCGGGCATGTTGATGTCGCAGAAGATCAGATCCACGGACTGTTCTTCGAGCGCGCGGGAGGCTTCGAGCGCGTTGCGGTATTCGCCCGCAAGTTCCAGAAAGGGAACGCGTGCGATGTAGGTGCGCAGCTGGCGCAGTGCGAGCGGTTCGTCGTCGATGGCGATGCATTTAATCATGGGAGGTAGCGGGGATGATGAGTTTGACACGATACATGTTGGGCCGGCGGGTGTCGATCGCGAGCGTGTGGCGGTTGGCGAAGATCAGCTGCAACCGCCGCCGGACGTTTTCCAGGCCGATACCCGCGTCCTTTCCCGAGGGTTCGGCCGTATGACGGCTGTTGATGATGCTGTAATAGACCTTCCCGTCGATGTAGCGCACCCGGATGTGGATGAACGACGGCCGCGAATAGCTGATGCCGTGCTTGAAAGCGTTTTCGACGAAGACGATCAGCAGCAGCGGCGGTATGGTGACGTCGTGCGGCAGGTCGTTCGGGTAGTCGAACCGGATATCCACGTCTTCGGTGTAGCGGATGCGCATCAGTTTGATGTAGTTCTCCATGAACTGGATGTCCTTCTCGAGCGTAATGGCCTCGTGCCCCGATTCGTAGAGGACGTAACGCATCATCTTCGACAGCTCGATCACGGCGTCCTGCGCATAGGCGGCGTCGATGTCGATCAGCGAGTGGATGTTGTTGAGCGTGTTCATGAAGAAATGGGGGTTGATCTGGTATTTGAGATAGTCCATTTCGGCCTGGAGGTTCTGTCGTTTGAGCTCCTCCATGGCCTGCTCGTCGCGCAGCGACTGGTACATCATCTTGATGGCGGTGTTGGCGCAGGTCATGAAGAGTCCCAGCACGATGTTCCAGTAGACGGGCAGGTCGGTGAACGACGCGTGTTTGGCGCTGATGAGATGCTCCGGCGTGGCGAAGTCGCCCAGTATGCTGTCGAGGATGTCGACGCCGTAGAAGACCGCCGAGATGAAGAGCACGTCGACGACGACGTAACGCATGTACTGGTGGCGCTTGACGTAGCGCACGATGAAGGCGTTGTGGATGATGAAGATGAACAGATAGGGGGCGATCTGCTGCCATGCGATCAGGATGTTGGAGAGGCTGACGTGCACCTCGGACATCATCTTCGAGTTGAGGATGGGCACGAGCAGAATCGCCAGCCAGACCATGACGTAGAGCAGGTTTTCGCCGATTTTCTGTTTCTTGTAGTATTTCATGACGGTCAAAGATACGAAAAGTCGAGCGCAGAAGCAAGCGTCAGCTTGATTATGCCGAGACGGAGTATCTACGGCGCAGCCAAAGTACGAATAAGCGAGAGCAATGTCAAATTTTATTCGAACATTGCCGAGCGGGAGTATCTACGGCGCATCACGGCATGGCGGCGCTTGCGCCGCGCAGGCCGAAGCCTCCGCGGGCGGAGGTCTGCCGCAAGGGCGTCCTCCGCAGACTTCGCCTGCAAATACGCCGGTGCTCGATCCTCGCGTCGGAATCCCTGCCGAATTTCTTCTCAGGATGACGATTGCCAATCGTCATCCTGAGAAGAACGTGGCGAAGCGTGGGAGGTAATCGCTTTTCTTCCCAGCTATCGAACCAAAAACGGCAACGACTCAGACACGACGAAAAATCCGGCACGCGATGTGCCGGATGAAACCGGAAAGGACGAGCGGCGGGTGAATTATCAGGCGACGCGGCCTGCCGGCCGCAGACTTGACCGCCGTTCGTCCTTTTTCCGTTATTTGCCCAGCAGCGTCACGTTGTAGAGGTAGCGTTTGATGCTGCGTTTGGGCGTCTTCTCGAATTCGGTGGGGTAGATCGTGATCGCTGCGACATGTTCGTAACCGGCCACGACCGTATTCAACTCTTTGAGGTTGTTCTCCATGATCTGCGGAAGGTCGTTCTTGTCGACCCCTTCGCGCTCGGCCTGCTCGTAGTCGGGCACGACCAGTGCGTGGAGTTTGCCGTTGTGCTCCAGCACGAGCGATTCCAGCACGAGGTACATGTTGTTGAGCTTGTCCTCGATCTCCTCGGGATAGATGTTCTGACCGCTTCCCGTGAGGATCATCGTCTTGGAGCGGCCGCGGATGTAGAGCGTGCCGTCGGGATCGACCGTTCCCATGTCGCCCGTGTGGAGCCAGCCGTCGGGGTCGAGCACGGCGTGCGTATCCTTTTCGTTCTTGTAGTAGCCCAGCATCACGTGTTCGCCCTTGACGATGATCTCGCCGGCCGTATGCTCCGGATCGGGCGAGTCGATGCGCAGGTCGAGGTACTCCTTGATGTACATGCCGCAGGAGCCGGCCTTGAAGAGGTCGTCGGTGGTGAAGCTGATCAGCGGCGCGCACTCGGTCATACCGTAGCCTACGGTGATGGGGAACTTGATTTTCAGCAGGAAGGCCTCGGTCTCCTGATTCATCGGGGCGCCGCCTACGATGAAGATGACCACTTCGCCGCCGAACGAATCGATCAGTTTCTTGCGGATGGCGGAATAGATCGCCGAGTTGAGCAGCGGAATCTTCATGGCGATCGACATCGGGCCCTTTTCCAGCAGCGGCAATACCTGCTTGCGGTAGATCTTTTCCAGAATGAGCGGCACGCAGCAGATCACGGTGGGCTTCACCATCTGCATCGCCTCGATGAGGATCTTCGGCGAGGGAATCTTTCCCAGCAGCGTCACGTGGCCGCCTACGGCCAGCGGGGAGAGGAAATCGAACGCACAGCCGTAGGCGTGGGCCAGCGGCAGGAACGACAGCGTGCGGCCGCCGCGTACGAAATAGTGGGTGCCGGTTTGGGTGTTCCGGGCGTTTTTCGCCACCAGCACGTTGCCCGTGAGATTGTTCACCGTCAGCATGACCCCCTTGGAGTAGCCCGTCGTACCGGAGGTGTAGTTCAGCAGCACCATCTGGTCGTTGGGGATGTCGGGATATTTGATGTCGTCGGCCGAGAACCCCCGTTTGTATTTGGCGCGGTAGTTTTTCACCATGTCGCGCATGTAGACGCCGAGCGACTTGCCGCGGCGTTCGTAGATGACGTGGAAATCGGTGAGCGACAGCACCGCGTCGATGCGGGCGATTTCGTCCTCCTCGATGATATCCCAGTAGTTGTCGCCGACGAAGAGCAGGCGGCTCTCGGAGTGGTTGACGATGTGTACGATGTCGGCGGGCGCGAAGTCCTGGAGGATGGGGACGATGACCGCTCCGTAGGTGATCGTCGCCAGATAGGTGATGCACCAGCGCGGATTGTTGCGGCCGACGAGCGCGATCTTGTCGCCGCGGCGGATCTCCGCTTTTTTGAAGAAGAGATGCAGTTTGGCGATCTCCTTGGCCATCTCGTAGTACGAAAAGGTTTCGCCCTTGAAATAGTCGGTCAGCGCCGGCAGCTCGCGGTGAGTGCGGAAGCTCTCTTCGTACATTCGGATCAGATTCTCTTGCAGCATAGTCTCGGTATATGAAGGGAGGGGGAGAAGCCTTATTTATCGGGGTCGTTGCGCCTTCTGGAAGCGACGGGGCGCCAGATGTAGATTTTCGACTCGGTGCCTTTTTTCAGCCGGTCGATGTTCTTGCGGTGCGTCCAGATGAGCAGTGCGGCGATGACGAACGAGAAGACGACGAGCGGCACCGAGTGGTTGATTTTGGGCGACAGCAGCACGAAGACCGGAAAACAGCATCCTGCGATCATCGACGAGAGCGACACGTAGTGCGTAATCATCAGCACGATGAACCAGATACCGAAGCAGAGCAGGACGGTGATCGGATGGATACCGAGCACGGCGCCCACCAGCGTCGCCACGCCTTTGCCGCCTTTGAAGTGGGCGAAGACGGGGAAGATGTGTCCCAGCACGGCGGCGAATACGGCGATGATTTTCAGGTTGATGAGCCAGATGTCGGAGATGTTGTCGTCGTATTTGAGCAGGCCGAGCAGTGCGACGGCCACGAAGCCTTTCAACACGTCGAGCGCGAAGACCGGCAGGGCGGCCCGCCGGCCCAGCACGCGCAGCATGTTGGTGGTGCCGGCGTTGCGGCTTCCGTGTTCGCGGATGTCGATGCCGTAATATTTCTTACCGATCCACACCGCATTGGGAATCGATCCCAACAGGTAGGCTATAAGTATCATGGAGACAGCACAGTAATATGTCAGGATCATAGATGAAAAGCCTTCAAATGTATCGCAATCTATTTGCAAATATAATTAAAATTCGGAAATCGGGCCGTTTTTTTTCAAATATGGCCGGGCAGGGGTGGAATATTGCCGGGAATTTGATTACTTTTGCACAGTTAAAACGACGCATGAGTATGAATTTGAAAGCGCTTCTCGAACCGGTCGGAACCTTCGCGTGGTGGCGTTCGATGTTCGCCATCGTACTGGGGTGTCTGATCATGGCGGTAGGGTACTCCTATTTCGTCAGCCCGTACAACATCGTTCCCGGCGGCGTGTACGGCATGGGCATCGTCCTGCACAACGTCTTTCCCTCGATTCAGGTCGGTACGTTCGGCTATATGATCGACGTTCCGCTGCTGGCGAGCGCCATCATCGTTTTCGGCCGGCAGTTCGGCGGCCGCACGCTCTTCGCCGCCTGCCTCACGCCGGGTCTGATAAACCTGCTCTCGTGGATCGCCTTTCCCAACCAGGAGGCGCTCGAAGCGCTCGATCCCAAGCAGCTCTTCGGCGGTGTGATCGACCTGTCGAACGACCTGATGCTCGCGTCGCTGCTGGGAGCCGTGCTCATCGGTCTGGGAGTGGGGTTGGTGCTGCGCAATCAGGCTACGACAGGCGGTACGGACATCATCGCCATGTATCTGCAAAAATTCGCCAAGATGAAATTCTCGACGGGCATCCTGCTCGCCGATTCGTGCGTCGTGCTGTCGGGACTTCTGGTCATCGGTTTCGGCGTGGGAAGCGGCGCCGACCGCGAGGCGGTCGAGGGGGGCAGCTGGCTGCTGTCGTTCTACTCGCTCATCACGATCTACGTTTCGTCGCGCGTGCTGGCCTATGTGATCGACGGCGCGTCGTACGACAAACTGCTCTTCATCATCAGTGAGAATCACCATGCCGAACTGCGCGATTTCATCATCGAGGATATGGACCGCAGCGGCACCTACATCAAGGGCAAGGGCATGTATACCGATCAGGACCGGGAGATGATCTTCGTGGTGGTGAGCCGCAAGGAGGTCCATCTGGTGCAGAACAAGGTGCGGGAGATCGATCCCAAAGCCTTCATGGTCGTCACCGACGCCTACGAGACGTTCGGCGAAGGCTTCAAGCAGTTCCCCGACAAGGACACCATCCAGGCGGTGGGATAATCCGACAATTAATAATTGAACGTCAAATTGGAAATCAATACGCTGCGCCCGTTACAGGGGCAAGGTAAAAAACTGTTCGTAGAGACCTACGGCTGCCAGATGAACGTCGGCGATTCGGAGATCGTCGTGTCGATCATGCAGAGCGAAGGGTGGCGCTACACCGACGATCCCCGGGAGGCGGACGTCATCCTGATCAATACCTGTTCGATCCGCGACAATGCCGAGCAGCGCATCTGGGGCCGTCTGGCCGAGCTGCGGGGCCTGCGCCGCCGCCGGCAGGGGGTGCTCATCGGCATCATCGGCTGCATGGCCGAGCGGTTGAAGGAGCGCCTGACCGAAGGCGAGGACGCCGTGGATATCGTAGCGGGGCCCGACGCCTACCGCGACCTGCCGAAGCTGGTGCGCGAAGCCAGTGCGGGCGGCAAGGGGATCAACGTCCTGCTGTCGCGCGAGGAGACCTACGCCGAGATCGCACCCGTGCGGCTCGACCGCAACGGCGTGAGCGCCTTCGTGGCCATCATGCGCGGCTGCAACAACTACTGCTCCTACTGCGTGGTGCCCTACACGCGGGGCATCGAACGCAGCCGCGATCCCGAGACGATCCTCGCGGAGGTGCGGTCGCTCTTCGCCAACGGTTACCGCGAGGTGACGCTGCTGGGGCAGAACGTCAACTCCTACCGTGCCGGCGAGGTCGGTTTTCCGGAGCTGATCCGCCGTGTGGCCGACGTCTCGCCGCTGCTGCGCGTGCGCTTCGCCACGTCGCACCCCAAGGACATGAGCGACGCGCTGCTGGAAGCGATGGCGTCGCGTCCCAACATCTGCCGGGCGATCCACCTGCCCGCCCAGTCGGGTTCGACCGGGATGCTGCGCCGCATGAATCGCAAGTATACGCGCGAGTGGTACCTCGACCGCGTGGCGGCCATCCGCCGCTACCTGCCCGACTGCGCCGTGACGACCGACCTGATCGCGGGCTTCTCGGGCGAGACGGAGGAGGAGCACGCCGCCACGCTGTCGCTCATGCGCGAGGTGGGCTACGAATTCGCCTACATGTTCAAATATTCGGAGCGGCCCGGCACGTTCGCCTCGAAGCACCTGCCCGACGACGTGCCCGACGAGGTGAAGACGCGCCGTCTATCGGAGATCATCGCCTTGCAGAACGAACTGTCGGAGGCGTCGAACCGCCGCGACGTGGGGCGCGAATTCGAGGTGCTGGTGGAGGGGCGTTCCAAGCGCAGCGACGCGCAGCTGTCGGGCCGCACGTCGCAGAACAAGGTCGTGGTCTTCGACCGCGGCGGACACGGCGTGGGCGAGTACGTGCGCGTGCGTATCACGGGCTGCTCGTCGGCCACGCTGTTCGGTGAAGAGATAAAATAACCCTAAGATTATGAGATTCGACGAAATAGATTTCGAAGACGAGGTTCTCGACGGCCTCTACGACATGAATTTCGAGGAGATGACCCCCGTGCAGGAGGCCACCATTCCGGTGATCCTCGAAGGCAGCGACCTGATCGCCTGCGCACAGACCGGAACGGGCAAGACGGCGGCCTACACGCTGCCGCTGCTCAACAAGCTGCTCGTCGAGGGCAACGAGGACAACGTGGTCAAGACGCTCGTGGTGGTTCCCACGCGCGAGCTGGCCATGCAGATCGACACCCAGTTGCAGGGATTCTCCTATTACATGCCCGTCTCGACGACGGTGGTCTACGGCGGCGGCGACGGCCGCGGCTGGGAGCAGCAGAAGCAGGGGATGCTGCGCGGCGCCGACGTGGTGATCGCCACGCCGGGCCGTTTGATCGCCCACTTGCAGAACAGCGGCGTCGATCTGTCGCACGTGAAGTATTTCGTGCTCGACGAGGCCGACCGGATGCTCGACATGGGATTCTTCGACGACATCATGACCATCGTCCGCCGGCTGCCCGCCGAGCGGCAGACGCTGATGTTCTCGGCTACGCTGCCGCCCAAGATCCGCGAGCTGGCCAGGCAGATTCTGCGCAAGCCCGTCGAGATCAATATCGCCGTCTCGAAACCCAATGAGGCGATCGAGCAGGGGGCCTACGTGCTCTACGAAACGCAGAAATTGGGGTTGATAAAGGAGCTTTTCGCCAAACCGCTCGAATCGAAGACGATCATCTTCTCCTCTTCGAAGCTGAAAGTCAAGGAGCTGGCTTTCGCCTTCAAGCGGATGCACCTCAATGCGGCGGCCATGCACTCCGATCTGGATCAGGCCAAGCGCGAGGAGGTGATGCTCGATTTCAAGAACGGCAAGATCGACCTGCTGGTGGCCACCGACATCGTGGCGCGAGGCATCGACATCGAAGATATAGGCATGGTGGTCAACTACGACGTGCCGCACGACCCCGAGGATTATATCCACCGCATCGGCCGTACGGCGCGTGCGAGCGCCACGGGGCGGGCGCTGACCTTCGTCAACGAGAAGGAGCAGGGCAAGTTCCGCCGTATCGAGGAGTTCATGGAGCGCGAAGTGGAGAAGCTCCCGTTGCCGGAGAAGCTCGGTAAGGCCCCCGCGTATGAGCCGTCGGCTTCGGGCGACCGTCGGGGGCGCGGTGGCCGGAAAGGTCGCGGCGAGGCGAAGGGACGCGGCGGCCGAAAGTGCGCGTGCGGTACAGGGCGGAGGGGATGCCTCCGACGGGGGCGGGAACGCCTGATCGGAGTATGGAAAGCAAAGGAGCCGGTACCTTCGAGGTGCCGGTTTCTTTTTGGCGACGATCTCCCAATTTTACACCGGAGCTCCGCCGAAGCCCGACTGTCAAGGCTGGCTTTGCCCCAAGCCCTCGCCATGGCGGAGGTTAATCCGGAAACACGGCACAGCCGCGGGCTCTCCGATTCATACGGCAGACCGTAAGAAAATACGGAAATAGGAATGGCGCATGGATCAGCTATCGCTGTTGCCGATCCGCTCGAAATAGCGGTCGAGCAGGCGCGGGATCGCATAGTCCTCCAACTGTTCGTACGGCACGAGCGTCCACCCTCCGGCAGCGGAGGGCCATGCGTCGAGCGCGAGGTGGTGATACGCCGCGTGGAGGGTCTGGTGCGACAGCTGGTGTTTGGGCATACGGATCGTCCGCACCAGCCGGTAGGGAAGCGTGCCGAACATGTCGCGGAAGGGCGGTGCGGCGGCCAGCTCCGTGAAATCCAGCGGGCGGTCGCTCTCGATCGCCGGCAGGTCGTACAATCCCTGCCAAATGTCTCCTTCCGGTCGCCGCCGCAGGGCGATGCGTCCGCCGCATTCCAGATGGAGATAGTTCAGATAGCGCGGGCGAATCCGTGTCCGGCCCGCCTTGACGGGGCGTTCCGCTACGGTTCCGGCTGCCAGCGACAGACATTCGTCCCGCAGCGGGCAGTCGTTGCAGGAGGGGTTGGCGGGCGTGCATTGCAGCGCGCCGAAATCCATGATCGCCTGGTTGTAGCGTGCAGGCCGACGCCGGTCGAGTTGTTCGTCGGCAAGCGCGGCGAACGCTTTGCGGCCCTCGGCGGTGTCGATGGCCAGATCGAGGTCGAAGAGCCGTGACAGCACGCGGTAGACATTGCCGTCGACCACGGCGCACGGCGCGTCGTAGGCGATCGAGCAGACGGCCGCCGCCGTATAGTCGCCCACGCCTTTGAGCGACCGCACGTCGGCATAGGCGGCGGGAAACCGCCCTCCGTAGCGTTCGACGACCTGCCGGGCCGCGGCGTGGAGATTCCGCGCGCGGCTGTAATAGCCCAATCCCTGCCAGAGTTTGAGCACTTCGTCTTCGTCGGCCGCAGCCAGGGCGCCGACGTCGGGAAACCGCGCGACGAAGCGCAGGTAATAGTCCATCCCCTGCGCGATCCGCGTCTGCTGGAGAATGACCTCCGAGAGCCAGATGCGATAGGGGTCGCGTGTCCGACGCCAGGGCAGGTCGCGTCCGTTGACTCCGTACCAGTCGATCAGTTTGTCGGCGATTTCGCTCATCGGAAGACAAAGGTAGTGAAATATTCGGAATCATGCAGTCCGGTATCGCCGTTCCCGTTCCTTCCGATCGATTTATCGCCGGCGTTGTGCGGGAAGTTCGATCGAAATCCGAATATATTGCCTGTCTTTGACTTCGTCTTAAATACTCCGTCTCGGCATAATCAAGCTGACGCTTGTTTCTGCGCCCGACTTTTCGTATCTTTGACTTCGTCTTAGATACTCCGTCTCGGCATAATCAAACATGAATGTTTGCTTCTGCACTCGACTTTTCGTATCTTTGGCTTCGCCTTAGATACTTCGCCTCGGAAAAAATGCAAGCGAGCTTGCTTTTTTCTCTCGGCTTATTCGTATCTTTGTCAACGGCTTGTCTTCGTCGCTTGCGGCGGAGCGGATGCGGAGGATAGAATGCCGCTCCGTTTGACGGGAAAAATCTAAGACGAACGCGCATGAATATTTCAATTGTGGGAACAGGCTACGTCGGACTGGTGTCGGGCGCCTGCTTTGCCGAAATGGGCATCGACGTGACCTGCGTCGATATCGACGAGAAGAAGATCGGGCGTCTGCTGTCGGGCGAGGTTCCGATCTACGAACCGGGGCTCGACGATCTGGTTCGGCGCAACGTCGAAGCGGGACGCCTGCATTTCACCACGGATCTGAGCAGTTGTCTGGATCAGGTGGAGGTCGTCTTCTCGGCCGTCGGTACGCCGCCCGACGAAGACGGATCGGCCGACCTGCGTTATGTGCTGGAAGTGGCCCGTACGTTCGGGCGCAACATCAATAAATACACGATTCTGGTCACCAAGTCGACCGTTCCCGTAGGAACGTCGAAGAAGGTGAAGGCCGTCATTCAGGAGGAGTTGGATAGGCGGGGCGTGCAAATCCCCTTCGAGGTGGCGTCGAACCCCGAATTCCTGAAAGAGGGAGCGGCGATCAAGGATTTCATGTCGCCCGACCGGATCGTCGTCGGTACGGAGTCGGAGCGTGCGCAGCGGCTCTTGTCGAGATTGTACAGACCCTTTCTGGTCAACAATTTCCGAATCTATTTCATGGATATTCCTTCGGCCGAGATGACCAAATATGCAGCCAATGCGATGCTGGCGACGCGAATCTCCTTCATGAACGACATCGCGAATCTCTGCGACAAGGTCGGAGCCGACATCGATATGGTTCGGAAGGGGATCGGAACGGACGCGCGCATCGGCAACAAATTCCTCTATGCCGGTTGCGGGTACGGCGGGTCGTGCTTTCCGAAGGACGTGCGGGCATTGGCACGCACGGGACGGGAGTATGGTTCTCCGATGCGGATCATCGAGGCGGTCGAAGCCGTCAACGAACGGCAGAAGGAGATCGTCGTACGGAAACTTGCGGCCGAGTTGGGCGATCTGCGCGGCAGGACCGTCGCCCTGTGGGGGCTTGCCTTCAAGCCCGAAACCGACGATATGCGCGAAGCGCCCGCCCTGGTGGCGATCGACCGCTTGACACGCGCCGGCGCTGCGGTGAGAGTCTACGATCCGGCGGCGATGGACGAATGCCGCCGCAGGGTAGGGGATGCCGTCGTCTATTGCAGCGATATGTATGAAGCGGTCGTCGATGCCGATGCGCTGGTGCTGCTGACCGAATGGAAACAGTTCCGTCTCCCTTCGTGGACGGTGATTCGAAAGGTCATGGCCAATCCGCTGGTGATCGACGGGCGCAATATCTACGACAAGGCCGAATTGGTCGCCGAAGGATTCACCTACAAGGCCATCGGGAAATAACGGCTCCGCCATGCGGCCGGCGGAGGATTTGCAACGGACGGCAGGAGGAAATTTAATGATACGCTTTTAGGACGATGAAGGATCGTGCACGAATGGATTTGTTCGCTTTGCTGCGGGCGGGGGTACGTTCCGGCGACACTCCGGATATCGGCGGATCGACGGACGACCGGTGGCGGGAGTTGTACACCGCAGCCTCATCGCAGGGGGTGTCGGCCCTCGTCTGGGACGGGATTCGCCGGTTGCCGCCGGAGTTGCAGCCGTCGAGGGAGCTTCGGTTGCGTTGGGCCTACAACGTCGAGCGGATCGAACACCGGTACGGGCAGCAGCGTCGCCGGGCAGCGGAACTGGCTGCGGCCTACGCCGAAGCGGGAATTCGTACCGTCGTATTGAAAGGGTTCGCCGTCAGCCGGTTGTACCCTGTTCCGGAACATCGGCCCTGCGGCGATCTGGATTGTTTCCTTTGCGGCGATTACGAGCGCGGCAATCGGGTGGCCGAACAGGTCGGGGCCGAGGTGAAACGCGATTTCTACAAACACTCCCATATCGTATTCCGCGGGCTGACGGTCGAAAACCACCGGTTCTGTACGGCGGTTCGCGGGAGCTGTCGGGCGAAGCGGTTCGAGCGGCATCTTCAACGATTGCTTGCGGAGGGACCGTTGTCCTGCATACCGGAAACGGCGCTGCTCGTCCCTCCGCCCGATTTCAATGCCCTTTTTCTGGCCAAACACGCCTTGTCGCATTTCCTGACCGAGGGCATTTCCCTGCGGCATCTGTGCGATTGGGCGGTCTTTATCGACCGCGAAGGCGACGCGGTCGACTGGACGGCGTTCCGGAAGGTCGCGTCCGAAGATCGCCTGCTGCGTTTCGCGGAGATACTCTCCGACCTCTCCGTCCGGTATCTGGGCGTCGCGCGGAATCCGCTGCCGGCCGGCATGCAGGCGCTCGCCGACCGGGTATTGGACAATATCCTCTACGAGCGCCGGCACCTGAACGATTCGCCGGGCGGCGCATGGACGAAGCGGATGCGTCTGATCGGCAATCTGGCGCGCGACCGCTGGAAATACGGGGAGGTGTACGGGCGAAGCTTCCTGCTCGAAGGTCTCCGGCTGTCGGTCGGATACCTTTTCGATCGCAATCCTGAATTATAGCGTCGCCGGCTGGATGTCTCCGGAGAACGGCGAGGCGTGGAAAGGACCGTCCGTTTTTAACGGGCGGTCCTTTTTTTGAGTCCGGATGCAGACCGGTCGCGTGCCTCTTCGTCCCTGTCGCCGGAAAACCGGCACACTCCTTGCTTTTTATGCCGGACGATAAACGGGTCGGTGGATGAGAAGTGTCAAGGAACAATACTGGCGTTATTCGCTCTTCGTCATCATTCTGGTATTGGGGGTGGTTATCTTCGCCGAACTGACGCCCTATATCGGCGGGCTGCTCGGCGCCATGACGATCTATGTGCTGCTCCGGCGGCAGATGCGCTATCTGACGGTTCGCCGCCGGTGGCGGCGCAGTCTGGCGGCGTCGGTGCTGCTGGTCGAAGCCATCGTCTGTTTCCTGATTCCGTTGAGCGGTATCGTGTGGATGTTCGTCGACAAGGTACAGGATTTCACGCTCGACCCCCAATCGCTGATCTCCTCGATCCGTCATGTCTCCGAACAGATCCGCCTGCGGATCGGTTACGATCTGTTGCAGGACAGCAACATCTCGTCGATGGTGGCCGTGATCACCCGATTCGGGCAGGCGTTTCTGCAAGGTATTTTCAGTTTCGGGGTCAATATCGTCATGCTGTTGTTCGTGCTCTATTTCATGCTGATCGGCGGTACCCGCATGGAGAATTATTGCCGGGCCATGCTTCCGTTCAATGCCACCGTCGCACGCAACGTGACGAACGAAATCTATATGATCGTCCGCTCGAATGCGATCGGCATTCCGCTGATCGCCGTGGTGCAGGGGTCGATCGCCTATGCGGGTTACCTCGTCTGCGGCGTTCCCAGCGCGTTGTTCTGGGGAGTCGTCACCTGCTTCGCCACCATTCTGCCCGTCGTCGGCACGGCGCTCGTCTGGGTTCCGCTCGCGGCTTATCTCGCGGTGGAGGGAAGTTGGGGCGCCGCCGTCGGGCTGATGGCCTACGGCGTGCTCGTCGTTACGCAGTCGGACAATGTGATCCGGTTCATTTTACAGAAGAGAATGGCCGACACGCATCCGCTCGTGACGATTCTCGGCGTGCTCATCGGCCTGCCGCTTTTCGGGTTCATGGGCGTTATCTTCGGCCCGCTGCTGCTGGCGATGTTCGTCTTCTTCGTCCATATCTTCAAGCGCAAATACCTCGACGGCGCGGAGACCGCGCGTCTGTTCGTTCCCGACAGGTAGCTCGCCCCGCAAACGGAATCGGGAGCCGACATTCGGCTCCCGATTCCGTTGTAAATACATCCGAAAGGTTTATTCGCGGATGCAGCGCACCGAGTAGGCGTCGGCGCGGGCACCTCCGCCGGCGGGCGAGGTGGTAATCATCTCGTTGCCGGCCGTGTCCTTGATCTGGAACGAGAGCACCGAGTAGGCCCCGCCCCGGAACATGTCGCCGGGGTAGGGTGCGTTGCCCCAATAGGAACCCCACAAGCCGCTCATGCTGCCCATCAGCATGGCGTAGGAGCCGTCGAAGCGCGCCGCTGCGGGGAAGTAGGAAGATGCGCTGTCGCTCAGATTGAAAGTCCAGCCGTAGTCGTAGTCGGCGAGCGATTTCGCACCGTCGCCGCTGATGTCGGCGATATCGAAATCGTCGATCACCCAAGCGTAGCCGCCCGATGCGGTGAAGTTGCGGAATACGTCGGCGGGCGGAACGCGCCATCCGACGGGACACGGGTCGTAGAAGGATTTGGCCCCCTTGTTGAGGAAGTCGTTCGTCTCGTTGCGTTCAGCGCCTTTGGGATTGCCCCACAGGGCGTCGTTGCTCATGTCGGCCTGCAACCAGTCGCGCGAAGTGCTGAACTGCGCATAGTTGGAGAGGCAGACCGTCGGATTGGCGGTGGCGAAGGCGAGATTGTTGTCCGCTGTGCTCGACTGCGACGAGTTGGTGATTTTGATTTCGTTGTCGTCGCCGTCGTAGATCGGCGCACCGACGGTGGCGGTCGTTCCGGTCAGCGTCGGTGCCGCGGGAAACGGATCTTTGCGGCCCCACTGGTAGAGCAGTCCGTAACTGCCGACGTCGCCTGGGGTGTTGTGCATCGCGCCGAGGTTCATGTTCATTACTTCATAACCGGTTTTCGATGCGATGCCCCCAACCTCGGCTTCGGGATACCAGATGTGCCAGCTCCACAGGATCGCTCCGTCCTTGACGGCGATCACGGCGTTGCCCGGTCCGGCGATCTTGAAGCTGATCCGGTCGTCGGCCAGCGTTACGCCCGATATCAGACCGGGTGCGCTCTGCCAGACGACTGCGGCGCTCGTGCCCGCGATGGCCGTGGGCGCATCGAGCCCCTCGGTCGTGGCGCCGTTGCCGCGCACGGTCGCGTCGAAACTGTAATTGCCGGCGGCGGTGACGAGGTAGCAGTTCGAAGTACCTTCCCGGCTCAGGTCGGTGTACTTTTCCTTGCCCGCTTCCTGCGATACCTGCAATTCGCGGCTGACGGAGCGTTCGCCCGATGTCGCGGTTACGGTCACGGTGGCGGCCGGCATCGCTTCCGGCGTCTCGTTCTCTACGGCCGATACCGTGAATTTACCTGCGGAGACCGCGACTTTGCACCACTTCTGGTCGGAAACGGCGTTCCAGCTCTCCATGTTGGTCGTGACGGTGATCTCGACGCTTCCGCCTTCTGCCGGAAATACGATCGGGGCATCGGGCGCCAGCGTCAGTTCGGGATCGGGAAGTTGTTCGGGGGTGTCGTTGTCGGAGCATCCCGTCAGACATACGCTCAGTGCGCATATCGCCAACAGTAAAAATTTCTTCATACGCTTTTCGTTTTTGAGTTAGACACTATGTTCCCTCTCCGTTTTGTCGTCGGACAAACGGTCGAATCATTTCTGTTGCATGATCGGACGGGCAGCCGCCCTAACTAACCTTGGGGATAAAGATAGGGCGTTTCGTGCGAAAAAACAAGCGTTCGGATCGTTTTTTTCGCTTTTCCCCGTGTCGTTGCACGTTGATGCGACGGAAGTTGCGGCAGCGGCAAATCCCGTCTTTTGGCAGGAGGATGGTTCGTGTATGTCGGGAAACGGATTTCTCCGGCTGTTGTTTCGCCCGGAAATACGACGGCATGGGGACGTCGGAAAAAAGCCTCCCTTTGTCAAAGGGAGGTTTGGAGGGAATGTCGAAACGAGGATTTCTCCGGCTGTTACTTCGCCCGGAAATACAACTGCATGGGGACGCCGGAGAAATCCCACTGCTCGCGGATTTTGTTCTCCAAGAAGCGGCGGTAGGGCTCCTTGATATACTGCGGCAGGTTGACGAAGAAGGCGAACTGCGGCGTGGGCGTAGGCAGCTGCATGGCGTATTTGATACGGATGTATTTGCCTTTGGTCGAGGGCGGCGGCGTCTCCTCGATCACGGGCAGGATGTAGTCGTTGAACTCCGAGGTGGGGATACGGCGCTTGCGCGACTGGAAGACGCGCACGGCCGTCTGCAACACTTCCAGAATACGCTGTTTGTTCAGCACCGAAGTGAAGATGATCGGAATGTCGTTGAACGGGGCCAGTTTCTTCATCAGGAACTCGCGCCACTCCTTCATCGTGTTGTTCCCCTTCTCGATCAGGTCCCATTTGTTGACGACGATCACGCAGCCCTTGCGGTTGCGCACGATCAGGTTGTGGATGTTCAGGTCCTGCGATTCGAGTCCCTGCTCGGCGTCGAGCATCAGGACGCAGACGTCGGAGTTCTCGATGGCGCGGATCGACCGCATGACGGAGTAGAATTCGAGGTCCTCGGTCACCTTGCCCTTCTTGCGCATACCGGCCGTGTCGACCAGATAGAAGTCCATGCCGAATTTGTTGTAGCGCGTGTGGATCGAGTCGCGCGTGGTGCCGGCCACAGGAGTCACGATATTGCGTTCGACGCCCAGCAGGGCGTTGGTGAGCGACGATTTGCCCACGTTGGGGCGGCCGACGATGGTGATGCGCGGCAGATCGTCCTCGTACTGCGCCGAAGTTTCGGCGGGCAGCGCCTCCAGGATGGCGTCCATCAGGTCGCCCGTGCCGCTTCCCGACATCGACGAGATGCAGTAGGGGTCGCCCAGCCCGAGCTTGTAGAACTCGTGCGAGGAGTAGATCTGATCGTAGTTGTCGACTTTGTTGCAGACCAGGATGACCTTCTTCGTGGTGCGGCGCAGGATGTCGGCCATGAGCGTGTCGAGGTCGGTGATGCCCGTCGACACCTCCACCAGAAAGAGGATCACGTCCGCTTCGTCGATGGCGAGCATCACCTGCCGGCGGATGTCGTCTTCGAAAATATCGTCCGAATTGACCGTATAACCGCCCGTGTCGATCACGGAAAACTCCTTGCCGTTCCAATCGGTTTTGCCGTAATGGCGGTCGCGGGTCGTGCCGGCCGTGGAGTCCACGATGGCCTGACGTTGTCCCACCAGACGGTTGAAGAGTGTGCTTTTGCCCACGTTGGGGCGACCGACTATCGCTACCAAACTCATAACGTTGAAGAATTTATCCAAAGGTTGCACAGCATTGCGGGGCATATTCCGTGCCGCATGGCGCGTGCATTTTTTCAAGCGGCAAAGGTACGATAATTCGATGAGGTATGAAAGTTTCGGAAGATTTTTCACGCTTATTTGCGAAAAATCCCTATATTTGGCACTATATATACTTCGCCATGACGTTCGGTCGCGGGGATTGCGCCTGCGACGCGGAACGTCTGCGATAAGTGGAAATTCTTTTTTGTGACGATAATGAACAGACGCATTCTCACGGCGATCGCCCTGTTGCTGACGGCCTTTCCGGCCGCGGCGGCCGGGCCCCGGCTGGGCCTGCAAGCGCGGGCCGGTCTCAATGTCGCCGACTTCTCCGCATCGGCCGAGGGGTTGAATCTCTCGACCCGGCTGGGATTCCATGCGGCCGTGGCCGTGCCGCTTTCGTTCGGCGCCATCGGCGTACAGCCCGAACTGATGTACATGCGCAATACGTTGAAGGTGAACGGCCAGAAGGTCAAGATGTCCAATGTCGAACTGCCCGTGCTCTTCACGTTGCGCCTGCTGGGGCCCCTGAGCGTGTTCGCGGGCCCCGCGTTCGCGCTTTCGGACAGCAGTTACTACCGCATCGACGGCGAACGCCGCGAGTTCGGCAATGCGAAACCGACGCTCACCTACATGGCCGGTGCCGCCGTGCGGCTGAACCATCTGGTGCTCGACTGCCGTTTCAACGGTGCCTTCAACAAGACCGAAAACTATTTCGAGGGGGTCTATCCCCGCATCAAGTCCTACCAGCTGCTTTTCAGCGTAGGCTACGCATTCTGACGATGGGGGAGGAGATCAGCAAGGAGATCGCCGTCGACGGCGTCGACGTGCGCGAATTGTACGGTGCGCAGAATGTCTACCTCGAACAGATCCGGGCGCTGCATCCGGCGCTCAAAATCGTAGCGCGCGGTTCGTCGCTCAAAGTGCTGGGCGCCAAGAGCGCGGCCGAGCGTTTCGAACGCCGCATGCAGGGATTGATCGACTATTACCTCAAATACGGCCATATCTCGCGCGAGGTGGTGGCGCAGGCGTTCGCCGCGTCGGGCCTTGCGGCGGACGAGGCTCCGGCCGATCAGGACGTGATCGTCTACGGCAACAACGGCACGGTGGTGCGGGCGCGCACGGTCAACCAGCAGCGGCTGGTGCGGCTGTACGACGCCGACGACCTGCTTTTCGCCGTCGGGCCGGCCGGTTCGGGCAAGACCTATACGGCCATTGCGCTGGCCGTGCGTGCGTTGCGCGAGAAGGTGGTGCGGCGGGTGATCCTCACGCGGCCGGCCGTCGAGGCGGGCGAGAAACTGGGCTTCCTGCCCGGCGACATGAAGGAGAAGCTCGACCCTTACCTGCAACCGCTCTACGACGCGCTCAACGACATGATTCCGCCCGCCAGGTTGCAGAAGTTCATGGAGGAGGGGACGATCCAGATCGCACCGCTGGCCTACATGCGCGGCCGGACGCTCGACGACGCCTTCGTCATTCTGGACGAGGCGCAGAATACCACGCTGCCGCAGATCAAGATGTTTCTCACGCGCATGGGGCGCAATGCCAAGTTCATCGTCACGGGCGACGTGACGCAGATCGACCTGCCGCGCCGGAGCGACAGCGGCCTTACGCGCGCCATCGGGATTCTGCGCGGCGTGAAGGGGATCGGCGTCGTCGAATTCGACCGCCGCGACATCGTGCGGCACGAGCTGGTCAAACACATCGTCGAGGCTTTCGACCGCCACGGCGAGTCGGAGGCGCCGCCCGTTCGGACAGATCGTAAATCTTAAAATAAATATCCGATTATGAATACCGATTTAACCGCTTTGAAACCCGCACTCGTGTGGAAGCACTTCGCGGCGATGACGCAGATTCCGCGTCCGTCGTTCCATGAGGAGAAGATCCGCCGTTACGTGCTGGATGTGGCCCGCTCGCTGGGGTTGGAGTGCCGCGAGGATGCGGCGCACAACGTCTACGTGCGCAAACCCGCCTCGAAGGGCATGGAGAACCGTGCGGGGGTGATCCTGCAAGCGCATCTCGACATGGTGCCGCAGAAGAACAACGACAAGAAGTTCGACTTCCTGAAAGACCCGATCCGCGCCTACGTCGACGGCGACTGGGTGACGGCCGACGGTACGACGCTGGGGGCCGACAACGGTATCGGTGCGGCGGCGATTCTGGCCGTGTTGGAGGACGATACGTTGGAGCACGGTCCGCTGGAAGCGCTCTTTACCGCCACCGAGGAGACCGGCATGGCCGGTGCGTTCGGGCTGAAAAAGGGGTTGCTCAAAGGCGACATCCTGCTCAACCTCGACTCGGAGACCGAGGGCGAACTCTATGTCGGCTGCGCGGGCGGTCTGGATGCCAACATCCGCTTCCGCTCCGTGCCCGAACCGACTCCCGCACGCAACTATACGGCGGCGACCGTCGCGGTCAAGGGGTTGAAGGGCGGCCATTCGGGCATCCAGATCGTCTGCCAGCGCGCCAATGCCAACAAACTGCTCTTCCGCCTGCTGCGCCGCTGGACGGCCGCGCACGACCTGCTGCTCTGTTCGGTCGACGGCGGCGGTCTGCGCAACGCCATTCCGCGCGAGGCGACGGCCACGGTGCTGGTGCGCAGCAAGGAGTTCGAGGCGTTCCGGAAGGAGGTGCGTGCTTTCGAAAAACTCATGCGGGCCGAGTTCGCCGGCGTCGAGGAGGGGATTTCGATCAAAGCGGAGGCGTGCGAGCGTCCCGCCGAGATGATCTCCCGGGAGGTGCAGGACAAGCTGATCCGTGCCGTCGCGGCCTGTCCCGACGGTTTGCAGCGCATGTCGCCGGCGATGCCGGGGCTGGTGCAGACCTCGACCAATCTGGCGCGTGTCGTTTCGGACGGCCGCAGCGTGCAGCTGCAATGCCTGCTGCGCAGTTCGGTCAATTCCGAGAAGGAGGCGCTGGGCGACGCGATCGCCGCGGTGTTCGAACTGGCGGGCGCCAAGGTGGAGCTGACGGGCAGCTACGACGGCTGGAATCCCGACATGGACTCCCCGATCCTCAAAGCGATGACCGCCTCCTACGAGGCGCTCTACGGCAGCCGGCCGGCCGTCATGGCGATCCATGCGGGGTTGGAGTGCGGCGTGATCGGCGGCACCTATCCCAAATTGGACATGATCTCGTTCGGCCCCACGATCTGTTATCCCCATTCGCCCGACGAGCGGGTGGAGATCGCCTCGGTGGGCAAGTTCTATGAATTCCTGCTTCACACGTTGAAGCACATTCCCGTCCGGTAGCCGTGGTCGCTTCGTCGCCTCACGTCGAAGAACATCAGTGGTTCGCCATCGTCAATCCCGTGGCCGGCAACGGCCGCGGGCTGGACGAGTTTCCGCGCATCTCGAAACTGCTGCGCGAGCAGCAGATCCACTGCGAGGCGGTGTTCAGCGAACACAAGTTCCACGCCGTCGAACTGACGGTCGAAGCCGTGCGGCGCGGCTACCGCCGCATCATCGCCGTCGGCGGCGACGGTACGCTGCACGAGGTGGTCAACGGGCTGTTCATCCAGCAGGTGGTGCCTCCGTCGGAGGTGCTGCTGGCGGTGATCGCCGTCGGGTCGGGCAACGACTGGATCCGCATGTTCGGTATTCCGCAGAATTGCGCCGACGCCATTCGCGCCATCCGCGAGGAGCATTCGTTCTTGCAGGACGTGGGCATCGTATCGTACGAGGAGGCGAAATACCGCCAGAGCCGCTACATGGTCAACGTGGCGGGCGCAGGCTACGAAGCGCAGGTCGTGCGGTGCTTCAACCACCTCAAAAAGAAGGGGCGTCGCGGCCGCTGGCTCTACACGTGGTCGGTCATCCGCTCCTTCTTCCGCTACAAACCCACGGGCACGAAGGTATGGGTCGACGGCAAACGGGTCTACAACGACCTGCTGCTCAGTATCGCGCTCGGTGTGGGCAAGTACAACGGCGGCGGTATCCAGCAATTGCCCGACGCCGTGGCCGACGACGGCATGTTCGACATCTCGCTGGTGCGCCCCATTCACTTCTGGCACATCATCTTCCGCTTCCACAAACTCTTCAACGGCAAGATCTACGAGATCCGCCACATCCTGCGCGAGCGGGGCGGCACGATCCGCATCGAGTCCTCGCCCGAAATCGAGGTCGAGCTCGACGGCGAACTGCTGGGGCATACGCCGCTCGAATTCACGATGCTGCGGCGCGCCATCCGCGTCGTGGTGTCGCGGGAGTTCCTCGAATCCATGGAGTAGCGGATGTCTCGTAAAACGGATACGGGCGACCTTCGAGGCCGCCCGTATCCGTATGAAGCCGCTATGTCCGGCGTCAGTTCGTTTCGATGACTTCGACCTCGGTGATCTCCCAGTCGAACAGATCGTTGGCGCATTGTCCTTCCAGTCGCTGCATGGTCGAGGTGTTGACCGTGTCGGCCATCACGGCGTTGACGAACTGGTCCAGCGTGACGAAGGTGCTGTTCACCTTGCCGGCCAGGCAGTTGTAGAAGGCGTGCAGCTGGTCGTGATCCAATCCTGCCGGAAGCATCTTCCGGGCCACGAGCTGCTCGTAGGGGAAGATGTGGCGCATGTTGCGGGCATCGGCCTGCAACTCCTCGACGACGGTCTCGACGATCACCAGCTGTACGGTGTCCTCCACGCCGGGCATCGTGACGAAGGTCGCATAGACGGGGTAGTCGCCTTCGAGGGCGGTGGCTACGTCGTCCGAGAAGAGGATGAACTCCGCATCGGTCAGGTCGTTGAGGTAGGCCATCTGGCGGTAGTCGCGCAGCATTTCGCGCATCTCCTTGCGCTGCTCGCGGTTCCACTTGCGTTGCTCGGAACAACCGAATCCGGCTGCAAGGATCAGCATTACCGGCAGATAGAGTAGGATTTTTTTCATGACGATTGAATTTTTTACGTTACGACGCGTAAAATCGCAACAGTTGTGCCAAAAAGAGTTATCTTCGCTTCTGCGTAAAAACTTGCGATCATGGATATTCTCGAATACCGCGATTATTGCCTTTCGCTGCCTTTCGTGGAGGAGAGCACGCCCTTCGACGAGACGACGCTCGTCTTCAAGGTCGGCGGACGCATGTTCACCTACGCCGGAATGGAGGATTTCCGGCGCCTGGCCGTCAAGTGCGATCCCGACGAAGCCGTCGGGCTGCGCGAGCGCTACGAGGGGGTCGAGGCGGCGTGGCACGGCAACAAACGCCACTGGAACGACCTCTATGTCGACCGCGATCTGAGCGACGCTTTCGTGCGCGAACAGATCCGCCGCTCCTACATGCTCGTCCTGCGGCATAACGTCACGCCCCGCACGCTGCGCGACGAGATGCTGGCGCATGTCGCCCGTCACGGCCTTCCCGAATAACCGGATATGGATTTCAACCGCTATATCGCGACCGGCGAGTTCGCCGCACTGGCGGATTGGTTCCGCAGCGAAGGAGAGGTCGTGCATTATGCTGCGGGCGATCGTTTCGCGAGACAGGGATGCCGCAATCGCCATTGCGGAGTGGTCGGACGGGGCGCTTTCCGCTATGTGCACCTCGCCCGTTCGGGCGAGCGTCACGTGGTGGGGTATGCCTTTGCCGGAGAGTTCGTGGGCGATTACGTCGCGATGTGCGGCGATCGGCCGTCGCAGGTGAGCATCGAAGCGATGTGCGACTGCACGGTGTGGCGTGCGGACGACGATCGGCTCGAAGCTTTTTATCGGGCCGATCCGGCGTGCGAACGGCTGGCGCGCCGGCTGGCCGAACGTCTGACCTGCGAACTTTACGAACGGATGTTGCAGCTTTATGCCTGTACGCCGCAGGAGCGTTACGAGACGCTGTTGCGGCGTTGTCCGGAGCTGCTGAACATCGTTGCGTTGAAGGAGCTGGCCTCCTATCTGCGCGTGCGGCCCGAAACGCTGAGTCGCATTCGCGGCCGCGTGCGGTGAGAAATTGATTCGGATCAAGCGTTTTTTCTCTTCGGATAGCTACTTTCGCCCCGATGAAAAGAGCGATCGTTATCGGCGCCACGTCGGGAATCGGACGCGGCCTGGCCGAAGAATTGGCGGCGCGGGGCTACCGCGTCGGACTCGTGGGGCGAAGGGAGGCGCTGTTGCGCGAAATCGCGGCGGCCGATCCGGCGGCGTACAGCTGTGCCGTCGCCGACGTTACGCAGCCGGATGCAGCGCTCGCTGCATTGGACGGTTTGGTCGCGGTGTTGGGCGGTTTGGAGTTGTGCATCGTCGCGGCCGGTACGGGAGACCTGAATCCCGATCTCGACTTTGCGGTCGAGGCGTCGGCGATCCGTACCAATATCTTGGGCTGGACGGTGGTCGTCGACTGGGCCTGCCGGTTGTTCGAGCGGCAGCGCGGCGGCCATCTGGTCGTCATCTCGTCGGTGGGAGGATTGCGCGGCAGCGGTGCCGCTCCGGCTTACAACGCCTCGAAAGCCTATCAGATCAACTATGCCGAGGGGTTGCGCCAGCGGGTCGCGAAGAGCGGACTGCCGGTCACGATCACCGACATACGGCCGGGGCTGGTCGATACGGCGATGGCCAAAGGCGAGGGGTTGTTCTGGGTGCAGCCGGTGGCGAAGACCGTCCGGCAGATTCTGCGTGCCGTCGAGAGGCGGCGTCACGTGGCTGTCGTCACGCGGCGCTGGCGCATCGCGGCGTGGCTGTTGCGGCATTTGTCCGAAAGCCTCTATCTGAAAATGTAGCGGGGAAAGTCGGGAACGGAGCGCTCCTCCCGATCGCGGAACGGTTTGCGGCGGGGCATGGCGGAAAGAGACGAAAGAGGGGCGTTCTACCGAACGCCCCTCTTTCATCATTGCCCGATCCGCCTGAGCCAGCGCCGGTAGCCCGCGACGGCCAGCGCGGAGTAGAGCAGATACAATCCCGCCGTGAGGGGAATATCCTTGTAGAGATAGAGCCCCACCGTCACGACGTCCACGGCCAGCCACACGAGCCATTGTTCGACGTATTTGCGCGAAAGCATCCAGTAGGCCATGATGCAGAGCGCCGTGGTGAGGCTGTCCCAGAACGGAACGGTGCTGTCCGTGAAACGCACGAGCAACAGGTAGAGCAGCGCGTGGATCGCCGCATAGGCGGCGGCCATGCGGAACCACATGCGGGCCGGCGTGCGGGCGATGCGGCCGGTCTCGCGTTCGGCAGGCTTCGGCTTTTTCGCCCAGACGCAGAGTCCGTACAATCCGGCCAGGATGTAGTAGACCTGCATCGCGCAGTCGGCGTAGAGTCCCGATTTATAGTAGAGCGCGCCGTGCACCAGCGGCATGACGAGCCCCACGATCCAGAGCCGGATGTCGGCGCGGTATTCCAGCCAGAGGTAGAGCAGGCCGAGCACGACGCCCGCGAGTTGCAGCGCGAGTTTCCAGTCCATCCGCTCAGAACTTTACGGTCACGTTGGCCAGCACGTTGAGCGGCGCCTGCGGGAAGTAGAGGGCTGTATGCTGCGAGGGAGAATCGCGGAACCAGGTGCTGTATCCGTAGCCGTTGTTCTCGTATTCGGCGTTGAAAAGGTTGTTGACCTGCAAGCCCAGCCGGATGCGCCGGGCGTTTCGCGTGCGGAAAGAGTACGACAGGTTGAGGTTCGTCACGCAGTAGGCGTCGAGCGACAGCGCGTCGTTCTCGTTGTTCGCGAAGTACTGCTCGCCGACATACTGCGTGTGGAAAGCCGCTTCGAATCCGCCGTAGTGGAAGTCGAGAATGAGGTTGGCGATCGTTTCGGGCGAGTAGGCGAGTTTCGTGGTGCCCAGCGCTACCGGCCCGTCGCTGATGACGTTCCAGTCCTCGTCGTTGTCGTAGACGGTGCGCAGTTCGGTGTAGTTCTCGATGCGGTTCTGCGAGAAGGTGGCGTTGGCCGATGCGGTGAACCATCCGGTGACCTTCCACGACGCCGACAGTTCGACGCCGCGGCGGTAGCTGTCGTCGACGTTGTCGTTGAGCGCATCGTAGCCGTCGTTGATCCGGCCCATCGGCACGAGCTGGTCCTTGTATTTCATGTAGTAGAGGTTCACGCCCAGCGAAAGCCGGGGAGCGGTGTAGGTGTATCCCAGCTCCCAGTCGTAGAGCTTCTCCGACGAGGGGTAGGTGTAGTCGGCCGTGAACATGTAGCGGTCGGTGAAATCGCCGCGGGTCGGCTCCTTCTGTGCCACGGCGAACGAGAAGAAGAAGCTGTTGCGCTCGCCGAGACGGTAGCTCACGCCGGCGCGCGGGTTGAAGAAGTGGTAGGTCTTATCCACGTCGATAGGCTGCATCGGCATCCCCTCCTGACCGATGTAGTTGTCGTTGGTTCCCCACGCTTCGTAACGGACGTAACGGTACTGGATGTCGGCGAAGAGCCGCAGCCCGTGCGCCGCCTGCCAGTTGGCGCGTGCGAAGAGGTTGGCGTCCTGCTTGTCGACGTCGTTGTCGTACCAGCGGCCGCCGATCGCCCCGGCATCCATGCCGTCCACCCAGTCCAGCTCGCCCCAGTGCGGGCAGGTGTAGTAGCTCCACGAACCGCCGAAGTTGAGGTCGAGCGCACGCGAGGTGTAGGAGGCCGAGGCGTTGAGCCCGCCCAGGTGGTTGCGCATGATCTTCTCGCGGATCAGGTCGGCCTCCTGGATTTCGGTGTCGAGATTGACGTATTCCGCCAGTTCCGCGTCGTCCTTGTACTGCTTGTAGTAGCCGTAGCCGTAGGTGTAGAAGGCCGTGGCGTTGAGCGCCCAACGGTCGTTGAAGCGGTGGTTCAGGATGAGCTGGTTGTTGATTTGCAGATAGTTGTCCGTCTGGTCGTCGTAATAGCCGACGTGCGATCCGTCGGCCAGTACGTGCGGGCCGGCCGAGGTCTGGTACTGGCCGCTGTCGTGGTAGCGGCGGCCGTAGCGCTCCATGTCCTCCATCGTGACGCCGTTGTAGGTGAGGTAGGTTTTGGCCTTGCCGCCGAACGAGAGGAGTTTGACCATCGTCCGTCCGTTGTAGTAGCCGCCCTGGAACAGATAGGATTTCAGATCCGTGGCGCCGCGGTCGATGTAACCGTCCGAGCCGATGTGCGTCAGCCGTGCGTCGACGGCCCAGTGGCCGCCCAGCAGCCCCGACGAGATGCCGACGGCCTGCTTGTTGGTGTTGTACGATCCGTAGCTGAGCGAGGCTTCGCCCGAAAATTCGGTCGAGAGCGCTCCGGTGGTCATGTTGACCGCGCCGCCGAAAGCGCCCGTGCCGTTGGTCGAGAGGCCTGCGCCGCGCTGCACCTGCATCGTTCCTACGGCCGAGATCAGGTCGGGCGTGTCGTACCAGTACATCGAGTGCGAGTCGGGATTGTTCATCGCCACGCCGTTGATCGTGACGTTGAGGCGCGTGGCGTCCGTGCCGCGCAGGCGGATTGACGTGCCGCCGATGCCGATGCCCGTTTCGTTGGTGGCGATCATCGAGGGGGTGAGCGCCAGCACGGTCGGAATATCCGTGCCGTAGCTGTTGCGGGCGATCGCGTCGTGCGAAAGATCGGTGTAGGCCACCGGCGTGCGGGGCGTGGCGCGCGTGGCGGTGACTTCGATCTGTTGGAGGCGGTACATGCGTACCGAATCGCTCTCCTGCGCGTGGGCGGCCACTGCGGCGACGCCCGTCAGAATGGGTAGTAAAAACCTTTTCATCGAACCTTTAATTTGAGGTTAAAGAACTGAAAAGGGGTATGCGGTGTTGATTATGCGTCCCGGTCTCGGCATTACCCGTATCCGGTTCAATGGGTATAATCTCAGCCTGGAAAGTAAGGCACCCCTTTGTGAATATCGGGGGCGAAGATAGTGTTTTTCGGCGAGAACGGAAAGGAAAAATGCGGATCTTTTCGCCTGATCACGGTAAAAACGCTCGTGCGAGGCCCTTCCTCCCTGCGTTTGCCGGCGGCGGCCGGCCCGACGCGGTTCGCGCCGGACGATGTCGGATAGGGGGCGGATAAGCATAAAAAACGCGCGGCAGGGAATCGCATTTCCTGCCGCGCGTGCCTGCGGTCGCCGCCGTCAGTTCTCGAACCACATCTTGGTCCAGACGCCGTCGACGTGCGGAACGTTGTCGTTGACGCTGCCCTCGCGTTCGGGGTAGGGCCAGCGGTGCATGATGCCGGGGTAGAAGTTGCGGATCGACGCCGGAACTTCCAGGGCGGGATACCCCGTGCGGCGCTGGTTCGACCACGCTTCGAGCGGACGCATCATCATCTCGATGCGCTGCTGCGAAGCGATCGCTTCGAGCGCCTTGTCGTCGCCGCCGAGCGTCGAGAGCGACGGCACGCCGGCTGCGAACGAAGCGGCCGTGGCGGCGGCTACGCCGTTGTAGACGCACGATGCCTCGATGCCCTTGCGGTAGGCCGCGTCGGCCTGCGCCAGATCCTTCGCTACGCCCAGGCCGCGGACGTAGGCCTCGGCCACGTAGAACATGGTTTCGGCATAGGAGCAGATCACGTCGGGGTAGTCGGCGCGCAGCAGGTTATTCTTCTGGAAGACCGCCTCCGTGCACAGCGACGGGTTCTCGCTGATCTCCTTGTCGGTGACGACCGAACCCTTCTCCGACGCTTCCAGCGAGATGTACTCGCCGTCGGCGTTGGCGCGGAAGTAGATCGGGATGCGCGGGTCGTCGAGCGCCTTCATCGGATCGAGTACCGTCGGGTTGGCGAAGAAGCAGTATTCGTAGTAGTCGGGATACTGCACGGTGAGCTGGTAGTTGGGGTTCTGGTTGCCCGGCGTCGTGTAGAAGGGGAAGACGAAGTCGTCGGCCGAGGAGTTCATCAGTTCGCCTCCGTCGATAATGGCCTTGATTTCGTCGCCTACGTCCTCCTTGTTGGCCAGGTACATGTAGAACTTCAATTTGAGCGAGTTGCCCAGCCGGCGCCATTTGGCCATGTCGCCGGTGTAGTAGATGTCGTACTTGTCGATCCGTTTGCTGTTCGATTCGTCGATCCCGTCCAGCGCCTCGTCCAGCAGGCCGATGACCGAATAGAAGACGTCCTTCTGCGTGTCGAATTTCGGCGTCTGCGTCCCTTCGATGTTCCATGCCTCGGAATAGGGGATGTCTCCGTAGAGCATCGACGACTCCCAGACGGTGTTGGCCAGCAGAATCTTGCATTGGGCTACGGAGTTGCTGTCGTTTTCGCCCGTGGCGAATTCGATGGCTTTGAGCAGGTTGTACCCGCAGCTCGAATAGGAGGTCACCCAGCCGTTTCCGGTGGCGTAGGTGCTGATGTTGTACATGTCGGCGCCGACGAACCAGTTGTCGGCGTCGGAGGCCACCTGTGCGGCGTAGATGATCGGGAGCCACTGGTCGCCGCCGACGCGCTTGCTGCTGTAATTGATCGCGGCGTAGTTGAACAGGTAACCCGCTTCGGTCTTGGTCGCCGCGAGTTCGTTCGAGTTGATGTCGAGCCAGTCGCCGCAGGAGTGTAATCCCAGCGAACCGCCCGTCAGCGTGAGACCGAACAGAATCTTGTTTATCAATCTTTTCATACGTCCTGCTTGTTTAGAAGGTTAATTTGATGTTGAAACCCCAGCTTCGGGTCGTGGGAATCGCCGAGTATTCGACGCCCGAACCTACGGCCGACGGGCCGAAGATGTTGGTTTCGGGATCGATGTGCGGCACGTTCGACTTCATGAGCCACAGGTTGCGGCCCTCGACGCCCAGTGCCAGCGAACCGATGAAGCAGTTCTTGAACCAGCGCTGCGGCATCTGGTAGCTGAGCACCATTTCGCGCAGTTTGACGAAGGTGGCGTCGAAGACGTTGGCCTCGGACACTTTCGAGCTGTAATTGTTCGACCAGAACTGGTAGGGCGTGATGGCCGTCGTATTCTCGGTGCCGTCCTGTTTGACGCCCTTGTCCACGATGTCCGTGCGGTTCTTTCCGATCGTCTCCTCGGCCATGCCGTTCACGCGCAGGTCGGAAACGGTACCCGAGTACATGACGCCGCCGTAACGGACGTCGATCAGGAAGCTCAGCGACAGATTCCGGTAGCGCAGCGTGTTGCTGATGCCCATCGTCCAGTCGGGCGCCACCTTGCCGAGGTTTTTCGTCGTCTCGCTGACGGCGCGCGTACCGTCGTCCTTGATGATGTAGTTGCCCTCGTCGTCGGTCATCCAGTAGGTTCCGTAGAGGCTGAACGGTTCTCCCTCCGCGGCCTTGATTTGGAGCGAGTTGAAACCGGCCGAGAGGGTGTAGCTCGTGATCGAAGGATCGAGTTTCTTGACCAGCTGGCGGTTCGACGCGAAGTTCACGTCCAGATCCCAGCTGAAATTTTTGGTCTCGACCGGTGTGAAGCCCGCCATGATCTCGACGCCCTCGTTGGTGATCGTGCCGGCGTTCTTGCGCATGTAGAAGAAGCCGGTCGAGTTGGCTACGTCCAGACGCACGATGTTCTTCGTCGTCTTGTTGTAGTAATAGGTCGCATCCAGTCGGATTCGCCCGTTGAAGAACCGCAGGTCGGTTCCTATCTCGAACGACGACTGGTTCTGCGGTTCGAGGTTGGGATCGGGATAGGTGGCCGGAGCCATGTAGGCCAGCAGGCCGCCGTGCGGGATCGAGTTGTTGCCGACGTATTGCAGGAAGATCGAGCTTTCGGGCGTATAGAGGAAGTCGAGCGCGTAGGGCACCGTGTCGCTGCCGACGTTGGCGTAGCTCAGGCGCAGTTTACCGAAGCTCAGCACGTTGTTCTGCGGGATGAGCTGCGAGAAGACGAAGCCTGCGCTTACCGAGGGGTAGAAGTACGAACGGTGCGACTTGGGCATGGTCGACGACCAGTCGTTGCGGCCCGTCACGCTCAGGTAGACGATGTCCTTGTAGCCCAGGTCGATCTCGCCGTAGACACCGATCAGACGCGACTTGGCCTGGTCGTTGGTCGTGATGACGCTCTCGGCGTTGGCATACGAATAGATGTCTGCCACCAGCAGGTTCTTGGCCGTCACGTCCAGATACTTCGTGAAGTTCTGGTTGATGTTGTGGCCCAGCATCGCCTTGAACGACCAGTCTTTCCCGAAGGTGGTGTCGTAGGAGATCATCAGGTCGTTGTTGATCTGACGGTAGGTGATGTTGTTGGTGTTGAACTGTCCGTCGGGCAGGCCGACCGTTCCCCATGCGTAGATCTGCCGGCGCTGCTCCTCGAAGAAGTCGGTACCGAGGTTGTTGGTGATCGTCAGACCCTTGACAGGCTTGTAGCTGATGACGGCCGAACCGAACATGCGGTCTACCGTGCCGGTGTTCTTGTTCTTGTTTACCGTCCAGTAGAGGTTGCCCGTTTTGCCCGCCTCGTCCACGCTGGCCTGCGTTACGGTCGTACCGTCCTGCGCGTACCAGTTGTTCTTCAACCAGTTGATGTCGGTCGTGCGCGGGATCGCGTTGATCTGGTTGACCAGCACGTTCACGTCGTTCGAACCCTGTGCCGGACGGCCTTGCGAGGTCGTGTGGGCGTAGGAGAACGAGATGCGGGCTTCGAGTTTGTCGTTGAACTTGCGTCCGCCGTTGAACGAAACGTTGTATTTGTCGTACTCGTTGTTGGGGATGACGCCGGTCTGGTTGTGCGCCGTCAGACCCAGACGGAAGTCGTTCTTGTCGTCGCCGCCCGATACCGCTACGCTGTTGATATAGGTATGGCCGGTCTGGTAGAAATCCTTTACGTTGTTTTTGTACGCCCGTAGCTGTACGTCCTGCCCGAGGAAGTTCTTTACGGTCTGGCCCTCGATCTTGGGGCCCCAGCCGTTCTGATAACCGTAGGAGTAAGCGCCCGTCGTGGGGACGCCCTGCGCATACGAATTCTGGAAGTCGGGCAGGCGCAACACGCTTTCGAAGCGCATCGTCGAGTTGATCGAGACGCTCGTCTGCTGGTTTTTCGAGCCTTTTTTCGTCGTGATGATTACGGCGCCGTCTTTGGCGCGTGCACCGTAAAGGGCCGTCGCGGCGGCTCCTTTGAGGACGTTGATCGATTCGATGTCGTCGCTGGCGATGTCGCCCATGCGGTTGCCCGGATCGACGGCGGCGCCGCTCAGTGCCGAACCGGCGTTGCCCGGGTCGTAGGACTGGTTGCTCACGGGCATACCGTCGATGACGAAGAGCGGCTGACCCGACGAACCGAGCGACGACTGCCCGCGGATGATGATACGCGACGATCCGCCGGCCGTACCCGAGCTCGACGAGATGTTGACGCCGGCCACCTTACCCGACAGGGCGTTGAGGACGTTGCCGTCGCGCGCCTTGGTCAGTTCGTCCGACTTGACGGTCGACACGGAGTATCCGAGCGTCTTCTCCGAACGGGTGATGCCCATGGCGGTCACCACCACGTCGTCTATCGTGTGCGAATCCTCCTTCAACGAGACGGGGATATGGGTTCGTCCGGCGACGTCGACCTGTTGCGGTTCGTAGCCGATGAAGGAGATGTTCAGTTTGGCATCTTCGGGAGCGTTGAGCGAGAAGTGTCCCGAGGCATCGGTCGTCGAACCGATCGTAGTGCCTTCGACCAGAACCGTTGCGCCTACGACTGGCGCCCCGGCCGGATCGGTCACCGTGCCCGACACCTGCTTGTTCTGTGCCGTGACGGTCGCGTCGAGACAGAGAACAGCGATTAACGAAAGTAGAATTTTGTTAATCATACGCATGATTTTTTAAGTGGGTTTTTAATCTATATACCTCTTGTGTTCGGGGCAAAGTTACGGATTATAATATTTATCGCCAAGATATTTTTAAATAAATTTAATAACTGCTTTCTGTCTACCGGAAAACCCCGTGTGACGCTTATAATTCATAATTCAGAGGGGGGGGTAATATTACGGATTGTAACGTGCTGCTTCGAACGTTGCGTTCCGTTCGGCCGGATCGGGGAGTATATCCTCCTTTTAAAGCGGTTTCGGGAGGGATTGGAGTCGGTGGAGAAAACGGAAACCGGTCGCCTTTCGGCGATTCGTGAAAATCGTAATCGAATTCCGGAAGATTCGGCCTTCATTCGCTGTCAATACATTGATAATCTATTGTATTCCGATCTTCTCGAATCCGTTTTCCTACTTTCGGGTCCGAACGGAATGAAAAAACCGCATCCTGCGGGGATGCGGTTTTCGGGGGAGGGATCGTGCGTTCAGAACCGGTAGACGTCTTTTTGGCAGTAGAGGGTTTCGTCGTCGAGCGGTGCGGGACGGCTGTCGCCGCACAGCAGGGCGAGCTGTCCGTCGTGCCGGACGATGCGGATTTCGGGCTGCGACGTGAGGATCTCGATCGTGCGGCCCGCTGCGGGATCGTCGAGGCGTGCCGCTTCGCCCAGAATGTTCCGCCGCCACCCCTCGACGGGATAGAAACGTCCGTCGTCCGTTGCGGGCCCCTCCTGCGTGCGGAGCGTCGGCCGCCAGTCTCCCTGCCAGAAGAGTTGCGTGGTCATCGTGAAGGGTGCCGCCGTCGCCCCGCGTGCCAGATGCGTCACGGCGAACTGTCCGTCGTCGTCCAGGTCGAACAAGACGGCCAGCGCCGGTAGTCCGTCGTCGCCGGCGGGAAGCTCCATGACGATGCGGTCGGTCTCCACGCGGCTCTGCCAGATGCGTTGCCCGAAGCCGTAGCGGTTTGCGCAGAGCGTCTTGCCGCGGTCGGCGTAGTCGGCCAGCAGCGCTTCGGGCGTTTCGAAGACGGGCGTCAACGCTTCGGACCTCCCGTCCGCCCCTGCGGCGAAGATTCCCGTCACGGCGGCGCCGGCGTTGGAGAGGCGTACCTCCCGTCCGCCGGCGCAGCGCAGCGTATAGAGCAGGATGCCTTCGCCTTCGGCCGAAGCGCCCCACAGATATTGTTCGATCTCCACTATTCGACCGGTTTGAGGTTCGCCAGCAGGGCGTCGATGCGTCGCAGCGTCTCTTCCTTGCCGATGAACGACGTGACGTCGTACATGCCCGGCCCCTTGCCTGCGCCCACGAGCGCCAGCCGCAGCGTGTTCATGATCTGCCCCATGGGGTAGCCCTTCTGCTCGATCCATGCGTGGACGATCCGCTCGGTGTTCTCCAACGAGAAGTCGTCGATCGAGGCCAGCACCTCGCGCACCTCGCGCAGGCGGTCGGGGTTTTCTCCCTTCCAGTATTTGCGCACCTGCTTCTCCTCGTACTGGGTCGGAGCGACGAAGAAGAACGAGGTCAGCTCCCACAGATCGGTGATGAAGGTCGCGCGCTCCTTCATGATCCCTGCCGCGCGGCCCGCCACCTCGTCCGTCACCTCGATGCCGTGTGCGCGCAGGATCGGCTGGTAGAGTGCGGCCAGTTCGGCGTCGCTCTTGCGGTGCATGTACTGGGCGTTGAACCATTTGGCCTTGTCGGGCTGGAAGCGCGCGCCCGATTTCGACACACGCTCCAACGAGAAGGCGTCGATGAGCTCCTGCATCGAGAAGAGCTCCTGCTCCGTGCCCGGGTTCCAGCCCAGCAGCGCCAGCATGTTGATGAACGCCTCGGGGAAGTAGCCGTCTTCGCGGTAGCCGTGCGCCGTCTCGCCCGTGGGCGACTGCCAGAAGAGCGGGAAGACGGGGAAGCCCATCTTGTCGCCGTCGCGCTTCGAGAGCTTGCCGCCGCCCGTGGGTTTGAGCAGCAGCGGCAGGTGGGCGAATTCGGGCTGCGTGGCCTCCCAGCCGAAAGCGCGGTAGAGCAGGTAGTGCAGCGGCAGCGAGGGGAGCCACTCCTCGCCGCGGATGACGTGGGTGATCTCCATCAGGTGATCGTCCACGATGTTGGCCAGATGGTAGGTCGGCAGTGCGTCGGCCGACTTGTAGAGCACCTTGTCGTCGAGCGTCGAGGTGTTGACCTCCACGTCGCCGCGGATCAGGTCGTGCATCCGCACCGTCTCGTCGGCCGGCATCTTGAAGCGGACGACCCACTGGTCGCCGCGCTCGATGCGCGCCCGCACCTCGTCGGCCGGCAGGGCGAGCGACGTGGCGAGCCGTTCGCGTACCGAGGCGTTGTAGGCGAAGGTCTCGCCGCGTTCCTCGTACTGCGCGCGCAGGGCGTTCAGCTCGTCGGCCGTGTCGAAGGCGTAGTAGGCCCAGCCCGCGTCGACGAGTTGCAGGGCGTATTTCAGGTAGATTTCGCGCCGTTCGCTCTGGCGGTAGGGGGCGTGGGGGCCGCCTTGCCCGACGCCCTCGTCGATATGGATGCCGCACCATTCGAGCGACTCGATGATGTAGGCTTCGGCGCCCGGGACGAAGCGCTGCGAGTCGGTATCCTCGATGCGGAGGATCATCTTGCCGCCGTGGCGGCGTGCGAACAGATAGTTGTAGAGTGCCGTGCGGACGCCGCCGATATGGAGCGGGCCCGTGGGGCTGGGGGCGAAACGCACCCGTACAGGTCTTGTCATTTCCGTGTATATAATTTAAATCCTTATACTCTCTTTTTTTCCGGTCGCGGGTCTCTCCCGCCGCCTGCTTTTCGGCGCGGGAGTGGCCGACCCGAATCGGAGTGCGGCGGTTTGCCCGGGTCTGCCCGAGCCGACGCTATTTCAGTTCGATCCGATGCCGGTCGTCGGCCTCGTTCGCCGCACGGCGGCGTGCGTAGGCTTCGTATTCGGGCGTATGCGGGAAGTCGCGTGCCGCGTGCCGTGCCTCCCGCAGCGGGGCGATGCTGCCGGCGACGATCGCACCGACGGTCAGTGCGACGGCCGTTCCCGCCGCGATCCACATCCGACCGTCGCCGGTCAGCGCGGCGGCGAGGGTCAGCGCGAAGCAACTGCGTTCCGTCCAGTGCGAAGTCGCGATGCGGAGAATCCGTTCCGAGAGGTTCATGGCGGCACTATTTGATCCGATACTCGATGCGCATCGTGATGCGGGCCTTCTTGTGACGGCTCGCGGTGTTGAACGATCCGCCGGCCGAGAACTCCTCGTTGGCGTTGGCGCCCGTGATCTGGAAGACGCCCATGCGCGCCGAGGCTACGGCGCCGATGCCCGTTCCGGCGTTCTGCGCGATCTTCTCGGCACGCGCCCGTGCGTCGGCCGAAGCGCGTTCGATGAGCGACAGCTTCACGTCGTCGAGTTTCGTATAGTAGTAGTCGGGCTGGCGCGCCTCGATCGATACGCCCTGCGCGATGAGCGCCGAGATTTCGCGCGAGACGTTCTCCACCAGATCGACGTCCGTCGATTCGATGCTGAACTCCTGCCGCAGCGAGTACCCCGTGAAACGTTGTCCGGCGTAGTTGCCGTTGGCGCTGTATACGGTTTGGTAGGTCTTGTCGACGTTGACGAAGTTCCATACGACCTGCTTCGCGTCGATCCCCTTCGCTGCGAGGTAGTCGCTGACCTTGCGCTTGCTCTGTTCGATCCGGCGGTAGCCGTCGGCCGCCTCTGCGGCCTCGGCCGTCAGCACGCCGCTCCATACGATCAGATCCGACTCGAACTCCGTTTCGCCCAGACCGGTTACGACCACCGTGTCCTGCGAGCGGTACTTGTAGGTGTAGGCGCGTCCCAGCAGATAGGCGCTCAGAATGATGGCGATGCCGATGATCGCATACTTGATGTGTTCCCTGTTCATGATGGCGAGATATTAGGTGTTTTATTTCGTGTCGGTTTCACGGCTGGCTCGCGGAAAGATTCCGATGCGCCGGCGGATTCCGTCCTTCCGTTTCGCGCGATCAGACGTTGAAGAGGAAGTGCATGATGTCGCCGTCCTGCACGACGTACTCCTTGCCCTCGATGCCGATCTTGCCCACGTCGCGGCACGCCTTTTCGGAGCCCAGCGTCACGTAGTCGTCGTACTTGATGACTTCGGCGCGGATGAAGCCGCGTTCGAAGTCGGTGTGGATGATGCCGGCCGTCTGCGGCGCCTTCATCCCCTTGCGGAACGTCCATGCGCGCGTCTCGTCGGCACCGGTGGTGAAGAACGTTTGAAGGTCGAGCAATTTGTAGGCCGATTTGATGAGCCGCGCCACGCCCGACTCCTGCAAGCCGATCTCTTCGAGGAACATCTGCCGCTCGTCGTACTCTTCCAGTTCGGCGATGTCGGCTTCGGTCGCTGCGGCGATCACCAGCATTTCTGCCCGTTCGTCGGCGATGGCGGCGCGCACCGCCTCGGTGTAGGCGTTGCCCGTCGCGGCGCTCCGTTCGTCGACGTTGCAGACGTAGAGCACCGGTTTGTCGGTCAGCAGGTTGAGATCGGCCACCAGCTTGCGGTCCTCCTTGTCCAGTTCGACGGTGCGGGCGCTGCGGCCCTGTTCGAGTACGGCCTTGTATTGGAGCAGCAGTTCGACGGTGCGCTTGGCATTCTTGTCGCCGCCCGACGTGGCCTGCTTCTGGGTCTTCGCCAGCCGGTTCTCGACGGTTTCGAGGTCTTTGAGCTGCAACTCGGTGTCGATGATTCCTTTGTCGCGCACGGGGTCTACCGAGCCGTCCACATGGGTGATGTTGCTGTTGTCGAAGCAGCGCAGCACGTGGATGATGGCGTTGGTGTTGCGGATGTTGCCCAGGAACTTGTTGCCCAGCCCCTCGCCCTTCGAGGCCCCTTTGACCAGGCCCGCGATGTCGACGATCTCGATCGTGGTCGGCACGACGCGCTTCGGGCGGTCGATTTCCGCCAGCCGGACGAGCCGTTCGTCGGGTACGGTGATGACGCCCACGTTGGGCTCGATCGTACAGAAGGGGAAATTTGCCGCCTGCGCCTTGGCGTTCGACAGGCAGTTGAACAGGGTCGATTTGCCGACGTTGGGCAGACCGACGATTCCGCATTGTAAAGCCATTGTATCTCGTTTGATGTTAAATCTTCCGGCAAAGATACGATTAAGCCGAGAGCAATGCAAATTTATTTGCGATTGCCGAGGCGGAGTATCTTCGGTGTCAGCCAAAGATACGAATAAGCGAGAGCAATGTCGAATTTATTTATTTGAGCATTGCCGAGCGGGAGGGTTTGGATGCAGTCGAAGGTACACGTTTTTCTCGATGAATGCGCCCGAACGTTGGGGAGAATATCCGCTTCGGGTATCTCCCGCTGCGAATCCGCAATCTATTCGGGCCGCAGCCGTTGCCGGCGCTGTACGATTTTCCCCGTCTGCGTGACGCCCTCGATAGAGATGTCGTAATCGGCCGGTGCGTCGGAGGTGTAGAACTCGACGATGGCCTGTCCCGTATCGTCGAGCTTGACAGTCGGGTTCCAGTAGAGCGTCGTGCGGTAGTCGGGAGCCATCGAGCGACGGGCCTTCTCCGTCGCGTATGCCGGAGCATAAAACTCCGCAGGGGTTTGATAACCTAACGGTGAAGCTATACTCACGTCAATAGCTGGCGCAACCGCCAATGCTTGATCCAATTCATCTCCCGTTTTGGTCGTAATCGAGACGATAGCTCCATCGAAAACGCCCCATAAAAACATATTCCCTCCGGCGATTAGATCAATGCGTGAAATCCATTCCATCGGCCATGTAGTACATATTGGCATGGTCAAATTTTTATCGGGTTCCAATCCTCCTCGTTCCAAAGCAATCTCCGTCATCGATTTCTTTTTCGTTCCCGTAACGATTAGCTGCCCGATGGTCGATCCTGCTTGAAAATCCGCATCTGCACTATGAGGCGTTGTTGTATTATCGAGTACTCCATCTATCATAAAAGAGACATTCGCTCCATGATATGACAATCTGCCTCCGATGAAATTCATTCCCGGCATACGCTGGACGAATTCCATTATACTATATGCGCCCATTTCTTTTATTTGTTGCATATTATCCCATGTATGCGCCGCCAGCCGATGCTCGGGCCGTGTGGATTCGAGGCGTTTGTGATGCGTGACATACACCGTGTCGATGAGGATGTTGCGCATATCGGTCTGTCCTCGCTGCTCGATGTAGTGCCGTGCCTGGACGAGGTAGGGATTCGCCGCATCCGTTTCCGGCACGCGGGGCAGCGTCCCCACCTCGGGGAACGAATCGCGCGCGACCTTCACCGTCGCCTCCGGCAGCAGCCCTTTCGCTGCTGCGGGCCGCAGTACGAAGAGCGTGCTGTCGGGGAAGTCGAAGCCGTTGAGCGCGAACCGTCCCTCCTTGTCGATCGGCGCCTGCAACGAGTAGTGCCACCGCGGCACGATCATCCGCATCTCGTAGCGGTCGAGCTTCTTCCTCCTGTTCCACAGTCCGCCCTTGTTGATCCGCCCCGCGATCTCCTGCCCGACCTCCAACGGATATTGCGGTTCCACGTACTCCTTTTTCATC
>ERZ1026975.180-NODE-180-length-46125-cov-6.424333_pt1 | contig 46125 bp, 29 predicted proteins | sample MGYA00519561_ERZ1026975 | MGnify/ENA primary metagenome ERZ1026975 (study PRJEB26926, sample SAMN06164672) | human gut metagenome | biome: ENVO:00009003; feature: ENVO:2100002; material: ENVO:00002003 | host: Homo sapiens | place: USA | collected 2012 ... | reverse complement strand
CCTTATCGTCGGCAGCGTCAGATGTGTATAAGAGACAGCGCCCTTATAGGCGCAGAAGTGCGCGTTGGGCAGGCCGGTGTCGTACAGCTGCATCCCCTGCGTCAGGCTGTCGCCCAAAAAACTCACGTCCGAAAAGCTGCTCCGCTCCACGGCAGGGCTGGCAGGCTGGGCGGCGAGGCGGAAATCCATCGCGGTCATCCCGTTGTCGAGGGTCTGGACACTGAGGCGTCGGGCCGGGGTGTAGCTGATGGTGTTCCACTCGCTGCCGGTCAGCTCCTGCTGCAGAATGGTGGGGCCTTGGGCCGTATTGGGGGCTGGCTCGCGGTGAAGGCGCTTCCAGAGGACGCCCACAGCGGCCAGAAGCACCAGTAGGATGAGCAGCGCAGCGGTGATGAAGATCCTGCGCCAGCGCCGATGAAGGATGCGGCGGCGATATTCCTGATAATCTGCCATAATGTCCTCCTGTGGCGGAATGGTTACTTTCGCCCCTATTATACAGCACAGCCCCGGCCCGTGCAACCCGTGAGGAAAAATTCCCATATTCCGGGGGCCTGCCCTTGCGTTTTCTATTATAAATATGATATACTAAAGTGAATCAAGTATGATAGGGAGGCTTTCACGATGCCATTTACTCCGAAACTGACTTATAAAGGCAAGCCCCTCGTCCGCAAGGACAATGAGCTGTATTACGGCTGCATGACCGACCCGTATGTGCTTTATCTGCAGATCCAGTCCACCAAGACCGTGGGCGGTGTGGATGTGGCAGACAAGGTCCATCTGCAGCTGCTCTCTACCGATGAGTCCAAGCCCCGTGAGGCCCGCGTGGCACGTCAGACCACCAAGAACGGCCTGTACAATGCACTGGACATCGGCAGCATCTGGCTGCAGAAGGCAAACGAGAACGGCTGAACCCAAACGCGAACCGCAAGCTGCTGAAAGGGACTGCTCCTGCATGGAGCGGCCCCTTTTTTGCTGTGCAAATATTTTGCGTTATGCGGAGCTTTGTGGTATACTTATCCTGATATTTTATGCACAAAAGGCAGGAATGAAATTATGCTGCATGATCCGGAACTGCATTATCTGGATAACGCCGCCACCACCATCGTTGCTCCCGAGGTGGCAGACGTGATAGACAAGGCCATGCGGGAGCACTGGGCCAACCCCTCCAGTCTCTATGCCCCCGGCGCACGGAGCGAAGAGGCCCTGAACGCCGCCCGTGCCGCCGTGGCCCGTACCCTGGGCTGCAGGTCGAAGGAGCTGTACTTTACCTCCTGCGGCAGCGAGGGCAATAATCTGGCCCTGCTGGGCGCGGCCCAGACCCGCACCTTCGGCAAGGGCATCGTGGTGTCGGGCTTCGAACACCCCAGCGTCCAGCGCCCGCTGGAACGTCTGGCCGCGCAGGGCTATAACGTCACTGTCGTGAAGCCTCAGGCCGACGGCACACTGGACATCAGCAAGATGCTGGATGCCGTGGACAAGAACACCATCCTCGTGGCCTGCATGATGGTCAACAACGAGATAGGCACCCGCAACGACGTGGAGCGTCTGGCCGCCGAGGTCAAGCACCGCAACAGCCGCACCATCGTCCATGTGGACGCTGTGCAGGCGTGGATGCGCGTCCCCATCAAGCTGGACAACATCGACACGATGGCGGTCAGCGGCCACAAGATCCACGCACCCAAGGGTGTCGGTGCGCTCTACCTGAGTGACCGGCTGGTGCAGGCGTTCCAGCCGCCCTATCTGGGCGGTGAGCAGGAGCGCGGCCTCCGCCCCGGCACCGAGAACCTGCCCTATGCGCTGGGCCTTGCCGCCGCGGTCACCCGCCTGGCCGGCAGCATCAAGAGCCGTGACAAGGCTGTGCGCGCCCTCAACGACCGCCTCCGCGCGGGGCTTTCTGTGTTCCCGGAGGTGGAGATCAACAGCCCGGCGGGCGCTGTGCCTGAGGTGCTGAATTTCAGCGAGAACTGCATCAAGAGCGAGACGATGCTGGCATGGCTGTCCGAGAGGCAGATCTACGTCTCGTCGGCCAGTGCCTGCGGCAGGGGACAGCCCAGCCACACGCTGGCGGCTATGGGCCGCGACCCGCTGGCCATCGACACGGCCATCCGGGTGTCCTTCTGTGCCAATAACACCCCGGAGGATGTGGACGCCTTCCTCGAGCGCTTTGAGGATGGCATGAAGCACTTGCAGAGAATCAAAAAGTAAAAAGCACCGGCTGATGAACAACACAATATTAGGAGAAGCTATTATGCGCGAAGTCATTATGGGCTATCAGGGCGAAATGTCCCTGAAGGGCCTCAACCGCAACCAGTTTGAATCGACGATGATGAAGATCCTGCGCTACCGTCTCAAGACGGTGGGCAAGTTCCGCGTCTACTGCACCCAGTCCACCTTCTACATGGAGCCGGAAGAGGAAGACATTGATATGGACCTCGCCTTTGAGCGGGTGAGCAAGGTGTTCGGCCTCGCGGCCCTCAGCCGTGCTGTGGTCTGTGAGAAGGATTTCGACACCATCTGCCAGACCGCCGAAGATTATCTGGGCGACAGCCTCCACGGCATCAAGACCTTCAAGGTCGAGGCCCGCCGTTCCGATAAGACCTTCCCCATGACCAGTCCCGAACTGATGCGGGAGCTGGGTGCCTATCTGCTGGGCAGGCACAACTACCTGCGGGTGGACGTCAAGAACCCTCAGTTCAAGGTCATCGTGGAGATCCGCGATTACGGTGCGTATATCCACGGCCCCAAAATACAGGGTGAGGGCGGTCTGCCTGTCGGAACCTCCGGCCGCGCCCTCAATATGCTGTCCGGCGGCATCGACAGCCCTGTGGCGGCATATCGGATGGCAAAGCGCGGCCTCGGCCTCGACCACATCCATTTTGCGTCCCCTCCGTATACTTCTGAACGAGCAAAACTGAAAGTTAAGGCTCTGGCCCAGCTCATCACCCCCTATACCGGCAGCACCAACCTCTTTGTGGTGCCGTATACCAAGCCCCAGGAGTATATCCGCGATAACGCGCCCGACGTTCTCTTCACCGTCCTCATGCGTCGCAGCATGATGCGCATTGCCAACATCATCGCCAGAAAGCAGGGCTGTGAAGCCCTCGTCACCGGCGAGAGCCTGGCACAGGTGGCCAGCCAGACCGTCAAGGCTCTGCAGTGTACCGACGCCGCCCAGGACCTGCCCATCCTCCGCCCCCTCATCGGCATGGACAAGACCGAGATCGTCGAGACGGCCCGCCACATCAACACCTTCGAGACGAGCATCCTGCCCTATGAGGACTGCTGCACTATCTTTACCCCGCCGCACCCGAAGATCCGCCCCGAACTGAGCGAGATCCTCGAAGCCGAGGCCGGGATGCCCGGTCTGGCAGAGCTGGAAGCCGAGGCCGCAGAGGCCACCGAGCGCATCCGCCTGCGCATCACCGACGACGTGGAATTCGAGGGCTGAGCCATGACAGCAGAGATCATCAGTGTGGGTACCGAGCTCCTTCTCGGCAACATCCTCAACACCAACGCCCAGTACCTCAGCCGGGAGCTGGCCGATCTGGGCATCACGGTCCAGCGGGAGAGCACCATCGGCGACAACCATGGCCGTCTGGCCGATTTCGTCAACGAGGCCAAGAGCCGCTGTGACTTGCTGGTCTTTACCGGCGGCCTCGGCCCTACGGCAGACGACCTGACCAAGGAGACCGTTGCCGCCTGCTTCGGGGATGAGCTGGCCTTCGATGAGGCCGAGTGGGATAAGATCACCAGCTACTTTGCCCGCACCGGCCGCGAGACGGCCCCCAACAACCGCAAACAGGCGATGGTCCCCACCAAGGGCCATAAAATCATCAACAACCACGGCACTGCCCCCGGCGCGTGGTTCGAACAGGACGGCCGCTGCGCCGTCCTTATGCCCGGTGTCCCCCACGAGATGAAGGCCATGTGGACGGAGAGCGTCCGCCCTCTGCTGATGGAGCGCCAGAACTGCACCCTCCACTCCGTCACCCTCCGTGTGCTGGGCGGCGAGAGCGATATTGAGTATAAGGTGCGCGACCTGCTGGAAAACCCGAACCCCACCGCCGCCATCTACTGCAAGACCGGCGAGTGTGAGATCCGCATCACCGCCCGCGCCCGCTCCGACGAGGACGGCGAAAAAATGTGCCGCGCGTATGCCAAAAAGTTCTATGATATGCTGGGCGATGCGGTGTATGATGAGGATGTGGCCGGTCTGGAAGAGACGGTGGTCCACACCCTGCAGGAAAAGGGGCTGACCATCTCCACCGCCGAGAGCTGCACCGGCGGCCTCATCGCACAGCGCCTGACCTCCGTGTCCGGCTCCAGCGAGGTGTTCGGCTATGGCTTTGTCACCTACTGGGAGCAGGCCAAGGCAAAGCTCGTGGGCGTGGACCCGGCGGTCATCGAAAAGTACAACGTCGTGTCCGCCCCCGTGGCGGCACAGATGGCTCTGGGTGCGGCAAAGGCTTCGGGCGCTGACATCGCTGTGAGCGTCACCGGCGTGGCCGGCCCCACCGGCGGCGACGAGGTGCGCCCTGTCGGCACCGTTTATCTGGGCGCTGCCCGGGATGGCGTGGCCTGCGTCAAGAAGCTTTTCGTCTCCCGGCCTGACCGTGCGCTGGTGCGCGCCCGGGCCGCACAGGCTGCGCTGGAACTGGCGCTGCGTCTGGCACAGGGCAAAGTCCCGGCCGGGACGCAGGCCCTCACCGCAGCCCAGCAGTCGGACGACGAAGCGCTGGCCGCACTGGATGAGGTGTTTATCCGGTAAAAATCAAAAATGAGGGGTTGATGGGATTTGGCAGAGGAGACCCGCTGTGTGCTGCGCCTGTACGGTGCGCCGCAGGGGCGGCTGGCGGCCGCTGTGGCGCTGTTTGCGCCCCAATGGAGGGCTGAGGCCCAGTGGAAGAGCCGGGGCGCAGAGACGCTGCTGGCTGTCCATGCGGACACGCCCACGGGACTGAAAAAGGCGGCCCAGAGCCTCCGCAGCAGCTTTGGCGCGGACGTATATGGTGCAGGCGATACCAGTCTGGCCGCTGCCGCCGTGCAGGCGCTGGAAGCCCATGATCGTCTGCTGGCCTGCGGCGATGCCGCCGCCGGTGCGCTGCTGGAATCCCGGCTCGAGAAAGTCCCCGGTGCCGAGAAGGTCTACGACTTCGGCACCATGAGCTATGCCGACGCCAAGGTCGGCCCCCAAATCGAAAAGCGCGCCCGGGCCAAGCTCGGCGGGGAAGGGGACAAACCCGACTCTGTCCGTCTGGCCCTCGCCCGGGCGCAGGCGGCCCGCCGCATCGTGGGAACAGAGCTGGCCGTGGCCTGTGCCGAGCGGGAAAGCGACCATGTGCTGGTGCTCTGCACCAAAAAAGGCTGCTGGCTCCGCACCGTCCCCGCCGCAGATAACCCCGGCCTCTGGCTGCTGGATATGGTGCGCCGCGCCGCTGCCGGTCTGCCGCAGGCCGAGGGGACAGGCTTCCTTCCCGCCGGACAGACCAAGCAGAGCGATCCTCCGGGCCGTTCGCAGAGCAAGGATCCCACCTCAAAGAAGAAGCATCCTCTCCGCGTTCTGCTGGCGGTGCTGGGGATCCTGGCGCTGGCGGCGTTCGGTGCGGCGTGGTATCTCACGGGCGGCGATCTTGCCGCCCTGCCCCAGCGTCTGAAGACCCTGCGTCTGCCCGAGTGGGTCACCCTCTGGCAGGCCCATGAGCCGAAGCCCGGTGCAAGACTGATATAAAACAAAAAGGGGCCGCTTCCCGGCAGAAATACGGGAAGCGGCCTCTTTCTATACAGCACAAAACCCGCCGCAATGGGATGCTTCCCATTGCGGCGGGGCATTTGTGTTAAAATACAGTCAAGTGACAGTGCTTAGAGCTGGCTCTGATATTCCTTGCGGTAGCCTTCCAGCTCCTTCTGGTTGCCATAGACGAAGTGACCGTTGGCGATCTCCTCCCACACCGGCTTGTCCACGCTGTAGTCGTGGCAGCTGGGGTCGTAGACCAGAAGCTTCTTGCTCTTTTCCAGGCCCGGGTCGGGGATGGGAACAGCACTCAGCAGGGCTTTGGTGTAGGGGTGCAGGGGGTGGAGGAACAGCTCTTCAGCCTCTGCCAGCTCCACGATGCGGCCCTTGCTGATGACGGCGATGCGGTCCGAGATGAACCGGACGACCGACAGGTCGTGGGCGATGAACAGGTAGGTCAGACCGCGGGACTTCTTCATGCTGTTCAGCAGGTTCAGCACCTGCGCACGGATGGAGACGTCCAGTGCGGAGATGGGCTCGTCGGCCACGATGAACTCCGGCTCCATGACCAGCGCACGGGCGATGCCGATACGCTGACGCTGGCCGCCCGAGAACTCGTGGGGGAAGCGGGAGGCGAACTCCGGCAGCAGGCCGACCTCGTGCAGAGCGTTCATGACCTTTTCGTGCAGGTCATCCTGGTCCTTGTACAGGTGGTGGTTCAACAGACCCTCAGCCACGATGTACTCGACCTTGGCGCGCTCGTTCAGGGAGGCCATGGGGTCCTGGAAGATCATCTGCACCTTGCGGATGACCTCACGGTCCAGCTCCCTGGAGATCTTGCCGTTGATCTTCTGGCCCTTGAAGAAGATGTCGCCGCCCGAGGTCGGGTTGATGCGGCAGATGGCACGGCCAATGGTGGTCTTGCCGGAGCCGGACTCGCCGACCAGCGAGAAGGTCTCGCCCTTGTAGATGTCAAAATTGACGTGATCCACGGCCACGAACTTCTTTTTGCCGGAGCCAAAGGTGATCTGAAGGTCTTTCAGCTCAATCAGCTTTTCACGCTCAGCCATTTAAGTTGGAACCTCCCATCTTTCCCATTTTCTCACGCAGGTTCTGGATGGAGTGCGGGCGTTCCATCTTGGGAGCCCGGGGGTCCAGATACCAGGTCTTTGCCGCGTGGGTCTCGGACACCTGGAAGAACGGAGGTTCTGCCACGAAGTCGATGGCCAGCGCGTGCTTGTTGCGGGGTGCAAATGCATCGCCCTTGATCTCATTGAACAGGTTCGGCGGCGTACCGTCGATGGTGGGCAGGGCCTCACCCTTGGTACCCAGCTGAGGCAGAGCCTGCAGCAGAGCCCAGGTGTAGGGGTGCCATGCGTCGTAGAAGATCTCTTCGACGGTACCGTACTCGACGATCTGGCCGGCGTACATGACGGCCACGCGGTCTGCCACGTTTGCCACAACGCCCAGGTCATGGGTGATGTAGATAACGGACATGCCCAGCTCCTTCTGCAGGTCACGGATGAGCTGCAGGATCTGTGCCTGAATGGTCACGTCCAGAGCGGTGGTGGGCTCGTCGCAGATGAGGATCTGCGGACGGCAGGCGGCAGCGATGGCGATGACGACACGCTGACGCATACCGCCGGAGAACTCGTGCGGATACTGCTCGTAGCGGCGCTCCGGGTCGGGGATGCCGACCTTGGCCAGCATCTCGATGGCGGCCTTCTTGGCCTCCGCGCCCTTCAGGCCCTGATGGTGCTCGATGCTCTCCTGGATCTGCTTGCCGATTTTCTTCAGCGGGTTCAGGCTGGTCATCGGATCCTGCATGACCATGGCGATCTTCTTGCCGCGCACGCCCAGCCAGTCCTTCTCGGTGAACTTGGTCATGTCGCGGCCTTCGTACATGATGGAGCCGCCGGTGATCTTACCGTTGACATCCAGCATACCCACGAAGGTCTTGGTGAATACGGACTTGCCCGAGCCGGACTCGCCCACGATGGCCAGCGTCTCGCCGTCATAAAGGTCCAGCGAGCACTTGCGGATCGCGTTCAGCTTCTTGCCGCGCAGGCTAAAGGTGATCTCCACGTCTTTGGCAGAGATGATCGGTTGTCTATCCATTTTTGTGATTTTCTCTCCCATCTGTTAAACGTGGTTGCGCGGGTCAGCAGCATCCGAGAAAGCGTTGCCCATGATATAGAAGGAAATGGAGATGATGGACACGATGGATGCGGGGAAGACCAGCAGGTAAGGATAATCGAGGAAGAAGCCGCGCACCTTGCTCAGGATGAGGCCCAGAGACGGAGTCTCGATGCCCAGACCGATGCCCAGATAGGACAGGGTGGACTCGAGGTTGATGGTGGCGGGGATGCTCAGCGCCATGCGCAGGATGATGACGGAGACCAGATAGGGCAGGATGTTCTTGGTCAGAACGCGCCACAGCGGGGTGCCAAGGCAGCGGGACGCGAGGTTGTACTCGCGGTCACGGAACATGAACACCATGTTGCGGACGCGGCGGGCCATGACCAGCCAGCCGATGGCGATCATCGAGACGGCCATGATGGTGAAGCTCTGGCCGACGACCAGTGCGATCAGGGTCATGTAGATGATGTAAGGCACATTGTCGATGAGGTTGTACAGCTCGGTGAAGAAGCGGTCCAGCTTACGGACATAGCCCCAGATCAGGCCGATGATGACGCCGAGGATGCTCTCGCCCACGGCAACGATGAGGGCCAGACGGATGGACACCTGAGTGGCGTACCACACCTGACACCAGTAGTCGCGGCCAAGGTTGTCGGTGCCGAACCAGTATTCGCTGTTGGGCTTCCGGAAGGCCAGAGAGGAATCCGTCACCAGCGTCTGATAATCGTACTTGCCGATGGCCAGTGCGATGAAGGAGAAGATGACGAGGAACAGGAACAGGATAAGGCAGACGACAGCAGCCTTGTGCTTGAGGAAGTTCTGGATGACAGAACCCCAGTAGCTGTAGTTGGAGTAGCCGACACGCTCGGCTTCCTCCGGAGAGTAATCGACGAAGTAGAACAGTTCGTCCTGCTTTTTGCCCTCAAAATCCGATGCTTTAGCCATCAGCGTGCGGCCTCCTTTCCGGTCAGAGTAATGCGCGGGTCAACCAGCATCATCAGCACGTCGCCCAGGAAAACACCCACGATGCCCAGTGCAGCGTAGAGGATGACCAGAGTCTGGACGACGTTCAGGTCATAGCGCTGGATGGCGTCGGTCAGCAGGGGACCCATGCCGGGAACGGAGAAGAACCGCTCCATCAGCAGAGAGCCGCCGACCGTCAGCAGGATGGACTGGGGGATATACTGCACCATGGGGACCATGGCGTTGCGCAGCACGTGCTTGAACATGATCTCGCTGGAGCTCAGGCCCTTGACGCGGGCCAGCTTGATATAATCGCGGGTCAGCTCGTCCACCATGTAGCGGCGGGTCCACAGAGCGTAGCCTGCGATAGACGCCAGCGACAAGCAGACGATGGGCAGCACGCTGGACGGGCCGACATTACGGGTGGAGTACAGCGTGGGGAAACCCAGGTATTTGGAGCCGAAGACCAGCACCAGCGAATAGGAGACCAGAGAAGGCACAGCGTTGACGAAAACGGTGTAGGCCGTGCCGATCCAGTCAAAGACCTTGTCCTTGAAGGCGGTCTGCAGGATGCCCAGCATGATGCCCACCAGCAGAGAGATGCCGGCGGAGATCAGGCCGAGGCGCATGGAGACGCCGAATTTCTTGCCGATGACCTTCACGACGGAAGCGCCGTTCTGGATGCGGCGGGAAGTGCCGAAGTCCAGATGGAGCAGGTCGTTGTAGAAGTGCAGCAGCTGGGTGCCGATGGGGTCGGTCAGACCGGCGGCTTCCAGCGCGGCGTATTTCTGCTCTTCGGTAAACTTCATGAGCTGTTCTTCCGTGAAGTAGTAGTCCGTAGGCAGGCAGCGCATCAGCAAAAAGACGATGGTTGCGATCAATAAGATCGTGACGAGCGACTGAGCCAGCCGCTTGACGGTGTATTTTAACATGATAACCAAACCTTTATAAAATAATCATCAGGCTTTGGTTGCTGCATTGAAAGCAGCGGAGAAAGCCTCGTACTCCTCGGTGGTGTAGCCGTCGCCCTGACGGGTCTCCCAGTTGACGGCCTTGTAGTTGCAGGGACCGTACATGGCGTTGATCTTGGTGTACTCGTTGACGTGGGTCAGGCACCAGAGTACCTCGTACAGGCAGGGGATGCACAGAGCGTTGTTCAGCATGGAAGCCTCAGCCTTTGCGAATGCGGCATAGCGTGCATCGGTATCGGTGACGATGGCCTTTGCCTCAGTGACCAGATCGGTGAACTCCTGATAATCAGCCAGCAGGTCCTTCTGGTAATCCTGAGGATCCTTCTCGACGGCTGCGATCCAGGAGGTGGTCTGAGCGTAGTAAGCGTTGTCGTCGCTCAGGACTTCCTGACCCAGGAAGTTGACGGGGTCACCGAAGTCAGCGCCCCAGCCGTTCTGCAGGATGGAGTGCATCTGGACGTTACGGACTTCCTTATAGATGGAAGAGACATAGGTGCCGATGTCCAGCACGACGAAGTCATCGCCCAGGCTCTCGGAGAAGCACTGCTTCAGGACGGTGGCGGTATCCAGAGCATCGGTGTCGCCGCTCTTGATGTAGTGGTAGCAGTGAACGGGGAAGGTGACGCCGATGGCGCTCAGCTCTTCCATGGCCTGCTTCTTCAGGTCAGCGATGTCGCCGCCGTTGTCGCGGAGGCGGATCATGGTCTTGCCGTCGTAAGCCTGACCGTCGAAGCCCATCTCCTTGGCGACCAGAGTGGTGTACTCCTCACCCTTGGTGTTGTAGCAGACGCCGGGCATGGTGTAGTAGTCATTCTCGCACTTCAGGGGGTTGATCTTATTGGTGCGGGCGTAGTAGTTGGTGAAGTCGATGCCCTTGTAGAAGCACTGACGGAATGCGCGGTTTGCAACAGCCTTGTTCCAGTTCTCGTCCAGATTGCCGTTCTCATCCTTGCGCTGGAAGTTCAGGTGCATCTGGAAGCTGAACTTGGTGGGGCGCTTCTCGCACAGGAACTTGTTGTGCTTGTTGTTGGGGTCGGAGGTGATGGTGGTCAGGTTGGACTCGGTCAGGTCGATGTTATCGACTTCGCCGTTCTCGTACAGCTGCAGGCCCATGGACAGGTCGGGGATCATGGTGATGGTGTGATGCTCGAAACGGGTGCAGTCCTTTGCGGCGTAGTAGTTGGGGTTGGGGATGAAGCTCTTGGTGTTCTGCTGGATGTACTCCTCGATGAGGTACGGACCATTGTACCACATGGTGGAGTAATCGCAGGCACGGAAGCCATCGATGCCCAGCTCCTTGATGAGGTCCTCAGAGGCGGGGTAGAAGCTGTTGTAGGCAGCGACAGTGTCGAAGTAGGGGCAGGGGTTCTTGCAGGTGAAGACCAGAGTGTAGTCGTCCGGTGCCTCGACGCCGACACCGGCAGCCAGCATATCCTCGTAGGTCATATCAGCAGCAGCGTCGCCCTTGTCCTTGGTCAGGTCGTAGTACTCAGCAGCGCCCACGACGGTCTCAGAGGGCATGGAGGTGTTGAAGGCCTCGTTCTTGAGGGCGTTCAGGACCCACTCAAGACCCACGAGGAAGTCCTTGGAGGTCAGGTGAGACTTGACCTCGCCGTTGACGTCGCACCAATCGACATCGTCGCGCAGGTGGAAGGTCCAGACGGTGGAGTCGTCGTTGTGCTCCCAGCTGGATGCGATGGCGGGGGCTGCCTTGCCGTAGCAGTCGAAGCTCAGCAGGCCGTCCCAGCAGTTGGTGATGACGTTCAGGTCGGAAGCGGACTGGCTGTACAGGAAGTTCCAGGTCTCCAGCTCACGTTTAGAGGTCTCGAAGGAGACGTAATCGGTGATGGCGTCGGCTGCGGGTGCAGCTGCGCCGGAGGCAGCACCGGAGGTGCTGGCAGCAGTGCTGCTGGAAGAACCACCGCAAGCGGCCAGGATGCTTGCAGCGCCCACGACGCCGGAAGCCTTGAGGAAGCTGCGGCGGCTGATGGAATGAGACTCAAAATTTGCGTTCATTGTGTTTTCCTCCCAATTATTCTTTCGTGTCTCGGCTCTATGGCGCAGGGTACCTTGCCCTGCCGATTTCCCACTCCTACGAGATTGTCTGCCCCTCTGTATTGCCAGAGAATACAAAAGAGCGCAGAAACAGACCCCTCTGTCTGCGCCTGTGCTCCTCCCGTAAAATCCTTAACACGACATATATTGTACCATCGAAATAAATAGTTGTCAATGGAATGGAAATTGCTTTTTCTTCTAAAAGAAAGCCGCACTCTGCATGGAGATGAAATAAATTTACTTTACTGTGATGAAGAGTGACGAAAATAAGATAAACAGGCCCAAAAACAAAAGAACGGGAGCTGTTCTTGGGCTAAGAACAGCTCCCGTGTGTGGGATACGGGCCGGAAGCAGGAACTCCCGTCGGAAAAGATTTAAGAAAAAGTTAAGATTTTGCGGCGTCGAAAGCCTTGGCAAATTCCTCGTATTGAGCGGTAGTGTAGGCGTCCTCGCTGGTCTCCCAGTTGACGTACTTCAAGTTGCAGGGGCCGAACATGGCGTTGATCTTGGTGTACTCGTTGACGTGGGTCAGGCACCAGCGGACATCGTAGTAGCAGGGGACAGCCAGCGAGTTGTTGATCATGTAGGCCTCGGCCTTTGCGAAAGCCTCATAGCGGGCGTCGGTGTCGTCCACGATGGCGTTGGCCGCGTTGACAAGGTCGGTGAACTGTTCAAACTCCTCTACCAGCTCCTTCTGGTAATCGGCGGGATCCTCCGCCACCAGCTGGATGTTGGAGTAGTTGACGGCGTAGTAGGCGTTGGAGTCGTGCAGGATCTCCTGACCCACAAAGTTGACGGGGTCGCCGAAGTCTGCGCCCCAGCCGTTGATGACGAAGCCGTGGAGCTTGGGGATGCGGACTTCCTTTGCAAAGCTGGAAACGTAGGTGCCGAGGTCCAGCTGGATGAAGTCGTCGCCGAAGCTGTCGGTGATGCACTGCTTCAGAACGGTGGCGTTGTCCTGAGTCACGGTGTTGCCGGCCACGAAGAAGAAGGGAGCCTTGACCGGGAAGGTGACGCCGATGGCGGTCAGCTCATCCATGGCCTGTTTCTTGAGGGCGGCGATGGAGTCGGCGGTGGACTTGCGCAGATGGACCATGGTCTTGCCGTCATACTTCTCGCCGTCGATGCCCAGCTCCTTGGCCACCAGGTCAACATAATCGGTGCCTTTGGAGTTGTAGCAGACGCCCTTCATGGTGTAGTAGTTGTTCTCACACTTGAGGGGGTTGATCTTGTTGAAGCGTGCGTAGTAGGGAATGAGGTTCAGGCCCTCTTGGAAGCAGCGGCGGAATGCCCGGTTGGCCACGGCCTTGTTCCAGTTCTCGTTGGGGGTGCCGTCGGAGTTGAGGCAGTGGAAGTTGAAGTGGAAGTCGTAGGCGTACTTGGTGGGGCGCTTCTCACAGAGCTGGTCGTTGTAGGCGTTGGAAGTGTCGGAGGTGATGGTGGTCAGGGTGCTCTCGCTCAGCTCCAGTTCGTCCAGCTCACGGTTCTGATACAGCTGGTAGCCGACGGTCAAATCGGTGATCATGCTCAGGGACACGCGCTCGAAGCGGCTGCACTCGTCTGCCGCATAATAGTGGGGGTTCGGGATGAACCGCTTGGAGTTGTCGGCCACAAATTCCTCGATGAGGTAGGGGCCGCAGCACCACTGCTGGGTGTAGTCCACACCGCGGAAGCCCTCGACGCCCAGCTTTTCCACCAGAGCCGGGGGTGCCGGATAGCAGCAGACGTAGGAAGCCACGGTGTCGAAGTAGGGGCAGGGGTTCAGGCAGGTAAAGACGACGGTGTAGTCGTCCGGTGCGTCGATGCCGACGCCTGCGGCCAGCATATCGTCGCAGGTCAGGGCCGCGGCGGCTGCGTCGTCCATCGCATAGGTCTTGTCGTAGTAATCGGCTGCGCCCACGACGGTGGTGGAGGGCATGGAGGTGTTGGAGGCCTGATTCTTCTTTGCGTTCAGCACCCACTCGAAGCCCACGAGGAAGTCTTTGCTGGTCAGGTGGTCCTGCACCTCGCCGTTCATGTCCACCCAGTCCACATCGTCACGGAGGTGGAAGGTCCAGACAGTGGAGTCCTCGTTGTGCTCCCAGCTCTTAGCCAGAGCCGGCACCGGCTTGCCGTAGTTGTCGAAGCTGATAAGACCGTCGATGATGTTGGTCGTCACGTTGAAGTCGATGGCCTGCTGGCTGTAGAGGATATTCCAGCTCTCGATCTCACGGCCGGAAGTCTCGTAAGTAAACAGCTCGCTCAGGCCCTTGCCGGAAGCAGCTGCACCGGAAGAAGCCGACGAAGCACTGGCTGCGGTGCCGGAAGAAGAGCCGCCGCAGGCAGCCAGCAGACCAGCTGCGCCAACAGCGCCGGCACCCTTGAGGAAGCTGCGGCGGGTGATGGTGTGAGACTCAAAATCGTGGTACATATTCTTTCCCTCCTGTAATGATTGGTACGGCTCTGCGTTTCCAAAATCCCTATCCTGTCCATACTATTTTACCTTCCCACAAGGTAAAAAAAGTACAAAAAGGGCGCAGAGACAGATTTTATTGATCTGTTTCTGCGCCCTTGCAGAACCCGTATCGATTGCAAATATTCTATCATCCCACAGGCGGGAAGTCAAGAAAAACCACTCCGGCACGGATTGAATCTTATTGATTCAGCTAACACATAAAAGTGAAAAGATTTCATGTGATGACTGAAATGGGATGACTTTTGTGTCTGCTTAGCCCTGAATCGCAGCGTTGAAAGCCTTGGCAAACTGCTCGTACTGGACGGTGGTGTAGGCTTCCTCGGAAGTCTCCCAGTTGACAGCCTTGTAGTTGCAGCCGCCGTACATGGCGTAGATCTTGCTGTACTCGTTGGCGTGGGTCAGGGACCATGTGATGTCGTAGTAGGCGGGGCTGACCAGCACGTTCTCCAGCAGATAGGCCTCAGCCTTGGCGAAGGCCTCGTAGCGGGCGTCGGTGTCGTTGACGATGGCGTTGGCGGCATTGACCAGATCGGTGTACTGCTCGAAAGCATCCATCAGGTCCTTCTGGTAGTCGGCAGGAGCCTCAGCCACCCGGGCGATGTTGGAGTAGTAGTGGGAGTAGAAGGCATTGTCGTCGTGGAGGGTCTCCTGACCGAGGAAGTTGACGGGATCGCCGAAGTCGGCGCTCCAGCCGTTGATGACAAAGCTCTGGAGCTGAGGAGTGCGGACCTCCTGAGTCAGGCTGGAAACATAGGTCTGGATATCCAGCTTGATGAAGTCGTCGCCGAAGCTGTCGGAGAAGCACTGCTTGAGGATGGTGGCGTTGTCCAGCGCAGAGGTGCTGCTGGCGATGATGAAGTAGGTGGCCTTGACGGGGAAGGTGACGCCGATGGCGCTCAGCTCCTCCATGGCCTGCTTCTTCAGGGCGGAGATGTCGCCGCCGTTGGCACGCAGGCGAATCATGGTCTCGCCATCGTACTTCTCAGCGTCGAAGCCCATCTCCTTGGCCACCAGAGTGGTGTACTCAACGCCCTGCGTGTTGTAGCACAGGCCCTTCATGGTGTAGTAGTCGTTCTCGCACTTCAGGGGGTTGATCTTGTTGTAGCGGGAGAACCATGCCTTCAGGTTCAGGCCGCGGTAGAAGCACTGACGGAAAGCGGTGTTGGCGATGGCCTTGTTCCAGTTCACATCGGGGGTGCCGTCGGCGTTGTTCTTCTGGTAGTTGAAGTGCATGGCGTAGGCAGTGGGACGGGCGCGCTTCTCACAGAGCTGGCTGTTGTACTCGTTGTTGGGGTCGGAGGTGATGGTGGTGATGGTGCTCTCGTTCAGGTCCATCTCGTCCAGCTCGCGGTTCTGGTAGAGCTGGAATGCGATGGCCTGATCGGAGATCATGGTCACGGTCATACGCTCGAAGCGGCTGACGTTGGCAGCATTGTAGTAGTGGGGGTTGGGGATATAGCTCTTGGTGTTGCCCTGGATATACTCCTCGACGATATAGGGGCCGCAGTACCACATGTTGGTGTTGTCGCAGCCGCGGAAGGTCTCGATGCCCAGCTCGTCGATCAGCGCCTGAGAGGCGGGGTAGAAGCTGGTGTAGGAGGCCACGGTATCAAAGTAGGGGCAGGGGTCCTTGCAGGTGAACACCAGAGTGTAGTCGTCGGGAGCCTCGAGGCCCACGCCTGCGTCCAGCATATCCTGATAGTGCAGGTCGGCGGCGGCAGCACCCATATCCTTGGTCTTCTCGTAGTACTCCTCAGCGCCCACGATGTACAGGGTGGGCATGGAGGTGTTGTTGGCCTCGTTCTTGGAGGCGTTCAGCACCCACTCCAGACCGACCAGAAAATCGGTGGCGGTGATGTGCTCCTTCACCTCGCCGTTGCAGTCCACCCAGTCCACATCGTCGCGCAGGTGGAAGGTCCAGACGGTGGAGTCCTCGTTGGCCTCCCAGCTCGTGGCGATGGCGGGCACCAGCTTGCCGTAGCAGTCGAAGCTCATCAGGCCGTCCCACAGGTTGGTGACGACGTTGGCGTCGGTGAGGGTCTGGCTGTACAGCAGGTTCCAGCTCTCGATCTCACGGTTGGCAGACTCCCAGGAGATGTACTCCTTGAGGGGGGTGGCACCGGTGGAGTTGGGGGCCTGTGCGCCGGAAGCAGCCGTGCTGCCGGCGTTGTTGGACTTGCTGCCGCCGCAGGCGGACAGCAGGCCGGCGGCACCCACGACGCCTGCGCCCTTCAGGAAGCTGCGGCGGGTGATGTTGCGGGACTCAAAATCGATATTCATTGAGATACGCTCCTCCGAGATATTGTTTTCCTTTTTTCCTATCCTAAATGCAAAAAACGGCGGGCTCCGGGTGCCAAAAACGCACAAAGCGCCCGGGACTGCACCTTTCGTATTCTAACATTCTGAGCAAAAGAAGTCAATGACATACAGCGCTGAAATAGAAACAAAATGGTAACGGATGCTTTTTTCTGAAAAATTGCGGCAAAAAAACGGTAAAGAATGGAAAGAAGTCGTACCTTCACAAGATGATGGATGGATACAACGAAAGTCGGAAAACGCAAAGCGGCTATCTTTTTTCATAAAATCATGCTACAATACTACTGAATGAACCCTATATTAAGGAGTACACGGATGAAAAAGCTGGTTTCGATGTATCAAAAATATATGCTCCGCCCCATTCTGTATAAATCCGTCACCCGGGTGTCGGTGGTGGCTGTGCTGATGCTGCTGTGGGACCGCTACGTCAGCGACGGCACGTTTACCATGTGGCAGGCCCCGGCCCTGCTGCTGGGCGTCGTGCTGCTGATGTGGGCGTGGGTGAACTACCTGCGTCTGGACGGTGTGACCATCCATCATCTGGGCGAAGAGTTTAAGGATATGGGCAAAAAGAAGAAGCTCCACTCCACCAAGTCCATCGTGGACTTTGCCGATGAGCGCATCGTCTCCTTCGAGGAGCTGGAACCGGAAGAGCGCACCTATTGCAGCATGCTCTCGAATCTCATCCTGGGCGGGGCGCTGCTCATCATCGGCCTCATCGCAGGCGCAGTGTGAGGGCAGCGGACATGGCAGAAAAAAGCGAAAAACAGCTGGTGGTGGGCATCCTTGCCCATGTGGACTCCGGCAAGACCACCCTCTCCGAGGCGATGCTCTACCGCGCGGGCAGCATCCGCAAGCTGGGCCGGGTGGATAACAAAGATGCCTTCCTCGACACCGACAGGCTGGAAAAGGCGCGTGGGATCACCATCTTTTCCAAGCAGGCCCTGCTGAAAACGGGAAGTGCGAATATCACCCTGCTGGACACCCCCGGCCATGTGGACTTTTCCACCGAGACGGAGCGCACGTTGCAGGTGCTCGACTACGCTGTGCTGGTCATCAGCGGCACCGACGGCGTCCAGAGCCATACTGAGACGCTCTGGCGTCTGCTGCGGCGGTATCATATCCCGACCTTCGTGTTCATCAATAAAATGGACCTGCCCGGCCCGGGCAAAGAGGCGCTGCTGAGCCAGCTTTCCCACCGTCTGGGCGACGGATTCGTGGATTTCGGCGCAGAGCAGGCCGAACGGGACGAGGCACTGGCCCTCTGCGACGAGCGCCTGATGGAAAAGATGCTGGACGCGGGCAGCCTGACGGCGGAGGACATCATCCCGGCCATCGCCCGGCGGCACGTCTTTCCCTGCTGGTTTGGCGTGGCCCTGCAGAGGGAGAATGCCGGCGGCTTACAGGGTGTGGACGAGCTGCTGGCCGGCCTCGACGAATACACCCGCGCCGCCCCGGCGCTGGAAGCTTTCGGTGCGCGGGTGTTCAAAGTCTCGCAGGATGAGCGGGGCGAGCGGCTGACCTGGCTGCGCGTCACCGGCGGTGAGCTGAAAGTCAAAGCCCAGCTCACCGGCGAAGCGGACGGCGAGCCCTGGGCCGAAAAGGCCAATCAGCTGCGGCTTTACTCCGGCGCGAAATATACGCTGGCAGAGGCCATCGGCCCGGGGCAGGTCTGCGCCGTCACCGGACTGACAAAGGCGAAGCCCGGCACCGGCCTCGGGGCTGAGCGGGACAGTGACCTCCCGGTGCTGGAACCTGTCCTGAGCTACCGGGTGTGTCTGCCCGAGGGCGCGGACGTTCATGCCGCATTGGGCAAGCTCCACCGTCTGGAAGAGGAAGAACCTCAGCTCCACGTCGTCTGGAACGAGACGCTGGGCGAGATACACGTCCAGCTCATGGGCGAGATTCAGCTCGAGGTGCTCAAGAGCCTGCTGGCCGAGCGGTACGGGCTGGACGTGGAGTTCGACTCCGGCGGCATATTATATAAGGAAACCATCACCGAGGCCATCGAGGGCGTGGGCCATTATGAGCCTCTGCGCCACTATGCCGAGGTGCATCTGAAGCTCGAGCCGCTGCCCCGGGGCAGCGGGATGCAGTTTGCCGCCGACTGCCGGGAGGAAGAGCTGGACAAAAACTGGCAGCGTCTCGTGCTGACCCATCTGGAAGAAAAGCAGCACCTCGGCGTCCTCATCGGCGCGCCTCTGACGGATATGAAGATCACCCTCATCGCGGGCCGCGCCCATCTCAAGCACACTGAGGGCGGCGACTTCCGGCAGGCCACCTACCGCGCCGTGCGGCAGGGCCTCATGATGGCAAACCAAATCAAAAAGACTCAGCTCCTCGAGCCGTGGTATTCCTTCCGGCTGGAAGTGCCTGCGGAGAACATTGGCCGCGCCATGAGCGATGTCCAGCGGATGGAGGGCAGCTTTGACCCGCCCGAGACGGCACCGGACGGCCAGACCGCCGCCCTCACCGGTTTTGCACCGGTGGCTGCCATGCGCAGCTACCCCATGGAGGTGGTCAGCTACACCCGGGGCAGGGGACACCTGAACCTGACGCTGAACGGCTACCGCCCCTGCCACAACGCAGCGGAGGTCATCGAGGCAGTGGGCTATGAGCCGGAACACGACCTGGACAACCCCGCGGACTCGGTGTTCTGCTCCCACGGTGCGGGCTTTGTGGTGCCGTGGGAGCAGGTGCGCAGCCATATGCACGTGGACAGCGGCTGGGGCCGCACCGCCCCGACAGCAGAAGAAACAGCGGCCCGTCCCCGCCGGATGGCGGCTTACCGCGCTACGCTGGAAGAGGATGCCGAGCTGCTGAAAATTTTTGAGCGCACCTACGGCCCCATCAAACGGGATCCGCTGGCGGCGTTCCGCCCGGTGCAGAAGCGGGAACGGCCCGATTTCGCCGCCGAGCAGTGGGAGATCGCCCCCGAATACCTGCTGGTGGACGGCTACAACATCATCTTTGGGTGGGACGAGCTGAACGCCCTCTCCAAGGAGAGCCTCGACGCCGCCCGCCACCGGCTGATGGACATTCTCTGCAACTATCAGGGCTTCAAAAAGTGCGTCCTCATCCTCGTGTTCGATGCTTACCGTGTGCCGGGCAGTCCCGGCAGCATCGAGCAGTACCACAACATCCACGTCGTCTACACCAAAGAGGCCGAGACGGCGGATATGTTCATCGAGCGGGTCACCCACGAAATCGGCAAAAACCGCCGGGTCCGGGTGGCGACCTCCGACGGCATGGAACAGGTCATCATTCTGGGCCACGGCGCTCTCCGCGTCTCGGCCCGGATGTTCCACGAAGAGGTGCAGGACGTGGAAAAAGAGATAAGGCGCTGCATTCAGGGGGAGGCGTGAGCATGGCACCCGAAATTACGGCTGAATTTGTCTGGTCACACATCCCAAAACGCCCGAGGGAGAGCAACAAGGGCAGTTTCGGCGCGGTGCTGGCTGTGGCGGGAAGCGCCTGCTACCGCGGTGCGGCGTCGCTGACCGTCGAGGGCGCTCTGCGCACCGGCGCTGGCATCGTCACGCTGGCCAGTGTCGAGCCGGTGCTGGCGGCGGTGTCGGCACGCCTGCCGGAATGCTGTCTCTGCCCCTGTGAGCCGGGGGCAGAAGGGGGCATCTCCCCCCAGAGCATCCCCCGCATCCTCCGGCAGAAGGCCACCGTCCTGCTCATCGGGCCGGGACTGGGCTATCTTGCCCAGAGCACGGCCCGCGCCGCCGAGACGCGGACGCTGGTGAAGAAGCTGCTCACCGGCTTTTCGGGCAGTGCGGTGCTGGATGCCGATGGCCTCAACGCCGCCGCCAGCCTCATGAACGCGGGTGAAGAGCTGCCGCGCCCGGCCAAAGAGCTGATTTTGACGCCCCACCCGGGGGAGATGTCCCGGCTGACGGGGCTTTCGGTGGAGGCCGTTCAGGCTGACCGGGAGGGTGTCGCCCGGCGGTATGCCGCTCAGTGGAATGCGGTGGTGGTGCTGAAAGGGGCGCGGACCGTGGTCGCCGCCCCGGATGGCCGCGTCTGCGTCAACCCCACCGGCAATCCCGGTCTTGCCCGGGGCGGGAGCGGCGATGTGCTGGCCGGTATGACGTCGGCCCTGCTGGCCTGCGGTCTGTCCGCCTGCGAAGCCGCCGCCTGTGCGGTCTGGCTCCACGGTGCCGCCGCTGACCGTGCCGTCCTTCAAAATGGCGAGTACGGGATGCTCCCGCAGGATATTTTCGCCCATCTGGGGCAGATGTTTGCGGAAAATGACCGTTGAAATGTGAAAAACAAAATGCAGAATCCATAAAATTTTGCACTGATTTCCGTCGATAGATACAAAAGAGGTGTTGAATATGGTTGAAAAGCTGGAAAAAATCATTTCGCAGAGCCAGAACATCGTCTTCTTCGGCGGTGCGGGCGTGTCCACCGAGAGCGGCATCCCGGACTTCCGCAGTGTGGACGGCCTCTACCACCAGAAATACGATTACCCGCCCGAGACGATCTTGAGCCACACCTTCTGGGAAGAGCGCCCCGAGGAGTTCTACCGCTTCTACCGCGATAAGCTCATCGTCAAGGGAGCAAAGCCCAACGCGGCGCATCTGCGTCTGGCAAAGCTCGAGCGGGAGGGCAGGCTGAAAGCCGTCATCACCCAGAACATCGACGGCCTCCATCAGGCGGCAGGCTCCAAGACGGTGTACGAGCTCCACGGCAGCACCCTGCGCAACTACTGCGTCAAGTGCGGCGCGTTCTACGATGTGGACTTCATCGCCAACAGCACCGGTGTGCCGCGCTGCCCCAGATGCGGCGGTATCATCAAGCCGGACGTCGTCCTCTACGAAGAGGGGCTGGATGAGCAGGTATTGTCCGGCGCGGTCTCGGCCATCCGCCGCGCTGATACCCTCATCATCGGCGGTACCAGCCTTGTGGTCTACCCGGCGGCGGGGCTCATCCGGTACTTCCGGGGCGACCACCTCGTGGTCATCAATATGCAGCCCACCAATGCGGACGCCGAGGCCGATCTGTGCATTGCAAAGCCCATCGGACAGGTGCTCAGCGAGGATGTTGTGGTGGAGGATTGAAGCATGGGAGCCTCCGGCAGTGCCGGAGGCTCCCATTTTGTCTGTAAAGTTATCAGTCGATGGTCGTCTTTGTCCGTCCAACACCCAGCACGGCGGTGGAGATCTTCTTCCAGCTGTTGCAGCCGCAGACGCCGTCGGCGCGCAGACTGGTGCGCCGCTGGAAGCCCTTGAGGGCTTCTTCCGTCCGGCTGCCGAAAATGCCGTCGATGCGGTTCCCGGTCTGGTAGCCCAGCGTCGAGAGGGCGTCTTGGAGGATCATGACGTAGCAGCCCCGGCTGCCCCGGCGGAGGGTGGGGTAGCCTGCCGTGGTGCCTCTGCAGGCGGGCGTGCCGTAGCGCCGGTCGAAGTGGACCCATGTGGGGGTCTGGCTCAGCGGCTCGACATAGCCCCACGCCCCGGTGGAGCGGGCGGCGTTGTAGATGGCGGTGCGCTGGGTCCGGCTGAAGCTCTGCCCCACGTCGAAGGCCACGCCGGCATAGTGTTGGCTGCGGGTGCCGTGGCCTCCCTCCCAGATGCGGCGGAAGGCGTATCCCACCGGGATGCCCCTGCCGTATTTGCGGCGGGTGAGGTTCCACGCTTCCATTGCCGCGATGGTCGTCCAGAGCACCGGGCTGTTCGATTTGCCCCGGAACTCCCGCACGGTCAGAGTCCTGCCGGTGCTGTAGGGCATGGGGTCGTTCTCGCGCAGGCTCGAATAGGTGTAGACTCTGTTCTCGTAGGCGTCATAGACCAGTAAGCGTGCCATCTCTCATCCCTCCTCGGTGCAGCTGTCGCAGGCAGTATGGCTCTGGGCGCGGAGTGCGGCCCAGGTGGGCCGGTCCACGACGCCGTTCGGCTCAAGGCCCGCCCGCTGCTGCGTGTCTTTTACAGCGGCGGTGTCCTCCGGGCCGAAGATAGCGTTGTCGGCGACGTAGTCCTCCTCGCAGTAGAGCTGGGAGCGGTCATTGAGCCAGCCCTCGATGAGGCGGACATCAGCGCCCACGCTGCCCTCCTTCATGGCCCGGTCCGGGTAGTCCGGCCCCTGCCCGGGATGCCGGTCGGGGTTGGGGGTGAAGGCCGCCAGCTGTAAGCTCAGGGCTTCCACTGCTGTCCACGTCTCGGCGTCTGCCACGCCGGTGGCGGGCAGGCCCAGAAGCTCCTGCGCGCTGGCGGTGGCGTTCGCGGTCTCCTGTGTGTACTGGCTGGAAAGCGCGGGGGACGCCACACTGTCGTAGTAGTAGGCGATGCGCTGCAAAAGCAGGGTGTAGTAGAGCACGGCGCTGCTGTCGGTGCCGACGGTGAGCGGTGTGCCGGGGTAGGGGAGACGCTTGAGGGTGACCACCGGCCCGGACGAGCGGAGGGCCGACGCTTTGCCGTAGAGCGAATCCCATGTCTTCCGGCCTACGATGCCGTCCACCGTCAGCCCGGCGAACCGCTGGTAGGCCCGCACGGCGGCCTCGGTGGCCGCGCCGAAACGGCCGTCGATGGAGACAGAGGGGATGCTGCTCTGGTAGGCGCTCATGAGGTAGAGATAGAATTGCAGCTCCCGGACGGCGGTGCCGGTGGAGCCATTGCGCAGCACGCCCGGGTACTCGCCGGGCCGCAGGCTGGGCGAAAGCAGGCGGTTGGCAATGTCGTTGTAGACTTCGTAGAGCTTGTTCCATGTCGTCCGGCCCACGACGCCGTCGCTGGTGAGGCCGAAGTAGGTCTGGAACCGCCGCACGGCCGCTGCGGTAGACGAGCCGAAGATGCCGTCCACGGTGACATTGTTGAGACTGGAATAGACCGTCCGCGCGATCTTCAGCCAGAACTGCACCAGCCGGACGTTCTGGCCGCTGCTGCCCTGGCGCAGGGCGGTGCCGGGGTAGGCGTTGGGGGTGCCGTTGTCGGACTGGATGCTGCGGAACTGGTCGTACAGCTCGGTCCATGTGGTGAGGCCCACGATGCCGTCCACCGTCAGGCCGTAGCGCCGCTGGAACGCCCGGACAGCCGCCGCTGTGCCGCTGCCGTAGACGCCGTCCACCGTGACAGAGGGGATGCTGCTCTCATACTGAGCCAGCGTACTCAGCCAGAACTGCATCTGCTCTACCTTGCTGCCGGTGGAGCCCTGTTTGAGGACGCTGCTGCCGAAGTTCCATGAGCCGTCCGAGAGGGTGCCGCTGAATGTCTCGCCTTCACTGGTCAGCTCGGCGAGGTCCTTCACCGAGACATAGATATAGCTGATCTTATACCAGGTGCTGCGGCCCACCACGCCGTCGGCGGTGAGATTGAACTGCTTCTGGAACTTTTTGACCGTCTCGGTCATCTTGCGGCCGAAGATGCCGTCCACCGTCAGCAGGCCGAGGAAGGGGTAGTCCTTGGTGATGCGGTTGAGCTGCCGCTGCAGGGTGAACACCGCCGCTCCGGTGCTGCCCTGCCGCAGAGGGCTCCCGGGGTAGCTCTGGGGGATGGACTGGATGTTGTTGGTGCGGATGATCTCGATGTTGCTGCCGTAGTAGTATTTGAGGATGCTCAGTGCGCTGCGGCCCTGATTGGCCAGCGTGACGGTCCCCCACTGCTTGAGGCCGGGGCAGGTGACGGATTTGCCGTCGCAATATTCAGCGTAGTAGGGGTTCACGGTGCCGGTCTTGCGGATATAGGTGTTGAAGATGTCGTCCGTCAGCCGCACCATGACATCGAACACCGTCCGGCCATGGACGTAGTATTGGTCGTAGCTGGTGGAGTTGGTGATGTTGAAAGTGTAGCCCTTGCTGGGGTACCACTCGGTGTAGATGCGGTTGAGAGCCAGCGAGATCTGGCAGTGGATGTTGGCCCGCAGGGCCTGCTCGGGCCACGGGGAGCAAAATAACCCAACAGACCAAAGCTGCCTTTTTGTCAAGGGATAATAATAGAAAATAAGCAGGATTCACAAGCATGAACCCTTGAAATGCTTCTGTTATAATGTTACATATACATACTGTATGCGTTGGTATATATACTGTTCAAAAAAGCTGCATCGACTGGCGCAAAGAAATCGGACACGCGCTGCTTTTATGAATCAACATATGAAATTTTATTGAAAATCCATCATGGCGGTGGTAAAATAATCCTATAGTTCTGTCATGCTGTATCGATGCCTTTTTGTGGTATTCGGGAGTGCAGAACGGCAGCTGCCCAAGAGTTGTGAGGAGAACGATTTGATGAACAAAAGAACATTGCGCCGCCTTCTTTCTGCGTTTGCGGCATTGGTGATAGGTCTATCTGTGCTGACCGGCTGCGGAACAAAAACCGCCGAAAATGTGGAAAAGCAGGAGGATGCTCAGACCATTCAGGTGTATCTGTGGACGAATAACCTGTACGAAACCTATGCGCCTTATATCCAGTCCCAGCTGCCGGATGTAAATATTGAATTCATCGTGGGCAACAACGATTTGGATTTTTACAAGTTTTTGCAGGAGAACGGCGGTCTGCCGGATATCATCACCTGCTGCCGCTTCTCGCTGCACGATGCGGCTCCCTTGAAGGACAGCCTGATGAACCTTGCCTTGACCAACGAAGCGGGCGCTGTGTACAACACCTACCTCAACAGCTTCAAAAACGAGGACGGCAGCGTGAACTGGCTGCCGGTCTGCGCGGATGCCCACGGCTTTGTGGTCAACCGCGGCCTTTTTGAGCAGTACGGTATCCCCCTGCCCACCGATTACGAGAGCTTCATTTCGGCCTGTCAGGCGTTTGAGAAGGTGGGCATCCGCGGCTTTACCGCCGATTACACCTACGACTACACCTGCATGGAAACGCTGCAGGGGCTTTCCGCTGCCGAGCTTACCACGACTGATGGGCGCAAGTGGCGCACTGCTTACAGCGACCCTGCCAGCACCGCACGGGTGGGTCTGGACGACACCGTGTGGCCGGGGGTGTTTGAGCGGATGGCGCAGTTCATTCAGGATACCCACCTCACAGCGGATGACCTCGAGAACACCTACGATGACGTGACCGGGATGTTCCGGAACGGAGAAGCTGCCATGTACTTTGGCAGCTCCGCCGGTGTCAAGGTGTTTCAGGATGAGGGCATCGACACGACCTTCCTGCCCTTCTTCAGCCAGAACGGCGAAAAGTGGATCATGACCACCCCCTATTTCCAGATCGCTCTGAACCGTGACCTCGAGCAGGACACCGCGCGCCGCGAAAAAGCCATGAAGGTGCTGAACGTCATGCTCTCCGAACAGGCGCAGAACCGCATCGTCTCGGAGGGGCAGGACATACTGAGCTACAGCCAGAACGTTCCCCTGCGCCTGACCGAGTATCTGAAGGACGTCCGCAGCGTGGTGGAAGAAAACCACATGTATATCCGCATCGCCTCCAACGATTTCTTTGCCGTTTCCAAGGATGTGGTCTCCAAAATGATCGCAGGCGAGCTTACCGCTGAGCAGGCGTATCAGGCCTTCAATGCCCAGCTCCTTGCCGATGAGGAGCCTGCCGACAACGAGACCGTGCTGACCTCCGGGAAGGCCTATTCCAACGTATTCCACGCAAACGGCGGCAGCGCTGCCTTCTCCGTGATGGCAAACACGCTGCGCGGCGTGTATGGCACCGATGTGCTGCTTGCCACCGCAAACAGCTTTACTGGCAGTGTGCTGCAGGCGGATTATAACCAGAAAATGGCAGCTTCCATGATCATGCCGAACGGTCTGATGTCCCGCCAGCGCACCATGACCGGTGCGGAGCTGAAAGAGACCGTCCACGCCTTTGTGGAAGGCTGCGAGGGCGGGTTTGTGCCCTTCAACCGCGGTTCTCTGCCAGTGGTCAGCGGCATTGCTGTGGAGGTAAAAGAGAATAACGGCAGCTATACCCTGACCGGCATCACCCGGAACGGGCAGCCGCTGGGAGATAACGACACCGTTACCGTGACCTGCCTTGCAACGGAAAAGCAGATGGAAGCGCTGCTTGCGAGCGACAGCGGCACGTCTGCGGGCGAAGATACGTGGGTAAGAAACACATGGCGCGATTATATCTCCGGCGGCGCAGCGCTTGCAGAGCCGGAAAACTACATGACACTGAGGTGAGCGGAATGGCAGACGAAAAGCACGAATCCAAACGCAGCTGCTATTTCCGGCACAAGTGGCTGCCTGCCGCCGCTGCCATCCTTCTTTTGGTCTTTCTGGCAGCCGGTTTCAGCTTCCGGTACATCTCGTTTATGTCGCAGACCATCTATCAGGAAAGCACCTCGCATCTGGAAGAGGTACTGTATAAATCCAATAGTATGCTGAAAGAGATGGTGCGTAAAAACCTGACCTATCTGCATCTGTGCAACGGCTTTCTGAAAAACACCTCGAATGAGGATGAAATTCAGGCCTATATCGAGGAAGCACAGCAGGCAACCGGATTTGTTGACTTCTACTTTCTTTCCTATGACGGCAACTACACGACCGTGACCGGGGAAACCGGCTACCTTGGCCTGCAGACCAATCTGGACGAAAAGCTCTCCGATGGCGAGGATATCGTCGTGAATACGGCGCTGCCCGGCAAAGCCCCGATGCTTGCGTTCATCTGCCCCGAAACGCAGGGCAGCTACCGGGGCTTTGCCTACGATGCTGTTGCCATCACCTATTATAATGATGCTGTGCTGAGATTGCTGGACAGCTCTGCTTTTCAGGGCAATGCCAGCAACTATGTGATCTACCCGGATGGGCGGGTGGTGATTGACAATTCCGTAAACCGCAAGGAAATCATTTACAACTTCATTGCGATGCTGCGCGACCATTCCGACCTTTCCGAGGAACAGATTCTTGCCCTTTCGGATGATTTTGCGCAGGGCCGCAGCGGAAACCTGCGGGTCAAACTGGGCGACACCAGTTATTATCTGGTCTACGAGGATACCGCGGTCCAGAGCTGGACGATGGTGGGGCTTGTGCCGGTCAGCATCGTCAATGCCAGTCTGGATAAGCTGTGGTTCCACACGGTGCAGATCGTGGCGGGCATCGCCTTTGGCCTTGCTGTGCTGATCATCCTGCTGATCCTGCGCAGAAGCCATACGACCCTGCGCCGGAAGGACACTGAGATCCTGTACCGGGACGAGCTGTTCCAAAAGCTTTCGCTGAACGTGGACGACGTTTTCCTGATGCTGGACGCAAAAACCTCCAAGGTGGATTATGTCAGCCCCAACGTCGAACGGCTGCTGGGCATCCCGTGGAAAGAAGTGCGGCAGGATGCCCATGCTCTGGCAGCGCTGCACCCGAAGGATGACCCGGATCGCGACAAGAACTTTCTGGAAGGACTGCTCAGCGGGCAGCAACGCGAATGGGATTTCGAGTTTGAGCATCGGGAGACCAAAGAGCGGCGCTGGTTCCATAACATCGCCATGGGCAGCGAGGTAGAGGGCAGGACCAAGTATATCCTTGTCTTGTCCGACCGCACCGCCGACAGGCAGGTGAATCAGGCACTTTCGGATGCCGTTGCAGCGGCCGAGACTGCCAACCGCGCCAAAAGCACCTTCCTTTCCAATATGTCCCACGACATCCGCACCCCCATGAACGCCATCATCGGCTTTACCACGCTGGCACTCAGCAACATTGACGATAAAGACCGGGTGAAGGATTATCTTGCCAAGACCCTCGCTTCCAGCAATCATCTACTTTCCCTCATCAACGATGTGCTGGATATGAGCCGCATCGAAAGCGGAAAGATCCATCTGGAAGAAGTGGAAGTCAACCTTTCGGATGTGCTGCACGACCTGAAAACCATCGTCAGCGGGCAGATCTACGCAAAGCAGCTGGAGCTTTATATGGATGCCATGGATGTGACCGATGAGGACGTCTACTGCGATAAGACCCGGCTGAATCAGGTACTGCTGAACCTGCTGTCCAACGCCATCAAGTTCACCCCGGCGGGCGGCACGGTCTCAGTGCGGGTGCGGCAGCTTGCCGGAACGGTGCGCGGCTGCGGGCAGTACGAGTTCCGCGTCAAGGACAACGGCATCGGCATGAGCCAAGAGTTCGCCAAAAAGATTTTTGAGCCGTTTGAGCGGGAGCGCACCTCCACGGTAAGCCGGATCCAGGGCACCGGCCTTGGCATGGCTATTACCAAAAACATCGTGGATATGATGGGCGGCACCATCGAAGTGCAGACGGCGCAGGGCAAGGGCAGCGAGTTTATCATTCGCGTGCCCATGCGTGCGCAGGCAGAGCACCGTCCGGTGGAAAAGATCACCGAACTGGAAGGCCTGAAGGCACTGGTGGTGGATGACGATTTCAACACCTGCGACAGCGTGACAAAGATGCTGGTCAAGGTGGGCATGCGTGCCGAGTGGACCCTTTCCGGCAAGGAAGCGGTGCTGCGTGCACGGCAGTCCATCGAGATGAGCGATGCTTACCATGCCTATATCATCGACTGGCGCTTGCCGGATATGAACGGCATCGAAGTCACCCGCCAGATCCGCAGCCTGAACAATGATACGCCCATCATCATCCTGACTGCCTACGACTGGTCCGACATTGAGGTGGAGGCAAAGGCTGCCGGTGTGACCGCCTTCTGCTCCAAGCCCATGTTCATGTCCGACCTGCGCGAGACCCTGATGAGCGCCATCGGCCAGACACAGACGGATGCGGCGCAGGAGCTTCTGCCGAAAAAGAACACCAACTTCAAGGGCAGGCACATCCTGCTGGTAGAGGACAACGAGCTGAACCGCGAGATCGCGCAGGAGATCCTGTGCGAGTACGGCTTCCGGGTCGATACGGCTGAAAACGGTGCCGTGGCGGTGGAAAAGGTAAGCACTGCCGCACCGGGCAGCTATGATCTGGTGCTGATGGATGTGCAGATGCCGGTGATGGACGGCTATACCGCCACCCGGCAGATCCGCGCACTGGCCGACCCTGCACTGGCAAAGATCCCGATCCTTGCCATGACTGCCAACGCATTCGATGAAGACCGCCGCAATGCCTTGGAAAGCGGCATGACCGGCTTTTTGTCCAAACCCATCGTGATCGGCGACCTTGTGCAGGAGCTGCGCAAGATCCTGTGACCAACTCATCATTGACAAACCTACATTGTGAACTCAAGGAGCCTGTCCAAAAGAAAGCATAAAAATGCGTATAACGCCCTATGAAATGGTGTCACGGGGCGTTTTATTTTGTCTTGTTTTGTGGGCGATATTGCGGTTTTGCGAAAACTTGCGAGACTAAATAAAAAAATCCCACGAAATTACGATTCTAAACGTAAATTCGTAGGATTTTTGGAGCTACTGACCTGATTCGAACAGGCGACCTGCTCATTACGAGTGAGCTGCTCTACCAGCTGAGCCACAGTAGCAGATAAAATTTTCTTGCATGTTCTGCAACGAGAAATATTCTATCATACTTCCTGTGCGCTGTCAAGATTTGATTTTGCGGCAGAACAGGTGCAAATAGTCTGTGACGCAAAAATATAACTGCTCTCCGAGAAAAAATCAAAGAGCAGCCTTGCACACAAGAAAAATCAGTTGAACAGCTTACGGCCGATCCAGATGCAGATGCAGGCACCCACAACGGAAACGAGGATCTCACCCACGATGCCGGTAGCGCTCAGACCGATCAGGCCGAACACGATGCTGCCTACAAAACCGCCCAGAATGCCCAGCACGATATTGCGCACGGTGGAAGTTTCGCTGCCCATAATGCGGCCGGCGATGTAACCAGCCAGAGCGCCGATCAGCAGACTGAAAATAAAACCAAACATAATATTCTACCTCCTGAGTTTTAAAGCTCTGCGCTCTGCCCGGCGGTTTCCCGGGCAAAGCGGCAAATATCCTTCAAACAACATTTTTCGCATTCTGGCTTGCGCGCATTGCACACTGCTCGACCATGCATCACAAATCGGTGGCACAGGTCGCTGCCTTCTTCTGGAGGAACGATCTTCCACAGGGCCATTTCCACCTTCTGCGGTTCCTTAATGCCGTCCACAAGGCCGATCTTGTTGCACAGCCGGATGCAGTGGGTGTCTGTTACGATAGCAGGCTTGCCAAACACATCGCCCATGATAAGGTTTGCGCTCTTGCGGCCTACGCCGGGCAGGGCGAGCAGCTCTTCAAAGGTGGTGGGCACCTGACAACCGTATTTATCGCGCAGCACCCGCATACAGGCGGAGATATCCCGCGCTTTGGAGTGTCCCAACCCGCAGGGCTTGACGATGGCTTCAATGTCTTCGGGTTCCGCAGCAGCCAGCGCAGCAACATTGGGATATTTGGCAAACAGGTCTTCCACCACAATGTTCACGCGGGCATCGGTGCACTGGGCTGCCAGACGCACGCTGACCAGAAGCTGCCAGGCGTGGTCATAATCCAATGTACAGCCGGCATCTGGATATTCTTTTTTTAACCGGTCGATCACTTCCAGCGCCAGCGCCTTTTTTGCAGTAAGGTCTTCTGGTGCTTTTTTGCGAACAGGCATTTCATCCACTCCCATCGAGAAAAGCTGATACGATAATACCATGTTTTGCGTTTTTTGTAAACTGCGGGCAAAAATTATCTGAGAATGATTTTCAGATAAAACCTTGCTCTTACTGCCAAAATGCGATATACTATAGAAAAATGCTGGGGAAATCGCGCCTCGGTACGGGAGGAGGAAAACACGATGAACGAACCACTGGCACAGCGTCTGCGGCCCAAAACACTGGCAGATGTCTGCGGTCAGCAGCATCTGTTGGCACCGGGCAGGGTGTTCCGCCGTACTATCGAGAGCGGACGCATCCCGAACATGATCTTCTACGGCCCGTCCGGTACCGGAAAAACGACGGTGGCACGCATCATTGCAGAAAACAGCGGTATGACGCTGCATAAGCTCAATGGCACTTCCTGCGGCACCGGGGACATCAAGGCGGTGCTCAAGGATATCGGCACGCTGGCAGGTGCGGGAGGCATCCTGCTGTATCTGGACGAGATCCAGTACCTGAACAAAAAACAGCAGCAGAGCCTGCTGGAATGCATTGAGGACGGCTCGGTGACACTCATTGCATCCACCACCGAAAATCCATACTTCTACATTTATAATGCGCTGCTGTCCCGCTGTACGGTGTTTGAGTTCAAATCACTTTCGGCAGCGGATGTGGAGCGTGGGGTGCACAATGCACTGAAAAAGCTTTCGGAAGGGGAGAGCACAAAGGTCTGCATGGACGAGGATGCCTGTGCCTACCTTGCCGAGAGCGCAGGCGGCGACCTGCGCAAGGCGCTGGGCTGTCTTGATTTTGCGGTGACGGCAGCTCCCATTGAGGATGGGAAAAAGCACATTACGCTGGAAATGATCCAGCAGGTCACCCGCCGCACTGCCATGCGGTATGACCGGGAGGGCGATGACCACTACGACATCGTGTCAGCCTACCAGAAGTCCATGCGCGGCTCCGACCCGGATGCGGCGCTGCATTATCTGGCCCGTCTGCTGGAAGCAGGAGATCTGCCCTCGGCCTGCCGTCGCCTAATGGTATGTGCCTGCGAGGATGTGGGTCTTGCCTATCCACAGATCATCCCCATTGTGAAGGCGGCAATTGATGCCGCCAACATGGTGGGCCTGCCGGAAGCACGGCTCCCGCTGGCAGATGCCGTCATTCTGGTGGCCACCAGTCCCAAGTCCAACAGTGCCCATGATGCCATCAACGCGGCCATTGCGGATGTGCAGGCGGGCCGTACCGGGCCGATCCCGCGCCAACTGCAGAACAAGCACTACGACGGTGAGGATGCGCTGGTAAAGGGACAGAATTACAAATACGCCCATGATTACGCCCACCACTGGGTGGAGCAGCAGTACCTGCCAGATGCCATCAAGGACGTAAAATATTATACCTTTGGCGATAACAAAAATGAGCAGGCGGCCCGTGCCTACTGGGCAAAGATCAAGGGCGAAGAGAACGTCTGAGCCACGCCTTACACCCAAAACCCAAAAACAAAGAAAAAGGAGAACGATATGCGATATTCCAAACAGCGTGAGCTGGTCATGCAAACGGTGCAGAACCTGTGCGACCACCCCACCGCCGAGGAAATTTATGATGCTGCGGTCAAGGAATGCCCGGGCCTGAGCCTTGGCACCGTATACCGTAACCTGAATAGTCTGGTGGATGCGGGCCGGGTGCGCCGGGTGTCCATTCCAGGCAAGGCTGACCGCTTTGACCACACGCTGCCCTGGCACAGCCATCTGTACTGTACCGTGTGCGGCAGCGTGACCGATGCCGAGGTGGACGAAAAGCAGGTAATGAAACTGGTGAAAAACCAGAAGGGCTATGTGCAGGACTGCGCTGTTGTGCTGATCGGCGTATGCGAGGTCTGCTGCGAGAAGCAGGCGCAGGAAAACGCCCACTGAACCATAAAATTTGCACGGAACCTCTTGCCCGGAGCGTATAAACAGGGTATACTATAGAGAAGGCTCTTTTCAGAAAGTGCAAATAGATTTTCGCCGCACAGGGCGCTTCGGCCCGGCGGAGAAGGATGGTTTGATTGGAATACATTAGTTTTGAACATAATAACATTGCCGCTGAGCTGGTAAAGCAGTTCTATGATACGCCGCCGCTGGCCTTTGTGCACAGCTATGGCTGTCAGCAGAACGTGAACGACGGCGAGCGGATCAAGGGTGTGCTGATGGACATCGGCTATGGCCTGTGCGATAAGCCCGAGGATGCAGACCTGATCCTCTTCAACACCTGCGCCGTGCGTGAGCATGCTGAGCAGCGTGTGTTCGGCAACGTAGGTGCCCTGAAGGGACTCAAGGAAAAAAAGCATGATCTCATCATCGGCCTGTGCGGATGCATGGCCAACCAGAAGCACGTGGTAGAAAAGCTGCGCCAGAGCTATCCTTACGTTGACCTGGTGTTTGGTGTGGACGGCATCGACACCCTGCCGCAGCTCATTGCCCAGAAGCTGCAGAAGCATAAGCGTGTGCTGATGGAGCCCGCCCAGCGCCCGGTCATCGTGGAGAATATCCCCATCCGGCGTGAGAGCGAGTTCCGCGCATGGCTGCCCATCATGTACGGCTGCGACAACTTCTGCACCTACTGCATCGTGCCTTATGTGCGCGGCCGCGAGAAGAGCCGCAAGCCCGGTGATATCCTTGCTGAATTCCGCGGTCTTGTGGAGGCAGGCTATAAGGAGATCACATTGCTGGGACAGAACGTCAACAGCTACGGCAAGGGTCTGGAAGAAAAGGTGGACTTTTCTGATCTGCTCAACCTGCTGTGCACGGTGCCCGGCGATTATCACATCCGCTTTATGACCAGCCACCCCAAGGATGCCAGCCACAAGCTGATCGACACCATTGCCGCCCAGCCGAAGCTGTGCAAGCACCTGCACCTGCCGGTGCAGTGCGGCTCCGATGAACTGCTGAAGAAGATGAACCGCCACTACACGGTGGAGCAGTACATGGAGCTGATCGAATACGCTCGCAAAACGGTGCCCGGCATCACCTTTTCCAGTGACATCATCGTTGGCTTCCCCGGCGAGACCGAAGCGGACTTTGTAAAGACGCTGGAACTGGTGCAGAAGGTGGGCTATATGCAGCTGTTCACCTTTATCTATTCCAAGCGCACCGGCACCAAGGCTGCCGAAATGCCGGACCCCACCCCCCGTAAGGAAAAGACCGACCGCATGACCCGCCTGCTCAAGGTGCAGGACGAGATCGCCATGGCGCTGGTCAAGGCGCAGGTTGGTCAGACTGTGAAGGTACTGGTAGAGGGCTTTGGCCGCAATGAGGGCACCCTCTCCGGCCGTCTGGACAACAACCTGACGGTGGAGTTCACGGCAGACGCTTCCCTGATGGGCAGCTATGCCAACGTACATCTCACGGGCGCACGGGCGACTGTGCTGCTGGGTGAGCTTGCCTGAGTGATTCCGGGGCAGTGCCCCTGAACGTATAAAATAAGAAGGAGACCATTCAAATGGATTGCATTGATCTTTTCAAGCGCGCAGCCGTTGCGCTGCAGACCGATAGCCGCTACCTCGTTCTGGATCAGACCCGCAAGGCAAACGATAAGGACGAAGAGCTGCAGAACCTGATCGGCGAGTTCAACCTCGCCCGCATGGATCTGAACAATGAGATCGGCAAGAGCGAGCGCAACGATGCCCGCATCGCCGAACTGAACGAAAAGGTGAACAGCCTGTACGGCCAGATCATGGGCAACGAGGGCATGGTGGCTTACAACGAGGCCAAGCGTGACTGCGAGAACCTCGTGAACTATATCGATGCCATCATCAACACTGCCATGAATGGCGGCGACCCCATGACGGTACAGGAGCCTTCTGCTTCCTGCACCGGCAGCTGCTCCACCTGCGGCGGCTGCCACTAAAACCGGCAAAAACAAAACGCGGCTGTGCAAAACAGACCGCGTTTTGTTTGCAAAAGCGGTTACAAGCCGCAAACTTGTGCACAGAACCATAGAACGGGAGAGAGGGTAAACCATGGCAGAGCTGTCGCCCATGATGCAGCAATATCTTGAGATCAAAAAACAACATAAGGACGAAATTCTGTTTTACCGCATCGGCGATTTTTATGAGATGTTCTTTGACGATGCCCTGACGGCATCCAAGGAACTGGATCTGACCCTGACCGGCAAGCAGTGCGGCATGGAAGAGCGGGCACCCATGTGCGGCGTGCCCTTCCACAGCTACGAGGGCTATGTGGCGCGGCTGATCGCCAAGGGCTACAAAGTAGCCATCTGTGAGCAGGTGGAAGACCCGGCCAAGGCCAAGGGCCTTGTCAAGCGGGACATCATCCGCGTGGTCACACCCGGCACGGTCATTGAGAGCAGTATGCTGCAGGATGACCGCAATAACTATATTGCCAGTATCTTCCTCAAAGGAAAGAAAGCAGGTTTGTGCTTTGCGGATGTCTCTACCGGTACGGCCCATATCACAGAGCTGAATGCAGACAAGATCGCCCCGGCGGTCATTACGGAGCTGTGCCGCTACCATCCCAGCGAAGTACTGATGAATCCGGGTCTGCTGGACTGCCGCGAGGTGACGGCGTACATCAAAAAGAATATGACTTGTTCGGTGGAGCTGATCGAAGAGGAACGCTATGCACCGGGCCTTGTGACGGCATCGCTGGAAAACCAGTTTGGCCGCGACTGGGCGCAGACCACCGGCATTGCAGCGGACGGCCTTGTGCGCTTTGCCATGGCGGCACTGCTGGAATATCTGCACGATACCCAGATCAAGGGCGTGGAACGTCTGAAAACGGTCATAACCTATAATAAGGCCCAGTTCATGCGTCTTTCGCCCGTGACCCGCGCCAATCTGGAGCTGACCGAGACGCTGCGCGGTCGCGAAAAGCGGGGCACGCTGCTCTGGGTGCTGGATAAGACCAGTACATCCATGGGCAAGCGTATGCTGCGCAGCTGGATCGAGCAGCCGCTTATTTCCAGTGCACTCATCAACCACCGCCTGAACGCTGTGGAGAGCCTTGTCAAGCAGACCATGGCCCGCGGCGACCTGACCGAAGAGCTGGGTTACATTGCGGATATGGAACGCCTGATGACTCGCACGGTTTACGGCTCTGCCACACCCAAGGAAATCTATACGCTGGCCCAGACCTGCGACCGGCTGCCCGGCCTGCGCAGGCTGGCTGAGGCCTGCGGCTGCCCGGAGCTTGCTGAACTGGCAGTACAGATCGATCCGTTGGAGGACATCAAGGCCCGTATTTATGCGGCGGTGGACCCGGAAGCGCCCTCTACCCTCAAGGATGGCGGTGTCATTGCCAAAGGCTACCATGCCGAGGTGGACGAGCTGCGTTCCATCCGCGACAATACCAAGGGCGTTCTGGCGCAGCTGGAAGCCCGCCTGCGGCAGGAGACCGGCATCCCCAAGCTGAAGATCGGCTATAACCATGTGTTTGGCTACTTCATCGAGGTAAGCAACTCCTATAAGAACATGGTGCCTGAGACCTACATCCGCAAGCAGACCCTGACTTCCGGCGAACGCTACATCACGCAGGAACTGAAAGAACTGGAAAGCAAGATCTTAGGTGCCCACGAACGGCTCATCACGCTGGAGCACCGCCTGTTCAGCGAACTGCTGGAAAGCATCAGCGCTCAGCTGGACCGCATCCAGCACACGGCCAATGCGGTGGCCCAGCTGGATGTGCTCACGGCGCTGGCGCAGGTGGCAGCGGAAAACAACTACTGCCGTCCTATCGTGGACGACAGTGACGAGCTGACCATCACCGAGGGCCGTCACCCTGTGGTGGAGCAGATGCTGAAAGGCAGCATGTTTGTACCCAATGATACCACCCTGAACTGTGGTGCAGACCGCTGCCTGATCATCACCGGCCCCAACATGGCAGGTAAATCCACGTACATGCGCCAGAATGCACTGATCGCGCTGATGGCGCAGATCGGCTCCTTTGTACCGGCTTCCAGCTGCCATGTGGGTGTGGTGGATGCCATTTTCACTCGCATCGGTGCGTCGGACGACCTATCTGCCGGTCAGTCCACCTTTATGGTGGAGATGACCGAGGTAGCGGAGATCCTGAAAAATGCCACCGCCAAAAGCCTTGTGGTGCTGGACGAGATCGGCCGCGGCACTTCCACCTTTGACGGTATGAGCATTGCCCGCGCCGTAGTGGAGCACATTGCAGACCCCGCCAAGGGCCTTGGCTGCAAGACTCTGTTTGCCACCCACTACCACGAGCTGACCGAGCTGGAAGGCGGCGTGGACGGCGTAAAAAACTACAATATTGCAGTAAAAAAACGCGGCGAGGACATCACCTTCCTGCGCCGCATCGTGCGCGGACCGGCGGATGACAGCTACGGCATCGAGGTGGCAAAGCTGGCAGGCCTGCCCGGCAGTGTGACCCGCCGCGCCCATGAGGTGCTGCGCGCGCTGGAAGCAACTGCACCTAAAAATAAAGTAGAGCAGATGGATTTTGATGCCCTGCAGGAGTATAACTCTCCGGCTGTGCCCAGCGAGATGATGGACAAGCTGGAAGCTCTGGATGTGGAAACACTCACCCCCATTGAGGCGTTGAACTTCCTCTACGAGCTGAAAAAGACCCTGAAGGGCAGCCTGAACAGATGAAACTGCTCTACCTGACCCAGACCATACAAGGAGGGAAAACACCATGGCAGTGATCCATGTTCTGGATAAGCACACAGCCGAGCTGATCGCAGCCGGTGAGGTGGTCGAGCGTCCGGCATCCGTTGTTAAGGAGCTGCTGGAAAACTCCATTGATGCCGGTGCCACGCAGGTGACCGTCAGCATTGAATCCGGCGGCGTCAAGCTGATCGAGATCAGCGATAACGGCACCGGCATCGAGGCAGAATATATCTCCACGGCGTTTATCCGCCACGCCACCAGCAAAATTGAAACACCGGACGATCTGACCAACATCCATACGCTTGGCTTCCGCGGTGAAGCACTGGCATCCATTGCCAGCGTGGCCCGTGTAGAGCTGACCACCCGAACCGAGGTGGACGAGTTTGCCACGGTCTACCGCATTGAGGGCGGGGAAGAGGTCTCCCGTGAGCCGGGTGCCAGAGCTGTGGGCACCACCATCCGGGTAAAGGATCTGTTTTACAACACGCCTGCCCGCATGAAGTTCCTCAAAAAGGACTCCTCCGAGGGCACCTTTGTGTCGGATACAGTTACCCATGTAGCGCTCAGCCACCCGGAAGTCAGCGTCAAGTTCATCCGTGAGGGCAAGCTGCAGTATGTCACGCCCGGCGACGGCCAGCTGCGCGGTGCAGCCTATGCGGTGCTGGGCCGGGAGTTCAGCCGGGACCTCATTGAGCTGAAAAATCAGGAGGGCGTGTACCGCATCACCGGTCTGATTACCCCGCCCAAAAGCTGCCGCGCCAGCCGAAGTATGCAGCATTTTTACATCAATGGCCGCTATGTGCGCAACCGCACCATGATGGCCGGTATGGAGATGGCGTTCAAGGGTACCATGATGCAGGGCAAGTTCCCGGGCGGCATTCTGCTGCTGGAAATGCCGGCCGACCTTGTGGATGTCAATGTGCATCCGGCCAAGATCGAAGCCCGCTTTGCCCGCGAAAATGATGTTTTTGATGTGGTGTATCATGCCGTCAAGCTGGCATTGGCTCAGCCCGGCACTGGTGAACGGCTTTTTACCTTTGAAGCAGACAAAGAAGAAGAAAAAGCTGAAAATTCAAAAAAAGACGCTGATATAATTAAAAATGATGTAAAGAATAATAACTTTACGGGCCTTTCTGCGATCATTCGGGGACAGGCAGACCCGGGCGTTCTGCCACAGCAGCACTGGGAACCGGCAAAACCCGCCGCAGCACCGCAGCAGCCTGCCCCGGCTGCTGCAATGCAAATACCGACAGCACCCAGTGTGCCGCGCTGGAAAGGCAGTGCTCAGAACGAGGATATGCTGGATCCGTTCGTGACCCTTCACAGCCCGAAGCTGGAAACGACAAAGGCACCAGAGCCGTTCCGTGCGGCAGCAAGTGAAACACAGCTGGATGTGGAACCGGAATTTGGTGAGACAAAACTGCATTCGCCTCAGGACCATATGGCAGCGTGGAACCCTGCGCAGGAAGCACCGAAGGAAGAACCTGAAAGTGCACCCTGTGCAGAAACAGAACCGGATGCGCCGGAAGCGGCAGAACAAGAAACTGTACTGGCCGAGCCGGAGCAGATGAACTTTGATCCGACGGCGGATCAGCCGGAACCGCTGCGCTATGTGGGCGAGGTGTTCAGAACATATATCCTTGCAGAACGCGGCGACGAGCTGTGCCTGATCGATAAACACGCTGCCCACGAGCGCCAGCTGTACGAAAAACTAGCCGCGAACTATGGCAATGTGCCCAGCCAGATGCTGCTGGAGCCTGCTGCCATCGACCTTGCTGCGGAGGAAAAGCAGGCCCTGCTGGATAACATTCCTCTGCTGGAAAATGCGGGCCTTGAGATCGCGGACTTTGGCGGCAATACCGTGGTGCTGCGCGCGGTGCCCGCAGATGTGGAGCCGCAGAATGCCGAAAGCCTGCTGGTGGAGATCGCAAATAAGCTGCTCAAGGGTGGCCATGATGCGCTGAACGAGCACACCGAGTGGGTGCTGCATTCTATCTCCTGCCGTGCAGCCATCAAGGCGGGGGACAAGTCCTCGCCGCAGGAACTGCTGGCGCTGGCCGAAAAGATCCTTTCCGGCGAGGTGCCGCCGTTTTGCCCGCATGGCCGCCCCTGCGTACTCAAATTGACCCGGAAGGAGCTGGAAAAGCAGTTTGGACGCATCGTATAAACATCCCGTGGTGGCCGTCGTCGGCCCTACCGCAACCGGAAAGACAGCGCTGGGCGTAGAACTTGCAAAACATTTTTCCGGCGAGGTCATCAGCTGTGATTCCATGCAGATCTATAAAGGTCTGGACATAGGCACGGCAAAGGTGACACCGGAGGAGACCTGCGGTATCCCGCATCACGGCGTGGATATCCTTACGCCGGACAAGGCTTTCAGCGTGGCAGACTTTACCGCCATGGCCGGAAAGCTGGAAGAAGAGATCTCTGCCCGGAAGAAGCTGCCCATCCTTGTGGGCGGCACAGGGCTGTATGTTCAGAGCTTTCTGTATGGGGTGCGCTTTACAGAGGAAAAAGCACCTGCCGGTCTGCGGGAGCAGCTGGCGGCGGAACTGGCTGCAAAAGGCGGTGCTGCCATGTACGAAGAACTGAAGCAGGCCGACCCGGAAGCTGCTGCGGCTATCCACCCGAACAATCAGGTGCGGGTGCTGCGCGCACTTGAACATTATCGTGCCACCGGCAAAAAGCTGAGCGAACAGAAGGCGGAGTCTCTCCCGCCGGAGCGGCCCTACCGCAGCCTGATCCTCGGTCTGGATTTCCCAGAGCGCGCGGTACTTTACCGCCGCATTGACCTGCGTGTGGACAAAATGCTGGAAGCGGGCCTTATAAAGGAAGCGGAGCATGTCTGGCAGAACCGGGAAAGCTTCCGCACGGCAGCGCAGGCCATCGGATACAAGGAGTTCTTTCCGTATTTTGAGCAGACGGCTCCACTGGAAGCCTGCACGGAAAAGCTCAAGCAGGCGTCCCGCAACTATGCCAAGCGCCAGCTGACCTGGTTCCGCCATATGGACGATGTGGTCTGGCTGGATGCCGGTGCACCGGATGCAGTGCAGACTGCCATCCGCAAAACTAGCGAATTTTTAGCGAAAGGATGATCGATATGCCGGATGAGACCCAGAAGGAACGCCATGCGCCGCATGTGCTTACAACTCTGGCAGGCGTGCTGATCGCGTTTCTGCTGCTGGCAGCAATTTATGTGGTGTATCAGGCCGCACATATCCTGTTCCCGCAGAATGTTTATGAGACTGCGCTGCCTGCGGTCATTTCGGATACGGTGGAAGCCGACGGAGTTCTGCTGTTCGACGAAAGCTATGTGGCAGGCAGCGGAAACCTTGGATATCTTGCTGCCGACGGCGAGCGCGTTTCAGCGGGCACCGCAGTGGCAGAGGTGTACAGCAACGCTTCGCAGGCTTCGCTGCGCCTGCAGCTGAACCAGCTGAATGATCAGATCGACCTGCTGCAGAAATCGCAGAACACTTCTGCGCTGCAGCTGGATACCCTTTTAAAAGAACGTTCTTCTGCGCTGTATGACCTGCTGGATACGCTAGACGACAGCGATTATGAAGCGGTGGATGATGATGCCAATGCCTACCTGCTGGCCCAGAACAAGCTCTGGGTGGTAACGGGCGAAGCTGCAAACTTTACCGATCAGATCACTGCGCTGGTCCAGCAGTCCCAGAGCGTGCAGGCGCAGCTGGGCAGCCCGGCGCAGATCACTGCACCGCAGACCGGCTATTTTGTGCGCTCTTCCAGCAGCGGACGGCTCAATGCCAGTGCCGATGATATCCTTGCACTGAACGCACAGGAGCTGCAGGGCTATCTGCAGTCCGACCCAGTGTTGGCACTGGACGGCTGCGCCGGTAAGATCGTGGCAGGGTTCACATGGCGCTATGTGGGCGTGTGCACTGCAAAGCAGGGCGAAAAGCTGCTGGGTCAGAACGGCAAGCCGCTGAGCACAGCGGTGGAGATCAGCTTCCCGGGTCAGGTGGAGAACAGCCTCAAGGCCACCGTCACCGAGGTGGAGATCGATCAGGACAGCGGCCTTGCCCGCTTTGTGCTTGCCTGCAACTCCATCAACGGCGATGTGCTTTGCCTGAACCGGGCTGCAGCACGCATCTCGGTAGGAGAGCGCAGCGGCCTGCGGGTGCCTGCTGCGGCTGTGCACTATTTAAAAGAGGATGGCACCGAGGCACAAACGCAGGGCGAAAACTACATTCCCGGTGTGTACGTGAAACTTGGCAACATTGCCCGCTTCTGCCCGATCGACCCGGTGGACGCAGACCATCCCCTCATCACGGACGGCGATTACATCCTTGTTCTGCCCGAAGGGACCGAGGGCTCGGTCAGCAAGGTGAGGCTTTATGACGAAATAATCGTTTCCGGACAAAATTTGTATGATGGAAAGCTTTTGTAGTTATTGACATCTGAGGCAAAAAATCCGATAATAGATAAAGCTATTATTTGCATCTATTTGCAAAGAACGCCAGGCAGCGCCATGCTGCCCGAATGAAAGGAGCAGATTGTATGTCTTTGCTTGACAGCATTAAGAAAGGTCTGTTTGACCAGGAAGACGATTACGAGGATCAGTACATTGACGATGGCCCCCAGATGGTAAACAATAACAATGGCATCGGCCTTGGTGCTGACGACGAAAATGAAGAGCCTGTTGAGGGTGCCAAGAAGAACGGCAAGGTGGTCAACATCAATGCCACCACTCAGCTCAAGGTCGTTCTGGTCAAGCCTGAGCGTTTTGAGGATGCCAGTACCATTGCTGACCACCTGAACAACAAGCGCACCGTGGTGCTCAATCTGGAGTCCACCAACAAGGAAGTGTCCCGCCGTCTGGTGGATTTCCTGTCCGGTGTTGCATATGCAAACAATGGCCAGATCAAGCGCGTGGCCAACAGCACCTTCATCATCACTCCGTACAACGTGGATATCATGGGTGATCTGCTGGACGAGCTGGAAAACAATGGCGCGTTCTATTGATCCGCAGCCCAAGGCGGCGCGCGGGTTCATCCCTGCGCGTACCGATGAAGAACGCTATCTCATGCGCCATATCGAGGACTTGGCCCACACGGCCTTTTCCCGGGACATTGCGCGGTATTCGGCTTTCCTGAGTGACCGCGAGCAGGACTTGGCCCGCGCGGCACTGGGCCGTGCCGGTGTGCAGGAGGGCTTCCGGTTTGAGGGCGGCTGGTTGAATGCGGAGCGCAGGGTGCTCTGTATCGAGCCGGAGTACAGCTGCGGCGAAGCACCCATCTGCTGTGTGCGGCTGCAATGCCGTGCACAGGCGGGGGCTGCGCTGCCCGCCCACAAGGATTACCTAGGCAGTCTGATGGGCCTTGAGCTGCGGCGCGAGGCGCTGGGAGATATCGTTCTGCCGGAGGATCAGCCGGGCACAGCTTATGTGTTTGCGCTGGAACCGGCAGCACAGCTGATCTGCCGGGAACTGTTTCAGGCTGGACACACGGAGCTGACCACGGAACTGCTGACGCTGGACGAGGTGCCGCAGTTTCCGCAGGCGGAGCGTGAGATGCACAGTGCAACGGTATCGTCCCTGCGGCTGGACGCTGTGCTGGCAGCTATGCTGCACTGCAGCCGAGGACAGGCTTCGGAACTGATCGAGGCGGGCAGGGTGGAGATCAACCACCTGCCGGCGGATAAACCTCATGCGCAGGTATATGAGGGCGATGTGTTCACGGTGCGCGGCAAGGGCCGCTTCAACCTGACTGCACTGCCCGGCAAAAGCAGAAAAGATCGGTCAATCATCGAATTTTTTCAATATTAAAAGCAACGGGAGGAAATGACTATGCTGACTCCGCAGGATGTCCGTTCTGTGCAATTTGAGAAAAACCTCCGCGGCTACCGCACAGAGGACGTAGACCGTTTTCTGGATAAGGTGGAAGAACAGCTGCGGGACGACGATGCGCAGGCGGAACAGCTTCGCAAGCAGATTGCGGACCTGACTGCTGAAAACCAGAAGCTGCACGATGAACTGAAGAGCTTTGAGGCAGATGGTGAAATGCTCAAGAGCGCGCTGATCAATGCACAGCGCATGGGCGAAAATGTCATCCGCGAAGCAAACCAGAAAGCAGAAGAGATCATCCATCGTGCAAATCTGCGCGGTGATGATATCATCCGCGATGCCAACGAACTGCTGCAGAAGGCAAACGACCGTGCAGACGAGATTGAGAACGAAGCAAACGAGAAGCGCCTTGCAGAGGAACGCGAGTATGACCGCGTGCGTCTGGAAGTGACCCGCTTCAAGTCTGATGTGCTCAACCTGTACCGCAGCCATGTGGAGTCGCTGAGCCGTCTGCCGGAGTTCCAGAAGGAAACGGCTGCACAGGATGCCGAACAGGCAGAGCCTGCTGCAGAGGAAAGTGAGCCTGCCGCTGCAGCCCAGCCGCAGGCAGCGGACGTGCAGGAGCCGGAAGCAGAGCCTGCACAGCCCGCACAGGAAGATGCAGAACCTGCTGCCGTTGTTGAAGATGACGACGACAAGGCAGCTGACAGCAGCGAGGATTTCTGGGCAAAGGATGAGAGCCAGCTCAAGCTGGACCCGCCGCCCGCGCCTCCTGCTGATTTTAAGCCGGACGAGCCGGACTACGATGCTTTTCAGGGTGTCAAGTTCAGCGAGTAAGGCAACCCCATAAGGAAATATAGAGGAGAGTGTAAACCATTGGCTAAGAACAAATCGCAGTACGATAGTACTCTGAACCTGCCCAAGACCCTGTTTGAAATGCGTGCCGGCCTGCCCAAGAAGGAGCCGGTCATGCTGAAGGATTGGGACGACAACGACCTGTACAATCAGCTCATGAAGCACAACGAGGGCAAGCCGCAGTTCATCCTGCACGATGGCCCTCCGTACGCAAACGGTAATATCCACATGGGTACTGCCCTGAACAAGATCATCAAGGATATCATTATCCGCGATAAGAACATGGAGGGTTTCCAGGCTCCCTATGTGCCCGGCTTTGATACCCACGGCCTGCCCATCGAGCTGAAGGCTCTGTCCTCCGTCGGTGATAAGAAGAAGGACATTTCCAAGCTGGAACTGCGCCAGATCTGCGAAAAGTTTGCTACTGAGCACATCGATATCATGAGCGACCAGTTCAAGCGTCTGGGCGTTATCGGCGATTTCGAGCATCCGTATCTGACCCTGAAGCCTGAGTTCGAGGCACGCCAGATCGAGATTTTTGGCGAGATGGCAAAGAAGGGCTACATCTACAAGGGCCTGAAGCCCGTGTACTGGTGCCCGGACTGCCGCACGGCTCTGGCAGAGGCCGAGATCGAGTACGGCGAGGACGACTGCGATTCCATCTTCGTGCGTTTCCACGTCTCTCAGGACCCCAACGGTGTGCTGGCAAAGCACGGCATCCCGATGGACAAGACCTACTTCGTCATCTGGACCACCACCACTTGGACTCTGCCCGCTAACGAGGCGATCTGCCTGAACGGCCAGTTCGAGTACTCCTTCGTCAAGATCGGCGATGAGTTCCACATCATGGCCACCGAACTGGTCAAGAGCGTCATGGACGCCTGCCACATCGAGAACTACGAGATCGTGGGTGAGCCGGTCCCCGGTACCGAGTTCGAGCTGATGCGCTACAACCACGTCTACCTGCCCAAGGAAGGCTGGGTCATCCTCGGCGACCACGTCACGCTGGAAAGCGGCTCTGGCTGCGTCCACACCGCCGGCGGCCACGGCGTCGATGACTTCAACGTCTGCCAGAAGTACCCCCAGATCCCCATCACCGTCCCCGTGGACGACGGCGGCTATCTGACCGAGCAGGCCGGCAAGTACGCAGGCCAGCGCGTCTGGGCTTCCAACAAGACCATTCTGGCCGACCTGACCGCCGCCGGCGCTGTCATGGGCCAACTGCACATCAAGCATCAGTATCCGCACTGCTGGCGCTGCCACAACCCCATCATCTTCCGTGCTACCGAGCAGTGGTTCTGCTCCATCGCCAAGTTCCGTGAGGATGTCTACAAGGCCATCGACACCGTGACCTGGATGCCCGACTGGGGCCATGACCGCATGCACGGCATGGTGCGCGACCGCAACGACTGGTGCATCAGCCGTCAGCGCACCTGGGGTGTGCCTATTCCGGCCTTCTACTGCAAGAAGTGCGGTGCTTACCACATCACCGACGCCACCATCAAGGCCGTCAGCGACCTGTTCCGCAAGGAGGGCTCTGACGCCTGGTATAAGTACGACGCGGAGCAGATCATCCCCGCTGGTGAGGTCTGCGAGAAGTGCGGCGCTTCCGAGTGGACGAAGGACACCGACATCATGGACGTCTGGTTCGACTCCGGCTCCACCCATGCTGCCGTTCTGGAAGAGCGTCCCGAGCTGCGCTTCCCGGCCGATATGTATATGGAGGGCGGCGACCAGTTCCGCGGCTGGTTCCAGTCCAGCCTGC
>ERZ1026975.109-NODE-109-length-59806-cov-6.697628_pt1 | contig 59806 bp, 59 predicted proteins | sample MGYA00519561_ERZ1026975 | MGnify/ENA primary metagenome ERZ1026975 (study PRJEB26926, sample SAMN06164672) | human gut metagenome | biome: ENVO:00009003; feature: ENVO:2100002; material: ENVO:00002003 | host: Homo sapiens | place: USA | collected 2012 ... | reverse complement strand
GGCGGGCCTTGCCCCCTCGGGCTCCCCTGCTGCTCTGTCTCACCACGCAGCCGCAACCGGTCCTCCCAAAAACAGCGACAACCCCGCAGGCCAAAGCCTGCGGGGTTGCCTCTCTATGACGCTGCAAACGCAGCGATCAGTGTTTTTGGTTGAGACGCTGGAGAGTTGCGCCGTGGTCAGATCACTCCGACAGCTCTGCCTTCTTCTCGGCAGACAGCTTCTTGATCTTCGGGATGCCCCAGATGAACGCCGGGAGCACAACAACGATCAGTGCATAGTAGCCGTCATAGCCATAGATCTTGGAGATGATGGTCGACAGGCCGAGCAGGGAGACCGCATAGCACAGGCCGATGACGATCAGGCCGACGATGACGCTGCGCGCAGCCTTGCTCTTGATGGCCTTCGGGAAGCAGTGGCCCTCGAAACGCTGGATCATGGAGTAGACCAGCGTGACGGACGTGGACACGAACGCGCAGAACAGCAGGACGGTGTACACGACAAACAGCCAGGTGTAGCCGCTGCCCATGAGGGTGACAACGCTCTGGTTGGGGAGCTTCATGACATCGCTGATATGGCGGGCTGCAATGCTGGCAACCGTATCAACACCGGTGCTCTTGATGGCGCAGAGGATCGGGTACCAGCGCAGCAGCATGGCACCGGAAGCGGCGAGCGCGCCGCCGTTCATGAGCCAGCCGAGGATGCTGGCACGCTTGACGCCCTTATGGGTCAGCTCGGTGGAAGCGGCGATCATGGCCGGGACGGACACGCACTGGAAAGCAGCGTACACGAACACGCCGCGCCAGACGCCCTCGAGGCCCTTCTGGGAAGTGACGTCCGCGATGGCGGGGATGGCTGCGTAAGCCGCATTCTCGGTGGCGAGCTCCTGAGCAACCGCGTCGATCGGAACGACGAAGCCCATGATGACCAGGATCGCGGTGACGATCAGGATCGCGGTGGAAAGAACGGTGGAAGCCTTGATGATCAGGTCAACGCCGAAGATCGACAGAAGGATCAGCAGGGCGATGATGACGAGGTTGCAGATGATATCGGGCAGGTCGGTCAGGCTCTTGACGATGCCGCCGGCGCCGTCAACGCAGGACGCGACCGCCGCGAGGATGATGATGATGTAAAAGATCTCAAAGAAGATCTCCATCCACGGCTTCGGATACAGGGCGCGATAGGTGTCCTTGTAGTTGTCGAAACCGCTGAGCTTGGCAAACTTCATCATGATGTACATGACAACGGCCAGGATGCCCATGGCCAGCAGCGGGAAGATCGCCGCGGTCCAGCCATACTGGACGAAGTAGTTCACGACCTGGTTGCCGGTCGCGAAGCCGGCGCCCACGTGGGTGCCGAACCAGACAGACGCCACGGTAAAGGCGGCTGCCCAGCTGCTCTTGAGCTTTTTGTTATCCATTTTTTACCTCTCTCTTTTTGCTCTTTTTTGCTTTTCTCTCTTTTATTTCAATCCTGCCTCGTGCTCTCCTACCAACCGGGACAGGGCTCGAAATCCACACCCATGTGTTAATTTATGAACAAGTCGTTAACAACTCGGGATAGTAAATTTATAATTCTCTCACACGCAAAAGTCAATAACAGCCTCTTCCAATCCCCAATATTTTTCAGTCATTTTCTGAAAATTGTCGAATTGCACAAAATCCTGCATGTATTTTTATGCACTCTGATTCTGGCGTTTTTGTAATTTTTTGCGTGATTTTGGCGCTCTGATAGAAAGAAAACAGTTGCGGCGTCTACACTTTCGTGCTATCATAACAGCGCCGGGAGGTCAAATCTCTTGTTGAATTTCTGACAAACAAGTTTGGCATATTTTTGAAACTAGCCAACGCCTCCGGCGAACACGATTGATGAATTTTTAACCATCATTTTTGCGTACACATTCACGACCTCGTGTCGATTTCGGAGGGAGCGCACACGTTATGAAGCTCGTAACATTTGAAAAAGACGGCCGCGCCGCCGTCGGTCTGCTCAATGCAGCCGGCACCGCCGTGCATCCCGTGCCGGGCTGCGCGGACATGCAGGCGCTCATCGGCATCTGGCCGGTGCTCGACACCGCCGCCGTGCTGCGCGGTGAGGGTCTGCCGCTCGAGCGCGTGCGGCTGCTCGCGCCCATCCCCCGCCCGGTGCAGGACGTGATCTGCCTGGGCATCAATTATTTTGACCACGCCAAGGAGAGCGAATCCGTCGCCGGCAAGGGTGTCAAGGCGCCGGACACGTTCCCGATCTATTTTTCCAAGCGCGTGGACGAGGCCGTCGCCCCCGGCGGCGACATCCTCAGCCACAGCGATCTGGTCGCCGATCTCGACTACGAGGCGGAGCTGGCCGTCGTCATCGGCAAGGCTGCGTACAACGTCAGCGAGGCGGACGCGCTGGACTATGTATTTGGCTACACCATTTTAAATGATGTGAGCGCGCGCACGATCCAGAACCAGCACAAGCAGTGGTACCGCGGCAAGAGCCTCGACGGCTTCACGCCGATGGGCCCGTGGATCGTCACGCCGGACGAATTCGACGTGCGCAGGCCGTGGAAGATCCAGAGCCGCGTCAACGGCGAGCTCCGGCAGGACAGCACGACGGACCTTATGATCTTTCACGTGCCGTACGTGATCGCCGAGCTCAGCCAGGGCATGACGCTCCGGCCCGGCACAATCATCTCCATGGGCACGCCCGCCGGCGTGGGCATGGGCTTTGACCCGCCGAAGTGGCTGCACCCGGGCGATGAGGTCGCGTGCAGCATCGAGGGCATCGGCACCCTCACCAACACCGTTCGGTAATCCGCCGTCAGGCATGCGCCTGCAGCGGCCGAAGATATCGCAAACAGAATCAGAAAAGGAGAGAAAAAGTTATGAAATTTGCAATGTATGGTTCCGGCGCAGCCGGCAGCGTCTTCGCTTCTTACCTGCGTAAGGGCGGTGCGGACATTATCCTCATCGACCGCTACGAAGCCCACATGAAGAAGGTCGCCGAGGAAGGCATGCACTTCACCATCCATCAGGAGGAAAATGGCGGCTACAAGGATTACGACTACCAGCTCAAGGGCTTCCGCACCTACACCACCGCTGCTGACGCGGCCGCGGCGGAGGGCAAGGTCGACGTTATCATCTACATGACCAAGGCTACCCAGCTCGAGCAGGCCATCCAGGACTCCATGCCCGTCGTCGGCGACACGACCGTCGCCGTCTCCCTCATCAACGGCCTCGGCAACGATGACAACCTCTTCAAGGTCTTCCCGAAAGAGCGCTGCATCATCGGCTCCGGCGTGCTGGGCACGGCTCTGCCCGAACCCGCACACTGCGTGTCCACCCCGGCCGGCGGCGTGCAGATGAACTTCGGCGGTGCGGTCCGCTCGGAGCTCACCGACGCGGCCTGCGCCGAAATGCTCAAGTGCTACCGTGAAGGCGGCTGCGACGCTTACTGGCGCGACGGCGAGCCGGGCACCGACAACAACATCTACAAGTTCATCTGGAAAAAGGTCTGCGTGAACGCCACCGTCAACACCGTGTGCGCGGTCCTGCGTCTGAAGATCGGCGAGGTCGAGGCGGATCCGTTCGGCCAGTGGCTGTTCCACAGCGTCATCCGCGAGACCTGCGCGGTCGCGACCGCCAAGGGCGTGCCGATGGACGCCGATGAGTTCATCGCCCACGATCATCAGGACATCGTCACCAACATCGCGGACTACTATCCGTCCATGTGCCAGGACATGCTCTTCAACCACCGCCAGACCGAGATCGACGTGCTCAACGGCAAGATCGCGGAGTACGGCGAGCAGCTGGGCATCGACACCCCGGTGTGCAAGGTCCTGTCCCAGGTCGTGCGCTGCATCCAGGGCAACTACGACAAGCAGTACCTGAAGTAATCTCCCACCCCGAATTTTCTCTGCCGGCCGGGCACCAACCGGCCGGCAGTTTGCTAAGGAGGCAAACGCATGAAAATCGCAATGATCGGCTCCGGCGCTGCCGGCAGCGTGTTCGCCGCCTACCTGCGCAAGGGTGGCGCCGAGCTCTGGCTCGTCGATAAGTACAAGGCGCATATGGACAAGATCGCGGCCGACGGGCTGGTCTTCCGCACGCCGGAGGGCGAGGAAGTCCTGACAGGCTTCCACACGAGCGCCACCGCGCACGACATCGGCACCATGGACATGGTCATCCTCATGGTCAAGGCCACGCAGACCGCGGACGTCATGGCCGACACTATGCCCTGCATCGGGCCGGAGACGGTCGTCGTCTCGCTGCAGAACGGTCTCGGCAACGACGAGGTGCTCGCCCAGTTCGTGGAGACGGACCGCATCCTCTACGGCAGCGGCCTGATCGGCACGGAGCTGGCCGGCCCCGGCGTGTGCGTGAGCAAGCCGGAAAAGGGCATCCAGATGCACTTCGGCGCCGTGCACAACAATCCGAAGGCCGACGCCGCCGGCAAGGCGCTCGAGGCGTGCTTCCAGGCGGGCGGCTGCAACGCGAGCTTTGATGAAGATGTGCGCCCGTACATCTGGAAGAAAGTCATCGCCAACAGCGGCTACAACGGCGTGAGCGCCGTCATGCGCCTGAAGGTGAAGGAGACGTTCGCCGACCCCTACGGCCACGACATCGTCATGCATGTCTGGAAAGAGGGCTGCGCCGTCGCGCAGGCGCTCGGCATCGGCGATCTCTGGCCGCTCATGGAAAAGGAGGAGCCGAACATCGTCGCCAACCTCGGCAACTACTATCCGTCCATGGCGCAGGACGCCGTGCTGCATCAGCGCCAGACGGAGATCTCCGTGCTCAACGGCGCCATCGCGCGCTACGGCGAACGGCTGGGCGTGCCCACCCCGTTCAACACCGTCATCACGAAGGTCATCTCCTGCATCCAGAATAACTACGACAAGCAGTATCTGGGCTGATAACGCATCCCGTACCAGCGCCCCGGCAGCCGCCGGGGCGCTTTTTTCTCTGCGCGCAAAAACACCCCCTGTGCAGTGCACAGGGGGTGTTCGCTGTGGTGGGGTTTGCCGTCAGCGCCGCGCGCTTACCGGTCAGGGTACTTCTGGGCCAGCTCGGCCTCGAGCGCATCCCAGTCTCTGGGCTGCGTGATCTCCGTCCACGTCTCGGGCGAGGTGTTGTCCACGCGCTCGTAATCGTGGCTGTTGGTGGCTTCCTGCACGGCCTCATAGTACCAGGCGTTCGGGTTGCTGTTGTCCGGCCAGGTAATCATATTGCTGAGGAAGTGATCCTTGTCCGGCGTGCGGAAGAGAACGTTATTGATGATCTCCATGACCTCGGCGCGGGTGATCTCCGCATTCGGGCGGAACGTGCCGTCCGGATAGCCGCTGACCAGACCGAGCGCCGCCGCGCGGTTGATATACTCGCGCGCCCAGTTGTTGGAGATGTCCGAGAACGCATCATCGGAGACCTCCGGCGCGTGGAAGAACAGCGCCGCGATCGTCGCAAACTCTGCGCGGGTGATGTGCTTCGCCGGGCCGAACGTGCCGTCCGGGAAGCCGCTGAGGATGCCGGCATTCGTCAGCGTGGCGACCTGATTGCTGTACCAGCTGTTGGCCTCCACATCCGGGTACGGATACGTGGTGCACCAGACCTGCTCGCGCGCGTCGTCCTGCAGCAGGCGGTAGAAGATCGTGGCGACCTCCATACGCGTGATCGGGTCAAGCGGGCCGACGTTGCCGTTCGGGTAACCGACGATGTACGCATCGTGCTTCTCACGCTCCAGCGGCGGGGGCGGCACTTCGTTGTCCTCGACGGAGAACACGAACGTGATGTGCGCAGCCGCCTCCTGGAACGCATTGCCCATCGCGGGGTCGACCGAGATCGTCACATCCAGATCCTGCGGCTCGCCCTTCGGGTACACCTCGGCAACGAGGACATTGTTCTTCAGGCCGTCCGCGGCGTCCAGCTCCGTGAAGAGCTTGGCCGTCTTGCTGGATGCGAGCACGACGCCGTTTTTCGACACCGTCATGCCGATGTGGTCGAGCACGTCGCTGTACGTGAGCGGCGTGCCGTCCTTGGCGGAGGCGGTGCCGTCCGTCTCGGCGCGCAGATAGATCTTCGCGCCCTGCGTGCCGTTTTTGCTGTCGGCCTGCACGCGGATGGTCTGCGTGAGGCTGTCGCCGGGCATGCAGTTGGAGAAATTCGGGAACAGGTTCGTGTCCAAGCCCGTGTGCGTGAAGGTGAAGCGGGCGCCGGCGCCGTCCGTGCCGTCATAATACGTGACGGTGGGGATGTTCGCCTCGCCAGCCGCCCAGATGCCCAGCCCGGCGGCCAGCGCGGCCACCAGCACGAGGGCGACGATCATGGTAAACTTCTTGTGTTTCATACCGCTGCCCTCCTTATGGCGTTGCCGGAGTCAGGCTGCCGTCCGCGACCTTGACCGCGGGCCACGCGCCCTCCACGGCCGTGCTCGGCGCAGCCTGAATACTCTCGGCCAGAACCGTCACCTCCAGGTGGCAGCCGTCGGGAGCGTTCTCCTGCTTGATGGGCGCGCCCAGCAGCTCGGACGTCACATTGTCCGGCTCCGCATCTTTCGGTGCGACCGGCTTGGTGTAGTAATAGATGCCGTCGGAGCCGGTGATCCAGCTGCTGTCACGAACGATGCTGACCTCCGGCAGTGCGCCGGTCACAACGCGGCCGCTTTCATCCACCCAGTTCATGACCAGCTTGACGCGGACGTAGGCCGCAGCCGTGCCGGTATTCCGGACCCGGATGCTGGACTTCACGCCATTGTCCGTGGTCTCCTCGATTTTGGTGCCGGGCTCAGCGGCGGTGAACGTGTTCGTCACCGGAGGTGTGTGCGCTTTGAGATAAGCGAGCGTGCCGCCGGCCGTCAGCGCGAAAATCAGGCACAGGGAGAGGATGAGCGCGGCTTTTCTCCCGCCTGAACCGTTAAAGATACGTTTCATGTGTCATCCCTCCTGTTCAGTTCTTTGGGTCTCTTGTAATCGTGCTTCCGTCCACGGACCACTTGTTGAGAGCCTCGGCAAGCGTTGTGAGCCAGTTGGTGGCCTTGTTTTTGTTTTCAAAGGTCACAGCCGCGGTGCCGTTTTGGATGCTGTCGGACTTGAGCTCCTGCGTGGCACCGCCTGCCGGCTCGTACTTCCACGACCAGCTCGTGTCCTCCGTGACGGTGTAGTCGCCCACCGGGAGGCCGGTGACCGTCTTGCTGCCGGTGCCCGTAATGACGATCTGCATATCCAAATCGTTGTCTTTGCCCTGGATGCGGAACACGAAGGTCTGGTTCGAGTCGATCGTTGTTCCGACTTTCGCGGTCTTTTGAATCGTCAGGTCGAACACATTGATGTGCACGATGAACTGGCCCTGAGCAGAATCAAAGCTGCAGCCGGAGAACGTGCAGTCATTGTGCTTGAACGTGACCACACCTTTCGGCAGCTCTGTGCCGTTAGCCGAGACTGTCACATACACGTAAGTATCTTTCGTGAGCGATTTTTCCTGCGGGTCATAAGCATAAGTCAGTGTCGGCTCCTCGCCTGTCATATTCGCGGACGCGGCGGGAGTGCCCTTGTGCTTCCACACGACTCCACCAAAGTTATCCTTCTCATAATTCGGCGTTGCATTGTAGTCAATGCTGGAATCCTTAAAGGTGATCTCTGGTTTGTAGACATTGACCGTGGACGTCACAGTCTTGGTTTGCTCCTTCTGGACTGCGCCAGCCGCGTTAGCTCCTTCATGTTTCGGTGAGACGGTCATGGTCACCTGATAGGTGTCATCTTCGGTATTGCTAATGGTGTTTTTATTAACTGTATATTTGATATTTACATATTTCGTCTGCCACTCAGCCAGGTCAGCGGTCCGGGTCAAGTCCTCCGGTGTCGGTGCCGGATTGCCATAGTAGATATTCTTTGTTGCGTTCTGCGCATTCAGCTTGATGGGAACGTTGACCCCCGGCTGCGGGAACGGCTTGATCTGGTTGCCAGCCGCTGTATAGACGCCGGACTCACTGCCGTTCGTCGGGACATTGTTGCCGCCGAGGAAGCCGTCCCGCGGCTTGACATACAGTGTACTCTGGAAGGTTTCTGCCGGTTTCGTCACCACTTTGTTGCTGTCAATCTGCTCCGGCGTCAGCGTGACGTTTGTCCACTCAATGTAGTAATTACCGTTGGCGTCCTGCCGCACCGTCCCGGTCTTGCCGTTCGATGTAATCGTGTCGCCAACATTACACGCGTTTCCTGCTGCGTCGCAGGGGACAAACGACTCCGAGATCTCATCGCGGATGGTGACGTCCTTGACGGCCTCACCAGTCTGCTGCGCGATTTGCGTGAAGATTTCTTTCAGCTTGTCCGCATTATCCGTTGTCAGGTAATAGCCGTTTTCATGGTTGCGGGTTCTGGCATCCGTGTACATCCCTTCCCAAGAAGCCGTTCCCTGCTCCCATTCGTTGACACGGTTGTTATCCACATGCGATCCATCCGGGCGGTGGCTGGAAACACGGTACATATACTCGTTGACCTTACAGCCATCCGAATCCTTCCCTTCCGAGGCCTTCAAGCCCAGACCGACGCAGTACACCGTAGAGCCGCAGCCCGTCCAATTCCAGTCCTTTTGACCGGTGCTGCCCTTCTGGAAGTCCGAATGGTTGGAAACGCCATACTTAGGGGACCACGGCCAATCCTGAAAGCGCTGACCGAAGAAGTTCTGACCTTCGACGTTCGCCTGCAGGTTGAAGGTGTCACCCTTCGCGTGCTTGAGAATGGTAGACCAGTGCACCGACTGCTGCGCTACATCATAACCCTCATTTTCGCCCGTCCATCCACCGTAAGTGCCGGGCTCACCATCCGTGAACAGCACCGTTACGCGCGTGTTGTCATAGTTGGAATCGCTTGCTGAGACACTGTTGAAGATGTTCACAGCCTGCTGCAGGCCCTTGCCGGACTGCGTGCCGCCGTTGCAGCGCGTAGACAAGCCGCTGACAATCTGCGTCAGAGCGCTGTTGACCGTATTATCCGCCGTGACGGGAATAAGCGCGCCGCTCGCCGTCTTTGTACCGCTGTCGATGGTAACGTCAGATGCATACGACACAATTGCCACACGGCTGTCGGGGGAGCTCTTCTGAATCGTTGTAAGGAAAGCATTCACGGCTGTTTGCAATGCCGCGACGCGCTCCTTGCTGTTATTGTCTTTGCCGGCCAGGGAGAAATTCATGCTGCCCGAGCGGTCAAGGACGAGGACGATGTCGCACGCTTTCGTGTGGGTTACGATGTTCGACTTGGCTTCTGCGTTCAGGTCGATCCGATAAATCGGATTGCCGTCTGCGTCCTTCTCGCTGGTCGCCGTCGCAATCTTGGTGACATTCACAGCATTGCTCGAACCGTCCGATGTATCCTTTGCCGTCGCGCGGAGCATCGGCGCTTTCCTCACCGTACTGCTGCCGGGGAAATACGTCATGAACGGGCCGACGCCCTGAAACTCAGGAGCGCCGCTCGTGCTCACGACCGTCTCCGTGGTCTCCGCACTGCCGTCGGCAGTCGTGTCGTCCATAACACCCGCGCCGAGGAACAGGCACATGCTCAGCAGCATGGCCGCGCAGAGGACGAGCGAGAGAATGCGTTTTTTCATGTTTTCGTCCTCCTTTCTCAGGCTGTCGGGATCGGATCGATCTGCGTGCTCGAAGTGCTCGCCTCGACTGTTCCGACGTGCTTCCACACATCGCGGACATCCTTGGCGGCGTACTTTTCGAGGTTCGCCGTCTGGACGGCCTCGGCCGTGACGTAGATATGCACCGTGGTGTTCTGGTATTCATTGCCCATGTCCTTGCTGAACGTGACGTGGTTGAAGAGCTTCGACGTGGCAGCCTTCGGATCGACCGTACCATTATAATAATAGTATCCGTCCGTGCCGGGGACCCAGTCGGAGTCGTTCAGGTCCAGCGTGAGCAGTCGTTTGCTCGCGTCGAGCGGGATAATCTCGCCATTGGCGGCGACCACCTCAGGCGTGATCTTCACGCGGGTGTAAAACGCGCCGGAGCCGACGTTCTCCACATAAACCACTTTGTCTACGACGCTGCCGGGCATGGCGCTCACCGTCGTAAACGGTTGGCCGCTGCCGTCCTCGTCGTGCAGTGCAAGCTTGACGGAGCCCATCGTGATGACGTTATCCGCCCGGCCGACGGCCGAGAAATACGCCCACGTGCCGACCGCGAGCAGCGCCACTGCCAGGACGAGCACCGCCGCGATGGTCCACTTCTTCTTCATGCACAAACCACCTTTCTCCTCGAGGGAATGTCCAAAAAAAGTGCTGAAACTCTCCGCGCCCGAGGGCGCACGCAGGAAATTTTTGTGGGATCTCCATTTCTGTCTGCGCGCGGACGGCGGCAGCTCCGCCGCCCGCGCCCGGACGGAACCGGGAATAAAGGGCCGAAAGGGGCCGGGGAAGCTTTGACCCGGCCGGCATCTGCGCCGGACGGAAGCCAGCCCCTTTCGGGCCCGTAGGCTCCGAGTGGGGCGGCGATTTCGCCGCCCCTTTGGGGTCAAAATGTTGGGGAATTAGATGCCGTGATAGCCTTTGTAAGCCGCATAGACATCCGCGAAGCCATCGGCCTGAATCGCGTAAGCGCGAACGATGATGTTGACGCCCTTGGTGAAATCATAGTTGATAACTTTGCCATTGATGGTGTACTCGCCCTGAGCATTGGTATCGACCTTGGAGTCCATGTAAACCTGGCTCATACCAAGCGTAGTCTCCTCACCGGCTGCCAGCTTGCCATGATACATCTTGATGTACTTGTTGTAGACAACACCATCAATCGTCTCAGTGCCAACAAAGCCCTCGGGGCCAAGGTGACTTGCAAGCTCTTCTTCCGGATCGAGATCCCAGGTCTTTTCAAGCGGCAGCGCGGCCTTCTGGTCATCTGCCCAATATCTGCTGTCCTCACGATACTTATCCCAAGTGCTGCCCGGGGTGTTAATGTGAATGATGTTGTTCGTGCCGGTAGAACCATCCGTGCTGTCGAGCGCTGCAGGAATCAGTTCCTCAAGCCAAACATAGGCTTCTTCGGAGCCCGTATTGTTGGTGATGGTCACTCTCTTGGCAATGTTGTTCTTGGTCTGGGAACCCGGCAAGAGCTTCTGATTCTGAGTAAACGGAGTGCCATCGGCGTTCATTTCGTTCAGGGTAATGCTGACTTTGCCAGTAGTAAACGTGTTGGTCGCGGTCTTCGTATCGGTGAAGTACGCGAGGGTGCCGCCGACGACAAGCGCCGCGACGAGCATGACTGCGATGGCAGCCACAAGAATGGTTTTCTTTTTCATATGTAGCGTTCTCCTTTTCTATTTTTCCGCACAGCCTTCTGTGCGTATATTACATGGGAAAAACGAGGGGGTGATTACGCGCCGGTGGGCATTGCGGCAGTGATGCCGGTGCTTCCCGCAAACGCGCCGTTCCATGCCGCAGCAGGATCCGCAAAGCCAGCAGACTGGCAAGCATACGCCGTGAACTTCAGCTCAGAGCCGTTATCGCCCAGCTGCAGCGCGGCAGTGCCGTCAGACACCTTGATGGTGTTGGAAGGATCGCCAGCAATGCCAGCAAGGATAGCGTGGGAAACGGCGGTGTTGCTCTGGGGCTGAATGTAAGTAGTCGTACCATCCGTGGTGACAGAATACACATACAGTTCCTTATTCGCCACGTTCGTCGTGCCTTCAATTTTCAGCTGCTTCCACGCGCTGTCGGTCGTGTAGCTCAGCGGCGCATCCTTGCCCACGAAGCCGCTGCCCTTTTCCACCGTGACAAACAGGTAGTAGGTACCGGTCGATTTTTCAACGGTGACGGTCGGGTCTTTCGGCAGGTTCACGCCCGGCAGAACAACGTAGCTGTTGCCCTTGCCTTCATCGAGATAGGTGTTGTCGAGCTTATAAGAACCGTCGGTGTTCGGGGTAGCGACGTGCTCTTTCAGCGTCAGATCATTGGCAGCAACCGCGCCGCCAGCCGTGAAGGTATTGGTAACCGCCTTGGTCTTCGCCGTCAGATACGCATACGTCGCGCCGACAGCCAGCGCCACGATGAGCACGAGCGCGATCGCGGCCGTCAAAGCTTTCTTCTTCATGTAACGTTTTCCTCCCTTGATTTTTCCGAAGTGTCCTGTTTCCCTCCGTGCCTGTCCGGATGCCGTTCGTATTCATAAAATAAATGCTCCGGAAGGCGAAAATATTGCGCTGAGGTTTCAATTTCCCAGATGTTTTCCAGATTTCTCTGCATCCGCCCTGTGCTGCGGGTCCGCCTGTGCGCGGCGGGCAGCGTCGCGTGCATCCGCCTCCGACGCCTTGCGGAGCATGTCCGGCAGGAACGTCAGGATGATGAGCACGAGCGCGAGCGCGATGGCCAGATACATCCCGGGCGGGTTCGAGATCCAATGCGAGACATAGCCCAGATACGGGATCGTGAACACCGGGCGGCCAATGAGGTTCTTGAAATAGACGGGTGCGCCGTCGGGCGCGGCGTTTGCGTCTCCCTTCGTGTAAAAGTGCTGATTTTCCGCATCAATGGAGACGACGCGGTGCGTGACGACATCAAGCTCCTCATTGACCACGAACGTGATCGGATCGCCGACCTGCACGTCCTCGGGCGCACAGGGCCTGACATAGATGAGCGAGCCGGTGTGGTACGTCGGTTCCATGCTGCCGCTCAGGACGCACATCGGCCGGAACCCGACGAGCCGGACCCCCACCAGAAGCAGCGCCAGAATGACAACGAGGACCACCAGCACGGTGGTGGCCGCGTTCCACACCCTCTGAACTTGTTTGGGCATTTCCGTTCTTCCTTTCCGCTTTGCGGCATCCCCCCTGTTTGAGCCGGGCCGGTGCTCGAGCACCCCGGCCGCAGCCTGTCCGATTTGGAAACACGCATGATTGTAGCACGCGCGCGGCGCGAATACCGTCGGAATCGTTTCCGCGCGTTCTGTTTTCTGATTAGAGGATACCATATTTTGTCGCGCGTCGAAAGGCGCAACTTTCACAATTTCCCAGTTCTGAATTTGTAAAAAACATGCACCCGCGCATGCTGCCGTCCGGGCCCCTGCGCACACATTGTACTTGGTAACCGGGAGCGCGTCAAGCCGCAGCACATTCTTACCTTTTCTTAAATATGACACATGGCGACTTGTTTTTGCGTGAAAAACATGATAGGATAAGGCGACTATGGACATTTATCGGAAAGGAGCTGGCACGCATGGAAACCAACGTGCTCGACTGGCTGGAAACCACCGCCGCAGCCTGTCCGGACAAGCCTGCTTTTCTCGATGAGGACAGTGCGGTGACATTTGCCGACGTGCGGCGCGAGGCGCGCATCATCGGCACGGCGGCGGCAAAGTTCCGCGCCGGACGCAAAAAACCCATCGCCGTCATGAGCGGGCGCAACGCGCACACACCGGCGGTGTTTCTCGGCGCGGTGTACGCCGGGTGCTGCTACGCCCCGATGGACGGGACGATGCCCGTGCACCGGCTCAACTCTATTTTAAATACGCTCGACACCGACCTGATGATCGTGCAGCGCGCGTTTTACGACAAGGCGAAAACGCTGGACTTTGCCGGCACGATCCTCATCGCGGAGGACCTGCTCGCAGGCAGCGAGGACGCGGCACTGCTCGCCGGCTGCCGCGCGCGGGCCAGAGAGCTCGACCCGCTGTACATCATCTTCACCTCCGGCTCGACCGGCACGCCCAAGGGCGTCATCACGGCGCAGCACTCGCTCATGTGCTACATCGAGGACTACGCCGGCGTGATGGGCATCGCGCGCGAGGACGTGCTCGGCAACCAGTCGCCGCTGGACTACATTGCCGCCGTGCGCGACATTTATCTGCCGCTGCGCTTCGGCGCGACGACGGCCATCATCCCGAAGGAACTTTTCATGTCGCCGGAGCGTCTGTTCGAGTACATGAACGACAAGGGCGTCACGGCCGTGGGCTGGAGCGTCTCGGCGCTGACGGTGCCGGCCGCGCTCGGCGCGTTCGAGTGCAGCGTGCCGCAGCACCTGCGCAAGGTGTGCTTCTCCGGCTCGGTGATGCCGTGCAGCTGCCTGCGCCAGTGGCAGCTCGCGCTGCCGGAGGCACGGTTCGTCAACCAGTACGGCCCGACGGAAGCGACCGCCTCGTGCACGTATTACGTCGTGCCCGGTCTGGTGGAGGACACCGACGTGCTGCCGATCGGCAAGCCGTACCCGCACTACGAGGTGTTTCTGCTCTCGGAGCGCAATGAGGCCGTGCCCGACGGCGAGATCGGCGAGATCTGCGTCAAGGGGCCCATCCTCGCGCTGGGCTACTACAACAGCCGCGAAAAAACGGCCGAGAGCTTCCTGCAAAACCCGCTCAACCACGCTTACGACGAGCGCATCTATAAAACCGGCGACCTCGGGCACTTCGCGCCCGACGGCAACCTCATGTTCCACGGCCGCAAGGACCGGCAGGTCAAGCACCTCGGCCACCGCGTGGAGCTTGGGGAGATCGACCTCGCCGCGGCGAAGGTGCCCGGCGTGGAAGACTGCTGCGCGCTCTACGATCAGGCGCACGAGCAGATCTGGCTGTTTTACACCGGCGAGGGCGTGACCAAGCGCGACATCGCCGTCGCCCTGCGCGCCGACCTGCCGGGCTTCATGGTGCCGCGCAAGATCGAGCAGCTCGAGGCCATGCCCCGGCTCGACAACGGCAAGACGAACATGCGCGCGCTGGCCGAGCGCATCACTGCCGCGGCCAAACACTAATTTCGCTTACTTTACTCACTTCAGGAGGTATATTTATCATGGAACAGGAACTGATGGACATTCTGACCGATCTGCGCCCCGACGTGGATTTTGAGACCGAGACCGCTCTCATCGACGACCACATTCTCGAGTCGTTCGACATCGTGTCGCTCGTCGCGGCGCTCAACGACGCGTTCGACATTGAGATCGGCGCCAAAGACCTCGTGCCGGAGAACTTCAACTCCGCCAAGCGTCTGCTGGCCATGGTGCAGCGCCTGCAGGACGAGGACTGATGGACAAGACTGCACTCCGGACGGCGGCCGAGAAATACGGCACGCCGCTGTATCTGTTTGATCTGGAGGCCTTCACGGCGCGCGCTCAAAGGGTGCGCGCCGCGTTCGGCTCTGACGTCAATTTGTGCTACTCCATGAAGGCCAATCCCTTCGTGCTGCGCGGCCTGCCGGACGTGTTCCGCTGGGTGGAGGTGTGCTCCCCCGGCGAGCTGACGATCTGCGAGAAGCTCGGCATCCCGCCGGAGCGCATCCTGTACTCCGGCGTGAACAAGGGCGCGGACGATGTGGCGCGCGCCGTCGCGCTGGGGGCTGACCTGCTCACGGCCGAGAGCACGCTGCACTTTGACCTCATCTGCGCGGCCGCGGCGGCGCAGGGCAAGCACGTGCGCGTGCTGCCGCGCCTGACCGCCGGCAGCCAGTTCGGCATGGACCCCGACGCGCTGGCGGAGCTCGTCGCCCGGCGCGCGGAGTTCCCGAACGTGACGATCGTGGGCATCCACTACTTTTCCGGCACGCAAAAGCGCAAGGACGCCGTGATCGCAAAGGAGCTCGCGCATCTGGACGAATACCTCACGCTGCTGCGCGAGCGCTACGGCTTCACGGCGCAGCACGTGGAATACGGCCCCGGGCTGAACGCCGAGTGCTTCCGCGAGGACGCCGAGGCGCGCGACTGCGCGCTGCTCGACGCGGCGGCGGAGCACATCCGCGCCTTCGGCGAAAAGTACCCGCTCACGATCGAGATGGGCCGCTTTTTCGCCGCACCGTGCGGGACGTTCCTCACCGGCGTGGCCGACGCCAAGTGCAACCTCGGCGTGAACTACGCCGTGTGCGACGGCGGCATGCACCAGGTCAAGTATGACGGCCAGCTCATGGGCATGCAGGCCCCGCCGCTGACGCTCCTGCGCGAGAACGCGGACGCCGCCGAGCCGTGGATGCTCTGCGGCAGCCTGTGCACGACGGCGGACGTGCTCGTGCGCGAGGCGCAGCTGCCGCCCCTGCGCGTGGGCGATGTGATCGCCCTCGGCCGCTGCGGCGCGTACTCCGTGACGGAGGGCGTGGCCGTGTTCCTGTCGCGCGATATGCCGCGCGTGGCGCTGTACCGCGACGGGGCCTTCACGCTCGTGCGCGACCGGTTCGCGACCGACGTGCTCAACACCTGCCAGACGCTGGAGGACAGAACATGACTCTGACATCGCTGTCATTTTATCTGCTGGTGCTCGCGCTGCTGGTGCTGTACTACCTGGTGCCGAAGCGGTTCCAGTGGGTGGTGCTGCTCATCGGCAGCTACGCGTTTTACGCGTTCGTGTGCCTGCGGTACATGGGCTTTATCGTCATCACAACGCTCACGACCTACTTCGGTGCCCGCGGCATGGACGCCATGACCGCGCGCATGGAGCAGACCGTTGCCGCGCACAAGCAGGACTGGGAGCGCGAGGCGCGCAAGGCGTATAAAAAGCGCTGCAAATCCCGCCGCAAGGCACTCATGATCGGCATCCTGGTGTTCAACTTCGGCATCCTTGCCGTGCTGAAATACTATAACTTCTTTGCCGAGTCCATGGAGGCGCTCTTCGCGTCCGTGGGGCTGACAGTCTCGCTCGGCCACATCGGACTGCTGCTGCCGCTGGGCATCTCGTTTTACACGTTCCAGTCCATGGGCTATGTGCTGGACGTCTATCGCGAGAAGGTCACCGCCGAGCGCAACGTCGGCAAGCTCGCGCTGTTCGTGTCCTTCTTCCCGCAGATCATTCAGGGCCCGATCGGCGTGTACGACCAGCTGGCGCACCAGCTCTATGACGCGCACAAATATAACTTTGACAACATCCGCTACGGCGCGGAGCTGATCCTGTGGGGCTTTTTCAAGAAGCTCGTCATCGCCGACCGCGCCGTGGGCATGATCCACACCGTCGCCGGGGCGTACACCGACTACGCTGGCACCTACGTGCTGCTGGCCGCGCTCGTGTACGCGCTGCAGCTGTATGCCGACTTCTCCGGCGGCATCGACATTTCGCGCGGCGTGGCGCAGATGTTCGGCATCACCATGGGCGAAAACTTCCGCCGGCCGTACTTCTCGCGCACGCTCACCGAGTACTGGCACCGCTGGCACATCTCGCTGGGCGACTGGCTGCGCAACTACCTGTTTTACCCGCTGTCGATCTCGAAGGCGTTCCTCAACTGGGGCCGCCACGCCAAGCAGCATCTCGGCAACCACATCGGCAAGGTCCTGCCGACGGCCGTGGCCTCGCTCATCACGTTCCTCGTCATCGGCATCTGGCACGGCGCAAGCTGGAAGTACGTCGCCTTCGGCTTCTGGAACGGCATGGTCATCCTCGTGTCCACGCTGCTGCAGCCGGTGTCGGACAAGGTCGTCGCCGGCCTGCACATCGAGCGCAAAAGCGCGTGGTATCAGGTGTTTTCCATGCTGCGCACGTTCGTGGTCGTGCTCATCGGCTATTATTTTGACATTGCCGACGGCTTCCGCGCCGCCATGGGCATGATGGCCAAGTCCGTGACCGACCTGCACCTGTCGCAGCTGCGGCCGGGCGCCGTGCTCGAGGCCCTGCCGCTGACGATGTACGACTGGGCCGTGCTCGCGTTCGGCACGCTCGTGATCTTCGTCGCCTCCGTCATTCAGGAGCGCTCGCAGCGCACCATCCGCGAGATCCTCGACGAGAAGTGTCTCGCCCTGCGCTGGGTCGTGCTGCTCGGTGGCATCTTCGCCGTCGTGCTCATGGGCGTTTACGGCCCGGGCGTGCAGGCGTCCGAGTTCGTGTACATGCAGTTTTAAGCCATGGGAGGCAGACGCATCACAAAGACCCGCATGGCGCTGCGCGCGGTCATTTTCGTGCTCGTCGCCGTGCTGGGCATCGGGCTCATTTCGCCGGCCTTCATCGTGAACAACGAGTGGGACATGCGCCACGTACACGGCTTCTTCCTCGAACCGGAGGACAGCCTCGACGTGGTGCTCATCGGCGCGAGCCAGCTCTACACGGGCTACAGCGCCCCGCTTGCGTGGCAGGACTACGGCTTCACGAGCTATCCGCTGACGGTGTCGAACATCCCTGCCCGGCTCTACGGCTCCCTGCTCACGGAGGCGGTGAACCGCCAGCACCCGAAGCTCATCGTCGTGGACATCGACGGCTTCATCAATGACGAGGACACGGAAAAGCTCGAGGCCAACCTCCGCAAGTGGATCGACAATATGCCCTGGTCGCGCAACCGGATCGAGACCATCCGCACCTGCGTGCCCGCGGAGCTGCAGAGCTCGTTTTACTTCAACATCGCAAAATACCACGCCAACTGGTACCAGGTCGATTCCTGGCTGCCGGTGCAGCGGCGCCTGCGCGCGATGGACAAGACCGGCTACTCGCTGTCCAAGGGTGTGGAGACGGTGTGCAAGTCCCTGTCCGCAGACTTTTTGCCCGACGTCCGGCCGCTGACGCTCAGCGGCGCGAACGCGCAGTACCTGCGCGATTTCTGCGCGCAGGCGCAGTCGATCGGCACGGACGTGCTCTTTCTGCGCACGCCGCACCGCACGCAGACGACCGACCCGAACGTGTTTGCCGATGTGGCCGCCGTCGTGGGCGAATACGGCTACGAGCTGCTCGACCTGCACGACGCGTTCGACACGATCGGGCTCGACCGCTGCGCGGATTTTATCGACTCCGACCACCTCAACACCATCGGCATGGAGAAGTTCACCGCCTGGTTCGGACAGTACCTCACCGGGCACTATGACCTGACGGGTGCGCACAGCGAGGCCGTCACCGCCGAGTGGGAGCGCTGCGCCGATTTTGCGGCACAGACGCTGCCGCTGTGCAAGGAGCTCGCCGCCGAAAACACGAACCAGAACCTCAATGAATTCTCGGCGGTGTTTGAGGCCTACCGCTGACCCAATCCCCGACCGTGCCGTCTCCGGCACAGAAAGCGCAGTCACCTATGCAGTCTCGTCCCAAATCCAAAAAACGCGCCCTGCGCGCCGTCATTTTTCTGCTGGTCGCCGCGCTGCTCTATGGCGTACTCACGGATGTGCTGAGCGTGAATAACCCCGCCGACCAGCGCCACATCCGCGGCTTTTATCTGGAGCCGAAGAATTCGCTCGATGTCGTGCTCATCGGCGCGAGCGAGCTCTACACCGGCTACTGCGCGCCGCGCGTGTGGAAAACCTGCGGCTTTACCAGCTATCCGCTGTCCGTGTCGAGCGCGCCGGCATGCCTGTACCGCTCCATGCTCGCCGAGGCCCTGCGCCGCCAAAAGCCGAAGGTCGTCGTCGTGGAGGTCAACGCCTTTTTGTATGATTTCAACGAGAAGGACACGAAGATCGGCCTGCACAAATGGATCGACAACATCCCGCTGTCGGCCAACAAGCTCAGCACCATCCGCGAGCTGGTGCCGGGCGGCCAGCGCACGCCGTACTATTTCCGCCTGCAGAAGTACCATAAGAACTGGCGCTTGCCGGGCCTGTGGGGCAGCGCGCTGCTGCAGCGCCTGCAGATGCAGCGCGCCGGCTGCTCGCTCACAAAGGGGCTGGAGGCCTCGACCACCGTCTGCACGGACGACGTGGAGCCGAAATACCTCGACATGAGCGCCGAAAACGAGCAGACCCTGCGTGACTTCTGCGCCTACGCCCAGGCGTGCGGCGTGGAGAATCTGCTCTTCGTCCGCTTCCCGCACCGGGGCACGGTGGATGACGCGACCGTCCTGCCGCGCATGGCGACAGTCGTCAACGACTGCGGCTATTCCTTCCTAGACCTGGACACGGACGCCGAGTCCCTCGGGCTCGACCGGTATCACGACTTTTGTGATGCCGAGCACATGAACGTGTTCGGCATGGAGAAGTTCACTGCCTGGTTCGGGCAGTACCTGACCGCGCACTACGACCTGTCCGGGCCGCACAGCCGCCGCACAGCCGCCCGGTGGGACCGCTGCGCGGACTTTACGGACAAGCTCCTGTCCGCCTGCGAGCAGAAGGCCGCAGCGGGCACCCAAGCCTGCTTCGACGAATTTTCTCCGGAATTCCGTGCCTGGCGCTGAGCGTGCCCGGCCGTAAAAGAGGTCATTATGAAACAAAACCGCAGCAAACGAAAAACGATCGTCCGCGTCATTGCGTTCCTGCTCATCGCGGCGCTGATCTATGGCGCGCTCACACGGCTGCTGACCGTGAACAACGCGACCGAGCAGCAGTATGTGCGCAGCTTCTACCTCGAGCCGAAGGATTCCATCGACGTCATGATCCTCGGCGCGAGCGAAACGTTCACCGACTACTGCGCGCCGCTGGCGTGGCAGCAGGCAGGGCTGACGAGCTATCCGCTGGCCGTGTCGGCCGCGCAGGGGACGATCTACCCCTCCATGCTGCGCGAGGCCGCCAAGCGGCAGAGTCCGGGCGTCTACGTCGTGGAGGTCAACGGCTTTCTGTACACGGCGGCCGAGCGCGACGAGCTCTCCCACGCGGCGCTGCGCAAGTGGATCGACACGCTCCCGCTGTCGGCCAACAAGGTCGACACCATCCGGGCGTGCATCCCGGACGGTCAGCGGTCGTCCTACTACTTCCCGCTGCTGAAGTACCACAAGAACTGGAAAGACATTGACGGCGTGCGTCAGTCACTCTCGATGCAAAGCCAGACCCGCGCCGCGGGCTATTCCTATACGAAACCGTTTTTGTCCATTTCGGCGTACCTGCTCGAAAGCGACGAGATCCCCGTCCGCCAGCAGGACCTCGATGCGTTCAACGAGCAGTCGCTGCGCACGTTCTGCGAGACGGCCCGGGAGCTGGGCATCCAAAACGTGCTCTTCGCCCGCTTCCCGCACCGCACCGTCATCGAACACGGCGACGCCGTGTTCTTGAAGCTCGCGGCCATCGTGCAGGAGTACGGCTACGACTTCGTGAATTTCGACACGCAGCTCGACGCCATCGGCCTCGATCCGCTGAACGACTTTGCCAACGCTGAGCACCTGAACATCTTCGGCGCGGAAAAGTTCACGCCCTACCTCGCGGATTACCTCGCCGCGCACTATGACCTGACCACCGCGCACAGCGACAAGGTGACCGATGAGTGGGAGCGCTGCGCCGCCTTCACGCAGCAGATGCTGCCCGTGTGCGAGGACAACACCCGCCGCTATACGGCCGAAAATCTCAATGAATACTCAGCCGTGTTTGCGGCCAACCGATAACCGCCCAAAACGAAACCGTCCCCGGGAGCAACGCTCCCGGGGACGGTTTTTCTGATCCAATTTTACCGGCCGGTGCTGCCGAAGCCGCCCGCGCCGCGGCCGGTCGCATCGAGCGCGTCCGCCTCCGAAAACTCCGCCGCCAGAAACGGCAGGATCACAAGCTGGGCGATGCGGTCGCCGGGCGCGACGGTGCGCGGCGTGTCCGTGTCGTTGTGCAGCGCGACGGTGCACTCGCCGCGGTAATCGGCGTCGATCACGCCGACGCAGTTGGCCGGGCGCAGCCCCTGCTTGGACGCGAGCCCGCTGCGCGCGAACACGCCGCCGAAATACCCCGCCGGGATGGCGAGCGCGAGGCCCGTGCCGATCATGGCCGTCGCGTGCGGTGCGATGGTGACGCTCTGTCCGTCTGCCGGGCAGGCGTAGAGGTCGTAACCGGCGGCGTCCGCGCTGCCGCGGCGGGGCGTCACGGCGCCGGGGCGCAGCTTCTGAATCTTCACTTCCATCCGTTCATGCCCTCCCAGAGTACGATGTGACCCGCCGCGCGGGTGCGGTCCATGTCGATGATGCGCTGGTTTTCCGAGCCGCGGAAGCGCAGGCTGATGTTACGCTGCGCGTCGACGTAGCGCCCGTCGACGAGGATGTCGATGAGCGACAGCATCTCGTCCGTGACCTCGCAGCGCGGGTGCGCGCCGTCGACCGTAAGCTCTTTGTCGAGCGTGAAGCCCGAATACGCCCAGATGTCCTTGTCCGGGAACCGTGCGCGCACCCGGCGCAGAAACGGCACGAGCGCGCGCTGGTTTTCCGGCTCGAACGGGTCGCCGCCGAGCAGCGTCAGGCCGCGGATGAAGGGCTTTTCCAGCTCGGCAAAAATCACCTGCTCGGCCGCCGCGTCAAACGGCTTGCCGTAGTGAAAGTCCCACGTCTGCGGCTGAAAGCAGTTGTAGCAGTGGTTCGTGCAGCCGGAGACGAACAGCGTCACGCGCACGCCGACGCCGTTGGCGATGTCGCAGGTTTTGATCTCCCCATAATACATAATAGCAATTCCTCGTAAGAGCGGGCGCGCCGCATGGACACGCCCGCCGGTTATTTTGATTTTGCACGTTACAGGTGCAGCACGCGCTCCTTGATCTCCTGCGTGCGGCCCTGGTTCCAGAACTGGGTGCCGATATAGCCGCAGGTGCGGCGGGCCACGTTCATCTTGTCCTGATCCGTGTTGCCGCAGTTCGGGCAGCGCCAGACGAGCTTGCCGTCGCGCTCGACGATCTCGATCTCGCCGTCGTAGCCGCAGACCTGGCAGTAGTCGCTCTTGGTGTTGAGCTCGGCATACATGATGTTGTCGTAGATGAACTTCATGACCTCGAGCACAGCCGGGATGTTGTTCTGCATGTTCGGCACCTCGACGTAGCTGATCGCGCCGCCGGGCGAGAGCGCCTGGAACTTCGACTCGAAGGCCAGCTTGCTGAACGCGTCGATGTTTTCCGTCACGTGGATGTGGTAGCTGTTGGTGATGTAGCCCTTGTCCGTAACGCCGGGGATGATGCCGAAGCGCTTTTGCAGGCACTTGGCGAACTTGTACGTCGTGGACTCCAGCGGCGTGCCGTAGAGGCTGAAGTCGATGTTGTGCATCTGCTTCCAGTGCTTGCAGGCGTCGTTCATGTGCTGCATGATCTCGAGCGCGAACGGTGTGGCCGAGGGGTCGGTGTGGGACTTGCCGGTCATGTACTTAACGCACTCATACAGCCCCGCGTAGCCGAGGGAGATGGTCGAATAGCCGCCGTAGAGCAGCTTGTCGATCGGCTCGCCCTTTTTCAGGCGGGCCAGCGCGCCGTACTGCCACAGGATGGGCGCGGCGTCCGAGAGCGTGCCCTTGAGCCGCTCGTGGCGGCACATGAGCGCGCGGTGGCACAGCTCCAGCCGCTCGTCAAAGATCTTCCAGAACTTCTCCATGTTGCCGCCGGAGGACAGCGCCACATCCGGCAGGTTGATGGTCACGACGCCCTGATTGAAGCGGCCGTAGTACTTCGGCTTGCCGTTTTCGTCCACATACGGCGTCAGGAAGCTGCGGCAGCCCATGCAGGTGTAGCAGTGGCCCTCGCCGTTTTTGTCGACTTTGAGCTCGAGCATCTTCTTCTCGGAGATGTAGTCCGGCACCATGCGCTTGGCGGTGCAGCGGGCGGCCAGCTCCGTGAGATACCAGTAGGGGGAATCCTCGTGGATGTTGTCCTCCTCGAGCACGTAAATGAGCTTCGGGAACGCCGGCGTAACCCAGACGCCCTTCTCGTTTTTCACGCCCTGATAGCGCTGGCGCAGCGTCTCCTCGATGATCATGGCGAGGTCGTGGCGCTCCTGCTCGTTTTTCGCCTCGCCGAGGTACATGAACACCGTCACGAACGGGGCCTGACCGTTCGTGGTCAGCAGCGTGACGACCTGATACTGGATCGTCTGCACGCCGCGGCGGATCTCCTCACGCACGCGGTTTTCGACGAGCTCAGCCAGCTTTTCCTCGCCCGGATCAGCGTTGATGGCCTGCATCTCGGCCGCGACCTCGCGGCGGATGCGCTCGCGGCTGACCTGCACGAACGGGGCCAGGTGCGTCAGCGAGATCGACTGCCCGCCGTACTGGTTGGAGGCGACCTGCGCGATGATCTGCGTGGCAATGTTGCACGCGGTCGAGAAGCTGTGCGGCCGCTCGATGAGCGTGCCGGTGATGACGGTGCCGTTTTCGAGCATATCCTCGAGGTTCACGAGGTCGCAGTTGTGCATGTGCTGCGCGTAATAATCCGCGTCGTGGAAGTGGATGATGCCCTCCTCGTGCGCCTCAACGATGTCCTTCGGCAGCAGGAGGCGGTTCGTGATGTCGCGGCTGACTTCGCCGGCCATGTAGTCGCGCTGCGTGCTGTTGACGATCGGATTCTTGTTGGAGTTTTCCTGCTTGGCCTCCTCGTTGTTGCACTCGATCAGGCTCAGGATGCGGTCGTCGGTCGTGTTGGCGCGGCGCACCAGGCTGCGGGTATAGCGGTAGGTGATGTAGGCCTTGGCGACCTCGAACGCGCCGTGGGCCATGATCTGCTTTTCGACCATGTCCTGAATTTCTTCCACGGCGGCGCTGCGGCCCAGCTCCTGGCACGCGAGCTCCACGCTCTCGGCAATGCGCTGGATCTGCCGCGGCGTCATGCGGTCGCCCTCTTCGACGGCGGCGTTGGCCTTCGTGATGGCCATGATGATCTTGGAGATATCAAACGTCGCCTCGGCGCCGTTGCGCTTAATGATCTTCATTTCTCTCTTCCTCCCCCTCATAATCGAAAAACACAACATTTTGTGTGAAAAACCGCTTTATTTTGTATCGCGAGCGGATATATCGTACAACATCTAGTACAGGCTGTCAATAAGCAATTCGATTTTTGTTGCACATTATGTGAACAGCGCGGCCCCTTCAGGCCGCAAAAAAAGCACCGCCCGCAGGCGGCGCAGCGCTGCCCGGGCCGGAGAAAACTCCGGCCCGGGCACGGTCAGTCCGTCAGGCAGTTTCGTAGCCGTTGGGATTGTGCGTCTGCCAGTTCCAGCTGTCGCGGCACATGTCCTCGAGCGAATACTCGGCGTGCCAGCCGAGGATGCGCGCGCTCTTGTCCGGGCAGGCGTACACGGTCGGCAGGTCGCCCGCACGGCGCGGCGCGATCCGGTACGGCACGTGTACGTGGTTGGCCGTCTCGAAGGCGTGCACCATCTCGAGCACGCTGTAGCCCTTGCCGGTGCCGAGGTTGAAGACGCTCTCGCCCGGATGCTCCGCCATGTAGGCGATCGCCGCGACGTGGCCGCGCGCGAGGTCCATGACGTGGATATAATCGCGCACACCGGTGCCGTCCGGCGTGTCATAGTCGTCGCCGAAAACGCTCAGGCACTCCAGCCGGCCGATGGCCGTCTGCGAGATGTAGGGCATGAGATTGTTCGGCACGCCGCGCGGATCCTCGCCGATGAGGCCGCTCGGATGCGCGCCGATGGGGTTGAAGTAGCGCAGCAGCACGACCGACCAGCTCGGGTCGGCCACGACATAGTCGCGCAGGATCTGCTCGCAGACGTACTTCGTCCAGCCATAGGGATTCGTGCAGTTGCCGGTGCGGGACGTCTCGTAGAGCGGCATCTCGTTGTCGCCGGAGTACACCGTCGCCGACGAGGAGAAGATGATCTGCCGGACGCCGTGGTCACGCATCGCCTCGCAGAGCGTGATCGTCGAGCCGAGGTTGTTGTCGTAATATTCCAGCGGCATCTGCACCGACTCGCCCACGGCCTTAAGCCCGGCAAAATGAATGACGCAGTCGATCTTCTGCTCGGTAAAAATGCGGTCGAGTCCGGCGCGGTCGCGCACGTCCATCTGATAAAATTTCAGCGGCCGGCCCGTGATCTGTTCGACCCGTTTGCCCGCCTCTGCGCTGCTGTTGACAAGATTGTCCACCACGACGACATCCATGCCCTGCTCAAGCAGCTCCACGCACGTGTGGCTGCCGATGTAGCCCATGCCGCCGGTCACCAATACGGTCATGCACCGTACCCCCTTTTGTTTACTCTGTTCTTTTTTATTGTACATCACATTCCGGCAGAGTTCAACGGTTTTCCCTTGCCAGAAATTTGCCAGGCGCGTGAATTTCCTGACAATCCCTGAATTTTCAAATATCAGGTGATTTTTCTTGACTTTCCGGCGCCGCTGGGCTAAACTGCTAGTATCATTGGTGATGTCGGGATGTCTGCGTACGCATCGTTTGAACCCATTTTGCAACCTACCCCATCTCTTTTATCAATTCTTTTCTCTTTTTATCTGATCTCTCTTTACGGATTATCTACCCTTTTTGTTCTCCGCCGCATGGCATATCTCATCCCGCCACAGTGATCTTGGCGCGTGTCTGCAGCGTACGGGGCGCGTGTCCATAACGGCTGCATCCGCAGCGAAAGGCCTCCGGGGGCGCCCGGAGGCCTTTTTATGGAGAATCGAAAACGCGTCAGGGCGTGTACACACCCTGACGCGTTTTTGCACTGCGCCCTCAGCTCTCCATCTGCTTGCCGAGGAAGCCCGACACGGCCTGCGCGAGCTTGCGCTCCGTCTCGCCGGCAGGGCCGTCGCCGTGCCCGGCCACGAACAGCACGCAGCCGAGCACATCGCCCTCGGAGAGGATGGGCGCGGCGACGGCGACGGCGTAGCGCTCGTCGGTGTCGACGACCGGCAGCGTGCAGCTGTCGGCCGCGTACTGGCCGCGCGTGCTCATGAGCTCTTCGAGCTCGCGGCTGATGCGCCGGTCGAGCAGCTCGCGCTTGCCGCCGCCGGCCACGGCGATGACGGCGTCGCGGTCGCACACGGCGGCAATGCCGCCGGTGGTCTTGTGCAGCGCGTCGCAGATCTGCGCGGCGAACTCGGACAGCTCGCCCATCGGGGAATACTTCTTGAAAATGACCTGCCCGTCGGTGTCGGTATAGATCTCCAGCGGGTCGCCCTCGCGGATACGCATGGTGCGGCGGATCTCCTTGGGAATGACCACGCGGCCGAGGTCGTCGATCCGGCGCACGATTCCGGTTGCCTTCATATTCTGAAAACTCCTTTGCTCTGTTTTGCATTTCGGCAACCCTATTTTCTGCAAATTCCGGTAGTCTATGCAGGCCGTGCCGCTTGCGGGCATTGCCAGTTTTTCGGTGCTGCTATCTTGACACCCAATTTCATGGGCACTATCATAAAATTGGAAATCAAGCGTGCTATTTTCATACGGTTTCGCACGTGGCCGTATGCAGGCGATGGCGCCGACGACGCACAGGCCCTGCAGGATGAGGAAGAAGATGCTGTACGCCTGACCCACGTTGTCGGCATGCTTGTCGAGCAGCGCGCCCATGATCATCGCGATGCACAGATCGGGCAGCGTGATGCCGATATAGGACGCGATGGCGATGGTGCTGCCGGTGATCGCCTGAGGGATGCGGGCCTCCTCCATGGTCGCCCACATGACGCCCTTGGCGCACAGCATGACGAAGGCAATGGCCATGGTCAGCACGGAGCAGATCGTGACAACGCCCGCCGTCGTCGGGCGCATGCGCGCCGCAGCGAGCTGCGAGGCATTCACACCGCTGGATTTCCTGTTTCACCAGGTCATCATCGACCAGTGCGGCAGCCCCCTGTTCGCCGCGCTGTTTCAGGCGAGCATGTCGCTGTACGATCAGCACATTCAGGCCGTGAACACGCGCACGTCCTCCGAGTGGGCGCTCGACAAGATCGTGCACCTGCACGAGGAGATCTTCCGCGCGCTGGAAGCGTTTGACCTGCCGGCGTGCAGCAAGGTACTCGACGATCATTACAGCGAGATGGATTGAGCACGCCGCCCCGGACGGCAAAGCGTATAAATCCATGCCGCATACCGGATGAAGCCGCTCCTGCCCGGTAAAGACCGGCCATCGGCAAAATACCCCCCGATGCAGAAAACAGTTCTGCACCGGGGGGTATCCTTATATCGGTCGGGCCGCGATCAGACGATCTCCAGATCGTCGCGGTCGCGGAGCATGTACTTTTTCAGCGGAGTCAGGCTGGCGAGCCAGTAGAGCAGGCCGCCGCAGATGGCATCGAAGCCGCTGCCCGTGAAGATAAGAAACAGCGGGCTCTGAATGCTGCCGGTCAGCGGATTGTACACGAACAGGATCGTGATCAGGCACGAGAGGATGACGCAGCCGAGACCGACCAGGTTGAACCCGCCGGTGAACTGATACGCATCGTGCCCCTCGATGAAGTAGGCCGCCTTGAGTGACAGCTTCCGCTTTTTCACAACCAGGTAGTCCACAACGATCATGCCGATGATCGGCGCCTGAATGAACGCAGCAATGGAGATGAACGCACCGAAGTGCTCCTCCACGCCGCCCCAGACGGTCAGCGCGCTGACATACACCATGGCGATGAGCACCAGCACCTTATAGCTGACCTTGGGCATGCCGCTCTTGACGATCATGCAGTTGACATAGGATCCGGTGCCCTGCGTGCCGACATTCGCAAACGCAACCAGCAGCAGGCTCAGCAGCGCGAAGCCGGAGCCGCAGAGGTAGGAGAGCATGCTGGTGGGGTCGCTCTCGTACACGCCGGTGCGCACGAACATCGCCAGCGCCATCACGCCGCCGGCGGCGACGAAAAACGGCGCGACCACGCCATAGGCCAGCGTTGTGCCCCAGTAGCCGCCGCGCTCGGTCTTGGCCAGACGCGGCAGCACCAGCGCCTGCGTCGACCAGGAGAACGCGAACGCCACATTGCCCTCGGCCGAGATCATGAACGCCTGCAGCGGCGTCATGTCCGCATCCAGCTGCGGTTTGACCGCCACGATCTCGCGCAGCGGCACGGCCGTGAAGCACAGCACGACGACGACCGCGCCGACCGCCAGCAGCGCCGTGACCAGAAAGCGGTTCGTCCACTTGATGACATTCGGCCCGCCAAGAGCGATGAGCGTGCCGAGCACGACGCACAGGCAGCCCAATATCGGGTTCCAGACGGCCGCGTTGAGCACGAGGCCGAACTTCGCCGCAAGGTTGATCATCGACGAGGAAAACAGGCTCGCCGCAACTGCATACCAGCCAAAGTTTGCCACGCTGATGATCGTGGACAGCAGGGCGACACCACGCCGCCCCAGCACCGAGCGCAGCCAGATCCACAGATCGATGCCGTAGCGCGTGGCAAAGATCACGGGCAGACACTCGATGAACACCCAGACGATATTGAAGCAGAAAATGTTGATGAGCATTCTGCCAAAAGAGAGATACTGCGCAACATACGCACCCTGCGTATAGCACCACGTGGCGATAGCAAAGCCGCTCGTGGACAAAAACAGATCCCAGAAGGAATACTGCCGGTCGCCCTTGAGCATGGGCACAACGCCCGTGACGGTCTCCTGCCGGATATAGCTTTCTTTGTCTGTCATGGTTCAGCCTCCCAGCATGCAGGTCACGATCAGCACCAGACTGGCCGCCACGCTGGCGATGATGATGCCGTAATCGACCCGGGTCATCTTCTTGGGGAACTCGTAGGAATCGGACTGCATGATCTCCAGCCGCCGCTCGGTCTCCTCATAGATCAGCTGTTCAATGCCCCCCTCTTGGGCCTGTGTCTTCTGTTTCAAGCAAATGCCTCCTCTTGATCATATCGCTCCAGCGCCAGCTGGGCGTATTGTTTTGCGTATTTATACCAGATGTAGAGATACTCGCCGACGTGCTTGGCGCACGCCTCCTGATACAGCCCCCACAAGAACCAGAAGTAGGAGGCCATGGCCACATAGCCGAGATAGTGGCGCAGCTCCGCGCCCGTGGGTGCGTGGCCGAGATAGCGCGCGATCACCTGCTCCGCCTCCTCGGTCGTGTAGTCCGAGCAGGCGATAAACGTGCCAATGTCGCAGCCGGGGTCAGCCATGCCGGCGTATTCCCAGTCGATCAGATACATCTTTCCCTGCTTATCGATCAGGAAGTTCGGGTTATAGCTGTCGCAGTGGCAGGCGCACAGAGGGACCACGTCGCCCTTCAGGCGCGCGTGCAGGGCGCACATCGTCTCATGCAGCTCCTGCATGCCGGTAAAGTCGGAGACGTCCGTCCCCTGCAGCCGGTCGAGAAAGCCGTTGATCTTCTCCCAGATATCAAACCGGCCGTCGAGCTGCACGCCGCTCGTGTGCAGGCGGCGCAGCATGCGCAGCGCCGTGTCGACCTGTTCGTCGTTATGATAGTCCAGGATGGCCGCGTCCTCGATATAGTGCGAGATCTTCCAGCCCCTGGCCGCGTCGATGTAGATGAACGTGTCGTCAAGGCCCAGCGCCTTGGCCGCCTCCAGCGCCCGCGCCTCGGCCGGGCGGTCGATGTAGGCCTCCGTGCCGGCGCCGGGGTGCCGGTAAACATAGTCCCGGCTGCCGCACGAGAACTTGAACGACAGGTTCGTCAGCCCCGTCTTGATCGGGATGATGCCGTGGATGCTGTCCGGTGTGCAGTGGAGCACGGCGCAGATGTTGTCAAAAATATACGAGTCGGTATTGGTGACATAGGCGCTGTCAAACGCCCGCAGCTCATCGAGCGAGTCGAACTCATGGATGCCGCCGGGATACTTGCGGATGTACATCTCCAGCTCGCGGATGTGCCGGGCGTACAGGTCCTCCCAGAGCCCCGCCCGGGTGACCGGGCTGTCATACTCCCGCTCGAGGATCTGCGTAAATTTCTCGCTGAAGCTGCGGTCGAAATAGGCGTGTCCGATCATGTACCACGCGTCGCTCCCGCCGACCTGCACGCCTGTGATGCGGCCCTTGCGGTTCGTGACCATGCAGTACTCGTCCGTTTTGCCTGCGCTGTAGAGCGACGCGTAATACGCCTGATACACATAAGGCTCAAACGGGTTTTGCTCAAAGTAGTTGTCCGAGGAGCAGATGAAGGTATTTTTCAGCCGGTCGCGGACCAGCATGAGCGTGGAGGGGTTGTTGTAGCGGTGATAATCCTCGTTGATGACGATCTTCACATGGAAGCGGTCCTCGAGGTAAAACAGCTTTTCCTTCATATAGCCGACCACAATGGTGATGTCGTCGATGCCCGCCGCCTGCAGCTGGCGGATCTCGCGCTCGATGAGCACCTCGCCCTTCACCTTCAGCAGGGCCTTCGGCTTTTCATACGACAGAGGCGCAAAGCGGGAGCTCATGCCCGCTGCCATGATAACGGCGTTGTCCACCCGGTACGGCGCGAGCGCTGCACGGCCCGCATCCGTGATGCGGTTCGCCCCGTCGAGATAGCCCATGGCGTCCAGCTGCTTGACCAGCCCGTTCACGGTGCCGAGCGCTTTGCCGGTGCCCTGCGCGATGGCGCGCTGCGAAAGCGCCGGCTCGTCCGCGGGACGGACCGCAATGTAGCTGAGCAGCGCAAACTGATTTTTTGTCAACAAGATCGTCAGGCTCCCTTGCGTTCATTTTTTTGATATGCGATGCATATTGTGAACTTATTTTGTCGTTTTGTCAAGTGCACGTAAAAACTATGTCGGAAACATATGCAGATTCCCTTGTGTTTCCGATTTCGACATTATATAATGAAAAAATGCTGTAAAGGATGCGTTTGCTTTTTATGGTCTATCTGGTGCTGATATATGCCCTGGTCTATGCACTGGGCGAGTTTGTTTCCGGCAGGATCGGCCTGCCGCACAGCGTCACCTTCGCGGGGCTGGCGGTCTTTCTCGCGGCGGCGCTGATCCTTTACCGGCGCAGATACGGCCTCGGCGCCTGCCGCCGGGGGCGGAAGCGGTGGCCGGGGCTGCTGTTGCTGCTGCTCTGGCCGGCCGGCGATCTGGTGCTGGCCGCCTGCGGCCGCAGCGCCGGCGCGGACGGGTTTTTCGCCTGCGGGCTGTACGTCGTGTGCGGCATGGCGGAGGAGCTGGCCTTCCGCGGCTATCTTTGGGAGCATACGCGGCGGCTCCGGCCGCTGACGGCGGCCGGGCTCAATGCCGCACTGTTCGGCGTGTTCCACGCCGTCAACCTCATCGGGGGCGCGCCGGGCGCCGTCGGCATTCAGGCGGTGTGCGCCGCCTGCACGGGCTTCGCCCTGTGCGGGACGGTCGCCTACTACCGCTCCGTCGTGCCGGCACTGGGCATCCATGCGCTCATCAACCTCTTCGGCGGTCTTTTCCCCGCCGATAACCTTCGCGGCGCCGGGCTGCTCGTGCCCGGGATCTGCGCCGCCTGCAGCGTGCTCGCCGGGCTGTGGATGCTACGGGCAGAGGAGAACTGAAAATATGAAACTGTACATTGATCCGGGCACGGGCAGTATGCTCTTTGCCATCTTGATCGGCATCATCGGCGCGCTGAACTTTGCGCTGCGGGGCTGGATCATCAAGCTGCGCTTTCTGCTCAGCGGCGGGGAAAAGACCGCCGTCGATCAGGAAAAGCATCCGCTGGCCGTCTTCGTGGACGACAAGCGCTACTGGAACGTAATGGAACCTGTGTGCCGCGAACTGGACCGGCGCGGGCTGGACGTCGCGTATCTGACGGCGTCGCCCGACGACCCGGCACTGCAGAATCCCTACGCGCACGTGCACGCGGAGTTTCTCGGCGAGGGCAACAAGGCCTTTGCCAAGCTCAACTTCCTGCGCGCGAACGTGCTGCTGTCCTCCACGCCGGGGCTGGACGTCTACCAGTGGAAGCGCTCGCCGGGCGTGGACTGCTATGTGCACATCCTGCACGCGGCCAACGAGGTCGCCGGCTACCGCATGTTCGGCATTGACTACTACGACACGATCTTCGTCTCCGGCGACTATCAGATCCGCGACCTGCGCGCGCTCGAGGCGCTGCGCGGCCTGCCCGCCAAGGAGACAGTGAAGATCGGCATCCCCTACATGGACGAGATGAAGCGGCGGCTGGACACCTCCGGCCCCGTTGCACCGCACAAGACGACGGTACTCATCGCGCCGTCCTGGGGTCCGAGCGCGATCTTCAGCAAGTACGGCGGCAAGATCATCGACAAGCTGCTCGCCGCCGGCTGCCACGTCATCATCCGCCCGCACCCCCAGTCGTACAAGTCGGAAAAGGACATGATCGACAAGCTCATGGCCGCCTATCCGGACACGGAGGACCTGGAGTGGAACCGCGACAACGACAACTTTGACGTGCTCCGGCGCGCGGACATCCTCGTCTCCGATTTCTCGGGCGTGATCTTCGACTTCACGCTGGTGTTCGACAAGCCCGTCATCTACGCAGACACGAAGTTTGACAAGAGCCCCTATGACTGCTGGTGGCTCGACACGCCGTACTGGACGTTCGAGATTCTGCCGCAGATCGGCCAGCAGCTCACGGAGGACAACTTTGACACGCTCGGCGACATGGTGCAGCAGTGCCTGACCGACCCGAAATACGCACAGGGGCGCGACGCGGCCCGCGCGCAGACCTGGGTCTACCCGGGCGAGGGCGCCGTGCGCGCCGCAGACTATCTCGAGCAGAAGGTGCGCGAGCTCACCGCCGCCGCGACACATGAGGAGAAAGAACCGTGACATTTTTTCAGATACTGGATTCGCTGCTGTTTCAGCCGCTGCAGCTTTTGTTTGAGGTCATCTATGTCAACGCCAACCGCGTGATCGGCAACCCCGGCCTGTCCATCATTGTGCTGAGCCTGGTCATGAACTTTCTGGTGCTGCCGCTCTATATGCGGGCCGACGCGCTGCAGGAAGAGGAGCGCGACATGGAGGCCCGCCTGCACCGCGGCGTGACGCACATCAAAAAGACGTTCCGCGGCGACGAGAAAATGATGATCCTGCAGACCTACTACCGCCAGAACCACTACAAGCCCACCTACGTTCTGCGCAGTGCGGTGTCGCTGTTTCTGGAGATCCCGTTTTTCATCTCCGCCTACCGGTTCCTGTCCGGGCTGGAGCTCCTTCAGGGCGTGTCCTTCGGGCCGATCGCCGACCTCGGCGCCGCCGACGGGCTGATTGCCATCGCCGGGGTACACATCAACCTCCTGCCCATCATCATGACGGCGGTCAACCTCGTCTCATGCATCATCTTCACGAAGGGCTCGACGCCCAAGACCAAGATCCAGCTGTACGCGATGGCGGTGTTCTTCCTCTTCTTCCTGTATACATCCCCCGCCGGCCTGGTGTTTTACTGGACGCTCAACAACATCTTCTCCCTCATCAAGACCGTCTTTTATAAGCTCAAGCATCCGGGACGGGTGCTCAAGATCCTGGCCGCTGCCGCCGGTGCGGCGCTGCTGGTGCTCGGTCTCGTGCGCTATTCCTTCTCCGCGCGGCCGGTCGTCAAGGCCACGCTGCTGCTCCTGGGCGCGGCGCTGCTGCTGCCCCTGATCCTGGAGCTCATCCACCGGAAAAAGCCCGCTGCCGAAAAGCCCGCCGCCAAGCCGAACACAAAGATCTTCTTCGGCTGCGCCGCGTTCCTGGCGCTGTTCATCGGCGGGTATATCCCGGCGTCCGTCATCTCGTCGTCCGCGCAGGAATTCGTGAACGTGCAGATGTACTACAGCCCGGTCTGGTTCATCGTCAACAGCCTGTGCCTCGCCGTCGGCACGTTCGTCATCTGGTTCGGCATCTTCTACTGGCTGGCAAGCCCGAAGGGCAAGGTCGCCTTTGAGAAGGTTTTGTGGATGCTCGTCGGCGTCGCCATCGTGGACTTCATGTTCTTCGGCAAGCGCCTCGGCGTGCTCTCGTCCACGCTCAGCTTTGATGGCGGCATGCAGTTTGCGCCGGCCGAGCTCTGGGGCAATCTACTCGCGGCCGCAGCCGTCGCCGCCGTCATGTATCTGGTCTATCGGCGGTGGAGCAAGCATGTGTTCAAGGCAGCGATCGCGTTCGTTCTGGCCATTGCCATCATGCTGCCGATCAATATCGGCAGCATCCACTCGCAGATCAAGAGCATCCGCCAGACGATGGAAGAGAGCGGCGGTGTGCCGGAATACACCATGAGCAAGACCGGACAAAACGTCATCGTGCTCATGCTCGACCGCGCCGTGGGCGCGTTCCTGCCGTATATCTTCAATGAAAAGCCGGAGCTGCAGGCACAGTTCGACGGCTTCACCGCCTATACGAATGTTGTCTCCACCGGAGCCTACACCAACTTCGGCACCCCCGCGCTCATGGGCGGGTACGAGTACACGATCGATCAGATCAACCTGCGCAAGGATGAAAAACTCGTCGACAAGCACAACGAGGCGCTCAAGATGATGCCGGTCCTCTTCGACCAGAACGGCTTCGACGTCACGGTCTTTGACCCCATCTACGCCAACTATCAGTGGGTGCCCGACCTGTCCGTCTTTTCCGATTATCCGGACATCCATCGCTATATCACCTTCGGCGCCTTCGAATCGGACATGATCCCGAAGAACTGGATCAACGCAAACATGCGCAACTTCTTCGGCTACAGTCTCATGAAGGCGTGCCCCGTCACCGTGCAGTCCATCCTCTACGACAACGGCAATTACAACCGCAGCACCGTGCAGACGGAGGAGGAAAATTTCGTCGAGCAGACGATCACCAGCCCCCACACCGCCACCGGCATGGACGCCACGTTCCTCAAGGGCTACCATGCACTGACCCATCTCCCGACGATCACGCAGACCACCAAGAGCGGGGACAACACGTTCCTGTTCATGACCAACGACACCACGCACTCCCCCGTGCTGCTGCAGGCGCCGGACTATTCCGTCTCCGGCACCGTGGACAACACGGAGTATGACAGCGAGCATGCGGACCGCTTCACCGTCGACGGCAAGTCGATCGTCATGGAGGAGGACGACCAGTTCGCGCACTACGACTCCAATATGGCCTCGCTGATGCAGCTCGGCAAGTGGTTTGACTACATGCGCAAAAACGGCGTCTATGACAACACGCGCATCATTCTCGTCGCCGACCACGGACGCAACCTGTGCAACGATCCGGACTACATCCTCGACGACGGCACCGATACGGAGTTCTTCTTCCCCCTGCTGATGGTCAAGGACTTCAACGCCAAGGGCTTCTCGTTCTCGGACGAATTCATGACCACGGCCGATGTGCCGACGCTGGCGACGGCCGGCGTGATCGACAACCCGACGAACCCCTTCACCGGCAACGCCATCAACGCGGACGCCAAGTATGACCGCCCGTTTTACGCCTTTGTGTCCTACCAGTGGGACACGTCCAAGAACAACGGCAACCAGTACTTCCCCGGCAAATGGTACCGGATCGACAATCAGAACGCACGCGATAAGCACAACTGGATCCTGTCCGGCACAGAGACCGTCCTGCCGGACGCCCTGCGCTGACCCCGCCGCGCCCCACACGGGGCGCGCGGGTTGAAATTCCCACGCCTCAGCGGAACTGTTCTCTCGTGCCCGTCCCCCCAAAAACCACAGACGCCCCGGACTGCAAGTGCAGTCCGGGGCGTCCGATATCAAAGGAAGGCATGCTCTGCCAAAAGGACAAATCGGAAGCGCGCAGCCGCCGTCGCGCAACGGAGGAAGAGGTACCATGAAAGATCGAAACAAAACCTCTGGGATCGCGCGCTTCCAAATGAGGGGGTGTTTTCAGCATAGAACAAATTGCGCCACAAGGAAAGCCACGGAACCGCAGTTTCGTGGCTTTTTGCCTCACTTATGCATTTTTGTGGTCCAATGTGTGCTCCCACGCATCGCCGAGCTCCTTCCACCGCCCCATGATGTCCTTCCACAGGTGCAGCGCCCAGGGAGCAAACACCTCCGGCGGCGGGCAGTCCGGCCGGCTGAGCCAGTTTTGAATGATGTCCATAACCACGTCCGACATCTTTCCGAACATGAACGCCTCGGTCTGCGGATCGGGGAAGAGGTCGGAGAAATCCGCCTGCAGATACGGCCGCAGCCGGGCGCAGAGAAAGTCGTGGAACGAATTCTGCCCCGCGAACGTGAGCGCACGGGCGTAAAACGCGCGGTCGGCGTACAGATACGTGCACACGCGCCCGAAGAGATCGAACAGGCCCGGCTCATCGTCGCCGATCGCCTTTTGAAAGCCCTTGTCGTAGATCCACGTCACAAGCTGATACTTGTCCGTAAAGTGCCGGTAGAACGTGCGGCGGTTGATCTCCGCGGCCGCGCAGAGGTCGGTCACGGTGATGTCCGTGAAGTCGCGCCGGAGCATGAGCTCCTTGAGACTCTCGGCGAGCACTTTTTTCGTTGCGGATTCGCGCATGGCAGCCGCCCCCTTCCGGTGTTGCTGCCGCCAGTATAGCACGCGGTGCGCCGGCGGGCAAGCCGGGCGTTGCAGACGCGCCGCGGATGTGCTACCATGTGGTTACAGGCAAAAGGAAAGAAAGGCGGGGCCGCCATGCCGCTGCAGATCGTGCGAAATGACATCACCAAAATGAACGTGGACGCCATCGTCAGCGCCGCCGGGCCGGCGTTGGCCGCAGCGTGCCGCGCGCACCGATGCCGGAGCGAGCGCCGGAGTGCAAACCGGCCCCGGATATGGCGGCGGATACCGCACTGCTCGCAAACGCGCTGGACCAGCTCGACGAGAGCTTTTCGGAGATGCTGCTGCGGAAGATCGACGAGCGCGGCATGACCGACGCGCAGTGCTATAAGAAAGCAAACATCGACCGCAAGCTCTTTTCCAAGATCCGCTCGGACAAAAACTATCGGCCGTCGAAGCCGACGGTGATCGCGTTTGCGCTCGCGCTCGAGCTGCCGCCGGCGGAAATGCGGGACATGCTCGCCAGGGCGGGCTTCGCGCTGTCGCACGCAAGCAAGTTTGACATCATCGTGGAGTTTTTCGTCGAGCGCGGCAACTATAACGTGTTTGAGATCAACGAGGCGCTGTTCGCATTTGACCAGCCCCTCCTCGGTATGTGAACAATGTCGCCTGCCAGGCGACCACTCCGGCCCGAACCGGCGCTAAAATATGACTGCAAGGTGAAAACCGAGCAGTCATATTTGATTTCAGGAGGAACGGAACATGAAAAAGGGCCTGACAGAGATCGTCTTTCTCCTCGACCGCAGCGGTTCCATGGCGGGGCTGGAGTCGGATACGATCGGCGGCTTCAACGCCATGATCGAAAAGCAGAAAAAGGCGGACGGCACGGCGCTTGTCTCGACCGTGCTGTTTGACAGCGCGAGCAAGGTCATTCACGACCGCGTGAACGTGCAGGACGTTCGCCCGCTGACGACCGACGACTACACCGTGCGCGGCTGCACGGCGCTGCTCGACGCCATCGGCGGCACGATCCACCACATCGCCAACATCCACAAATACGCGCGGCCGGAGGACGTGCCGGAGCACACGCTGTTTGTCATCACGACCGACGGAATGGAAAACGCCAGCCGCCGCTACAGCATTGCGCACGTCCGGCAGATGATCGAAAAGGAAAAGGAAAAATACGGCTGGGAGTTTCTGTTCCTCGGCGCGAATATCGACGCCGTAGAGACAGCGGACGCGTTCGGCATCGACGCGAGCCGCGCCGCCAACTATTGCTGTGACAGCGCCGGCACCGCGCTCAACTACGACGTCATCGGCGAGGCGATCAGCGCCGTCCGCAGCAGCCGGCCGCTGAATCAGGACTGGAAGCGGCGCATTGACGCCGACTACGCGCACCGGGGCCGGTCAAACGACTAACCGGCAGAGCCCGCCCCGGCCGGCGGCCGGCCGCGCCATTCGGCGGCCTGCACAAACCGGCACAATTCCCGCCCATTGCGCCTCCAAAGCATTGCAATCCCAGCCGGTTTTCGTTACAATATAGGCAATCTGAAATTGGGAGGCCATGCTATGCATCCGCGCAACCTGCACCTGTATTTCTTCAGCCCCACGGGCGGCACGCAGCGTGTCGCCGGGCTCTTCGCGGAAAATCTGAACGCAGCCGATGCCTGCACGGACATCACCGTGCGCGCCGAGGCAAAGACGTTTTCTGCCGACGACTGCCTGCTCGTGTTCTTCCCGGTCTACGGCGGCCGCGTGCCCGGGCCGTGTCTTGAGCGCGTGCGTGCCCTGCGCGGGACGGACACCCCGGCCGTGCTCGTGGCCGTGTTCGGCAACCGCGCCGTGGACGACGCCCTGCTCGAAATGCGCGACACGCTCGCCCCGCTGGGCTTTCGCGTCGTGGCGGCGGCAGAGGTCATTGCGCCGCACTCGGTCAAAACGGACATCGCCGCCGGCCGGCCGGACGCGTCCGACCGCGCAAAGATCGCAGAATTCTGCACGCAGCTCGCATCCCGCATCGCCGCCGACGCCCCGGCCGAGATCACCGTGCCCGGCAGCCCGAACTACCGCGCCTACAACGGCCTGCCGCTCAAGCCGACCGGCGGCCTGCGCTGCATCCGCTGCGGCCTGTGCGCGGACAACTGCCCCGCCGGTGCCATCCCGAAGGACGCGCCGCAGAAGGTGGACAAGGCCAAGTGCATCTCCTGTCTGCGCTGCATCCAGATCTGCCCGCAGTCGGCGCGCAGCGTGCCGCTGCCGCTGCGGCTGGCCGCATCCGCTACGGTGAAAAAATACTGCGCCGGGCGCAAGGAGCCGAAATTCTATCTGTAACATGAAAATCCACCCCGGAAGCGATTCGCTTCCGGGGTGGATCTTTATTGTCAGGCTTCGGCGTCATCCGCCGTGTCGAGTCCTGCGAAGAAGGCATCAAACGGACAGCCGTAGAGCCGTTTGAGCGCAAGCAGCACGCTCACGCGGACATTGAGCTCACCCGCCTCGTATTTGGCATAGGTCGTGCGGCCGATGTCGCAGCCGCGGCGCTGCAGCTCGGCGCACAGCTTCTCCTGCGAGAGGCCGCTGGCGTTGCGCAGACGGCGCAGGTTGTCGCCAAGATTGCGGTCCCGCCGTAATTTCTGCTCCATCTTCTCACCACCGCACAGCATTTTCTGACCAATATTGGTTGCAAGTGCTTTTATTTTATGCTATGCTGGCAGAAAGAATTGTCCGCGATACTGGTCAGTTTTTAGAAAAGAGGACACAATGCAGAATTTTGAAAAAATGTATGCCATACTCTGCGGCACAATCGACGATGTAATAGAGCCGCTCGAACATATCCCGCGTGCCCGTCCGTTTGCCCACGCACTCACTGCCGCCTTGTTGGAAGCAGAAGAGCTTTATCTTTCGGCGGCAGACGATCATTCAACACAAATGCGTTGTGATGCTGCCGCTGCTCTCCAGCAGCTTTGCCAGCTCCTGCTTGTCATCCGCCTCAGCACGCGTCCGAAAACTGGAGTCAAAGATCAGCTGCTCCAAAAACGCCCGCAGGTTTCCCCTCACTTCCTCGGATTCTGCTGGAATGTAAAGAAAAAACAGCTCCCGTGTATGCTGGTTGATAAATACATGCTCCGCATTCAGCTCCAGATTGGCGATCGGGAGGCGCTGCCGGTTCACCCAGCGCAGCACATTGACCGTCTGAACCAGAATCTGAAAAAACGCCGTCCGATCGAGTCCAAGGCGCAGATATTTACTCAGCTGCATATCTGCTGGCGCGGTAAACGTCGCCGTCCTGCCCGAGACGTCACTCAGGCGCATGACGCCTTCCGAATAACGATCGCGCAGAAGTCTGCACTGGTCATCCTGAAAACGTTCCCGCCACTGCAGCCTCACACGCACCGAAAATTCCGGTTCATAACTTTTGACGCTGATTCTTGCCATGCATCCGCCCCCCCTGCGGCGCTTCTCCGCCCGTTCTCAAATGGGCAAAATACCTTCTTAATAAAACGATAAAAAATACGTTTTTCACAATAATTTATAGTAAATGTTACCACGCGCCCGTCTTTTTGTGGGCGCATCTGCATTTTTATCCACTTTTTCATCATCATTGGTCATCGGCCTCTGCGGCAACGCCACATCTTGTAAACGCTTTGTCAACAAAAAGCAGCCAGGTGTTTCCGAATCGTTCCCGTGATGAATCACAAATTGATCGCGGCATAAAAATGCACCTCGGTCTCTCCCAAATCGGGAGGGGCCGAAGTGCATATTGATTATCGTTTTATCGCGCAGCGGCCGACAGGGGCGGCCGATCGCCTAGTTCGGCGTGCGAAAGATGTTCCGCAAGCGCCTGCTGCACGCCGGCGCGATTGGCACGGCTGAGAGGAATACAGGCCCCGGTTTTCAGCACGATGCCGGTTCGCCGCAGCTCCTTCACATAGCGAAGATTGACCAGGAAACTGCAGTGCGTCTGAACGAACTGCGCCGGATCCAACCGCTGATAAATCTCGTTGAGCTTTTCCGAACACGTTACGACCCGCGTCGACGTCACGATCTTCGTCTGCCGCTGCGCGTGCTCACAATACAGGATCTCACGCATAGAGAGCACATACCGCGCCGAGCGCGTCACCACGATCAGGCAGGAATCCTGCACGCCCTGACGCGACTGCAGCACGAAGCGAATGGCCGTCTGCAAGCGAGATTCCAACTCCAGCTTATAGACAAAATAGTCCGGATCGCACTCAAACACATCCAGCGCCGCCCAAGGATCGTCGGACAGGAAAATCAGCTTTGTCTGTGGGCATGTCAGGCACAGCTCGCGGTAATAGTCCAGATATGGTATCCTCGTCCTGGCATCTGAAATGTCCGCCAAAATCACGTCGTATGGCGTTTGCTCTCCGGTGGCTCCCATGGCCTCCGGAGCGGAGAACTCATCCACACAAGCGTGAATGCCGAGCATCTCCAACTCTTTGCAAAGAACGTCTCTTGCTGCATGTCTCCATGTCACACTGGAATCCACGATACACACATCCAAAATTTCGACCACTCTTTGCACCTCTCCCTCATAAAACGACACTCCACCGTTCAACGGAAGAAATATATCATTTTTTGGGGTTTTTTAAATGCACTTTTCAACATCTGCACGTTTTCGTGCAGAATTAGCACGTCTTCCCTGACCATCCCGCCTCGCAAAAAAACGGCTCCGGAATTCCGGAGCCGTTTTCTTATGCCGCTGTTGTTATCAGCCGTGGCAGCCGTGGTCGCCGCAGACGTGACCCGCGCCGTGCGCGTGGTCGTGGTGATCGCAGCGTGCCTCGGGGTCATAACCGAGTGTACCGTTGAGCAGCGCCTGCACCGCCGCGTCCGCGCTGCCGCTCACGCCTCCGTAAAACCGGATGCCGGCCTCCGTGAGCGCCGACTGCGCACCGCCGCCAATGCCGCCGCAAATGACCACATCGGCGTGATGCGCCACGAGGAAACCCGCCAGCGCGCCGTGGCCGCTGCCGTTCGTGGACACGACGGCCGTCGCCGTGACAGTGCCGCCGTCGACGTCATAAAACTTAAACGCCTCCGAGCGGCCAAAGTGCTGAAAAATGTTTCCGTTTTCATAAGGGATCGCAATACGCATATAAAATTAGCTCCTCTCTGCTATTTTTTCCGATCTATCACCGGGCTCGGCACCTCGGCGGGCGCTGCCCGGAGCATGAGCGTCACGGCGTAGTCACTGCCCGGCTCCAGTTCGTGCAGGAAGCTGCCGTCATACTTCGCGGCGAGGCTGCTGAGCACGCGAAAGCCCACCCCGCGCTCCAGCTCCGGGATGCGCCGGGGCTTCTTGCCCTGCGGCTGCCGGGCGCGGACGGGGTTCGACTCCTGAATGACGAGATAGCCCTTATCCATGTGCGCGCGCAGCGTGATCTGCGCATCCGGAATGCCGCTGCAGGCTTCCAGGGCGTTGTCGAGCAGGTTGCCGAACGCGACGATCAGGTCCGTGTTGGACACCGGCAGCTCCACCGGCAGCGACACGTCCGCCTGCACCGGCATGCCCTTTGCCTCCGCGTCCTGCATGCGGCTGTACAGAAACGCGTCCACGACCGGGTTTTGACACTTGCCGAGCCGGGAGATGTACGTCTGCATCGGCAGCAACTGCTCGGAGTATTCCGTGGCTGCCTTCAGGTTGCCCTCCTGCAGGAGAGCGTTGATGGTGTTCAGATGATGGGAAATGTCGTGCCGCATGGCGCGGATCTGCTCATACTGCGCGGTCAGGTCGCTGTAATGCGCGAGCTGCGCGTCAAGCTGCTTTTCGAGCAGCTGGTTTTCCACCTCGAGCTGCACACGCTGCTCAGTGTGCACCATGGTGCGGTAGAGCAGAATGTCCGTGACCAGAAACAGCGCCGACACGATCAGCTGCATGGGGATGTACTCATACCGCGGCGGTGTGAACATGAGCGTCACGAGCGACGCCTCGCAGACCATCTGCGTAATCGGAAACGCGGAAAAGACCAGCAGCTGCCGGCCGGAAAGGTTGTTTTTCGAGCGCGTGAAGATGAAGCTGATGAGCATCAGCCCGAGCCCCAGCACCGGCAGAAACGTCACGCCGTAGATGAGCGCGCGCGGGTCTGCCCAGACGGAGATGGCGTCGTTTGACTGCAGGTCAATCATCAGCGGCGTGAACATCAGCTCCATGAGCAGCGAACCCGCGAGCTCCGCCGCGACCGCGAGCAGCTTTCGCCCCGGCGTGCCGCGAAAGAGCAAAAACGCCATCGCCAGCGAACACACCGGGAACATCAGCGCACGCACCTGTCCCACATTGGTAAGCAGCAGCGTCGAGGCCATGTACACCGCACCGATGGCCGCGGCAAGCAGTGCCGTCAGCCAGGTCGAAAAGCGCGGCCCGTCGAGCACGCGCCACAAAAAGGCCGCCCACATCACGATCGCGCAGGCATTGAAAAACAGGTCCGCCAAATAACCGTTATACGCCATTGCACGCGCCCTCCGCAGCAAGATCACCGTCAAGCTGCGCATCCATCTGCGCGCTCCGGCCGGCCAGCAGCCGGAAAAACGCCGCCCTCGCGTCATTCCTGCGCGAACGGCTGATCGGGACGGACATGCCGCTGCTCAGGTGAAAGAAATCCCGCTCCATGGAAGCGATCGCCTGCTCATAGACCCAATAGCTCTAGTGGCAGCGGATGAAATCCGCCTCGGCGTGTCCGCTCTCCAGCAGCGCCTGCGGCGATTGCGTCGTTTCCAGCGTGCCGTCGGTCGTGTGCACAATGGTTTTGTGCAGCGACCGCTCCAGGCACAGCACCGTGTCCAAAGTGACGAGCTGGTAGGCCACGCCACGCCGAACCGTCAGCGTCCGCACCGTCGTCAATGCGGCCAGCGCCTTGCGCAGCGCGACCGGCAGGCGCGCCGCCTCGTCGGACTTGAGCACATAATAATCGTGCTCCGTCTCGTAGGCGTCCATGAGATAGCCACTGTAACTGGAGAGAAAAATGACCCGGCATGCCGGTGCGCTGCGGTTGATCTGCTTGGCAAGTGCAATGCCGTCCACGTCCGCCATGCGGATATCCAGCACGGCAATATCCGGCTGATAGCATTTCTCCTCGAGCGCGATCAGCACGGCATCCGCGCTTTGAAACGTCTGTATATTATAAGGTGTCTCCCCCAGCGCCGCGCGCAGGATATCCACGGTCTGCCTCAGGCAGACGGCCTCATCATCACACACTGCAAGTTGAAGCATCGGTTTGACTCCTTGTCTGGATTTGCAGAAAAAGGCATGGAAGATACCGTTATTGTATACCAGAAACAAGAATGTTGCAAGTAGGTGGCAAAAAATGACCGCACAGCGCCCAAGCTTGACATCGGCGCGCGGAAGGATTAAGGTGGACAAAAAACGGTGCGGCCGCGGCCGCGCTTTCGGAAGGAGAGATCGCCATGTCTTATGGCCGGATCGGCGTGATCGGCGCCATGGATTCGGAGCTCGCCGCGCTCATCGCGGCGCTTGCGCAGCCCGCACGGGAGACCGTGCAGGGGCTGGCCTTTCACACGGGCCGTCTGGGCGCGCGGGAGGTCGTGCTCGTCCGGTGCGGCATCGGCAAAGTCAGCGCGGCGCGCTGCACGCAGGTGCTCATCGACCGGTTCGCGCCCGCGGCGGTCATCAACACCGGCATCGCGGGCGGGCTCGGCGCGGGGCTTGCCGTGGGCGACATCGTGGTGGCCGACGGGCTCGTGCAGCACGATTTTGACGCCGCGCCCATCGGCTTCGTGCGCGGCTGTCTGTGCATGGGCGACCCCGGCGCACCGACGGTGTTCACGCCCGACGAGCCGCTCTCGGCGCTGCTGGCGCGCACGGCGGGTGACGCTGCCGGAGCGCAGCGGGTGCACCGGGGGCTGATCGCCACGGGCGACCAGTTCATCTCCGGCGCGGCGGCGAAGGCCGCCATCCGCCGCGCGTTCCCGTCCGCGATGGCCGCCGAGATGGAGGGCGGCGCAGTCGCGCAGGCGGCAAGCATGAGCGGCGTGCCGTTTGCCGTGGTGCGCGCGATCTCCGACCTTGCCGACGGCACGGCCGCCGCGTCGTTCGAGCAGTTTGAGCAGCACGCGGCCGACGTCTCGGCCGCGGCCGTCCTGCAGGCGCTCGCGCTGCTGGACTGAAGGTCTGCAGCACACAAAAAGGCTCCCCCGGAATTCCGGGGGAGCCTTTGCGTTCTGCTTTGCGATCAGACCTCGATGAGCTCATAGTGCGTCGTGCCGAGACCGATGGCCTCGCCGTGCTCGACGGCGGCGCGCCAGTCGGTGTCCGGATGCGCGGCGGTAAAGTGGTCGTGCTGGTGGTCATGCTCGTGCGCGATGACGCTGCCGGGGTTCACGGGCTGGGCGTTGATCTTGTCGGCGCAGGCGGTATCGAGCGCCACGGGATCGAACGACGCGAACATGCCCACATTCGGCACGATCGGCACGTCGCTGAAATTGTGGCAGTCGCAGCATGGCGACACGTCGAGCGCGAGCGCGATGTGGAACGACGGACGGCCGTCGACGACCGCCTTGGCATACTCGGCGATCTTGCAGTTGAGCAGCTCGTTTGCGATCGCATAGTCCGCGTGGATGGCGTGCATCGGGCAGACGTTGATGCAGCGGCCGCAGCCGGTGCACTTATATTTCAGGATGGTGCACTTGCCGTTTTCGATGTGCGGGCCGTTGTGCGCGCAGTTTTCCACGCACTTGCCGCAGCCGATGCACTTATCCGTATCGACGACGGGCTTGCCGGAGCTGTGCATCTCCTCCTTGCCGGCGCGCGAGCCGCAGCCCATGCCGATGTTCTTGAGCGCGCCGCCGAAGCCCGCGGACACGTGCCCCTTGGCGTGCGTGAGGGAGATGAAGATATCCGCGTCCATGATGGCGCGGCCGATCTTTGCCGCGCGCAGATATTTGCCGCCGCGGATGGGCACGAGGTCATAGTCCTCGCCCTTGAGCCCGTCGGCAATGATGCACTGCGCGCCCGTGGTCATGGGCGAATAGCCATTGAGCATCGCACTGTCGAGATGGTCGAGCGCATTGGCGCGGCCGCCGACATAGAGCGTGTTGCAGTCGGTAAGAAACGGCTTGCCGCCGAGCTCGCGCACGTAGTCGCACACGACGCGCGCCCAGTTCGGGCGCAGATAGGCCATATTGCCGGGTTCGCCGAAGTGGAGCTTAATGGCAACATACTTGTCCTTGAAGTCGATCTGCTCGAAGCCGGCCGCCTTCATGAGCCGGCGTAGCTTCTCAAGCGTGCTGACCTCATCCGTGCGCAGATCGGAAAAATATACTTTTGCAGGTTCCATTGGAAATACCTCCGCGATCAAAAACGTTCTCTTTCTCTGGCGGACCCCCGCCCGCTCTTTTGATTTTACTGTGCTTACGCGGCACTGTCAACCGCAAAAAAGCACCGGACACCTGACACGGTGCCCGGTGCGTGCCGGTTTTCAGGCCCGTGCCCGCGCCGGAGACCGGACGCGAACACGGGAATATTGGGAATCCACTGGACGGCTGATAGGAGAGAAGATTTGTCCGATAAAATCGCAAAACAGAACAGAAAGAAGGGTGGAAAAAGAGAAATTGAAAATTGGCAGCCCAGCGGAAGCAAGCGGGAAAATGGCTCAGGCGTTGACGCCGTTGCGGATGGACTTGACCTTGTCGTACTCGCCGTTGACGTAGTACAGGGCGTTATCCATGGACAGCTTCGCGACGAGGTAGTTGGACGTGTCGGAGTAGTAGCCGCTGTGCGGGGTGAGCAGCACATCGTCGCGGCCGACGAGCGGGCAGGTGCTCAGGTCCGGGTCCTCGCTCTCGACCATGTCGAGCGCGGCGCCGCGGATGTAGCCGTTATCGAGCGCCCAGACGAGATCCTCGTCGCAGATCAGCGGGCCGCGGCCTTCGTTGACGATGATGGGGTGCTTTTTGCACTTCATGAACGCTTCCTTGTTGAACATGTGGTAGTTCTCCTCGGTGAGGTTCATGTGCAGGCTCAGCACGTCGGACTCGGCCAGCAGGGTGTCGAAATCGACGAGCTTGACGCCGAGGTTCTCGGCAATGGCGGGCGGCAGGAACGGGTCGTAGGCGATGACCTCCATGTCGAACGCCTGCGCCTTGCGGGCGACGGACTGGCCGATGCGGCCGAGGCCGGCGATGCCCATGACCTGACCGGCGATGCGCTTGAGGCCCGGCACGACCTGGTAATCCCAGACGTGGTCCTGCTGGACGCTGCGGTCATACTGGCGGATGCCGCGCTGGAGGTTGAGCATGAGGGCCATGGCGCTCTCGGCGGTCTCCTGCGTGCAGTAGTCGAGGATGGAGCAGACGGCAATGCCCTTTTCCTTCGCATAGTCGAGGTCGGCCTCGTTGTAGCCGGTGGACTGGAAGGAGATGACCTTGCAGTGGTCCATGGCGTCGATCTCTTTCTTGCCGAAGTGGACGTAGCCGTCGATGATGATGTCGGCGTCCTTGATCTCGGCGTAGAACGCGTCGTTATTTTCGGCGTGCTCGTCGAACACGGCCATGGTCAGCTCCGCGCCCTCGGGGACGCAGGACTTTTCGACGCTGATGTCTCTGTCTTTGGTATAGGGCACTTCTGCCAGAACGATTTTCATGGTATGATCTCCTTTTCTTTACTGAATGGCGCCGCTGTCTTTCATGGCGGCGATCTCGGGATCGGTATAACCAAGATCGTGGAAAATACTGTCCGTATCGGCGCCGAGGCGGCCGGCGGACGTGTAGGGACGCATGGCGTATTCCGTCAGCTGCATCGGCGGGCACGGCATCATGACCTCAAGGTCGTCCTTGAAGGTGACCTTCTGGACATAGCCATTGGCGATGGCCTGCTCGTCGGTGCTCACGTCGCGGATGGTGCGCATGCGCTCGCAGGAGACGTTGTTTTCCGAGAGGAAGGCTTCCCACTCGGCGACGGTTTTGGTCTTGAAGACGGCGTTGAGCCGCGTGACGATCTCGACGACGAAATCGGTCTCGTGCAGCGCCTCCAGACTGGCGGCGCGGGGATCGTCGGCAATCTCCGGCATGCCGAACAGGTTTGCAAACTTCGGCAGCTCGCGGCGGTACTCGTTGTCGAACACACCGATCCACTTGCCGTCGCTGCACTCGTAGAAGTGGCAGAACGGGTCGGCCGGGCGCAGGGGATCGTTCGGGCGCTCGCCGCCGAACTGCGGCTGGTGCGACACGACGCCGATGGCGTTGCACCAGATGCCGCTGGCAAACAGCGACGTGCTCACGAACGTGCCCATGCCGGTGCTCTTCTTGCCGATGATGGCCATGAGGATGCCGGACAGGAACGCCGAGCTCGTGGCCATGTCGCCGAAGGCGTAGGTGGGGGTAAACGGGAAGGAGCCGGGCACCTGCCAGTCGGCCATCGGGCCGCTGCGCAGCCAGAACGCCGTGCTGTCAAAGCCGGGCTTGGCGGCGTCGGGGCCCTTGGGGCCGAAGCCGGAGAAGTGCGCATACACGAGGCCGGGGTAGGCCTTGTGCAGCGTCTCGTAATCGAGACCCAGACGGCCCAGTGACGGCAGGCGGACGTTCGTGAGGAACACGTCGGCCGTCTCGAGCAGACGGAGGAAGGCGGCCTTGCCGTCCGGTTTTTTCAGATCGATGCTCGTCAGGCGCTTGCCGCTGTTCTGGATGGTGAACAGCGGGTTTTTATCGTCCTCGCACACGACCATCTCGAACTCACCGGCGCGGCGCATCTCATCACCGATCTTGGTTTCGACTTTGATGACTTCTGCGCCGAACGCGCACAGCACGCGCGACGCGGTCGGGGCGGCAACGACCGTCGCCAGCTCCACGACACGGATCCCCTCGAGGGGCATCTTCTTCATTTGCTCCATTGTGACAATACTCCTATCTTGGGATGGGGGCTTTGCGGCTCACTTGGCCGCGTAGAATTTCTCCGCCTTTTCCTGCTCCGCCGGGGTCTGATGGTGCGTCAGGCAGATGACGAAATACAGGATCGCCGACACGCCAAAGCTGGGCCAGAGCGCATCGACGGAAAACAGCGGCAGCGCGCTGACCTTGCCGCCGATGAACCAGACGACGGCGATGACCGTCGCCGAGAGCATGGACGCGAACGCGCCCGCCGAGCACGACTTCTTCCAGAAGAACGCGCCGATCGTCGGCAGAAACAGGCCGGCCGAGTTGATGGTGAACGTAATGAGAAGGATGTTCATGATGTCCTGCGTGAACCAGCCGAAGATCGCGCCGAGCACGCCCACGAACAGGGAGGCGATCAGGCCCACGCGCAGCAGCGTCTTGTCCGACGCGTTGGGATTGATGTAGCGCTGGTAGATATCCTTCGTCAGGCTGGCCGAGCCGGTCAGGACGGAAATGTCCGCCGTGGACATGATGGCGCTGAGCACGCCGATGAGCACAAGGCCCTTGAGTCCGTGCGGGAAGAGCTCGACCACGAGCGCCGCAATGACGTTGTTGGACGACGAGAGGTCGGGCAGGATGAGCTTGCCGGCCATGCCGAGGAACGTGCTGGCGCCGGCAATGATGAACACGAGCACGGCCGCATAGATCGTGCCGGTGCGGGCGGTTTTGGCGTCCCGGGCCGCGATGCAGCGGGTGTAGCTGTCCATGCTCGTGAAAAACGACATGATGGTCGACAGGCCGAGCGCCAAAATCGTCGGCCAGCCCCACGCGCCGAGGTCAAAATAGCTTGCCGGCAGGTCGGTGACGAGGTTCGCGCCCATCTTGTGCAGCTGCGAGCCGACCAGCGGCACCGCAAGCCCGACCACGCCGAGCAGCAGCAGCGCCATCTGCACGATGTCGGTATACGTCACGGCGAGCAGGCCGCCCGTCGAGACATAGAACACGATGACCACGGCCGCGAGGATGTAGCACACGCCCAGGTTCCAGCCCGTGAGCACGTTCAGGATCGAGGCCCCGGCGACAAACTGCGCCGCCGTGTAGCCGATCATGGCGAGGATGGTCGTGGTGCTGGCCATGGTGCTGTTTTTCTGGTCATAGCGCGCGTGGATCAGCTCCGGGAACGTGATGTTCTGCAGCACTTCGCTTGCGCGCTTGACGGGCTTGGCCATGACGAGCGCGAAGATCACGCAGCCGACGGCGATGGCGCCGACATACCAGACGCCCGTGATGCCCATGGAATAACTGTTTGAGGATGTACCGATGACGGACGAGCCGCCGATCCAGCCGGCCATCCAGAGCGCGCCGATCTTAAAGGCACCCATCGAGCGGCCGCCCAGATAATAATCATCCACGCCGGTCTGTTTTTTGTTTGCGATCAGACCGAGCACGATCATACCGACAAAATATGCCAGAATGATGATGACGTCCAAGACATTCAAAAAATTTACACCTCCGGAGCGGGATTTTCCCGGGGCGCTGCCGGGCAGCGCCCCGGGTGCTGATTAAGTAATTATAATGAGCAGAGACCCGTGGAGTTCGCCGGTTTAGTGGATCTGCGTGCCGGCGCGGAAGCAGAGGCTGTTTTTCGGGTTGACCTTGCCCTTCTTCTCGAAGAACTCGTTGGTCAGGCGCTCCAGATCATCTTCCGTGAACAGATCGGAGTTGGCTGCCATAGCGCCCATCATGACGATGTTGGCGCCCTTCGGGTTCTCATACTCCGCAGCGATCTCGGTCATGGGGACCTTGACGACCTGGATGTCGTCGCGGTATTCGCGCTCGTGCACGAGCGAGCTGTTGACCAGCAGCAGGCCGCCCGGGCGCAGGCTGCTCTCGAACTTGTCGATCGCCGGCGCGTTCATGGCCATGAGGATGTCGATCTTCTTGGCGCAGGGGCTGGCGATCTCCTTGTCGGAGAACTTAATGGTGCAGTTGGCCGTGCCGCCGCGCATCTCGGAGCCGTAGGACGGATACCACAGCACGTTCATGCCGAGCTTCATGCCGGCCTCTGCCAGGATCAGACCGGTGGTCAGGACACCCTGGCCGCCGAATCCGGCGCAAATCATTTCTACCATCATGCCTGATTACCGCCCTTCTTGTCAATGTATTCGCCGATCGGGAAATATTTGGTCATTTCGTTGTGCACGTGCTCGCGGGCCTTCACCGGCGGCATGTTCAGGTTGGTCGGGCAGGGGCTGAGCAGCTCGACGAGGCAGAAGCCGTCGCCGTTGAGCTGGTGCTCAAACGCCTTGCGGATGAGCTTTTTGCAGTTGTTCATGCCGGCAGGTCCGACCAGTTCACCGCGTGCCAGATAGGCAATGTCCATCTTGCCGAGCACGTCGACGACGTTCAGAGTGCCGTAGCGGGCGGGATCCTTGCCCTTCGGGGACGTAGCGGTCTTCTGGTGCGGCAGGGTGGTCGGGGCCATCTGGCCGCCGGTCATGCCGAAAACGCTGTTGTTGACGACGAACACGCAGATGTTGTCGTTGCGCAGAGCCGCGTGCACGGTCTCCGCCATGCCGATGGAGTAGGCAGCGCCGTCGCCCAGGTACGCAAAGACCGGGTTCTCGGGGCGGATGTGCTTGACGCCGACGGCCGTCGGGATATCGCGGCCGTGGGCTGCCATGATGGTATCGTAGCGCCAGTAGTCAATGTTGAACGAGCAGCAGGCCACGTCCACGACCGCCAGCATTTTTTCCTGGATGCCGAGTTCCTCGGAGACCTCGCCGATCAGACGGGTGGCCAGACCGTGGCCGCAGCCGGGGCAGAAGCCGGCGGAGGAAAAGACAGTTTCGGGTGCTTTGAGTTTCATTTATTTCCCCTCCTTTTCCAGCATGGCCTTGGCCTGCGCGACGATCTCTTCCGGTTCCGGCAGACCAAAGAACGTGCCATAGAAGCCGACCGGATACTTGTTTTCCACAGCCAGCTTCACATCGTCGACCATCTGGCCGAGGATGTTGATCTCGACCGTCATGAACGCCTTGGCGTTCTTGCAGGTCTCAAACGCCTTGACCGGGTACGGCCAGAGCGTGATCGGGCGGATCAGGCCGAGTTTGAAGCCCTCGGCGCGGGCCATGTTCACCGCTTCCTTCGAGATGCGGGAGCTGATGCCGTAAGCCACGAGCACCACGTCAGCGTCCTCCGCCTGGTAGGACTCCCAGCGCTGCTCGTTGTCCTCGATCGCCTGATACTTGCTGCGCAGGAACTCGGGGTACTGCGGGTTGGTGTAGTAGACGTTCTGGACCTTGCGGGGCGCCTGGCCGGCCTTGCAGCCGCGGATCGCCCAGTCGTACTGGTCGATGTCGTGCTCGACGAAGTCCTTGAGCTCCACGCCCTCGACCATCTGGCCGATCGCGGCGTCGGACGCGACCAGCACGGGGTGGCGGTACTTCTCCGCCAGATCAAAGGCGGTGGTCATCATGTCGCAGTTTTCCTGCACGGAGGCCGGCGCCAGCACGATGGTGCGGTAGTCGCCGTGGCCGCCGCCGCGGGTCATCTGCCAGTAGTCGCCCTGGCCCTGCGCAATGTCGCCGAGGCCGGTGCCGATACGCATGACGTTGATGATGACAGCCGGAAGATCCGCCGCGACGAGGTAGGAGATGCCCTCCTGATTCAGGGAGAAGCCGGGGCCGGCGGAGCTGGTCAGCGCACGCGCGCCGGCCGCTGCCGCGCCGAGGAGCATGTTGATGCCCGCGAGCTCGCTTTCGGTCTGCACGAACGTGCCGCCCACTTCGTCCATACGCTTGGCCAGGTACTCCAGGATCTCGGTCTGCGGGGTGATGGGATAGCCGCTGTAAAAACGGCAGCCGGCGCGCAGCGCTGCTTCTGCCAGGGCCTCATTGCCCTTCATAAGTTGTTTGCTCATGTTCTTACCTCTTATTCCAGGATTTCAAAAACACTGTCCGGGCACACGCGGTAGCACGTGCCGCAGGCGACGCACAGCGCGTCGTCGACCTGAACGGTGTCATAGCCCTTGTCGTTGATGTTGCCGGAGAACGACAGCGCCTTGCGCGGGCAGTCGTTCACGCAGTAACCGCAGCCTTTGCAGCGGGCTGTGTTGATCTTGATTTTGCTCATGGATATGCCTCCTTGTATTTTGCGGGGAATGTTACGCCGCGTTGGCAGCGGCCGCATTCCGCTTTGCAACCTTTTTCGCCTGCACGATGGCCCAGACAGCTGCGATCACGCCCAGCGCCGCCGTGCCGACGCCGTAGAAGAGGATCTTCGTGTAGCCCGCGTCGCCGTAGGCGTCGATCCAGTTGCCGAACATCGTGTGCACGAACATATCCGGAATGTAGCCAACAAACGTCGCGATGGCAACGGCCGTCGCGGAGATGTGCGTCGGAATGCCCATTTCCGGCTGGATGGAGAAATACGTGCCCTTGCACAGGAACATGGCGATACCGACCAGCAGCAGCAGAACCACGAGCAGGCCGCCGCTCGTGCCGCCGGGCAGGACCAGGAAGATGCCAATCGTCACGAGGCAGGCGAGCTGGCCGAGCAGCTGCTCCTTGGCGACGGACTTGAACGCCTTATCGGCCAGATAGCCGCCGAGCGGGCCGCCGATCAGGCGGCAGCCGTAAGTGCGGAACGTGCCGATGGTGGCTGCCAGCGCTGCGGACATGCCGAGCACGCCCGTGCTGTACGGGGTCAGGTAGCTGGCCACGGCGGAGATGGTCACATAGCACCAGACCAGGATGGCCATGATCCACACGCCGGGGATCTTAAAGGCGGACACATAGTCCTTGAAGGTGATCTTTTTCTGATTTTCTTTTTCTTCATCGCTCACGCCGTAGGACGCGTCTTTCGGCATCAGGATCGCAACCAGGATGCCGGACACGATGGACAGGCCGCCCATGAATGCCAGCGCGCTCTTGAAGCCGGTGATGAGGTCGCTGCCGCCGACGACGGCCATGACGCCGATCATGATGAAGCTCAGCAGCAGGGAAGCCAGACCGTTGAGGGCCTCGAAGATGCCGTACATACGGCCCTGCTCTTCGTCGGTGCCCGTCATGCGGATGCCCTTCATGATGGCCGGCCAGAAAGCAAAGCCGCCGGTCAGGCCCATGAGCAGCCAGATGATGACGGCCATGGTGTAGCTCTTATACGTGAACATGAACAGGAAGCTCAGCGCCGCCTGACCGAAGATGGAGATCAGCAGGACCGGCTTCGGGTTGAACTTGTCTCCGATCCAGCCGCCGGGCAGATAGGAGACGGTGCAGCAGATGCAGTAAGCGGTCATCAGAGAGCCGAGCTGGGCATTGGTGCAGCCCATGGCGGCGATCATCTGATCGTAGAAGCTGGACTTCATGTACGGCATGACGTACATGAAGCCGTAAGCGATCCCGAGTGCGAACAGCAGCAGGAAGCGCTTGACATTTTTCGATGCGTTGCTCGTGTTTGACATTTTTCTTCTTCTCCTCTAAGTTACATTTTCATTCCAAATTCTCTGCTTTTGCGATACAGGGGGGGAATGCTGCTCCACTTCTCTCGATGACTCACCTCGCTTGGCTCCTTTTCTGTGTCCCATAAAGCGTCAGTTGTCTGACAAATCATTGACTTAAAAAAAAGAATGTGTTAATGTAGACACAGACCGTAAGTCGCCCGATAATTGTCAGACAACTTTCCGGCGAATAAGGAAAGGACCTCTGGTAGGTCCCGAATTTGTCTGACACATTTGATTATTTCCATCATACCATTGCTCTTTTTCTTTGTAAATAATCATAATGTTCAAAAATCAATGCAATTTTTGTGAATATCGCTCAGCGAGGTAGCAGAATGAAACCTGAGACCAGTACAAACTACAAAAAAATCGTGGACGACGTCCTCGATCAGATCAATCGCGGCCGGCTCCAGAAGGGCGACAAGCTGCCGACGGAGCTGTGTCTGGCGACGCAGTTTGACGTCAGCCGCACGTGCGTGCGCGAGGCGATCAAGAGTCTGGAGGCCATGGGCATCGTGCAGAGCATCCAGGGCAGCGGCTCGTACATCACGAACACGCCGGAGCTGTCGATCAACCGGCCGATCTGCGCGCTGTTCGCGCTGAGCAACGGCACGCTCGAAAACGTGCTGGATCTGCGCATCGTGCTGGAAACCGACGTCTGCCGGGACATCATCCGCAACGCGACGGATGAAGAGATCGCGCGCGTGTGCGCGCTGGCGGACTACGATTACATCGGCACGCCCCTTGACCAGCAGTCCGTGCTGGACTCTCAGTTTCACAATGCGCTCATGCGCATGTCACACAACGCCCTCATCAAATACATCTACACCACGCTGTCCTCGCTTATGGACATCTACCGCGAGCGTGTGCTCGAGAAAACCTGGCGCCTGGACGAAAACGCGCTGACGCACGCCGGACACCAGGCCATCTGTCAGGCCCTGAAAGACCGCGACGAAGCCGCCGCAGCCGCCGCCGTATGCGACCACCTGACGCTGACCGGCCCGTACCGCGAGTTTCTGGGCGAGCAAGACACCGGCGAGGAAAGCTGACCTCAGGAGGTTTCTACATGAAAACATTCGACCTGCCTTCCAACAGCAACTACGGCGACCAGCCGATCCCGATCACGTTCCCGGAAAACTGGGACGTGCACATTTCCAAGATCCACGGCTATGACACCCCGGCCCTGACCGAGGCGCAGATCGCAGAGAAGATCCACGCCGCCATCGGCGCCAAGCCCATCTCCGAGGGCGCCGCCGGCAAGAAAAGCGCCGTCATCATCATCGACGACATCACCCGTCCGACGCCGTGCGAGCCGATCGCCAAGGCCGTCATCGCGGAGCTGCGCGCCGCCGGCGTGCCGAAGGAGAACATCTGGTTTATCATCGCGCTCGGCACCCACGGCGTCATGTACCGCACGGAGTTCGTGCGCAAGCTCGGCGAAGAGATCGTCGAAAACTACGAGGTGCACAACCACAACCTGTTCTTTAACCACGTGTTCGTCGGCAACACGACCAACAACGTGCCCGTTGAGATCAATGCCGACGTCATGTCCGCCGACTACAAGATCGCCATCGGCACGACCATGGCCCACAGCTACTACGGCTTCAGCGGCGGCGCCAAGTGCATCCTGCCTGGCGTGAGCTCGCTGCGCACGATCATGCGCAACCACAGCTTCACGACGACGACGGAGTTCAACATGGGCAACCCCCACACACTCATGCGCAGCGACGCCGAGCAGGCCGCGCGCATGATGGGGCTGGACTTCAAGATCGACGCCATCCTCAACGGCCACGCGCAGATCTGCAACCTGTTCGCCGGTGACTTCGAGGCCGAGATCCAGCACGCGGCCGCCTACGCCGCTGAGCACTACGCGGCAAAGTTCGTGCCCGACTGCGATGTGGTCATCGCCAACAACTACTTCAAGCCCGCCGAGGCCAACTGCGCCTACACGCCCGAGGTCATTGCCTCGCTCAAGGACGGCGGCTCGTTCGTGCTCGCGGCCAACTCCCCGTTCGGCCCGTGCGTGCACTTCCTGTACGACAAGTGGGGCCACTCCGCCCCCGGCGGCATGATGTGGTCCGGCTGCTACACAAAGGGCAAGAACATGGCCCACGCCGTCGTGTTTGCCGAGCACACCGTCAAGGGCATGCGCGACCCGTGGTACATCGACGAGCACTCCGGCGCCGAGTACGTCAAGACGTGGAACGATGCCCTGCGCATCCTCGACGACGGCACGCCGAAGAAGGTCGTGCTCTACCCGAACGCCGAGTGCCAGGTACTCGACAACTCCAAGCAGTTTTATAAGCAGGGCAAATAAGCAGCTCTTCCCGGAACAAAACCGGCGGAAACGCGTTGCGTTTCCGCCGGTTTTCGCGTACAATAGACAAAACGAAAGCGAGGTGAGCACGCATGGAAACACGCGTGGCGCTGATCGGCATCATCGTGGAAAACAGCGAGAGCACAGCGCAGCTCAACGCCCTGCTGCACGACGCGGGGCAGTACATCATCGGCCGCATGGGCCTGCCCTACCGTGAAAAGGGCGTCAGCATCATCAGCGTCGTGCTCGACGCGCCGCAGGACGTGATCTCCGCGCTCGCGGGGCGCATCGGCCGCCTGCCTGGCGTGAGCGCCAAGACCGCCTATTCCAAACCGTTCCCGGCCGCCGGGGACTGACCGCACCGATCGGAGGGACGACCCATGCACATTCCAAAGGGCGCGAGCCAGACGTGCGCGCTGCTGACCTTTGACGACGCGCTGAACTGCCCGCAGCACGACGACTATGACGCCGCGCGCTGGCTGTACGTGCCGCCGTACTACACCGAATACCGTTACGTTCTCGGCACGCGGGGTGAAAACCCGCTCATCTGCATCGGCATCAACCCGTCGACCGCGCAGCCCGGCGATCTGGACAACACGCTCAAGAGCGTCGAGCGCATCGCCCTCGGCAACGGGTATGACAGCTTCACGATGTTCAACGTCTACCCCCAGCGCGCGACCGACCCGAACGCCATGGACACCACCTTCAACCACGCGCTGCATGAGCAGAACATGGCGGCCTTCCGCTACGTGCTCGGGCAGTACGCGCCCGGCAACCGGCCGGCCGTGTGGGCCGCGTGGGGCACGCTGATCGAAAAGCGGCCGTACCTGTTCGACGCGCTCGAGGAAATGCTCGCCATCGGCGAGGAGTTTCATGCGCAGTGGCTGACGTTCGGCCCCCGGTCGAAGGCCGGGCATCCGCACCACCCGCTCTACCTCCGGCGCGACAGCGTGCCGGAGCCGTTCGACGTGCGCGCTTACTGCGCGGCGCAGCGCGCGCGGCTGAAATGACGTAAATCCGCGCCGGTCGCTCGACCGGTGCGACGCAAGAGAATCCAAAAACTGCCCCCGGCGCGACCAGCAGGTCACGCCGGGGGCGTTTTCGCGGTTCGGAAAACTGGAATTTATTTCCCTATAATATTCTCCTCCGTGTCATTCCCGTTCAGCGATTTTGAGAATTTAAAATGAAAGTTGTGCATTCCCTCTCTTAAATAAAATCGGTGCGTGTCTTTCCGAAGTTGATTGCAAGCCACTTCAATTTGCATACAGCCAAAATCTTTCGCTATCTGGCAAGCGTTCGCAAGCATTCCTTTTCCTACACCCTGTTTCCTATATGCTTCATCAACAGCAAACTCCATAATCTCCGCAATGCAAGCTGAATGATGTAATTGTTCTTCAAATCTTAGGTTCAAAACGCCTATTACATTATTGTCATATTCACAAACAAGGCAATAATAATGTCTATTGTTTATTTGCTCTTGATATATCAAATAAAATCTGTCAAATGGAAGTTGTTTGCGTTCCATATTACAGATTAAGTGATAGACCTTTTCGCAATCATTTAACGTCGCTTTTCGATACATTCTATATATCCTCCCAAATTCCGATTTTGCGCGCTCCCGGCGGGGCGGCAAGCCGGAGTCTCTACTCCCGCCGCCACAGCATTTCATAGTCCGGTTCGCCGGTGGCCGCATCCAGCCCGCTGCGCCGGATCTGAAACCCCTCCCGTCGGTAAAAACGGATCGCCCGCACGTTCTTCTGATACACGTTCAGGCGCAATGCCGGTTTTCTGTCCTTGGCGCAGTCGAGCAGACACTTCCCGATGCCGCGCGACTGCGCCCCCTCCGAAACGAAAATGCCCTCGATGTATTCGCCGTTCAGGCCCAGAAAGCCCTGTATCCCCTTGTCCGTTTCATACACATAGACTTCCGCCTGCGGCAGCATCTCTTTCACGGCCGTGAAATTGCGCTCCCAGTAGGAAGCAGGAATAAAGGCATGTGCTTTGCGATTGGTGTCCAACCATATCTCGGCGACGCTGTTGATATCTGCTTTTCGTAATTCTCGAATCATGACGCTCTCTCCGCAAATTCCGATTCTGTGCGCCGGCAAGCGCTCAGTGGTTTGCCGCGCTGAAGGGGCAGCGCTTTCCGATGCACTGATTGTTCTGCGCGGCGTAGCGGCACACGACCTCCGGCTTTTGCAGTGCGATGCCGAAATGCTCCTTCACAAAATCGATCGCCGTGAGAATGGACAGAAACGAGTCCCGCTTGCAGCAGCGCGGGCCGCCGATCTCACCGATCTGCCCGAGCGCGGCCGCCGTCATTTTGTGCGACAGCGCAAACGGCTCGTCGGTCAGCGGTGTTGAACGGGAGATGATCGAGACGAACATCCCCGTGCTGATCCCCGCGCCGCATGCGCCCCAGAAGCCGCACGCGCCGCCGGGCACGCTTTTGCCGCGGCGCAGCATCTCCATGAGCGCGTCGGAAAGGGCAATGTCTCCGCCGGCGTTGTGATACGCCGTCAGCAGCGCCGCGCCGACCATCACATGGTGCTCCGGCCCGTGCATATGGCAGCTCGGCAGCGCCATCATCCGCTCGACAATGGCGATCGGATCGCACGCGGTCTCCCGCAGGCACAGCTCCACGATGCTGTCAAGCCCCTGCATATGGCAGTCGCTGCACACGTAGTGTCCGTTTACGCAGCGCGTCTTGGCGAGCTCTTTTTTGCGGCAGATCTCGCACTGCATCTGCACATCCGTCTCCAGATATTCCAGCGGTGCGCCGCAGATCAGGCATTCTTCTTTCATTCGCGTTTCTCCTCTCCGACTTCGGGGTGTGTGTGCGCATAGCGCGTCTCCCACAGGATCAGCCCGCGGGCGGGCGCCGTGGGGCCGGCGGCGCTGCGGTCGCGCGCGGCGAGGATGGCCGGCATCGTGTCCGCGTCCCGCTGCCCGAGCCCGACCTCCAGCAGCGTGCCGGTGAGGATGCGCACCATGTGGTACAAAAAGCCGTCGCCCGAGAACGTCAGGCGCACTTCCTCGCCCAGCCGCTCGACGGTGATGGCATTGACCGTGCGCACGGCGGATTTTTTCATGCGCCGGTTGGCGCAGAACGACGTATAGTCATGCGTGCCGCACAGCAGCGCGGCCGCGCGCTGCATGGCCGCCGTGTCGAGCGGCTGCGCCAGGGCATAGACATACCGGCGCTCGAACACGTTCGGCGTCTCGCTGTTCCAGACGCGGTAGACATACGTCTTGCTGCGGCAGGACAGGCGCGCGTGAAAGCGCGGCGCGGTTTCCTCGAGCGTGAGCACGCCGATGTCCCCCGGCAGG